>Ga0208266_100023_pt1 | contig 173017 bp, 145 predicted proteins | sample LakWasMet67_HOW9_2_FD_183897 | JGI IMG/M metagenome (GOLD analysis project Ga0208266, IMG submission 183897) | Freshwater sediment methanotrophic microbial communities from Lake Washington under simulated oxygen tension - Sediment Metagenome... | ecosystem: Environmental > Aquatic > Freshwater...
GCTTCTTCTAACCCAACGGTATTGTGTTCTGGTGCATCCGCTACTTTAACTGGTTCTGGTGCTACTTCCTATACTTGGAACCCAGGTGCTTTAACTGGTAGCACAACCGTTGTTACACCTACAGCTACTACTATCTACACTGTTGTGGGTACTAATACATTAGGTTGTTCAAATACTAGCACTTTATCTTTAACCGTGTCTAATCCTACTATTACTGCTTCTTCTAGTCCTACAGTATTATGTGCTGGAGCTTCTGCTACTTTAACAGGTACTGGCGCTACTTCATATACTTGGAACCCTGGAGCTTTAACTGGTAGTACTACTGTTGTTACGCCTACTGCTACTACTATTTACACTGTTGTGGGGACTAATACATTAGGTTGTTCTACCTCTCAAACTTTAAACTTAACCGTTACGCCTAATCCAACTATAACAGCATCCGCTTCTTCAAGTACTCTGTGTGCTGGAGCTTCTGCTACTTTAACAGGTACTGGCGCTACTTCCTATACTTGGAACCCAGGGGCTTTAACTGGTAGTACTACTGTTGTTACGCCTACGGCTACTACTATGTATACTGTAAATGGAAACAATGGTTCTGGTTGTATTACTTCACAAACCCTTACTGTTAATGTAAATGCACTACCTACCTTAACGGTTTCATCAACTCCTACAGTGTTATGTGCTGCTGGATCAGTAACATTATCAGCGAGTGGGGCTACATCGTATACTTGGAATCCTGGGGCTTTATCAAGTACAACTGTTGCGGTTACTCCTACTACAACTACTACTTATACAGTAGACGGAGATAATGGAACTTGTACAGGTTCTCAAACTATTACAATCGTGGTTAGTTCACCTGCTACTATTACTGCTTCGGCTTCTTCAAACATAGTGTGTGCTGGTAATTCCGCTACCTTGACTGCCTCTGGTGCTTCTTCTTATACTTGGAATCCTGGAGCTTTAACTGGTAGTACTACCGTTGTTACACCTACTGCTACAACTACTTACACGGTTGATGGAGATAATGGTTCTGGTTGTATTTCTTCTCAGACTGTTGCTATTAATGCAACACCAGCTCCTGCAAACGTTACAGCTTCAACAACTGGTACCATTACATGTACAACAACAACTATAAGTATATCAGGGAACTCTTCTACTGCTGGAGTAAACTATTCTTGGACAGGTCCAAGTTCATACACATCTTCAGTTCAAAATCCAAACGATGTAACAATAGCTGGAGATTATACATTAACTGTTATAGATCCATTAACATCATGTACTGCCTCAACAACTGTAACAGTAACAAATAATACAGTTGCTCCTGTGGTTGGTATCATTTCTCCATCACCAATGTTAGGATGTAATACTAGTGTAACACTTTCTGTTGTTACAGCTACAGCACCTCCTTTAAATTTCTCATGGAGCGGCCCTTCAAGCTTTACATCAACTGTACAAACTCCAACAACTAATGTTGCTGGTGATTATACAGTTACTGTTACGGATCCATCAAATGGATGTCAAACAACAGTTACCATAACGATTGGAACTAGCACTACAATTCCTGTGGTTAAAGCCAATATAACTCCTGCAACATGCACAGGTACAGTGGCAAATAACGATGGTGCAATTTCAATTTCTGGAAACTCAAGCACAGATACTTATGATTTATCACAAGCTGCAACTTACACAGGAAGTGCAACTTATAATACAAGTGCAGTAATTCCTTTTAGCGGCATTATAACAAATACCTTAGCTAATCCTTTAGCTCCTACTCCATATACAATAAGAGTATTTAGTATAAATGGATGTTATAGAGATACAACCTTAATATTAACACCAACCAATTGTTCACCAACAAGTACAAATGTACTTGGAATGACAAAAGCTGTGGGGACACCAACATTTGTAAATAACAATGCATATAATGTAACCTATACAATAGTGGCTACAAATGCATCTCCTGTAGATATGAGCAACTTCAGTATTATTGATAATTTAAATAATACCTTCCCTCTTCCTACAACATACAGTGTAATATCAACACCTAGTATTACATCATTAAATAGTAGTTTAACGGTGAACTCTAGTTATGGCGGTTCTTCTCAAAATGACATCTTGATTCCAGCAACCAGTACATTAACTGCAGGAAGAAAAGACACTATCGTGTTTACTGTGCAGATTAATCCAAACGGATTCTTCGGACCATTCTACAACTCTGCTGTAGGGTTTGGATTTGATGGTATAGCAACTGTATCAGATAGTTCAAATACAGGATTTGCTTGGGATCCTGATTTAGATGGAGATCCTACTAATAATGATACCGCAACAGTTGTAACATTAACACCAAATACTCAGATAGGAGTTGCTAAAAGTGGAACTGCTACTGTAGTTTATGCTGATAAAACAATTGATGTAACATATATCATCACCGTTAAAAATTTAGGAAACGATACTATTAAATCTGTGCAGGTGTTAGATACATTAGTAATTTCATCACCAGCACAATTCACTATCAAATCTGGCCCAACCTGTAGTGGAAGCTTAACAGCAAATAGTAATTACAATGGAAGTAGTGATATTGCATTATTAAATGCTACTAATAGTATATTACCTCCAGGTGCTGTAGAAACAATTACATTAGTATTGAATGTTACACCAAATGGAGTAAAATCAATTACAAATACTGCCGTAGGTTATGGCATAGGTGTTAAAGGTGGTATCGTAAGAGATTCATCTCAAGCAGGAAGCGATCCAGATCCAAATGCAAATGGTAATGCAACAGAAACAATTGAGAATACACCAACTGTTGTAGAATTACCAGATGTTGATTTATTTATTCCAGAGGTATTTACTCCAGATGGAGATGGCAAAAATGATTTCTTTGTCATAAAAGGAATTAGTGGCCGAACTGTTAAGCTTACTGTGTTTAACAGATGGGGTAGTAAAGTTTACGAAAACGATGCTTATGATAACACTTGGAACGGAACACCTAATGTAAGTGGTTTAATTATTGGAAATAACAAGTTACCTCAAGGTACATATTATTATATAGCCGAATTTGAAGATGGTGAAACAGCTCCAATAAACGGTTACGTTGTATTACAATATTAATAAATCAGCAGTTTAATAAACTTGAAAATAAAGAACATGAAAAAGTCAATTGTCATAATCATTATCACCGTATTTAGCAGCATTTGTGCTAACGCACAATATGACGCTATGTTTACACAATATATGTTTAATGAAATGTATATCAATCCAGCCTATGCAGGCTCTAAAGAAGCAATGGCTGTAAACTTAACTCACCGACAACAGTGGGTTAATTTCCCTGGGAGACCAATCACGACTTCATTTACTATTCATGGTCCGCTGGCTAATGAAAAAATGGGTTTAGGTGTAAGTTTCTTAAATGAACAAATTGGTAAATTAAATCGAAACTTAGTTTATTTAAACTATGCCTATAGAGTTAAAGTAGGTGATAAAGGCAAATTATCATTTGGTTTAATGGGAGGTATACACAACCAAGTAAATAAATTATCTGAATTAAAAGCTACAGAAAGCGGAGATATTCAAGTTTCAAATAATACGCCTAGTATAATTACTCCAAATTTTGGAGCTGGTATTTACTATTATACTAATAAATTTTACGCGGGCGTATCAATTCCCAGAATGGTAGATGATAGTTACATGTTTAACCAAAGTGGTGATATTATTAAATCAAATCAATTAAATGCAAGTAAATTTCACTATTATTTAACAGCAGGTTATGTATTTGAAATAAATGATGATTTAAAACTTAAACCTCAAGCCATGATTAAAATGGTTCAAAATGCACCATTGCAATATGATGTTAATGTAAATGTTTTAATTAAAAATAAAATATGGGCAGGTGTTTCATACAGAAGCAGTTCAGACATTTCTGCATTACTAGGGATTCAGCTAACTCCTCAATTCTTAGTAAACTATTCTTATGATTACTCATTAACGAAAATTCAAAAATATTCACAAGGCTCACATGAGATTACTTTAGGATATTTATTCTCATACAAACAACGTAAAGTAGTAACTCCAAGATATTTCTAAGTTTATGAATAAGTCATTTCTATTTTTATCAATCATTAGTTTATTTGCACTAGGTAGCAATGCTCAAACAGCTACTATTAATACAGCAAATAAATTATTTTTCAAAAAATTATATTTGGAAGCTATCCCAAAATATGAAAGTGTATTAAAAAAAGATAGCTCAAATGCAGATGTACTTAATAATTTAGGTGAGTGCTATCGCTTAACCAACAATAACAAGGGTCAACTAACTTGTTATGGCAAATTGGTTAAAAGTGGTAAGGCCGAAGATATCCATAAATTATATTATGGACAGGCATTAATGGAAGCTGGCAGATATGATGAAGCAAAAAAATATGTAGAAGAATTTAAAGCTGATAGCCGAGGAGAATTATTTGCAAAAGGACTTTCTAATCTTCAAAAGTTTTCGAAAGATGCAGATGCTTATAAACTTGACACCGTTTCTTTTAACTCAAAATTTGATGATTTCTCGGCAATAACATTTGCTAATGATAAAATTGTTTTTGCCTCTACCAAAACTAAAACAACTTGGATTACAAGACGCCATGGTTGGACAGGAAACAATTACTGCCACATGTACATTACTGAAAAAGATGCAAGTGGTAAGTATGAAAAGCCTGCCATCTTTTTAGAAGATTTTGCTACTAAATTTAATGATGGCCCTTTTTGCGCTTCTAATGATGGGCAAACAATTTTCTTTACCAGAAATTCGACTACTAAAAAAACAAAAAGTATTGATGGTTCTCAAAAATTAAGAATATTTCAAGCAACCATTATTAAAGATGATATTCAATCTTTAATGGATTTAAAATTTAATAGTAACGAATATAACTGTGCGCATCCTGCTATCAGTGCTGATGGCAAAACCCTTTACTTTGCATCAGACATGGGAGGCGGACAAGGAGGTATGGACATTTGGTATTGCAAGTTAGATGCAAGCGGAGCATGGGGGACGCCAATAAATTTAGGAGATAGAGTAAACACTAAAGGGAATGAGTTATTTCCTTCTATCACCCAAGACAATATTTTATATTTTGCTTCAAACGGACTTGAGGGACTTGGCGGTTTAGATATTTATGAAACTAAAATAAAAGATGATAAAGCTGGTAAGGTATATAACATGGGTAAACCTGTGAACAGCGAACATGATGACTTTGCTTATAATTTAAATGTAGATGGCAAAAAAGGTTTTTTAACTTCTAACAGAAAAACTGGAGGAATGAATGATGACATTTACACAGTTGAAGTTTTAAGAAAAGTATCAAGAGGAAAAACGGTAAATTTTGTCATTAAAAATAAAGAAACTCAAGAAGCTCTTCCATTAACGACTATTAAATTAAATACTGATTCATTTACAACCAATGAAAAAGGAGAATTTCAGTTTGTATTGGAAGAAGATATAAACTATAAATTAGCTATTAAAAAAGAAAAATATTTTGATTTAGAAGATTCAATTTCTGCTAAATCATCTCCTGATGAAGACGAGTTTACAAAAACTATTGAATTAGAAAAAGATCCTAACCTGACATTATTAGCTGGTATTTATGATGCTAAAACAGGTGCTGGTATTGAAGGAGTAAGAATTAAAATTAAAGATTTAGCCGTAAGTAATGATTTTGAATTAGTTCAAACAGAAAAAAATGGGGAGTACAGAAAACCATTAAAAGGTAAAAAAGTAGGCGATAAGTTATTATACTTGGTTACCATTGAAAAAGATGGCTATGTAACCAAAACAACAAACTTTACTTATGAAATTAAGAAAGAAGGTGAAATTCAACTAAATGAGTTACTAGCTTTAACCATTGGTAAAGTTGAAGTTGGTATGGACTTAGCGAAAATGATTGATATTAAACCTATTTACTTTGATTTAGGCAAATCTATCATCAGAAAAGATGCCGCTATTGAGTTAGATAAAGTTGTAGCAGTTATGAAGGAATACCCAGCAATGGTTATTGAGTTGGGCGCCCATACAGATTGTAGAGGTTCTGCTGCTCAAAACTTAAAATTATCTGGTGCCAGAGCTAAAGCTTCTGCTGAATATATTGTAAAACAAGGAATTGATAAGTCTCGAATTTCTGGTAAAGGATATGGCGAAAGTAAATTATTAAACTCTTGCGCTTGCGAAGGAAAAGTAAAACCAACATGTTCGGAAGACGAGCACGCAAAAAACAGAAGAACAGAATTTATTATTGTGAAATTGAAAAACTAAAAAATAATATTTACTTAAAACAAAAAAACTCCTTCAGAAATCTGAAGAAGTTTTTTTATGATTGAAATTAAATGTATTAATTATTTTGTAGCGTACATGACTTCTTTCACTGCTTTAACCGTACGAGCTACATTAGGTAAAGATGCTTCGATTAATGTTGGCGCATAAGGCAATGGAACATCCGCAGCTGTAATACGACGTATTGGTGCATCTAAATAATCAAATGCATCTTTTTGTACTCTAAAAGTAATTTCAGAAGAAATACTTGCTAATGGCCAAGCTTCTTCAACAACTACTAATCGGTTAGTTTTCTTTACTGAATTAATCACTGTATCGTAATCAATAGGGCGAACAGTTCTTAAATCAACTACCTCGGCACTAATTCCTTCTTTTTCTAATTCTGCTGCTGCTGCTAAAGCTACCTTCATAATTTTACCAAAAGAAACAATTGTTACATCAGTACCTTGTCTTTTAACATCAGCAACTCCAATTGGAATTAAATATTCACCATCAGGAATTTCGCATTTATCTCCATACATCTGCTCACTCTCCATGAAAATAACTGGGTCATTATCACGAATAGCAGATTTCATTAACCCTTTAGCATCATATCCATTTGATGGAACTATAACTTTTAATCCTGGACAGTTTGCATACCAATTTTCAAAAGCTTGTGAATGCTGAGAACTTAACATGCCCGCACTAGCAGTTGGTCCTCTAAATACAATTGGACAATTATATTGACCGCCACTCATACTTAAAAACTTAGCGGCCGCATTAATTACTTGATCAATGGCTACTAAAGAGAAGTTAAAAGTCATAAATTCAATAATAGGACGTAATCCATTTACTGCAGCTCCTACTCCAATACCCGCAAAACCTAATTCTGCAATGGGCGTATCGATGATACGTTTAGGACCGAACTCAGCTAACATTCCTTTACTTACTTTGTAAGCCCCATTATACTCAGCCACTTCTTCTCCCATTAAAAAAATGGTTTCATCACGACGCATTTCTTCGTTCATTGCTTCGCGTAGGGCTTCTCTAAATTCTATTGTTCTCATATCAAATATAAAAATCCAAATGTATGTAAAAGCAGGGGAAATAAAAACTAAAAAGAAGCAAAAAAATATTTGAAAAACAATAAAATATGACTATTTTTGTCATGACATATATAGTAATAATGTTAGGCATTAAATTAAAAAAACTTCGTGTTCAAAATAATCTAAAAACACAGGAACTAGCTCAAAAAATGGGAATAGATCAATCCCTGATTAGCAAATTTGAAACAGAGTTACGCAAGCCAACAAAAGAACAAATTTTAAAACTAACGGATATTTTAGGCGCAAAACCAAATGAATTAATGAATACCTGGCTATCAGATAAAATTTTGGAAGAGATTAAAGGTTATGCGCATGCTGATGAAGTTCTAAGTATCGTAAGCGATAGCATGGCAGGTTATCAAAAATTATTAAACAAAACATCGCAACAGGTTTTGCCAAAACCTCTCATAAAATTATTAAACGACATAGATATTTTAAAACAAAAAATTGATGCTTTAAAGCCTCTCAATAAAACACAATTACATAAACTCAATGATTATTTTTTTACTGACTACACCTATGAGAGCAATAAAATAGAGGGCAATACACTTACCTTACAAGAAACTGCCATGGTAATTAAAGAAGGTGTTACCATTGGTGGGAAAAGTGTAAGGGAACATTTAGAAGCAATTAATCATAAAGAAGCAATTGACTTTGTAAATGATATGGCGAACAATCACATTACGTTAAATGAAAGAAGTATTAAAGAGTTGCATTATCTAGTTTTAAAAGGCATTTTAAATAATGACGCAGGTAAATACAGAAACACCGACGTTCGGATTACAGGAAGCAAACATGAACCGCCAGTGTTTTTTGACGTACCGTTAAAAATGGAAAACCTCATTAACTACTACAACAGAAACGAGCTTCAGCTGCATCCTGTTGTTTTAGCTGCTGACATGCATCAGATTTTAGTAGGTATTCACCCTTTTATTGATGGTAATGGTAGAACTTCACGTCTGTTAATGAACATGATTTTATTAAAAAACGGTTACTATATTGCCAATATCAAAGGGAGTTTAGCCAGCCGTTTAAAATACTACGAAGCGTTAGAAAAAGCTCACGTTAAAGGTCAATTATCTGACTTTAGAATATTGGTGGCTAAAGCCGTAAAACACTCGCTTACAGAGTTTTATAATTTAATCAAAACAAAGTAAAAATTTGGCTGTTTATCTCTTGGTTTACAGCCATATTTTTATAAATTTGCTCACCTTTTTAAAAAATACAATATGAAAATATTAGTTCCAATTAGTAATGTTCCAGATACAACTACTAAAATAGCTTTCACAAACGGCGATACAGAATTTAATGCTGCCGGAGTACAATTTATTATTAACCCTTACGACGAATGGTATGCGTTAGTTCGTGCGTTAGAACTAAAAGAAGCAGGTAAAGCTGAAAAAGTAACCTTAATTCACGTTGGTTTAGCGGATAGCGACGCGACTATTCGTAAAGGATTTGCTTTAGGAGCTGATGACGGTGTTCGTATTGATGCTGAAGGACCTGATGCATATTTCGTAGCAGAGCAAATTGCAAACTATGCAAAAGCAAATGGTTATGATTTAGTGATGACTGGTAAAGAAACTATTAACTACAATGGTTCATCTGTTGCAGGTATGATTGCAGGTTTTATGGATTTACCATTAGTATCTTTAGCTACTAAGTTTGATTTAGAAGGAAATAAGGCTACTGTGGAGCACGATGTAGATGGTGGAACTCAAGTAGTAGAATGTGAATTACCTTTAGTAGTTTCTTGTGCTAAAGGAATGGCTGAACAACGTATTCCGAATATGAAAGGTATTATGGGTGCTCGTACAAAACCTTTAGCAGTTGTTGCTGCATCAGGAGCTGAGAAATTAACGAACATCAAATCTTACGCATTATCTGCAGGAAGAACTACTTGCAAAATGATTGATGAAAATAACATGGATGAGTTAGTGAACTTATTACACACAGAAGCAAAAGTTATTTAATCATCCAAGTTTAACCACATTAAAATTACGATTATGTCAGTATTAGTATATACAGAAATCAATAAAGGAAAAGTAAAAAAAGCATCTTTAGAAGCAGTAAACTATGCTGCTAAAATTGCTGAATTAACAGGTTCTAGCGTGACTGCTATTGCTATTAATGCAGATGCTGCTCAGTTAGAAGACATTGGAAAAGCAGGTGCTAAAAAAATATTATCTGTAAAAAATGATGCTTTAGCATCTTTAGACAGCATGTTAATTTCTTCGGCAGTAGAACAAGCAGCAAAAGCAGAAGGCGCAAAAATCATCATCTTCTCTTTTGATATTACAGGTAAAGCGGCTGCTCCTCGTTTATCAGCTCGTTTAAAAGCTGGTTTAGTTGCTGGTGCGGTTGATTATCCAACTGTAAATGGTGGAAGCTTAGAAGTGAAGAAAAACGTTTTTTCTGGAAAAGCAACAGCTATCTACTCTATCAATAGCGAGATTAAAATCATTTCATTATTACCAAACTCTTTCCCTGTTAAGTTAGGAGATAACACAGCAACTGTAACTGATTTTGCAGTTGAATTAGCAGCTTCTAAAATTGTGGTGAAAGAGAAAAAATCAACTGATGTTGGTGGTATGATTCCATTACCTGAGGCTGAGTTAGTAGTATCTGCAGGTCGTGGAATGAAAGGACCTGAGAACTGGGGCATGATTGAAGAATTAGCAAAAGAATTAAAAGCTACTACAGCTTGTTCTCGTCCGGTAGCAGATATGCACTGGAGACCACACCATGAGCATGTTGGACAAACAGGTGTTGCTATTCGTCCTAACTTATATTTTGCAATCGGTATTTCGGGAGCTATCCAGCATTTAGCGGGTGTTAACGGAAGTAAAACAATAGTAGTAATTAATAGCGATAAAGAAGCTCCTTTCTTTAAATCTGCTGATTACGGTGTTATTGGTGATGCTTTTACAATTGTTCCTAAATTAATAGAAGCGGTTAAAAAGTTCAAGGCTAATCAAAACTAAATTCACACATTTTTTGTATATTAGATTTTCGTAAAAATGGGAATGAAGAAAGTTAGATTAGAAATTGTTGGTTTATCTTATAGTCAAACACAAAGTGGCGCTTATGCCCTTGTTTTAGGCGAAAGTACAGGTAGCCGTCGTTTACCAATTATTATTGGTGGTTTTGAAGCTCAGGCTATTGCTATTGAGTTAGAAAAAATGACCCCTACTCGTCCATTAACTCACGATTTATTTAAAGCTTTCTCTGAAACGTTCTCAATTGAAGTAACTGAAATTTTAATTTACAATTTAGTAGAAGGTATTTTTTACGCTAAATTAGTTTGTACGGATGGTACTCGTGAAGTTGAAATTGATGCTCGTACAAGTGATGCCATTGCATTAGCGGTTCGTTTCAATTGCCCGATTTATACTTATGAATTTATTTTAAAATCAGCAGGTATTGTATTGGATGATGAAACATTACCATCTAACGAAAGCGCGATGGCAGCTCCAGCAGAAGAATCAACTTCATCAAACCCTGAAGGTGAGTATCAATCTAAATCTACTGAAGAATTAAAAAACTTATTGCAAACGGCTTTAGATGATGAACAATACGAACTCGCTTCAAAAATACGCGACGAAATTAATAACAGAAAACAATCTTAATAAAAAAGCCCGATAATTATCGGGCTTTTTTATTACCCTCTTTTTAATACAATCCTAAAGGTAGTCCCTTTTCCTTCTTCACTTTGTAATACAAATATTTTACCGTCATGGTAATTTTCTATAATGCGTTTGCATAAAGATAAGCCTAAGCCCCAACCGCGTTTTTTGGTAGTGTAGCCCGGTTTAAAAACAGATTTGTGTTTAGATTTTGGAATTCCTTTTCCCGTATCGGATAAATCAATAGCCACACCTTCAGGTATATCAATAATGGTTACTTTAAATTCGCCTTTGCCATCCATCGCATCTACTGCGTTTTTACAAAGGTTTTCAATTACCCATTCAAATAAAGGCACAGAGAGTTGCGCGTGGATTTCAGTGTCCGGTATTTCTAAAACATAATTTACATTTTTAGAGGTGCGTTGTTTTAAATAATCCATCGCATTTTTCACTACCAAACAAACATCTTCATCTTGTAAGGTTGGTTGTGAGCCAATTTTTGAAAAACGCTCTGTAATCATATTTAAACGCATCACATCGCGGTTCATTTCATTTACAATACTTTCATCAGTTCCGTTTGAACGCAAGTATTCTGTCCACGCCATTAAAGAAGATAAAGGTGTTCCTAATTGATGCGCTGTTTCTTTACTCATACCAACCCACACCTGATCTTGTTCTGCCTTACGCGATACACTAAATAAAATATAAGCGATTAATAAAAAGATTCCGATGACACCAAACTGCACATAAGGATAATATTGCAATTGCGTTAGTAAAGGTGATTGCTCATAGAAAATATAATTTTTAAAACCTTCACCTAAGTCAACAGGAATAGGTGTATTCTGCAATTCCATGGCTTTAATGGCATTGCTTAATTTTTCAGGGGTATTAATTTTTAAAGTGTCAATATTACCAACAGCTAATACATTAGTTTTGGTTGAATCCGTATAAATAACGGGCACTGCAGCGCTATTAATAGCTACATCTGAAATAAAGGATTTAATTAAGCTATCAAACACTACTTTAATATCCGAAAACAAACGGCTGTCTTTATGATATAAATAATTTTTCTTGCCTCTGTAAACATCAATCACCACAGGCTCATACATGGCTTTCATTTTTTGAAGCTCTATTTTCAAAGCAACACTATTATGTTCAATAGCAGAATCTAAATTTCTACTGGCTGTGATGTTATCATTATCATCCGTTAAAATTACCGGAACAGTAGTGTTATCTTGTAATACTTTCAATACAAATTCAGAAACCGTAAACACATCCGAACTCAATTGCTTAGTAGCTAAAGCATAAAGCTCTGCTTTTTTACGTTCTTCGGTTTGTAGTTTTTGAAATAAGTCGTTGGTAAACTTTACCAATCCTGCTTTTTTTTGAACAGCTTCTGCCCACAATCTTACTTTTTTCTCTTCATCGCTCTTAATACTATTTACTAACTTATTAGTGTACCATAAGGATGTAAACACAATGATGATAGCCACTATAAATAAAGCCCATTTCCATTGTTGTTTTCGAGAGTAAATATTCATTGATACTAAAGTATAAATTATATAACGCTATTGCAAGTGAGATATTGTTTTAAATTTCGTTCACCACGGAGGCACAGAGAAAGAGAGATAATGCAATTCGTCATTGCGAGGAGGAACGACGAAGCAATCTCAAACATAACTAGATATGAGATTGCTTCACTTCGTTCGCAATGACGATAAAACAAAAAAGCACAGAAGTAATTAAACTCTGTGCTTTCTGTGTCTCAGTTGTGAGAAATGTTAGCTAATCATATCAAAACCTGTGTAAGGCACTAATACTTTAGGAATTTTAATGCCAGCTTCCGTTTGATTGTTTTCTAATAAAGAAGCCACTATACGAGGCAATGCCAACGCGCTACCATTTAAGCTGTGTGCTAATTGAGTTTTACCATTAGCATCTTTGTAACGGCATTTTAAACGATTAGTTTGGAATGTTTCGAAGTTAGAAACAGAACTTACTTCTAACCAACGACCTTGTGCAGCACTCCAAACTTCTAAGTCATAAGTTAAAGCAGAAGCAAAACTCATATCACCACCACATAATTTCAATGTACGGTATGGTAATTCTAATTCTTGTAAAAGGCTACTTACAAACTCACGCATGTTTTCTAAAATCTCGTAAGATTTTTCAGGGTGAGCAATTTGTACAATCTCTACTTTATCAAATTGATGTAAGCGATTTAAACCACGTACATCTTTTCCATAGCTTCCAGCTTCTCTTCTAAAACAAGGAGTGTAGCCGCAATTTTTAATTGGCAAATCACTTTCTTTTAAAATCACATCACGGTACATGTTTGTAATAGGCACCTCAGCTGTTGGTATCAAATACAAATCATCAACCTGGCAGTGATACATTTGTCCTTCTTTATCAGGCAATTGTCCAGTACCATAACCACTGTCAGCATTTACTAAAATAGGAGGTTGCACTTCGTTATAACCTTTAGCAGTTGCTTTATCTAAAAAGTAATTAATTAAAGCACGTTGTAATCTTGCACCTTTACCTTTGTATACAGGGAAACCAGCACCAGTTAATTTAACACCTAATTCAAAATCAATTAAATCATATTTAGTTGTTAATTCCCAATGTGGAGTTGCACCTGCATGTAATGTAGGAATGGTTCCATGTTGATTAAACACTTCATTATCTTCGGGAGTTTTACCAACTGGCACCGTTAAGTTAGGCAGGTTTGGAACCGTTACTAAAATTTGATGAATATCTTGTTCAATGTTTTTTAAAGTTTCATCAAACTCTTTTTCTTTTGCTTTTAAATCGGCAGTTTTTACTTTTAATGTTTCTGCTTCCTCTTTCTTTCCCGATTTCATTAATTCACCAATTTGCTTAGCTAAACCATTAGCTTCTGCTTTTACATCGTCGGCCTGACGTTGAGCTGATTTTCTATTGTTGTCTAATTCAATAATTGAATTGATTATGTTTTCAGCATCCTTAAAATTTTTAATTGCTAAACGGTTTAATACGTCTTCTTTATTTTCTCTGATGTAACTAAGTTGTAACATAGTATTGATTTTTTGTGTGTGACAAAATTAATGGTTGAAATGGATTTTGACAGTAGATAAAAGAAAGTATTTATCTTTTTTTTAACCACATAGAAACATAGTGTTTATAAACCGCAGCATAACATAGAAGCTTTGCTTATAACATACCTGCTATGTGTAAAAACATGTTTTCTGTTTTTAACTCCTACTTGCTATATTCCTATAACTCTATGTGGTTATATTATAATAAATACGATTGTTCACTAAACACAAAAAGCCCACCGGTTTTCGGAGGGCTTTAAGTACTTAATAAATTAAGTTTCTATTATCCCTTATGCAGGAACAACCGAAACATATGATCTGTCGTCTTTTTTCTTTTTGAAAACAACTTTACCATCAACTAAAGCAAATAAAGTATGATCTTTTCCCATACCAACATTTACTCCAGGATTGTGTTTTGTACCACGTTGACGAACGATAATGTTTCCTGATACGCAAGCTTGCCCACCGAAAATTTTAACGCCTAAACGTTTACTGTGTGATTCACGGCCGTTGTTCGTTGAACCGGCCCCTTTCTTATGTGCCATTGTTTATAATTTTAATGGTTAATGTTAATTATTCTTCAGTTTTTTTAGCTGCTTTTTTTGCAGGTGCTTTTTTAGCTGCTGCTTTTTTTGCAGGTGCTTTTTTCTCAGCAACAACTTCAACTTTAGCAACAGGATTTCTGTGGCTTGGAGCTAAGAACTCGCGTACTGATTTTTCAGCTTTTAATTCATCTTTCAAAGTCTCTCCTTTAGTTAAGATACCTTGAATTAAGATTTGAGTTAAGTGTTGACGGTGGTTATTCCATTTTTGGTAACCTTTACGACGTAATTTCTTAAATACGATTACTTTATCGCCTTTTAAGTGTTCAATTACTGTGGCAGCAACTTTTGCGCCATCAACAGTTGGTGCACCAACAGTGATTTTTCCGCCGTTATCAATTAAGAAAACTTTGTCAAATTCCACTTTAGCACCTTCGTTAGCATCTAGGCGGTGAACGTAAACTTTGTTTCCACGCTCCACTTTAAATTGTTGCCCTGCTATTTCTACAATTGCATACATGAGTGTTAAATTTATATTGTTAATAATTTTTTTAAGGTCGGCAAAGATAGGTGGTTTTTTGTATTTGCCAAAGATTTAACCCGATATTTTAGCTAAAAACCGCGCTATTTTTAGGTTTTTGGGATTGTTTCATTTTGTAAATTACGCAAATAATTGATTTACAGTAAATTAACTAATTATCTTTAGAAACTTTGCTTGAAGAATTAATCATCCAAATTCCTGCAATAATTACTACAACTGCCAATAACTGCACTAAATTAATGATTTCTCCATCAAACAAGCCCCAACCAATAGCTACAATAGGAATTAAATAAGTACAACTTGCGGCAAAAACGGTTCCCGATAATTTAATTAAGGTGTTATAAACCACTACCGATAATGCTGAACCAACAATAGCTAAAATACTCACAAATCCTAAAGACCTCAATCCTTCTGGATGCTGTGTAGCGTGTGCTACCACGTCGGTAAATCCAAATAAATAAATAGCAGCTACTGGACCAATTAACGTAAACGACCAAACAGTAGCGGTTAGCGAATTAACATGTCCTAAATACGCTTTAATGCCATTAACACTAATAGCATAGCATAACGTTGCTGCTGCTACTAATAAGCTATACATAATGTTTTTGGTTTGATCAGATTCGCTATCTCCCATCGCTACTAAGGCAATAGCTCCAACAAGTCCAACTAACACACCAATAATTTGATTTTTAGTGATTTTATGGTTAAAGGCAATCATGCCAATAATAATGGTAAACATGGGCGTTAAAGCATTCAGCATCCCAGTTAAACTGCTGCTAATTTGTGTTTCTGCTTTGGTAAATAAAAAGGCGGGAATCAGGTTTCCAAACACTCCCATTAATAATAGGCCTTTTAAATTTTTCTTTAAATCAATTTTGTAATGACTGATTAAAAACGGTAACATAAATGCTGACGCAATTGTAATTCGAAGACCAGCAACCTCATCGCTAGTAAAGGCTTTTAACCCTTGTTTCATTAAAATAAATGAGCTACCCCAAACCAACGAAAGAGCAATTAATATTATCCAAGAGATAGCTTTGTTATTCATACTAACAGCCTAGCTTAATGCCATGGCATCTAATTTCATTTGTTTAATCATGCTCACTAATCCATTGGCACGAGTGGGCGATAAATGCTCTGTTAATCCAATTTTATTAATAAAATCTAAATTAGCATTAACAATATCCTGAGGCTTTTGGTTTGATAATACTCTAATCATCAGAGCCACCATGCCTTTAGTGATAATCGCATCACTATCAGCTGTATAAACAATTTCTCCATCTTTTTTCTCAGAATGAAGCCACACTTTACTCTGACAGCCTTTAATAATTCTATCTTCTGTTTTTAAAGCCTCTTCTATTTTAGGCAATGATTTTCCAAGTTCAATTAAGTGTTCATACTTCCCTTCCCAGTCATCTCCAAACAACTCAAACTCATCAATAATTTCGTTTTCTATCTCTGCAATTGTCATGGCTCAAAAGTACAATCAATTTTTATAAAAACAGGCTTCTTAATTAGTTTTATCTTTCACATTACCAACAAATTAGATTAGACTTGGTAATATTACATCTATTTAAACACAATTATATAATCAAGGTTAATAACTTTGCACCCTAATTATTGCATATTTAAGCATAAATTAGTTGCTTAGACGCTTGATTTTAGCTCATGTTAATTAGATTATAGAGCTTAAATATTATTAAAATAAAGTATGAAGATTGGATTAGATATTATGGGGGGCGATTTTGCTCCAGCAAATTGTATAGATGGTGCTATAATGGCATTAGATACATTGCCATCTGATGTAAGAATGGTTTTAATTGGTGATAGCGAAAAAGCAAAAAGTCATTTAAAATCAAAAGGTATTACTGAAGATAAATTTGATTTTATTCATTCTACTGATGTTATTGAAATGGGCGAGCATCCAACTAAAGCCTTAGCTCAAAAACCTCAAAGCAGTATCTCTATTGGATTTAAATTATTAAAAGAAAACGAGATTCAATGTTTTGCTAGCGCTGGCAATACAGGAGCTATGCTTGTTGGCTCAATGTTCTCGGTAAAAGCAGTACCTGGTGTTATTCGCCCATGTATCACATCTATTTTACCTCGCGAAAACGGAGGATTTGGAATTGTATTAGACGTTGGTACGAATGCTGATTGCAAACCAGATGTATTATATCAATTTGCAATATTAGGTTCTATATTCGCTAAAGAAGTTTATAAAATTAATAACCCTAAAGTTGGCTTATTAAACATTGGCGAAGAACCAGAAAAAGGAAATTTAGTAGCACAAGCTGCTCATGCTTTAATGAAAGACAGCAAAGATTTTAATTTTGTTGGAAACGTAGAGGGATTAGAAGTTTTTGAAGATAAAGCAGATGTGATTGTTTGCGAAGGATTTACTGGAAATGTACTTTTAAAAACAGCAGAAGCATTTTACTCGTTAATTAAAAAACGTAACAGAAGCGACGAGTTTTTTGACAAATTTAACTACGAACTTTATGGCGGAACACCCATTTTAGGGGTGAATTCTAATGTAATGATTGCTCATGGAAAATCAAGTCCTTTGGCTTTTAAAAACATGATGCTTTTAAGTAAAGATATCGTTGAAGCAAACCTAAACGAAAAAATTAAAACAGTATTTCAATAATGATAAAAGCAGCAATTACTGCCGTTGGTGGCTACGTTCCGGATTTTGTAATGACTAATGATGAGTTAGCAAAATTTGTAGATACTAACGACGAATGGATTACATCAAGAACAGGAATTAAAGAAAGACGTGTTTTAAATATTCCGGGCAAAGCTACATCAGATATGATGGTTTTTGCAGTGGAAGAATTATTGAAAAAACGTGGTATTACAGCATTAGATATTGATTTACTAATTGTGGGTACTATTACAGGCGATTATATTTTTCCAAGTACATCAAACGTTATTTGTGATAAAATTGGCGCTAAAAATGCCTGGGGATATGACTTATCTGCTGCTTGTTCAGGCTTTATTTATGCCTTAGCAACAGGTTCGCAATTTGTAGAAACTGGTCGTTACAAAAAAGTAGTGGTTGTTGGTGTAGATAAAATGAGTGCTATTTTAAATTACGAAGACCGAACTACCTGTGTAATTTTTGGTGATGGTGGCGGTGCTGTTTTATTAGAGCCATCTGAAGACGATTGCGGAATTCAAGATTTTATTTTAAAAGCTGATGGCTCTGGCCGTAATTATTTATATCAAGTAGCTGGTGGTTCATTTATGCCTCCATCAAAAGAAAGCGTTGAGAAAAAATTACACTACGTTCATCAAGAAGGACAAACGGTGTTTAAACACGCTGTTGTAAATATGGCTGAAGTAAGTGCAGAGATCATGACAAAAAACAATTTAACGTCAGACGATATATCGTATTTATTACCACACCAAGCCAACAAACGTATTTGCGAAGCTACTGCTAACCGTATGGGTTTAAGTTCAGATAAAATGTTGATGAACATTGAGCGCTATGGTAACACAACAGCTGGTACTATTCCGTTGTTACTATGGGATTATGAAAAGCTATTTAAAAAAGGCGATAATTTAATTTTATCTGCTTTTGGTGGTGGCTTTACTTGGGGCTCTATTTGGATTAAATGGGCTTATGATGGAAGTAAAGTAGGAAAATAAATTCTTTCTTTTTCGATTTTTTAAAATGTCAGCTCTTAATTGGGCTGACATTTTTAGTTTGAACTTACTTTCTGTCTTGAATTTATACGTCACTTTTTTCTTAGTCAAAAAAGTAACCAAAAAGACAAGTCAAAACGATTTCCCCGCGCTCTTTCCCTTTTTAAGATTCGCAACAGAAAGAGGACTAAAGCTCTTTCGGGCTCATCTAAAAAATGAAAATTCACAGCTCATCTCCATCGCGTTTTGACAATCCCACGCACTACGTTGATCCATGAGTTAATGAGAGTTCAGTATTTATAGAAGAGGTATTCTGAAATTTAACTTAAAAATCAATATGGAACAAAGGGGGGCAAGTGTGCAGATGATTTGGGCTACTCGCGAAGCACTTCAAATCATCAGATTATTTCCATGCAGATTTTAGCTAAATTTTAGGAAGCCTTGATTTCTTTTGATCCTTTTCTTTATCAAGAAAGGAAAGTAAGTTCTAATATCTGCCACCACTCTGACATTTTTTATTTCATACCAGTCAAAAGCGGTAATATTGTCGCCTTAATCCTAAAAAACGGCTATTGGCACGTTTTTAGACAATTAGCCACCGTAAAAATTTAAATTATTAAAATCACATAATTATGGCAAAATCAAGTACAACTGTAAATGTAAAGCCCTTAGCTGATAGAGTATTAGTTGAAGCGGCTCCAGCAGCAACAAAAACTGCTGGTGGATTAATCATCCCTGACACAGCAAAAGAAAAACCAATGAAAGGAAAAGTATTAGCTGTTGGTAACGGTAAAGTAGATGAACCAATGACTGTAAAAGTTGGTGATACTGTTTTATACGGAAAATACGCTGGTACAGAAATCCAAGTAGACGGAAAAGATTTATTAATTATGCGCGAAAGCGATATCTACGCGATCATATAATTAGACAATGAGTCGATGAGACAATTCGGCAATTTAAAATATAAACAACAAATAATTATAAACACAGGTAATTGACTAATCGTCGAATTATCAAATTAACTAATTAAAACAATGGCAAAAGACATCACATTTAACATAGAAGCTCGCGACGCTTTAAAGCGCGGAGTTGATGCATTAGCAAATGCAGTAAAAGTAACTTTAGGTCCTAAAGGAAGAAACGTTATCATCGATAAAAAATTTGGCTCACCAGCAATCACTAAAGATGGTGTAACTGTGGCTAAAGAAATCGAATTATCAAACCCTGTAGAAAACATGGGTGCTCAGTTATTAAAAGAAGTAGCTTCTAAAACTGCTGATGCAGCTGGTGATGGAACAACTACGGCTACTGTATTAGCTCAAGCTATTGTAACAGCTGGTTTAAAAAACGTAGCTGCTGGTGCAAATCCAATGGATTTAAAACGTGGTATCGATAAGGCAGTTGAAGTAATTGTTGCAGATTTAAAAAGACAATCTCAAAATGTTGGTAACGACAATAAAAAAATTGAGCAAGTTGCAACTATCTCTGCTAACAACGATAACGTTATTGGTAAGTTAATTGCTGAAGCTATGGCTAAAGTAAAAAAAGAAGGTGTAATTACTGTTGAAGAAGCAAAAGGTACTGATACAACTGTTGAAGTTGTTGAAGGTATGGAATTCGATAGAGGTTATATTTCTCCTTATTTTATTACGGATGTAGATAAAATGGAAGCTGTATTAGACAATCCATTAATCTTAATTTATGAGAAGAAAATCTCAGCTATGAAAGAATTATTACCTGTATTAGAAAAAGCAGTACAAACAGGTAAACCAATTTTAATTATTGCTGAAGATGTTGATGGTGAAGCTTTACAAACATTAGTTGTAAACCGTTTACGTTCAAACTTAAAAATCTGTGCAGTGAAAGCTCCAGGATTTGGTGACAGAAGAAAAGCAATGTTAGAAGATTTAGCAATTTTAACTGGTGGTATTTTTATTGCTGAAGACAGAGGTTTCTTATTAGAAAACGCTGACTTAACTTTCTTAGGAAAAGCAGAAAAAGTAACTGTTGATAAAGACAATACAACGATCGTTGGTGGTGCTGGTAAAAAAGCTGATATCACAGCTCGTGTAAATCAAATTAAAGCTCAAATCGAATCTACAACTTCTGATTACGATAAAGAAAAATTACAAGAGCGTTTAGCTAAATTAGCTGGTGGTGTTGCCGTACTTTATGTTGGTGCAGCTACTGAGGTTGAAATGAAAGAGAAAAAAGACCGTGTAGACGATGCTTTAGCAGCTACTCGTGCAGCAGTTGAAGAAGGAATTGTACCAGGTGGTGGTGTTGCATACATCCGCGCAATTGCCTCTTTAGATAAATTGAAAGGTGTGAACGAAGATGAGAATACAGGTATTGCAATCGTTCGTCGTGCTATTGAAGAGCCATTACGTCAAATTTGTGCTAACTGTGGAATCGAAGGTTCTATCGTTGTACAAAAAGTAAAAGAAGGTAAAGATGATTATGGTTTCAATGCTCGTACTGAGAAATACGAAAACTTATTAAAAGCAGGTGTTATTGACCCAGCTAAAGTAAGCCGTGTTGCTTTAGAAAACGCTTCATCTGTAGCAGCTATGTTGTTAACTACTGACTGCGTATTAGCAGAGAAAAAAGAAGAAGGTGCAGCAGCTATGCCAATGAACCCAGGAATGGGCGGTATGGGAGGAATGATGTAGTCTTCAACTCAATAAAATAAAAACGCCTCACAGATTCCGATAGCTATCGGAAGTGGGCGTTTTTGTTTTATGTAAATAATTAAAATTTAATCCTCTTTCCCAGCTAACACCACAACGATTTCGCCTTTTACTGTTTTGGCTTTAAAGTGCGCTATTAATTCATCTACCGAACCACGTGCGTTTTCTTCAAACATTTTTGACAACTCACGAGATACAGAAACTTGTCTGTCGCCACTTAAATATTCTTTAAATTCTTCTAATAGTTTTACTAATCTAAATGGCGATTCGTAAAACACCATGGTACGTGTTTCTTCTTTTAAAGAAAGTAATTTGGTGTGTCTTCCTTTTTTTTGTGGTAAAAATCCATAAAACACAAAACTATCACAGGGTAAGCCACTATTAACTAAAGCAGGTACAAAGGCTGTCGCACCAGGTAATGTTTCAACCGCTACACCGTGTTTTATACATTCGCGTACTAATAAAAAACCAGGATCAGAAATAGCAGGCGTGCCCGCATCCGAAACCAATGCCACAGATTTATTAGATTCAATCATTTCTACAATTTGTTCTACAGTAGCATGTTCGTTGTGCGCGTGATACGAACGCAATGGTTTTTCAATTTTAAAATGACGTAATAAATGAATGGTATTACGAGTGTCTTCCGCTAATATTAAATCCACTGAGTTTAAAACCTTAATGGCTCTAAACGTCATATCTTCTAAATTACCTATCGGTGTTGGTACTATGTAAAGTTTTGGTGTCATATTTTTATTTCCCGCAGATAACGCTAATATACGCAGATTTTTAATTACAATATATCCGCGGCCATCTGCGAAATCTGCGGAACATTATTATTTACTCAAATCCATTTTCTCATCACCAGGTTGATATGGTAAGTATGAAAAAATAAATTGAAACATCTCTTCAGTTGTTTGCATACTTTTCACGCCTTCTCCTTGCGTAACCACTTTTGGTGGATGATTAGGGTTAAATGGATTTTTATCAGTGTTATCGAACGTGGCATACGCATGAATGACTGTTCCTGCTTTAATAATAATTGGATGTTGATAGGTATAATAATACTGCCATCTAAAATCCCATTTATTAATTTTAATTAAAGGAATGGTATCTCCATTTTGTTGCACCGCAAATGCCCAAAAAGACTTACCTAATAAATGCAAATGCGGATTAACGGATAATAATGAAATATCGTTTGGTAACGATGCTTGTGTATGAAACGTTTGAATTTGATTAGGTTGTAAAATTAATTCAGGTTCTATTTTCGATATACCAAAAGTACCTAATTGAGTTTCAATAATAGGGCGTTTGGGTTTTGGGCCATAAAACACGTTGATATATGAACTATCTAACACATCGATATTACTTGGCCCGTAATGAATGTTTTTAAGCAACACTACAGATGTTTTATTGGTTTTGTAGCCACCAATACCAGCAGGATAATTTACAGGCGTATAGCCCGGTAAATAGTATACTGTATTTGGATTTAAAACCGGGAAACTTCCATCATCGTTTAAAATATTCATTTGAGTAAACAAATCCTTATAATCAGTAAACTCATCTAAAGCATGTGTAACTCCACTTACAATATCTTTTTTCTTACCTGCGTCATAGCTTATTAAATGCCCATTAATATGATGAGCTAGTTTACGATGGTTTGGTACAAACTCAAAATAACGTACAAACGTATCTTTAGCTAATTGTAAAGGTAGTTTTACAATATAAAAATGATCTGCTCCATTACCTTTAATAGGAACAGGTTTTAAATATTTAATAACTGTGTCTGGCTTACCTAAAAATGAACCAGCATAAAAAACAGGAGGAGCTGGTATTTTCGTGTCATCTCCTTTTGGAGCTCCATTCACAGCCCAAACTTTAATCAGTTCTAATTCTTCTTTAGATAATTTACGTTCACCAATAAAATGCGTGTAGCTATCATCTGCTGGCCAAGGTGGCATGTAACCACTTTGAGTTACAAATTTTATTTTGTTGACGTTCTTCTTCACATCATCATAGGTTACAAATTCAATAGGGCCACTCTCCCCTGCTCTATGGCATGGCGTACAGTTTTTATAAATAATAGGAGCAATATCTTCAAATGTAGGGTTAGAGTTTTTTGTTATTGGGGAGGAGTTGTTGAAGTCCGAATTACATGAAGAAAAAATCAGTAATACAAATGATAAAAGAACAAATAAATTAATGGATGTTTTTTTCAAACAACTCAAAACAAAAAACATTGCTCTAACATTACTCCTGAACATATACCCTTTTTACACGTGAAGAAATACCTGTCAATACTTCGTAAGGAATGGTATCCATCGCTTTTGATAAATTCATTAATTGCTCGTAGTTTTCAAAAACAATCACCTCATCTCCTTCTTTACAATCAATACCTGTAACCTCAACCATGCACATATCCATACAAATGTTTCCAATAGTTTTACAGGCTAATCCATTTATAAAAACAGTGCCATTTCCGTTACCTAATTTTCTGCTAAAGCCGTCCGCATAACCAATAGGAATAGTAGCAATCGTTGTTTTTTCAGAAGCCACGCCTTTGCGATTGTAACCAACTGTTTCACCAATTTGTAATTGTTTAATTTGAGAAACACGTGTTTTTAAAGAACTGATATTTTCTAAATGATGTTTTTCAATATCATTAAATCCAACACCATACATACCTATGCCTAATCGCACCATGTTAAAATGGGCATTTTTCCAGCGTGTAATAGCTCCCGAATTACAAATATGTTTTAATGCATGATAGCCAATTGATTTCTCAATTTGTGAAGAGAGTTTTTCAAATAAAGCAATTTGTTTATTTGTAAAATCATCAAAAGTTTTATCATCGCTTGCTACTAAGTGAGAAAAAATACTTTTTACTCTCAATAAATTTTCAGCATTTAAAAATTCACACAATTCAGTGATTTGATTTACTTCAAAACCCAAACGCTTCATTCCCGTATCTAATTTAATATGCACTGGATAAGGTTCTGAAATTGCTTTTTGATGTAATGCCTGTAAAAACTCTTTTGCTACTTTAAAGGAATATATTTCAGGCTCTAAACGATAATCAATCATATCATCATACGATGATTCTTCTGGGCTCATCACCATAATTGGCAAATGAATTCCTGCCTTTCTCAATTCCACTCCTTCATCCGCATAAGCCACTGCTAAATAATCGGCATGATGATGTTGTAGCGTAAAGGCAATTTCTGTACTACCGCTTCCATAACCTGTAGCTTTTACCATACACATCAACAAAGTATCTTGAGTAGTTTGTGAACGGTAAAAATTTAAATTATGAACTAAACGATTTAAATTAATTTCTAAAACTGTATCGTGGCTTTTTTGTTGAAGCAGCTTACTAATGTTTTCAAAACCATAACTGCGAGCACCTTTCAATAAAATAATGGCATTATGAAATTGAAGTGATGGACTGATTTTACTGTGTTTTATAAAGCTTTCTGTATCATTAAAAAAGTAAGCATCTTTTTCGAATAACTGTTTTTGTGATGAGATTTCTTTTCCAATTCCAATTACTGTATCAATATGAAATTGCGCCATAAGCTTTGCAACATGCTCGTATAATTCCCAACTTAATTTTCCACTTTGTTCAATATCAGAAAGTATAACCACTTTCTTTCCACCCCTATGTTGCTGCTTTTGGTGATGTAATGCAATTTCTAAAGCATTAATATCCGAATTATAAAAATCGTTGATTAAAACACAGTTATTATTTCCTAATTTCAATTCCAAACGCATGGCAACTGCCTGAAGCATTAACATACGCTTTTCAATTTCTTGTTGAGGAATATTTAAATGTAATAATGTAACCCAACAAGTAATAGCATTATCAATACTCGCCGAATCCGTAAATGGAATATTAATACTGATTTGTTCGCCTCTGAATTTGGCAACAATAATTGTATGGGTAAATAAATTCTCAATCTCTAAAATTTGTAGAGTTGCCTGTTCACTTTTAGAAATTAAAAACGTGTACTGATTTACAAGTTCCAAATGTTCTTGCTTAAATGATAAAGCATTAACTATTACTGTTTGCGTATTTTTAAATAATTGAAGCTTCTCGTTTAATTTTTCTGAAATATCTTTAAATCCCTCGTCGTGTGCTGTTCCTAATGAGGTAAACACACCAATTGTAGGCTGAATGATTTCTCTTAATAAATTCATTTCACCAACTTCCGAAATACCAGCTTCAAAAATTCCTAAAGTATGTTTGTTATTCAATTGCCAAACCGATAAAGGCACTCCTACTTGTGAGTTATAGCTTTTAGGACTTCGAGCAATATTATAATCCGATTTTAATAATTGATACAACCATTCTTTAACAATAGTTTTACCATTGCTTCCAGTAACTCCTATAACTGGAAGTTGAAATTGTTCGCGATGAAATGTAGCAAGTTTTTGTAAGGCTTTTAAAGTATCTGTAACAATTAAAAAACAAACTTCGTTTTGTAAGTCGGTACAATTTTCAGGAATACGATTAACAACAAATGTTTTTACTCCCTTTTGACACAATCCAAGAATATACTGATGTCCATCGTTTCTTTCAGATTTTAAAGCCACAAAAAGACTATGTGCTGGCTCTGTTAACTGTCGGCTATCAATTAGTAAATACTGAATAGTTTGTTCAGTATTTCCCACTAAACTAGCATTGATAATTTTTGATATTTGTTGCGAAGTATACAAAACAAAAAGTGGTTTATTTTATACAAAATAAACCACTTTTTAGTGAAATAGCTAATCTATTATGAATTAACTAATAATTTAAATCCTTTACCGTGAATGTTAACGATTTCTACTTTAGAATCGTCTTTTAAATACTTACGCAATTTGGCAATATAAACATCCATACTACGACCGTTAAAGTAATTATCATCATGCCAAATGGTTTTTAAAGCAAAATTTCTGTCTAAAACATCATTTTTATGTACACATAACAAACGCATTAATTGACTTTCCTTAGTCGTTAATTTTTGTTCAGCGCCATTATTTATTAATACCTGTGTATCTGAATTAAAAGTATATGACCCAATATTAAAGTTCACATCTTCTGTATTATGAACTCGTTGTTTATTACTTCTACGTAAAACTGCCGTAACACGAGCCAACAACTCATCCATACTAAACGGCTTAGTAATATAATCATCTGCACCTGCGTTAAAACCTTCAATGGTATCTTCTTTCATGCTTTTAGCCGTTAAAAAGATAATAGGCACGTTTTTATCAGTTACTCTAATTTCTTTGGCTAACGTCAAACCGTCTTTCACGGGCATCATTACATCCAATAATAGTAAATCAAATTCCTGCTTGCAAAATGCATCAAAACCTTTCTTTCCGTCGGTTGCTAACTTTGTTTCAAACCCCTTAGCCTCTAAATATTCTTGTAATAAGGTTCCTAAATTTGGATCATCCTCTACTAACAATATTTGTGTTTTTACATTTTCCATAATTAATTATATCTATTTATGTTTTTATTCTTGGTTTTTATAAGGCATTACAATTTTAAAGGTGCTGCCCTTCCCTAATTCACTCTCTACATTAATTGTGCCATTATGCTTTTGAACCACTGCCAGAACGTAACTAAGCCCTAATCCAAAGCCTTTTACATTGTGTACATTTCCTGTTGGTACCCTAAAAAACTTATCAAAAATTTTACGCTGATTTTCTTTACTGATACCAATCCCATTATCCTTTACGCTAATTTCAATACCTTCTAACGTATCTTTAGTAGTAATTAGTATGTTTGGACTGTCTTTTGTGTATTTAATCGCGTTATCAATCAAATTAAAAATAATATTAGTTAGGTGCACTTTATCGGCATTAATTAAACAACTAGTAGCATCTAATTGTTTAGTAATAATTCCTTGGCGTTGATCAATTAAAAGTTGAGTATTTTGAATAGCCTGATTAATGATTTCATGAACGTCTATATCACTTCGTTTTAGTTTAAACTCTCCTTTATCCAAAATCGAAGTTTGTAAAATACTTTCTACTAAAATGCTTAAACGCTTGTTTTCGTCTTTAATCATTTTCACAAAGCGTTTTTGTTTATCTGGTGTTTTAATAACAGTATCATCATTCAACATTTCGGCAGCCAAGGATATGGTGCTAATTGGCGTTTTAAACTCATGAGTCATGTTACTGATAAAGTCGTTTTTAATAACAGATAATTTCTTTTGACGAGATATAGTAGCGATCGTATAATAGAAAGCAAAAATGAGTATTAAAATAACCATGCCAGACACCGCCAACATCATCCACATGGTTTTTAAAAGGTAGTTTTTTTGGTTGGGAAACTGTACACTTAAATACTGTGGAGTTACAAATACGTTATTAGGAGATAAATTAATTTTAATGGAACAGCCAGTTGAATCACAATCTTTCTGAGCATCTTTATAATTTCCATTTAATTTAGAATCTAATAAACGACTGGAAACAGAGTATACAAAATTGGTTGTAATTCCTTCAGCTAATAATTCCTGTCGTAAAATTGTATCTAACATTAAAGAATCTACCTTAGGCTTATAATCTTTATAGACGTTGATACTAATTAACTCATCAAATAAATCGTTTACAATTTCGGTTTTAGTTTGAAACAATTCATCCCTTAAACTTTCGATACTTTTTGCTGTAGACTGTGAAGCATTTAATAATTCATAAGGCATAAAATGATTATGTGAATTGGCAGAATCTCCAATAAATTCCTTTTGAGACATTTTACTGGTAATAACTCCTGATGAATCTGTACTTAACTCTTCAAAAATTCGAACTTGTACATCGCTACCGCTGGGATTACCAACTGTAACCATACCTGGCTTAGTAATACGAACTCCTTGTTTGCGTAATTTTATTTTTTTAGCAATTTTATTTGCAGTACCAATTTTTTCAATTTTATTAGAAGTTGATTTTAATGCTTCTTTTACAGAACGCTCAAATTCTTCTTCTTTTAATTTTATAGAGCTTTTAATCCAATAAATTTGTACAGCTATTAAAGCACAAAGTGCTATACCAACCAGTACTGAAATAATTCCTAAATTATGCTTGTTCATCATAACAAATGTAATAAAGTAAACTGGTGAGAAACTGAAGCGTTAACGTTTTTTAACGGCGCTCTGCCTCGTTTTTACTGCCCAAGGCCTCTAAAATTCCGCTTACAATAGATAAAACCAAGCTAAACCAAAGTGCAGTCCAAAAGCCATCTACTTTAAATCCATCCACTAATTTATCGGCAAATAATATAATGAAGGCGTTGATGACTAATAAAAATAAGCCTAGAGTGAAAAATGTAATAGGAAGTGACAATAAAGTAAGAATAGGCTTAACAATAGTATTTAAAAAAGCTAATACCACTGCCACTAAAAAAGCAGTGATAAATTTATTGATTTCAGGAGAATCAACACTAAGAAATTGGTTAACGCCGATAGTAACTCCACTTAAAAAATAAGAAGTGATTAATACAGCAAAAGTTGAAATAAAGAGTTTAGCTAAAAAGTTCATTGCATTCTATTGTATACCAAATATACAATTCTTTATGCTTAATCTGTACATAAAAAAAGCCCATTCAATAGCTATTGAATGGGCTTTTTTTATGTACTATTTATTACTTTCTTAAATCTAACTCATTAATAATGTTGGTTGCTCCACCTAATTTTTCTACTACCCATAACAAGTAACGAACATCTAAGTTAATAGTGCGATTTAAATCTTTATCAAATTTAATTTTGTGGCTTAATGCCTCATAGTTACCATCAAATGCCAAACCAACAAGCTCTCCGTTAGCATTGATTACGGGTGAACCTGAGTTACCCCCTGTAATATCATTTGAACTAATAAAAGACACAACGATATCTTTTACAGTAGCATCCGCATATTGTCCAAAATCTTTTTTCTTAGCTAATTCAATTAATTTTGCAGGGGCATCAAATTCATAATCACCCGGTTTGTATTTTTCTAAAACACCTGTTAAAGTACAAATATGACTATATTTTACAGCATCTTTTGGTGAATATGATTTTACATTACCAAAACTCACACGCATGGTGAAGTTTGCATCTGGATACATTTTTTTACCCTTGTTCATTTCTAACACGCCTTTTAAATAGGTTTTACCTAAAACGAAGTTTTGTGCGTTAAAATCAGCAAAAGCTTTTGCGTATTTAGTGTTGAAATTTGTATTGAAAGCACTAGCTACCATAAATGCAGGGTCTTTATGAAGTGATGCTGTGTCAGGATTAGCGATCATTGCATCCCATTTAGTATTATCTAAAAAGGCTGTGTTTGAAAATACATAATTCGAAAAAGCTTCATAAGTAGATTTAGCTTTTAGATCACCAAACTTAGCATTAATCATTGCATAGAAACCTGCAGGATGCTGGGTCGCATCAATATCATTGTAAAATGCTTGAGTAACAAATGCTAAGATGTTCTTGTCTGATACGATGTTTTCTCCTTTAATAAAATTAGCTCGAGAAGTTTTAACAGCTTCAGCTGCTTTAGCTATTTCTTCTTTAGTTACATCTTTTTTACTTAATGTTGCATCAAATTTTTGCAATGAAGACGCAAATGCAATTAAAGGAGAACCAAAAATACCTTCAGTCATATACACACGTTGTTTTGTATACGGACGCCAAGCATCATATATTTTTTGGTACTCATTAAATACGTTTTCGAATTCTGGTTTCCCTTTAGCCCAAGTTAAGAAGGCAGCTTCATTAGCTTGTTTTTCTTCGTATGTTTTGTATTTTAATAATTGTTTTGATTCTCCATCAAAAAACTTCCAGTAGTTAGCAATACCTGCATAATTACCAGCTAACTGAATTTTAACTGCAGGATCTTTTTTCATTTCCTCTAACATAAATTTTAAACGTGCATCACGTAAATCAACCAAAGAAGGATTTTCGATATCTGTTTTTAATTTCACACCGTAAGATGTTTCGTAACGGTTAGTGCCACCTGGGTAGCCCCAAATCATTGTATAATCGCCATCTTTAACTCCTTTAATAGAAACTGGTAAAGAATATTTAGATTTTAAAGGCACATTGTCTGCGGCATAATCTGCTGCTTTACCATCTTTGTTTGTATATACGCGGAAGATAGAGAAATCTCCAGTATGACGTGGCCATTCCCAGTTATCTGTATCTCCACCAAATTTTCCAATACTTTCTGGTGGCGTGCCTACTAAACGTACATCTTTGTAACGCTCATAAACAAATAATAAAAATTGATTTGCTTTAAACATTGAAGCAATACGACCTTCATAACCAGAACCTTCTGTTTCTTTGGTAGCCATTTCTGCTAAAATACCTGGTAATTTTTGAGTTAATTCTAAAGAAGGAATATCTTTTATTTTTTCGTTTACTTTATCTGTAACATCAATAATTTTAATTAAAAATTGAGCATGTACACCTGGCGCATAAATCTCTTCTGATTTAGATTTAGCCCAAAATCCATCTCTTAAGTAATTATGGTCTACTGAGCTTGCTGCTGCAATAGCGCTATAACCACAGTGATGATTTGTAAAAATCAAACCTTCTTTACTAACAATTTCACCAGTGCAACCGCCGCCAAAAATAATAATAGCGTCTTTAATACAAGCTTGATTCATGCTATAAAGCTGTTCTTTTGAAACCTTTAAGCCTTTTTTAACCATATCAGCATATACTTGCTCTCCAAGTAACATTGGTAACCACATACCTTCGTCGGCCTTGGCTACTGGCTGAAATAAAAATGATAGTAATACAATTGATAGTACAAGTTTTTTCATAGATCGTTTTAGTTTAAAATCGAGGGCTAATTTAACAGATTTTGATTAACAAAATACAGTTTTTAGATAAATAACGATTACAATGGGTGATTGGCTATAATTTAATGACCAAGGGTCTATTTTTTTAAATAATAGAGCTCTGTTAAATAAACATAGGGTTCGAACATGTGGTGAAGAAATACGTTTTCGCCATCGAATTTAAATTTCTCTTCATAAGTACTATCTGGCTGAAGAATAATAGGAACACCAGCCGTCATGTAAAAATTACTTTTTTCGATGTTTGGTTCTTGATATTCTTTTAATGATTTTTTTACAAAAATACCCATGCGTTTGGTTAGGTATTTATGGTATTTGCGATTGGTTTTCCTTGCCGCGTCTTCCATATCTTTTACTGCATGGTTTACATACAATCTTATAAAAGGCTTTTTTAATCTTCTTTTCATGAGTTGTTTCCTTTTAACCAATGGATTTGTGGGATGTAAATCGTTAATAGTTTGCACTGAAAAAGGTGTTTGAGGTACCCAATCGCTGGTGTTTACAATACGATAAGCCCAACCGTTTCTGGTAATAAAATCAAAATCATAGGCATAAAATAAATTTCCAGGTTTAGGAGCTGCGCTACAATATACTTTATAGGTAATATCTTTTGGAACAACTGATAAAGGTGCATACTGTAAATATGAACGCATTAAATAAGATAAAGCCGCACCTTGACTGTGGCCTACAATGATAAATTCTTTGACTCCTTTTTTATAATATTCATTTATAGTTTGTGTAACATATGGTGCTAAATGACACACTCCTATTGCCCAGCCATGGTGCACCAATGCTTTTTCATCGTTAGCAAATTTGTAATTAAACACGGTACTGTCGTTTAACTTTAAGGCTCCTTGCGCTTTAATTAATCCACTGTAAAAATTTTCGAGCCAGCTTGTTCCTCCAACAGTATAGCGTAAACAAATAACACCAACCGAATCGTTTCTGAGCCAAAAATCAACCTTATTTTTTAAACCAACTTCTGGCGAACGAAACACTCGTTTATAATTTGTAGGTATGTATGGAGGGGCATACTTACTACCACTATCTTGGTGCGCCCACTCTAAATGTAATACGTCTAAAAATTCACGCGCATCAAATCCAGATTTTAATTTATTTTGAGAAATTAAAACAGAATGACAAAAAATAAAAAAAAGAAAACTCTTAAGGTTAATCATTACACAAATTTACTTTTAGGAATAATAGTACATGTAAATCTTGATACACAAGTTAATTCATTTGCATCATTATAAATTTTGATATCCCAAACATGATTTTTACCAGCAATATTTAAAGGTGAGCAAACACCTTTTACCTTTCCACTTAAAACTGCTTTAATATGATTGGCATTAATTTCAACTCCTACACCAATAAAAACTTCGCTATTTACAACTAGTAAAGAGGCAACGCTGCCTAGTGTTTCGGCTAATGCTACATTAGCACCTCCATGAAGTAATCCAAATGGTTGCTTCGTTCTTTCGTCAACTGGCATAGTAGCTACTAAATAATCTGAACCAACCTCTGTAAACTCAATACCTAAATTTTGGCCTAATGTGTTTTTATTAAGCTCATTGATATCATTTAAAACTGGTGTTTTATACCAAATAGAATTACTCATACCTCATCATTTAGAAAACGAAACTACATATAAATTTTAAATTTATGTATGCCGTCTTTATGAGAATATGTTACCTGCCAATTATAAAAGTCAACAATTTTTTTAATTAACGATAATCCTAAACCAAGCGATCCTGAAATAGAATTTTTATTAAATCTGTCAAATAAAAATTGACGATTTATTTTATCGATGTAGCTTGTATTTTCTACAGAAAAAGAACCTTCATCAACTGTAATTTTAATAGTTCCTCCTTCTTCTAAATTATATTTAATGGCATTAATACATAAATTGTTCAATAAAATAGTGAGTAACACTGGATTTACTTCTTTAGTAATTTGTTTATTGTAGCATTTTTCAACACTAATTTGTTTTGCTTCAATAAAATCTTCTAATACTTCAATTTTTTCATCAAAAGCTTGGGTAAGTTCAATTTTAGTGGTTTCAACAAACTGCTTATTTTCAATTCTCGTTAATAAAATTAAGCCTTCATTTAATTTATACAAACGCTGTGTAGCATTGTATGTTTGCACTAATAGCTTGTGTTGTTTTTCGTTGTAATTGTCTTCCTGCATTAACAACTCTAACTTTGTACTGATAATAGACAAAGGCGTTTGTGCTTCGTGAGAAACATTTTCCGTAAACTCTTTCAAATTGTGGTAATCAGCTTGAATTTGATGCGTTAAATCTTTTACGGTATCGTTTAATAAATGAAACTCATCAATATCTGTCTCTTTAAAATTAAGTACATCATTTTTTTTGATGTTCCATGTTTTAATTTTAGTAAGTGTATCGTAAAATGGCGACCAGATAAATGATGAAATTAATCGATTCAATAAAAACAAAATTAAGACTGAAATCAGTAAAAATATCAATACTACCACGGCTATGTAATCACCAATTTTTTTTCCTTCTGTCAGCGAGCTGCAAACTGTAACCTCATAAATATTACCATTTACATAGGTTTGAAACAATAATTCACGTTGTGTAATATCCCCGTCGCTTGATGGATTTTTTGGGTCTTTTTCAAGATACTCGATAAACTGATTACCATAAATAGTTTGAAAATCTATTTTTCTAACATAAATCTTTTGACCGATATTTGATAAGAATTCATTTGGCTGAATTCCATCTTGCAAACCTTTTACAATTTTATCTTTGGTATTCAGTAATTGCTTATCTACTTCCTGATCCAATCGCATTAACACTACCTGATAAACAATAAAAATACCCATTGCAAAAAGCAATACAGTAGTTATTGTAGTGTAAATATTAGATTTTGTAAGAAGTTTCATTGATTAAAAACTAATCTTTGAACTTGTACCCCATACCATAAACCACCTTAATGTAGTTTTTTAAATCTGCTTCGTTTAACTTTTTCTTTAAGTTTTTGATTTGACTGTATACAAAATCGAAAGATGTTGCCATATCTGCCTTATCGCCCCAAATAGCGTCTGCAAGCGCTTCTTTAGTAATTAAGTGTGTAGGGTTACTTGCTAAATAAACTAAAATTTCATACTCTTTTTTAGTTAATTGTAATTGATTTCCATTGGCAATAACCTTCTTTTCAGTCGTATCAATTTCTAAACCATCAAACACTAATGAGTTTTTACCACCAAAGTTTCGTCTGCGTAATACCGAATAAATACGGGCACTTAACTCAGATAAGTGGAAAGGTTTAGTTAAATAATCATCTGCTCCAATTTTTAAGCCTTCTAGTTTATCTTCTAATGCATTTTTAGCGGTTACAATAATAACTCCCATTTCTGGATTATTTTTTTTAATATACTCAACAACCTCAATACCCGAACCATCAGGTAAACCAACGTCTACCAACGCACAACTATATACGATATCATTTAATTTTTGGATTGCGCTTTTTATGGTTGTTGCAAAATCACATTTATATCCATTCTCTGTTAAATAATCTACAACGTCTTCACGTAATGATTTTTCATCTTCGATAATTAATATTCTCATAAGTAATAAGTTTAATTAGCTAAATGTAAAATAAAAAACAAAGAAAATTCAATTTTCAAAAAAAATTCATTTTTAAAATAGGCCAAACAGAGTTTTTGTACGACAAATTATCGAAGTGCACTTTCTTTAGGCAAAGGAAGTACATTTAGCTGTTTGGGAGCTAAGCCAAATTTCTCATTGACTTCCAACATAGCAGCTAACACTAATTGCGAATAGTTTTGCGAAGCTGATTTAAAGTGTTTGGTTTCAGTTCTCCACAGAGTATAAATCAAATCCATGTTACCTTGGGTTGGTTTAAATGAAAATAGGGCTCGCTTAACATTTCCAGCACCTGCGTGATAGGAATGCATGACTAAGAGTCTAAACCACAGCTCATTTTCTTTATAATTTTTTATGCCTAATGAGTCTAAGATTTCTTTGGTTTTAGGAATGCATATTTTTTTTATTAAACTTGATGCAGCATAGGCCGAACGGTCAAAATTTGCTCGCTCATCAAGATGTTTATTAACTTTTAACCCAAATAACCTGGCTACATCTTTCATGAGCTGAAATGAGCCATAAGCACCAGCATTTGATTTTTGAAGTTTATTAGGGCTTTCAATCATCAGTATAGCTTGAGCATACCAAGGATCTACCCCATTAGCAATAAAATCGTTAATACCTCTATGAAAGTTAGCGGACGCTTTCTCAAAATCATAAAAAAAACTCTTCCCGTTAGTTAATAAAATACGAGCCGAATCATCTAAACAATACCAATTTCTGAGACTATCTTTATAACATGATTTTTTTACCAAATCTTTACTTTCCCAATCTCCAATATGTTGTTTGCTTAAAATATTTCTATTGTGAGGTGTGTTAAATAAAGCAGAGTCTTTATGTAAATTCATAATTGTTCTCCAAAACTTCACATTTGGCATTGTGTCGCAACCTAACTGGTAGATTTGTGTGCTAAACACAAAATCCATTTTCTCCTGCGTTTTAAAATTTGAAACAGATATCACCTCCTGACGAATATCGAATGAAGAGTCAAAAACGACATTACTATCTGGTGGTACCTGAGTGAAAAATTTTAGAGAAAATATGATAGAAATAAAGAAATTCATGATTTTAAGACAGCCATAAGATACTATTATAATACCTATCCAATTTACTAGTATCAGTGTATTTTTCAACAATGCAAATTTATTAAAGTCCTAAATGAAATTACCTACAATGTCGTGAATAATTTCAATCAAATACGCTTTTTAACCCTATTTATGTGATTTCCAATAATTTTCACAAAAATTACAACTACCTGTTTTTCAATTATTTACATTTGAAAAATAAGTTATAATTGTTTAAAAGACATCTTTTTAGCTCTTTTTTTTATTAAAGCACAACAGTATCAAATAATTAGCCTATATTTGCAGCCCTAATTTAAAATAAATAATAATGGAAAAACGCTATGAGACGGTCTTCATTTTAACTCCCGTTTTGTCTGAAGATCAGGCAAAGGAGGCCGCAAAAAAGTTTGAAAAAATCCTTACGGATTTGGGAGCAAAAATTAATCACAGAGAGAACTGGGGCTTAAAAAAATTAGCTTACCCTATTCAAAAGAAAACAACTGGTTTCTACCACTTAGTTGATTTCTCTGGAAAAGGAACAGAAATCGCTGAATTAGAATTACAATTCAAACGTGACGAACGTGTATTACGTTTCTTAACGATTGCTTTAGAAAAACATGCTGCTACTTGGGCTGACAAACGTCGTTCAAAAGGCTCTGATGCTAAAGTTGCTAAAACTAAAAAAGCTGAAGCTTAATTATTAATTAACTCCAAAAAAGAATTACAAAATGGCAAAAAATGAAGTACGCTTTTTAAATCCTCCAAGTGCAGAGGTTAAAAAGAAAAAATACTGTCGCTTTAAAAAGTTAGGTATTAAATATATTGATTATAAAGACGCAGACTTTTTATTAAAGTTCGTTAACGAACAAGGTAAATTATTACCTCGTCGTTTAACTGGAACTTCATTAAAATTTCAACGTAAGGTATCTCAAGCAGTTAAACGTGCGCGTCACATTGCTTTAATGCCTTATTTAGCAGATGGTTTAAAATAATTAAAGGAGGAAAAACAACATGGAAATTATATTAAAAAAAGACCATAAAGGTTTAGGATATAAGAACGACATCGTTAAAGTGAAAAACGGATACGGTCGTAACTTTTTAATTCCTCAAGGCGTTGCAGTTTTAGCTACAGAAAGTAACAAAAAAATGCAAGCTGAAGAAATTAAACAAAGCTCATTTAAAGAACAAAAATTACGTAACGAAGCTACTGCTATGGCAGCTAAATTTGCTGATGTAACAGTTAAAGTTGGTGCTAAAGCTGGTGAATCTGGAAAGATTTTCGGTTCTGTAACTAACATTCAATTGGCTGAAGCTTTGAAAAAAGCTGGTTATGATGTAGAACGTAAAAATATTGAAATGAACGAAGAAGCTATTAAAGCTTTAGGAACTTACTCTGCTAAGGTTCGTTTATTTAAAGAAATTACTGCTACTATTAACTTTGAAGTTATTGCTGAGTAATTATCTCATTATATTTTTAATAAAAAACCCTTAGTTTAATAAACTAAGGGTTTTTTTATGCTATTTTTAAACATTCTAACCTTTAAAAAAATAGACCGAATATTTGATGATTTACTTAAAAATAGTTAATCTTACAATCAATAATTAAACTGTTATATATGAACACACAGTCATCTCCTTTAGATTATTTACCAATATTATTAATGTTTATCGTTGCCTTAGGATTTGTAGTAACTACAATGCTTGCATCGCATTGGTTGGGGCCAAAACGTAAAACAAAAATTAAATTAGATTCATTTGAGTGCGGTATCGAATCCTTAGGAAATGCACGTTTACCTTTTGCCATTAAGTATTTCTTAGTGGCTATTTTATTTGTGCTTTTCGACATAGAGGTTATTTTCATGTATCCTTGGGCAGTAAACTTTAAAGAGTTAGGAATGTTAGGTGTTATAGAAGTATTCACCTTTATCATCTTGTTATTAGTTGGATTCTACTACATGCTTTCTAAAAAAGCATTGAAATGGGAAGAGTAAATTAAGAAGTTAGAAATCAGATTGTAGATGTAAGAATTAAAAAATCTTAAATCTTAAATCTTAAATCTTAAATTAAAAATGGCAAAAGAAATTATAAAACGCACCAAACTAGAAATCGCTAAAAGCCCTGAAGGACTTGAAGGACCTGGTTTTTTTGCAACAAAATTAGAAGACGCTGTTGGTTTAGCTCGTAAAAACTCTTTATGGCCTTTGCCTTTTGCAACATCTTGTTGTGGTATCGAGTTCATGGCAACCATGGCCTCTCACTACGACTTAGGTCGTTTTGGATCTGAGCGTTTAAGCTTCTCTCCACGTCAGGCAGATATGCTAATGGTAATGGGAACCATTGCTAAAAAAATGGGACCTACCTTACGTCAGGTATATGAGCAAATGGCCGAACCAAAATGGGTTTTATCTGTAGGAGCTTGCGCAAGTACAGGTGGTATTTTTGATACTTACTCAGTATTACAAGGTATTGATAAAATTATTCCAGTAGATGTTTACGTGCCTGGTTGTCCTCCACGTCCAGAACAAATTTTGGAAGGTGTTTTAAAAATTCAAGAAATGGCTCAAAACGAATCTTTCAGAAGAAGAGAATCTGACGAGTACAAGAAAATGTTAAACTCATACGGAATAGAATAATTCAAAATATACTATGGAGCTTTTAGAAATTGTAAATACTAAATTGAAAGAAAACTTTGCAGATGCGATTGAATCGGCAGAGCAACTTTACGATTACCCTGTTTTTACTGTAAACAAAGATAAAGTACACGATATTCTTAAATTTTTAAAAGAAGATGAAGAGTTAAACTTTCATTTCTTAACAGATTTATGCGGTATGCAAACAGCTGATGAAAAACAGTTAGGTGTGATTTATCATTTACACAACATGCCAAAAAATTATCGTATTCGTTTAAAAACATTTTTCGATATCAATAAACCTGAAATCCCTACAGCTACAGATTTGTGGCCTGCAGCGAACTGGATGGAACGCGAAACATACGATTTCTTCGGAGTGAAATTTAAAGGTCATCCAAACTTAAAACGTATTTTAAATGTAGATGAAATGGATATCTTTCCTTTGAGAAAAGAATATCCTTTAGAAGATCAGGGAAGAACCGACAAAAATGATAGCATGTTTGGTAGATAAGAAGTTAGACATTAGATTTTAGAAGTGAGAAGTAAAAATCTCAAATCTCAAATCTCAAATCTTAAATGAAAAATGAGTAAAAAAGAAACAACATATTCAGTTAATCAAGAAGTAATCGAAGAGAAAGAATACTCTACGCTTAACCTTGGTCCTACGCACCCTGCAACACACGGTATTTTCCAAAACGTATTGAAAATGGATGGTGAAATTATTCACGATGCAGTTCCTACAATTGGATACATTCACCGTGCATTTGAGAAATTAGCAGAGCGTCGTCCTTATGCACAAATCACTCCTATTACAGACCGTTTAAACTATTGCTCTTCACCAATCAATAATATGGGTTGGTACATGACTGTAGAAAAATTACTAAAAGCAGAAATTCCAAAACGTGCACAGTATCACCGTGTCATTATTATGGAATTATCTCGTATTGCCGATCATATTATTTGTAACTCGGTTATTGGTGTTGATACTGGAGCGATGACAGGTTTCTTGTACATCTTTCAATGGAGAGAGAAAATTTACGAAATCTTCGAAGAAATTTGCGGTGCCCGTTTAACGACTAATATTGGCCGTATTGGAGGTTTTGATAAAGAATGGAGCAAAACTGCTTGGGATAAAATCAACGAATTTTTAAAAGAATTCCCTAAAGGATTAAAAGAGTTTTCTAATTTATTAGAGCGCAATAAAATTTTCATGGACCGTACAATTAATTGCGGACCAATATCAGCAGAGAGAGCGTTAGCTTATAGTTTTGTTGGACCTAACTTACGTGCAGCAGGTGTTGATTATGATGTACGTGTTATGAATCCATATTCGTCTTACGAAGATTTTACATTTACTGTACCAGTAGGAACTCAAGGTGATACTTACGATCGTTTCATGGTTCGTCAACACGAAATGTGGCAATCATTAAGCATTATTGAGCAAGCAATCAAAAAAATGCCTGAAGGACCAATGCACGCTGATTTACCTGATTTCTTCTTGCCTCCAAAAGAGCAAGTATATAATAGTATGGAAGCGTTAATCTATCACTTCAAAATTGTGATGGGTGAAACAGATATTCCTAAAGGAGAAGTTTATCACTGTGTGGAAGGTGGAAATGGTGAATTAGGTTTTTATTTAATTAGCGATGGTGGTAGAACTCCATTCCGTTTACATTTCCGCAGACCATGCTTTATTTATTACCAAGCATATCCAGAAATGATTAAAGGAATTATGTTATCAGATGCTATCTTAACGATGAGTAGTATGAACGTAATTGCAGGGGAGTTAGACGCTTAATTTTAGTTTAGAATTTTAGAATTTAAAATAAATGGGATCACAAGTACACGGAGCACAAAAATTTGATAGCGCTAAGCGAGCTGAAACAGTTTTCAGTGAAGAGGCTATGAAGACTGCACAAACCATTATTTCTCGTTATCCAGAAGGAAAACAAAAATCGGCATTATTACCTATTTTACATTTAGCTCAAGCTGAATTTGGAGGATGGTTAAGCCCTGAAACAATGGATTATGTGGCTTCTATTTTAAAAATTAAACCAGTTGAGGTATTTGAAGTAGCATCATTTTACACGATGTATAATTTAAAACCAGTTGGTAAATGTGTATTAGAAGTTTGCCAAACAAGTTCTTGTTGGTTAAATGGTGCTGAAGACATCGTGAAATACATTGAGAAAAAATTAAACATCAAAGTTGGTGAAACAACTAAAGATGGTATGTTTACTTTAAAAGTAGCAGAGTGCTTAGGTTCTTGCGGAACAGCGCCAATGTTACAATGTGGAGCTAGCTACCACGAAAATTTAACTTACGAAAAAGTAGATGCTATTTTAGAAACCTACAAAAACGAAGGTAGATTAAGAAGTTATACAGATTTAGATTATAAAAACACACTATAACCATTAAACGATGGGAAGAAAATTATTAATACACAACGATAAAGTACCTAACATTCATACGTTAGAAGTATATCGTGCACATGGTGGTTATGCTTCTGTAGAGAAAGCATTAAAAACAATGCAACCAGACCAAATCACTGAAGAAGTTAAAAAATCAGGATTAAGAGGTCGTGGGGGCGCAGGTTTCCCAACAGGAATGAAATGGAGTTTCTTAGCGAAACCAGAAGGAGTTCCTCGTTACTTAGTTTGTAATGCGGACGAGTCTGAACCAGGAACATTCAAAGACCGTTACTTGATGGAAAAAATTCCTCATGCATTAATCGAAGGGATGATTACTTCTTCTTATGCATTAGGTGCTAAACAATCTTATATCTATATACGTGGTGAGTATTTTTATGTAGCTCGTATTTTAGAAACAGCTATAGCAGAAGCTTATGCTGCCGGATGGTTAGGTAAAAATATTTTAGGTTCTGATTACTCTTTAGATTTATCAGTACAAGTAGGTGGTGGAGCTTACATTTGCGGAGAAGAAACAGCTTTATTAGAATCATTGGAAGGTAAGCGTGGTAACCCGCGTATTAAACCGCCATTCCCGGCTGTTGCTGGTTTATGGGGTTGTCCAACGGTGGTTAATAACGTTGAGACGATTGCCGCTGTAGTTCCAATTGTGAACATGGGTGGAGAAGAATATGCTAAAATTGGAGTAGGAAAATCTACTGGTACAAAATTAATTTCTGCTTCTGGACATATTAATAAACCAGGTGTTTACGAAATTGAATTAGGAATTACGGTTGAAGAATTTATTTATAGTGAAGAATATTGCGGAGGTATCCGTAATGGAAAAAAATTAAAAGCAGTTGTAGCAGGTGGTTCTTCGGTGCCAATTTTACCAACTGAATTAATTTTAAAAACGGCTAAAGGCGAACCGCGTTTAATGACATACGAAAGTTTATCTGACGGAGGTTTCCAAACAGGTACCATGTTAGGTTCAGGTGGATTTATTGCTATGGATGAAGATACGAGCATCGTTAAAAATTTATTTACTTTCTCTCGTTTCTATCATCATGAGTCTTGCGGACAATGTTCACCTTGTCGTGAAGGAACAGGTTGGATTGAAAAAATATTGAAGAAATTTATTGATGGAACTGCTAATGAAAGTGATGTTGATTTATTGTGGGACATTCAAAGTAAAATTGAAGGTAAAACAATTTGCCCGTTAGGTGAAGCAGCAGCATGGCCTGTAGCAGCAGCTCTTCGTCACTTTAAACAGGAGTTCATTGAAATCGCACAAAAGAAAAAATTTGTGGATATAAGTCATTATAACAGATTAAATAAAATAATAGCGTAATGAAAGTTACTATTGATGGAATAGAAATTGACGTGCCAAAAGGTACCACAATTCTTCAAGCAGCACGAATGATAGGTCCGGAGGTAGCTCCACCAACCATGTGCTATTATTCTAAATTAAAAACTAGTGGTGGATACTGCCGTACTTGTATTGTTAAAGTAACACAAGGTAGTGCAGCTAACCCTACTCCAATGCCTAAACCTGTGGCTAGTTGCCGTACTGAGGTGATGGACGGAATGGTTGTAGAAAATGTGACTAATAAAGATGTTTTAGAAGCACGTAAAGGTGTGGTTGAATTTTTATTAGTAAACCATCCATTAGATTGCCCTGTATGCGACCAAGCCGGTGAATGTCACTTACAAGACTTAGGTTACGAACACGGAGCTGCCACTTCTCGTTACGAGTTTCCTCGTAGAGAATTTGAACGCATCGACATTGGTAAATACGTACAATTACATATGAACCGTTGTATCATGTGTTTCCGTTGTGTTAAAGTGGCTGATCAATTAACTGATAAGCGTGTGCATGGCGTGATGCACCGTGGAGATGCAGCAGAAATTTCTACATATATTGAGAACGTGATTGAAAATGATTTTTCTGGTAACGTGATTGATGTTTGCCCAGTTGGTGCTTTAACGGATAAAACATTCCGTTTCAAATCTCGTGTTTGGTTTACAAAACCGGTTGATGCAAGTTGTGATTGTAAAAAATGTTCTGGCAAAGTGCGCTTATGGTATAAAGGAGATGAGATTTTAAGAGTAACTGCTCGTAAAGATCAATGGGGTGAAGCAGAAGAATTTATTTGTAACGAATGTCGTTTTGATAAAAAGAAAACGTCTGATTGGAAAATCGAAGGTCCTACAAAGGTAGATCGTCATTCTGTTATTTCTCAAAATCATTACAATCATTTAAATGAACTAAAAGTACAAGTGTTGAAACAACAAAAAGCACTTGGATTTATGGATATTAATAAAAGACCTTAATAAGTATGACAGCATTTATAATATATAAAGCAATAATGTGTGCGGCAGTTTTCTTGTTATCTTTAGGGGTAGCAGCTTACGCAACGTTATGGGAAAGAAAATTCGCCGCTTTTTTACAAGACAGAAAAGGTCCTAGTAGAGCGGGTCCAGGTGGTCTATTACAACCAATTGCCGATGGCGTGAAAATGTTTATGAAGGAAGAGATTATTCCTAATGTTTCTAATCGTTCATTATTCATTATCGGGCCCTGTTTGTTTATGGTTACTGCCGTTATGACAAGTGTTGTTATTCCTTGGGCTAAACCAATGATGATTGGCGGACACCTATATGATTTACAAATCACAGATATTAATATCGGTACTATTTATTTATTAGGTGTTGTATCTATTGGTGTGTATGGCATCATGATTGGTGGTTGGGCATCTAACAATAAGTTTGCCTTATTAGGAGCTGTTCGTGCATCATCACAAATGATTAGTTATGAAATTGCGATGGGCATTGCTTTAATCGCCTTAATCATTTCCTCTGGTGGTTCATTAAGTTTAAAAGATATTATTGAAGGTCAAGATAAAGGCTTTGCTAACATCGTTTGGCAACCTCTAGGATTCTTAATTTTCTTTATCTGTGCATTAGCAGAAACTAACCGTGCACCATTTGATTTACCTGAGTGTGAAACTGAATTAGTTGGTGGTTACCATACAGAGTATTCATCAATGAAATTAGGTTTATTCTTATTTGCAGAATACATCAACATGTTTATCTCTTCAGCAATTATGGCTGGTTTCTATTTCGGTGGATATAACTTCCCATTTGCAAGTGAGCTATATGCAAAGTTGGGATTAGTAGAAGGGGACTGGTTAATTTCATTAATTGGTTTTGGAGCCTACTTTACAAAAATCGTGATTTTCATTTGTGTGTTTATGTGGGTACGTTGGACATTACCACGATTCCGTTATGACCAATTAATGAATTTAGGTTGGAAAACATTATTACCATTATCGCTGTTAAATTTGGCGTTAACTGTAGTAGTAGAATATTTTAGAGGAAACATTCATTTTTAAAAATATTGAAAATGCAATTAACAAACAGAAAAGTAGTCGTATCAAATAAAGAACAAAGTTTTGCTGAAAGAATGTATCTACCTGCTATTGCAAAGGGTATGATTATTACGGCAAGTCACTTGTTTAAAAAATCTCCTACGATTAATTACCCAGAACAAAAACGTCCTATCGCTAATGTATATCGTGGACAACACGTTTTAAAGCGTGATGAAAATGGCGCTGAGCGTTGTACCTCTTGTGGTATGTGCGCTGTAGCATGTCCTGCAGAAGCCATTACCATGACAAGTGGAGAGCGTAAAAAAGGCGAAGAGCATTTATATCGCGAAGAAAAATATGCAGCAACTTATGAAATTGATATGTTGCGTTGTATTTTCTGTGGATTATGCGAAGAGGCTTGCCCTAAAGAAGCTATCTTTTTAACGGATAGAATCGTAGACGCAGGTTTTGAACGTAAAGACTTTGTTTTTGGAAAAGATAAATTAGTAGAAAAAATAGATCAACGTATTGATGTGACTAAACGTCAAACGCCTGAAGTATTAGCATTCAAAAAAATTCCTGGATTAAAACACAACGAATTATACGATGCAAAAAAATTAAATAAAGGACACAAACACTAAAAATGAATTACGTATCTAATACAATATTTTATTCAGCTATAGGCATATCGCTTCTTAGTTGTAAAAAGGATACGTGTGTAAATAGTGAAAAAAATTATAGAAGTAATGTAGAAGGAAGTTATTACTGTGCTGTTAAAAAAACAGATTATGTAATGGGATTAACTACTAATGAAATTACATATTTTGAAACCGTAAATGTAAGCGTAGATTATTGTGATGCGAATAATAATAGTATTAAAATAAACAACAGTGCGTTTTCATTAGAAACTGTTGCTAATTATTATACATTTAGCGATAATGGCTCACAGTTTAAAAATAAGCACGGAAAATTCATTAATGATTCATTATATTATTATGTAACAAATGGCACAAACGGAAGCTCAACTTATTATACTTATATAGGAAAAAAATAATTAATTAAAAAATAAATATGTTAGGATACACAATTACACAATGGCTTTTCGGAATATTATCATTCCTTGCTATTATGTTCGCTCTCATGGTGGTTTTTACACGTAACCCCGTTAACTCAGTTTTATATTTAGTATTAACGTTCTTCTGCATTGCAGGACACTACTTGTTATTAAATGCTCAATTTTTAGCAGTCGTGCATATTGTTGTGTATGCTGGCGCTATCATGGTACTATTTCTATTCATTATCATGTTAATGAATTTGAATGCAGATACTGAGCCTCGTAAACACATTGTTACTAGAGCTATTGCAGGCGTTGTAGGTGGTGTGTTATTATTCGTCATGGTAGGAGCATTAAAAGGTGCTGAGCAATTACAATTAGTACAAGGTGGCGCATCGCAAATTGGATTGGTAAAGAATTTAGGCAAAGTATTATTTAGCGAATTCTTATTTCCATTCGAAATTGCATCTGTATTATTATTAGCAGCTTTAGTTGGTGCTATTATGATTGGTAAACGCGATACAAATATTAACTCAAAAGAAACTAATTAATAAATGTTGAATTTTAAGTGTTTAGTTTTTAATAAAAAATTAAACCTAAATAAATAACTAAAAACTAAGCACTAAAAACCAAAAACTATTTTTACTATGTTAAACGGAATTCCAATTAATTTTTACATCATGTTAAGTGCCGTGCTTTTTATCATTGGCGTGGTTGGTGTAATGGCTCGCAGAAATGCTATTATTATTTTTATGTGTATTGAGTTAATGCTTAATGCAGTGAATTTATTGTTGGTTGCTTTTTCAACCTTACATAATGATGCATCAGGACAAGTATTTGTATTCTTTATTATGGCAGTTGCTGCGGCTGAGGTTGCAGTAGGATTAGCTATTTTATCGATGGTGTATCGTAATTTCAAAACAATTGATATTGATTTATTAAGCAGATTAAAGAACTAAGTATATGATTAAATTAGTAGCCCTTATTCCATTATTCCCTTTATTAGGTTTTATAATAAACGGTTTTTTTGGTAAAAAAATTAGCAAAAGCTTATCTGGTTGGATAGCTAGCTTAGCTGTATTAGCTTCGTTTGTAGTATCGTTGCTGATATTTATGGAATTAGAACATTCTGAGGTTAAATCTCAAATTGTTCCTTTATTCTCTTGGATAAACTCTGATACATTAAAAATTCCTTTCGAGTTTTTAGTAGATCCATTATCATCTTGGTTTTTATTAATCATTACCGGTATTGGTTTCTTAATCCATATATATTCTATGGGTTATATGCACGACGACGAAGGATTTGCTCGTTTCTTCACGTATTTAAATCTATTCGTATTCTTCATGTTGTTATTAGTATTAGGTAACAACTACCTAATTATGTTTGTGGGTTGGGAAGGTGTAGGTTTATGTTCTTACTTATTAATTGGTTTCTGGTTCAAAAACACAGCCTATAATAATGCTGCCAAAAAAGCTTTCATTATGAATCGTGTTGGTGACTTAGGTTTCTTAATGGGAATCATTTTAATTTTCATTACATTCGGAAGTATCTCTTATGATCAAGTATTTTCAGTAGCATCAACAGGTAATGAAGCAACTGTAACAGCTATTGCATTATTATTATTTATTGGCGCAATGGGTAAATCAGCACAATTACCATTATACACTTGGTTACCAGATGCGATGGCTGGTCCAACACCAGTATCAGCGTTAATCCACGCGGCTACAATGGTTACTGCGGGTATTTACATGATTGTTCGTTCTAACATTTTCTATTCAATGTCTGAAGAAGCATCTCATGTAGTTGCCATAGTTGGTGTTGCAACAGCCTTATTTGCAGCAACAATTGGTTTATTCCAAAACGATATTAAAAAAGTATTAGCTTACTCAACAGTATCTCAATTAGGATTAATGTTTTTAGGTTTAGGTGTTGGTGCTTATAGTTCTTCTGTATTTCACGTAACAACTCACGCGTTCTTTAAAGCATTATTATTCTTAGGAGCAGGTTCTGTAATTCACGCAATGGGTGGAGAACAAGATATGCGCAAAATGGGTGGTTTGTGGAAGCATTTACCTATCACAGGAAAAGTAATGGCTATTGGTACTTTAGCAATTAGTGGATTCCCATTGTTATCAGGTTTCTTCTCAAAAGATGAAATTTTAGCACATACTTATGAGCATAGTCCAACACTATGGTTCTTTGGTCAGGTTGCTTCTATTTTAACTGCATTCTATATGTTCCGTTTATTATTCTTAACCTTCTTCGGTAAATTTAGAGGAACTCATGAGCAAGAACATCATTTACATGAGTCTCCAAGTACTATGACAATTCCTTTAATTGTTTTAGCAATACTTTCAATTTTTGGTGGTGTATTAGGTTTACCTGAATTTTGGGGAACAAGCAATTGGTTTCACCATCACTTAGACCCGATTATTGTTCACAAAAATCCAAGTATTTTAAATCATGCAAAAGAATGGACATTGATGTTCATTGCAACAGCAGCAGCTTTAGCTACAATCTTCTTTGCATACATGGTTTATATTAAAAACAATATTTTACCTGAAGCAAAAGATGAAAAATTAACGGGCATCAAAAAATTAATTTACAATAAATATTATGTAGATGAAATTTACGAAGCAATTATTCGTAAACCGTTAGATTTACTTTCAGAAGTTTTCTATAAGTTTTTGGATTTACAAGTAGTGGATGGAATTGTAAACGGCGTTGGAAGTGCTGTAACTGGCGTGAGCTCATTAGTTCGTAAAGTACAAACAGGTCACATTGGATTTTATATTTTCGGAATGGTATTAGGAATTATCGCCATTTTATTTTTCACATTCATTAAGTAGTATTAAAAAGTAAATAATAAAAAGATATGTTAGTTGGATTATTAATCATTGTACCTCTTATAGCAAGCTTATTGGTGTTTTTCACAAAAGGAAACACAAGTAGAACAGTTGCTTTAGGTTTATCTGTTGTAGAATTTATTTTATCACTGGTAGTGTTGTTTCAATTTAAACACAATCCTGCAAGTGCTGATTTAATGTTAAACTGCCCTTGGGTTGAATCATTAGGGATTCACTTCGCAGTGAGCGTTGATGCATTATCGATGTTAATGGTATTATTAACGACGTTCTTAGTACCGTTAATTATATTATCATCTTTTAATTCTACTTACGAAAAACCAAACTCGTTTTATGGATTAATCTTATTAATGCAAATGGCATTAGTAGGTGTGTTTACAGCTAACGACGGGTTCTTATTTTATGTATTCTGGGAATTGGCGTTAATTCCAATTTACTTTATCTGTTTATTGTGGGGTGGAGAAAATCGCGGACGTATCACTTTCAAATTCTTCGTTTACACTTTATTTGGTTCTTTATTTATGTTAGTTGGTTTAGTATACTTATATAACCACACTGGATTTGAAACAGGTATTAAATCATGGGCTGTAACAGATTTATACCAAGCTGGTAAATCATTAAACTTACAACAACAATCCGTAGTGTTCTGGTGTATCTTCTTAGCATTTGGTATTAAAATGCCAATCTTCCCATTACACACTTGGCAACCTGATACATATGTAAATGCACCTACACAAGGTACCATGTTATTATCAGGTATTATGTTAAAGATGGGAACATTTGGATTAATTAAATGGTTAATGCCAATTACACCTTTAGCATTAGCTGAATGGGGCTGGTTAGCAATAGCTTTATCTGTATTTGGTATTTTTTATGCATCTTGTATTGCTATCGTACAAAAAGATTACAAACGTTTAATTGCTTATTCATCTATCGCTCACGTTGGATTAATTGCGGCAGGTATTTTATCGGCAAATCAACAAGGTATTCAAGGTGCAGTCATGCAAATGTTAGCTCACGGTGTTAACGTAGTGGGTTTATTTTTAATTGCTGACATTTTAATGCGTCACACTGGAACTCGTGAGTTAGATAAATTAGGCGGTATCAGAAATATGAATGGAAATTTTGCAGTTCTATTCTTAATCGTGATGTTAGGTTCTGTTGCATTACCTCTAACAAATGGTTTCGTTGGTGAGTTTTTATTAATTAATGGTGTTTATCAATACGGTGCATGGGTTGCTGCATTTGCAGGTTTAACTGTTATTTTAGGCGCAGTGTATATGTTACGCAGTTACCAAGCAATTATGTTGGGCGAGAAAAAAGATTCAGCCATTGCATTTGGTTCATTAGAAGGCTCTGACAAATGGGTATTGTACATTATTTGTTTTGCGATTATTGCATTTGGTGTTTATCCAAAACCATTAAATGATTTAGCAGAAGAAGGTACAAAAGCAATTTTAACATACATTAAATAATAAAATAATTTTCGAATTAGGATTATCATAATTCATAAAGCACAACATAAAATATGAAAGGTCTTTTTATAATTAGCGGATTAGGGGTTTTAGCCATGTTGGCCGAAATTTTTAAATTCAAAAAACTATTGTATCCATTAGTACTAATTGGAATTTTAGCAGCTTATGTTACAAATTTCATGGAGTGGAATAATAACTACAACATCGAAATGTTTGGTAACATGATGCGTTTTGATAACGTAGCGTTAGCATTCAGTGGCGTAATTTTAGTAACCGCTTTCTTTTGGTTTATTTTAGCCAACGATTATTTTGAGCACGATCATGTCACTGATCACTTTGCATTAGTATTATTTGCATTAGTAGGTGCTATTATGTTAACTGGTTTCAGCAACATGACTACTTTATTCTTAGGCATTGAAATTCTTTCTATTCCAATGTATGTATTAGCTGCAAGTCGTAAGCGTGATTTGGCATCTAACGAAGCTGGTTTCAAATATTTAATCATGGGTTCATTTGCCTCTGGTTTCTTATTATTTGGTATTGCTTTAATTTATGGTGCAACTGGAAGTTTTGATTTAATGGAAATTCGTTCATTCATTTCTCATTCTCAAGGAGACTTACCAGCATTCTTTTATGCAGGTGTGTTAATGGTTTTAATTGCTATGTTATTTAAAGTGAGTGCTGCTCCTTTCCATTTTTGGGCACCAGATGTTTACGAAGGTTCTCCAACAGTAATTACAGCATTAATGAGTACAATTGTAAAAACTGCTGCGTTTGCTGCGTTTATGCGCTTATTCTTAGTAGTGTTTGGAGGCGTAAACGAAACTTGGAGTATGATTTTAGCAGTAGTTATTGCATTATCATTAGTAGTTTCAAATATTACAGCAGCAACTCAACAAAGCGTAAAACGTATGCTAGCTTATTCAAGCATTAGTCATGCAGCATTTATGTTAATGGCTATTTTAGCAAATCAAAGAGGAATGGCAAGTGTTAGTGCTATCTTATATTATTCATTAGCATACTCTGTGGGTTCAATTGCAGCATTTACTGTATTATACAATGTCTCTAAAGCAAAAGATAACTCAAATATCGAAGCATTTAATGGCTTAGGAAAACGCCATCCATTTATGGCAGCTTGTATGGTTATTGCTATGCTATCATTAGCTGGTATTCCTATCACAGCAGGTTTCTTTGCTAAATATTTTATCTTCTCTGTAATGATTGGAACAACATATAAATGGTTAATTATTTTAGCTATTTTAACTTCGGCTGTTGGTGTGTATTACTATTTTAAAGTAATTATTGCCATGTACTTCAAAAAAGAAGAATCAGAACAAGAGGTTACAATGGAAACATCACATGTATTATTATTAGCATTAACCACCATCTTTACATTAGCCTTAGGAATTGTTCCTAAGTACGTTATTGAAATTTTTAGCTAAGCTACTTTTTGGTAAAAGAGTATTTTGATATAAAATCGTTCTTAGATAAGAATCATTCTTATTATCAAAAACTCAATGCTACTGATAAAATTCGGTTTATTAATCGGGTAGAATCCTTTATTGATTCTAAATCTATCACTGGCCGACAGGGACTTTCTATAACACCTTTAATAAGCACTCAAATTGCTGCAGCAGCAGTTCAAGTAACGTTTGGCTTAGATACCTGGGATTATTCTCACTTTAATCAAATATTGATTTATCCTAATGAGTATAAAAATCCTCAAACAGGTAAAATGCACAAAGGAGAAACTAATTTAGGTGGCTTTATGTGTTTTAGCTGGAAAGATTTTCAATTAGGTAATCAAACACCTGACGACAAAATAAACTTAGGCTTACACGAATTTGGTCATGCGCTAAGGTTTAACGGAATACAAGGAGCCGAAACAGATTATTTTTTTGAGAATTACTTTAAACGTTGGCTGGCTTGTGCAGCTAAGGAATACAATAAATTAAGAAAAGGACTACCAAGCATTTTTAGAAAATATGGCGGTGTGAATATCAACGAATTTTTTAGCGTTGTGATAGAAACCTTTTTTGAAAAACCATTGGAATTTAAAGCAAACTGCAACGACCTATATATTCAAACATCTATTCTATTAAATCAAACATTTACAATAGATGGTGCTATAGAATTAAACTGTCGTCAAAAATTACTTAGCCAAATGCAAGCAAAACTATCAGTAGATTATAGTGATGCATTAAGCTATAATTTAAATTACAACACTTCAAAAATTATGGCTACAGTGTTTTTTGTAATCGGTGCCTTTTCTCTTTCTGGAGAAGGCTACAAATATCCACCAGCATATATTTTATTTTTTATCGCTAGTTTGTTTTGGTTGCATCTCGAAAGAAAATATACGCGTATATACATTGGCACTAACCAATTTAAAATCGCTAAAGGCTACTTAATTTTTAAAGATTCATATACCAAAACACTACCACTATCACAACTCATATCTTTTTATGTGGGTTATGAATATATAAATGATAATGGAACAACCATTAAGCAAATAAGCTCTACACTTGTGACTTATTACCAAGATGGTGATTTTTATGAAGAAACATTATACATAAGTATTAATCAACCAAAATTTGATGCGATGTGTCATGAATTAATAAATAACAATATTCATGTCTTTATAAAAGATTGATTTATTAAACCCTTTTAAGTATTAATTAATAAGCCCTATTTTGGCATTCATCGATTTTTATTTACCTTTGCCGAAAATTCATTTTTATGCTAATTAAAGAAAACAGCTCTATTTTAATTCCTATTGATTTTTCTAAACAATCACTAATTGCTATTGAGCAGTCTTATAACCTAGCAAAATTTACAAACTCTAAAATTATTGTGATGCATGCTTCGGCAAACAGTAATCATGAGCACCAAACAGATTTAGAGGAAATTGTAGAGAAAATTAAAAGAGAATCTGGATTACAAGCTGAATTTTTAAATCTAAAAGGAGATATTTTTGAACTAATTGATCCAAAAGCAGAAGAATTAGATTGTGCTTTAATTGTTATTGGATTAGATACTCAAGTTCGCTTTAGAAGTTTTTTAGGTGGAACCAACGTAAGTAAATTTATTAAAAATGCACCATGTCCTGTTATTACAATGCGTTCAAAAGATAACAGAAATAGTTGTACCAACATTGTGATGCCAATTGATTTAAGTGCACAAAGCCGTGAAAAAGTAGGTATCGTTGTTCAATTAGCAAAGTACTATGGTGCTACTATTAAAATTGTTTCTGTATTTAGTCCAAATGATGAAAAATATGAAAACGAATTATTACCTTATTTAAACCAAGTAAAAAAATACATTAAAGATAGAGGTGTAGCATGTACAAATAAATCTATCCCTTCTAACAGTCCGGCAGAAGCAATTGTTGCTTATGCAAATAACAACGATTGTGACTTAATTGTGTTAATGAATAAAAGAGATTTATCAATTGGGGAGATGTTTGGCGGAGCAGTTTCAACAAAAATTATTGAAACCAGTAATGTGCCTGTTCTAACTGTAAATCCAATGAAACGCGAAAGTATCAGTACGGGCATTCACTAATCATAGCATTTCTTCGTTTTCTATAATTATATTTCCTGCTTTATCAGATTTTGCATGTTGTATCATAGCACTTGCTACTTGGTTAACATGTATAGCCTTGTAGCGTTTTAGTTTCCCTATAAAGGCAAATGAAAGTGCCTGCATTAATACTTTTCCAATTTTCTCTCCTAATCTAAATTCCGATCTATTACCAAGTAACATGGATGGTCTAAATGTGACGAATGAAGTAAAATTTAAATCTCTAATAGCCTTTTCGGTTTCACCTTTTGTTTTTAAATAAAAATTAGAAGAATGATCATCTGCACCTAAAGAACTTTGCAAACAAAATATAGGCACATTGTTTTCTTTAGCAAGTTTTGCAAACTCTGTTGGGTAAGTATAATCTACTTTTTTAAACGCTTCTTGCGAACCAGCTGTTTTAATCGTTGTTCCCATGCAACAAAAAATCACATCGCCTTTAATCCATTCTCTATATTGGTGTAGTGAATCAAAATCTACACAATGTTGAGTGAGTTTAGCATGAGAAATGGCCAATTCTTTACGAACAAATATAATTACCTTATTGTAATGATCGTTTTGCAATAACTGATATAATAGCGCTTTACCAGTTAAACCACTTGCTCCAATAATAATTGCTGTTTTCATAGTAAAACAAATTTACTGTAAAGTTTAACATTCTGGTAACATTACAATTAACTTAACTTAAAACTAGTTGAGTTATTTTGTGATGTGAAAAATAAAATCATAATCCTGTTTGTACTAGCGCTTTTTGTGAGTAGCTTAGGCTTTGCTGGTGAACAACCAAAAACAACTGCTACAAAATCAATTATATTAAGCGGTAAAATTATTGATACCACTAACAACGAACAGTTAGCTGGTGTTAAAATAGCTTGTTCAAACGGAGAAAAAGTATTTTATACAGATTTAGATGGCAACTTCTTTATCTATCTTGAAGTAAATTCAATGGAAAACTTAACATTGGAGATTTCTCAAATAGGTTATTCTAACAAAGCTCTAAAACTGCAGGATTTACAGGCAAATTCAGGGAAATTAATCATCGATTTACAAGCTGAATAGTAAAATTCAATGTAAATTTAATGTTAAGTTTTTGTTACTATTGTAACAATTTTATGCATTATTGGTATAATTGTATTAGAAATCGCAACCATGATTTCTAAGTTCTAATCATTTAATACCTGTAATCATGAAAAATTTAATTCTTTTAGCTGGTTTGTTTTTAGTAAACACCACATTTTCTCAAGATATTTCATTTGATAATACAACTACACAAAAACAAATTGCTTATTCGGGCAAACATACCTTGTATTACGAAAACGGATCTGTGATGGAAGTGCAAACCCTTAAAGAAGGTAAATTAGAGGGAGAATGCATTAAGTATTACGAAAACGGAGCAAAAAAAGAAGTTGGTAATTATGAAAATAATTTAAAATTTGGTTTATGGACTCGTTTTAATACAACTGGAAATGTAATTGCAACAGCATCTTACAAAAATGGAAAAAAAGATGGGACTTGGTTTGTATATGATGACAAAGGCACAAAATTATTTGAGATGGAATACAAAGACGGCGAAAAAGTGGGAACATGGACTCAATGGGATGAAAACGGCGCTGTTGTAAAAACTACAAACTATGCAGCAATGTAAAAATACCTTACACAAATAGCAAAAAACCATCTACTCGTCTGTAGATGGTTTTTTTGTTTGTTGTAAATTTTTTTAAAGTTAAACCCTAATTCCAACGACACACACATCGTCTACCTGCTCCAAATCACCTTTCCAGTTAGCATAAGCAGTTTCTAAAGCTAATTTTTGTTCGAGCATTGATTTATTAGAGTTTGTGCGTAATATTTCTTCGAATTGTTTACGCATTAATTTTTTTCCTTTTGGTCCACCAAACTGGTCGGCATAACCATCTGTAAACAGATAAATACAATCGCCACTTTGTAATTGGCTTACTAAATTAGTATATGGTAATGCTATTTCATTCATATTACCAATAGCCTGCTTATTAGCTTTTAGAGTTTCTATAGTATTATTGCGCACAACATACACTGGATTATTAGCGCCAGCATAAGCAAGTTGTTTAGTTTCTAAATCAAAAGCAATTAAAGAAATATCCATCCCGTCTCTAATTTTTTCTTCTCCATAACCATGGTTAAGAGTGGTTATAATTTTTTGATTTAAAAAATCTAAAGCTTCGGCAGGTGTATTAACTCCTTTTTCGACGGCACTTTGATGTAAAAAATTAGACCCTAATAAACTCATAAATGCTCCTGGCACACCATGCCCTGTGCAATCTGCAACTGCCATTAATAAAAAATCTTTTGACGGGCCTGATGTTGGTGTAGTTTTAATTTTACGCGCCCAATAAAAATCTCCGCAAACAATATCACGTGGGTGATAAATAATGAAGTAATTATCTTTAAAAAAGTTTTCTAATAAATTTTTTGGTGGCAACAAAGCTTCTTGTAATCGTTTTGCGTAACGTAAGCTACTTATAATTTCTTGATTTTTTTCATCCACCTCTTCCTTTTGCAACTCAATCATTGCTTTCGATTTTTCTAATTCTAAGCGACTTTTAATTTCTTTGTAGGTAAGGATATATCTATTTCTAATTAGAAAAACACAAAAAATTAAAACGGTTACAACCAATAAAGCTCCATTGGTAATAAATTCATCGATCGTTAGCGGACTATTTACTTTATAAAAAAACACATTGCTAGCAATTGTAACTGCCAATAAAATAAGAGAAAGTTTAAATTCCCATAACACCAACATACCCGTACCAATAAACAACACCATATATGCAAAAGCATGTTTTTGCAAATGCGGGATATCCATTACACTCCACATATAGGCATTTTGAACCGAGATGCCTAATACCAAAATAAAAAGACAAGTGTAAATACTTAACTTAAACTGGTTTTTGAAAACAAGAAAAAATAAACTAATTGCCGAAACAGCAATTCGAAAATATAAAAATGGAATCCAATAATCTGGGATACTAAAATAATCTCCAATAAACCAAACAATATTTAAAACAATACCAATCCAGCAAGTTATAACTTGTACTTTTTCGGTAGTTCTGTAAAATTCGGTTTTTACAACACTCTCTGGTATGATTATATCTTCCATTGAAATACTAATGTACTAATTAATAACCAAAAAGTAAATGAGTTGTTTAATTTGTTAAGGTTAAACAGACGCTTCTTTATATTTTTCCATAAACTCCATTGCCTTCTTCATCATTTCTGTTGAACCTAAAAACAAAGGTGTGCGTTGGTGCAATTCATTAATGTCCAGTTCCATGATGCGTTTGTATCCATCTGTTGCTGTACCGCCTGCTTGTTCAATAATAAAAGCTAATGGATTGCACTCATACAATAAACGTAATTTTCCTTTTGGAGATTTAGTTGTTGTAGGATAAATATAAATACCACCAGTAATTAAGTTACGATGAATATCTGCCACGCCCGAACCAATATAGCGACTTGAATATGGGCGATTAGTTGCTTTATCTTCTTCTTGACAATATTTAATGTATTTTTTTACACCATCTGGAAAGTGTAAATAGTTTCCTTCGTTAATAGAATAGGTTTTGCCTTCTTTAGGCATTTGCATATTTGGATGAGATAAACAAAACTCGCCAATACTTGGGTCTAAAGTAAATCCATTAACCCCTTTACCTGTTGTGTAAACCAACATTGCTGAAGAACCATAGATAATATAACCAGCAGCCACTTGCTCAGTACCACGTTGCATAAAATCTTCGTGAGTACCAGGACCATTTAAACTTACACGACGATAAATAGAAAAAATAGTTCCAATAGAAACGTTTACATCAATATTTGATGAGCCATCCAATGGATCCATCGCTACTACATAACGTGCGTTTTTAGAAATTTCTGTATCAATAGGGATAATGTCTTCATTTTCTTCACTAGCAATGGCACAACACTCACCTCCAGCTTTTAAAGCAGCAATAAACTGATCGTTAGCAAATACATCTAATTTTTTAACTCTTTCACCTTGTACGTTTGTGTCTCCTGTTTCTCCAAGAATTTCAACTAAACCAGCTTTTGTTACTTCGCGATTAACAATTTTAGCAGCAATGCCAATATCTCTTAATAAACGAGATAACTCACCTTTTGCAAATGGAAAATCGTTTTGTTTTTCAATGATAAACTGGCCTAATGTTTTTGCGTACATGTTAAATATGTTTAGAGTTAATAATCCAATTAAATACTACAAAGCGTAGCATTGCAAAGGTAAAGTTATTATTAATATAAACCTCTATAGGACAAACAAAAAAGTACTTCGTTTTAGGAAGCACTTTTCAATAAATTTCAGATAATATTATTTGCTGTATTCGTCTTTCAAAAACTCTCTCCAATCTCCAAGATTTGAAATTACTTGTATTTGGCGGTAATGCAAATGAAACTGTTCTTCGTTTTCTTGAGAATTTAGGATTTTTAGGCGATATCTATCAAAATTAGCCAAGGCAAACTTCTCTTCAGCCGATAATGATTTACCGCTAAATTCCTTATCGCGTAAATCATTAATGCTCTCTGCTCCACCAATATCTTGTTTGGTAAAAAAACGTTTAGCTATGTCATTCTTAAAGTCCATCAACTTCAAAGATATCAAACAGATTGATTAATTTAGCATTTCAATAATGACTCTTGCTAACAAACTAATGTTAAAATCAAATCGTATCATCTTCATTTGTATGTTATTGAGCCTAAATACAGCTATTTGCGCGCAACACGAAATTTCAAAATATGAATACAGATGGGCTCTATTTCATCCCATTGCAGCAAAAAAAGTACAAAGACATTTAATAGAAGCGATGGATGTTTACCATCAAGTAAAAAAATCGAAAGAGTTGGATAGCTTTGAAAGCGGCGGCTCTTTAGATGCATTTAGACACACATTTACTATGGCTTACTTGGCAAGATATGTTAAAGTTAAAAAGTTGAGAAAATTAGGAAAGGCGCACGAACGTGGTAATAAATACTTTTTTTATAAACATCAACAGGAATTTGGGGAGCGTGCGGATAGTTTAGCATGCGTGATGGATTTGAGAAATAATGAATTGGGGTTTGTAATTGGCGAAGCTAATTTAAACACATCGACAGATAATTTAAAAAAATTAGTTATTGAACAAATAAAAATTGGAAATGCCTGGAAATTGAAAAAAAACAGTCAAAATCAATATATTTCATGCGAAAATGAACCTATTTTACTTGAAAATTATAAAAATAAGTGGTTTTTGCCAAAATGTTTAATAAAAAGCAATGAGTAATCGTAGGCTTAATTCATTCAAAAACAGCTTTTTATATAGGCTAAAAATTAATTGTTTTTTGTGATTTTGTTGGTAGGATTGAAAAAAAGTGTATATTTGCCGTCCATTTTGGAGATAAACTATGGGTAAAAGTCAGTACAAAATACAGTTTGGCGGTCTATCAATAGGTGAACACCAATTTGAATTTGATATTAAAAATAAGTTCTTTGAACAATTTAGTGAAAGCGAAATAACCGAGGCGAATATTCAGGTTAAAGCTAATTTAGTAAAACAAAATACGCTGATGCATATTTTATTTACTTTTGATGGCACTGTGAAATTAAGCTGCGATCGTTGTTTAGTTGACTATGATTGTCCTATTAGTGGGCGAGAAAAGTTAGTAATTAAACACGGCAATCCGGAAGAAAGTAATGATGAAATATTAGTACTTAAAGAAGGTGTTGATGAAGCGAACTTTGCGCAGTATTTATTCGAATACATTGAACTATCTATTCCAAGTCGTAAAGTGCCTTGTGAAGATGAAGAGTTAGATATAGATGTAGAATGCGACGAAGAAACACTAAATAAATACAACGAACTAAAAATTGAAGAAGAACCGAGTGAAAATCCTGAATGGGATAAATTAAAAAATATAAAGTTTAACAATAATTAAAATTAAATACCATGCCTAATCCAAAACGAAAACTATCCAGATCACGTAGAGATTCTCGTCGTTCAACTTACAAAGCTCCAACAATGACGATTGCTAAAGATACAACAACAGGTGAAGCTCATTTATTTCACCGTGCTCACTGGTTTGAAGGAAAACTTTACTACAAAGGAAAAGTAGTAATGGAAAAAGCAGCTAAAGCTTAATCTTTTTTGAATAATATATATTCAAAAAACCTCCTTGTAATTGCAAGGAGGTTTTTTTGTTTAAACTCATGCAATCAGAAATAAAACCTAATACCATTTGTGAACACTGTCAACAGATGTTTATTTGTAACCCGGCAAATATTGCAGCATGTGATTGCTCTAAAATTGAGTTAACAACAGAAGAAATATCATACATAGCCAAACGTTTTTCTAATTGTGTTTGTAATACTTGTTTATTACATTTAAAAGATGAATTTTTAGCACAGAAATGATTTTTACTTCCTACAATAATATTATTAGTCCACTTGGATTTTCTACACAAGAAAATTATCAAGCGGTTACTAATGCTATCGTGGGTGTAAAAAAAATAAAATTACCTTTTTCGCAGGATGAATTTTGTGTTGCAAAAATTAGTGCCGACAAAATTCAGGAACATGTTTCAAAAATCAAACATGCTGAAACTCATACAAAACTTGAGCAATTAAGCATTTTGTCAATTCAAGATGTAATAAATCAAAGTGGTATAAATCCAAAAGATAGTCGCACGTTACTGATTTATTCTACAACTAAAGGTAATATTGATATACTTGAAAATGCTTATAAACACATAGATGCAAAAAGAGCTTATTTATCAGTATTTGCCAAACATTTGCAAACGTATTTTCAATTTGCTCACACACCTATTGTGCTATCAAACGCTTGCATATCAGGAATTTTAGCCATTATCATCGCCAAACGTTTTATTGAACAGGGAGCTTACGACAATGTATTAGTGTGTGGCGGAGATATTTTATCTGAGTTTACCATTAGTGGTTTTAAATCGTTTAATGCATTAAGCAACGAACCAAGCAAACCATTTGATGCGAACAGAGTTGGTATTAATTTAGGTGAAGCCGTTTCAACTATCTTAATCACTAACCAAAAAGAATTAGCCACGCCATACAATACTCAAATTGTGAGCGGTACTTCCGCAAACGATGCAAATCATATTTCTGGTCCGTCACGAACAGGAGATGGCTTATTTCAATGCTTAACGGAGACTTTAAAAAACAATAGCACAAATGATATAGGTTTTATTTCTGCTCACGGCACGGCAACACCTTTTAATGATGAAATGGAGTCTATTGCTTTTGATAGAGCTAGATTAAATTCCATTCCTGTTAATAGTTTAAAAGGTTACTACGGTCATACATTAGGTGCAGCTGGGGTTTTAGAAACGGTTTTATCATTAGAATCAATGAAGCATCAGCGCTTAATAAAATCCGAAGGATATGAAACAAAAGGTGTGAGTGGAAACATTACATTGATAGAATCAAATCAAGATAAAGCTTTCTCCTCATTCATTAAAACAGCATCAGGCTTTGGTGGATGTAATGCTTCGGCTTTATTTAGAAAAATATAAAAACAATAACCATATAAGTCATAAAAGAAAATAAAAGAAATCGAGAATTAGTAAAAAATAAAAATAAATTTGACATAAAACTCATATGAACTTTTATGTCTTTTATGGTTTAAAAAATGAGTGAAATAAAATCATATGCGCATATAAAAAACAATCAAGTTTTGGTGAATGGAGAAGTTGTATTTCAATCTGATTCATCATTAGCTTTAACTGAGTTTTTATCTGAAGCATACAAAGCCTTAAGCGTAAGCTATCCTAAGTTTCATAAAATGGATGCGCAATGTAAACTGGGATTTTTATGTACAGAGTTTGCGTTAAAGGGAACTAATTTTTTGACTGAAAATGATTTATCAAAAACAGCAATTGTTTTATCTAATGCTGCATCAAGTTTAGAAACAGACAGAGTACACCAACATTCTATTGATGATAAATCAAATTATTTTCCGTCTCCTGCTGTATTTGTGTACACGCTTCCAAACATTACCATTGGCGAATTAGCAATTAAACATAAAATCACTGGCGAAAATGCCTTTTTTGTTTCAAGCCAATTAGATGCTAATTTATTGGTAAATTATACCCAAACACTATTTCAAAATGGCACAGAAGCCGCTATTATTGGTTGGGTAGAAGTGGATGGTGACAATTTTGAAGGGTTCATTTTTTTGGTTCAAAATACCGAAAATATAAATAAAAACAGTATTTTTAAACCTCTGAATGAAACAAGTGTTATAACAATATATAATCAAAACAAATGGACGCATTAATCGAAAAATTAAAAGGACAAATTATTGAGCAATTAAATTTAGCTGAGGTAAAACCAGAAGAAATAAATCCTGATTCTCCATTATTTGGCGAAGGTTTAGGTTTAGATTCAATTGATGCTTTGGAGTTAATTGTATTGTTAGAAAAACACTATGGTATTAAAATCCAGGATCCTAAGGATGGGAAAACTATTTTTCAATCTTTAAGAACAATGGCAGAATACATTAAGTCTCAAGGTAAATCTTAAGAATTGTCTCAGCGAGTTTATATTACTGGATTAGGAATGATTTCGGCTATTGGAAACAATGTGCCTGAATCTTTCTTGTCTTTATCTCAATCTAAAACAGGTATTGGAAAAATCAACCATTTAACTACTCGTTACAAAGATGAGTTCTTAGCTGGAGAAATTAAATTATCTAATGAAGCATTAGCTGATTTGGTAAAAGACAATAATCCAGCACTAAATCGTAATTCATACATTGCTATGTTAGCAGCTAAAGAAGCTGTTATCAATTCTGGCATTGACACCAACGATGGTTTGCGCACAGGAGTGATTTCATCAACCACCGTTGCTGGAATGAGTAAAACGGAATTATACTACAAAGAGATGTTCGAAAAAGATGATCATCTTAATGTATTAGATACTCACGATTGCGGAGATAGTACAGAGCGTATTGCCGATTACCTAGGTAATGTGGATTATGTAACGACTATTTCAACGGCATGTTCATCGGCTGCTAATGCAATTATGTTAGGTTGCCGAATGATTAAGCACGGCCAATTAGATAGAGTGGTTGTTGGTGGCGTAGATGCCTTATCAAAATTTACATTCAATGGTTTTAATACCTTAATGATTTTAGACAGAGAATGGTGCAAGCCATTTGATGAAAATAGAAAAGGATTAAATTTAGGTGAAGGTGCAGCCTTTGTGGTGATTGAAGGAGAGAATGCTTTGAATTTAAGAAAAGGAAAAGCTCTAGCTGAAGTAATTGGTTATGCAAATGCTAATGATGCTTATCATCAAACAGCTTCCTCTCCAGAAGGATACGGTGCAACCTTGGCAATACAACAAGCATTAGCGATGAGTGGTTTAAACCCATCTCAAATTGATTACATTAATATGCACGGTACTGGCACACCAAACAATGATTTATCAGAAAGCTTTGCAACTAAAGTGATTTTTGGAAATCAAGTTCCAAAGTTTAGTTCAACCAAAGCATTTACTGGACATACATTAGCAGCAGCGGCAAGTATCGAAGCTGTTATATCGGTTTTATCATTACAAAACAGTATGATATTCCCGAACTTAAATTTTACAACCCCTATTACTGAAACAGGATTAGTTCCTGAAACAACATTGGTTCATACTCCTTTAAACACAATCCTTTCCAACTCGTTTGGTTTTGGTGGAAACTGTTCATCTTTAATTTTTAAGAAAGCATAATATTTTGACTAAGGCATACATAAATGGAATTGGTTGTATCTCGCCACAAAACTCAATTGATAGTGAGTGGTTTTTTGACAGCATTAATCCTGCTAAAGGAGATTATTTTGATGCTTTAGAACCATCTTATAAAGAATTTATTGCACCTAACTTATTACGCCGTATGGGACGCGCCATTAAGATGGGCGTAGCTGCTGGCAACATTGCTATACAACAAGCTGGCATAGAAAAAGTAGATGCCATTATCACAGGTACTGGTTTAGGTTGTTTTGAAGATAGTGAGCGTTTTTTATTAGCAATTTTAAATAACGATGAACAATTTTTAACCCCAACATCTTTTATTCAGTCTACCCACAACACTGTTGGCTCTCAAATAGCATTAATCATGAAATGCCATGATTATAACTACACTTATGTACATAGAGGTTTTTCGTTTGAAAGCACTCTGCAAGACGCTTTAATGTTATTTGAAGAAGGAAAAGAAACCATATTAGTTGGTGGCATTGAAGAACATACACCAAACTTTGTAGTGTTAAACAGAAGAGCGCACAAATTTCAGGAAACAGGTACAACTCCCATTTGGAAATCTACCACTCCTGGTATTCAAATGAGTGAGGGTACTGCGTTTTTTGTATTAAATAAAGCCAAAACAGATAAAAGTTTAGCAAGCATTGATGGTATTCAAACCTTATACAAACCAAAAACATCAGCTGATATTTTAAACAAACTAAATGGTTTTTTAAAACAACATAACTTAACTTTAGCAGATATAGATGTAACTTTAATGGGTTTTAGTGACGATGTGAATTTTGATGCTAAGCTACAAGAGCTTTTACCTAGTATCCAAAAAGAATCTGTTGCTGCTTGTTATAAACACGTTTGTGGCGAATACCACACAGCTTCTGCTTTTGCAATGTGGACAGCCATTAAATTAATTGAAAAACAGAAACTGCCTAAAGTATTAGCTATTTCTGATAAAGAACCTTCTCAAATTAAACATGTTTTAATTATTAATCAGTACTTAGGTATTAATTACTCGTTTACATTGTTATCACAATGCTAAAATTTTGGGCAACAACCATTGTATTTATTTTAGGTTTAATCGCCTTTTTTATATTTCAATCTTCGCTTCATTTAAGTTTTTGGTATCTGATTATTTGGATTAAACTATTTGCTATCATTCAATTTTGTGGTGCTTATTTTATTGGATTAAATTTTCACTTAAATTCTGTCAATAGTTTAAATACAACAGAAAAAAAAGTTTTGTTAACTTTTGATGATGGCCCACATGCCAATACAGTAAAGGTTTTAGAGGTTTTAAAAAAACACGATGTTAAAGCTATATTCTTTATAATTGGAAAAAATATTGTTGGTAATGAAGCTATCTTGAAACAAATTGTAGCTGATGAACATCAAATAGGTAATCATAGTTTCTCTCATCATCATTTTATTGATTTGTGGTCAACTAAAAGAGTTACCGATGATTTTAAAGTGTGTCAAAAATTAATTGAACAGTATCAAGCAAATACTAAATTATTTCGCCCGCCTTATGGGGTTACTAATCCTAACATTGCTAAAGCTTTAAAACAACTAAACCTACAATCTATTGGCTGGAATGTGCGAAGCTATGACACCTCAATTAAAGATGTTGAAAAAATAAATCAGAGAGTCCTATCTCAATTAAAACCTGGTGCGATTATTTTATTGCACGACCGTTTGGATTTTATGCCAGAGTTGTTAGAGACTTTGATTCCTGCTATTAGAGAGAATGGATATGAATTTATGAATAGTTTAAACTAATAAGGACTTTGCTTTCTGATAATCTTTCCGAACAATTTCGGGAAAAAACGTTTAATTTTTACAGCTAATAATTCTTTGCCGCCAATAAAAATTTCTTCTTTGTTATTTAATATACCCGAAATAATTTGTTGAGCGCATTCTTGAGCACTCATAGCATTTTCATGGCTTTCATCCATTTTATTATGAGCATCGCCTGATGAAGAAATAGCATTTAATGATACGTTGGTTTTTACTTTACCAGGGCAAACTAATAATACGCTTACACCTTTATTTTCTACTTCTAAACGCAAACTTTCAAAATAACCGTGTAAGGCATGTTTAGCAGCAGAGTATGACGAGCGTAAATAAAAACCAAACTTGCCTGCAATGCTACTAATCACTACAATTTTACCACTTTTGTTTTTTAGCATAAATGGTAAAACCGCTTTGGATAAATTTACCGCACTAAAATAATTGATTTCAAAAAGAGTTCTTTCTGTTTCGGACGGTGTATCAATCGCTTCAGCACGTTGGCTTTGTCCGCCGTTATTAATTAAAATATCAATGCGTCCAAAAGTAGAAACAATCTGTTGTGCCAATTCTTTTACTTGAGAAGTATCAGATAAATCAAAAGGTAATATGAGTGAGTTAGAAGAATTTAAATTGGCAGCTTTTGCTACTCTTACTAATTCACTTTCTCTACGAGCCGATAAAATAATTTTAGCATTCTGTTTCGCGCATTCATATACCAATGCCTCGCCAATGCCAGAAGAGGCACCAGTAATCCATACTATCTTATTTTTTAAATCCATCATTATAATGCGTTATATACCTTTGAATAAAATTTTAAATAATCTTCGGCTGTTTTTTTCCAATTAAATTGTTGAGCCCAGTTTTTTAAATATTGATTTTTTGTTGGCGAATTTTCAAAATCAGCTAAGCCTTTTTTTAAAACCTCCACCATATTATTTGATTCAAAATTATTCCAGTAATAGGCTAGTTCCCCTCCTACTTCTGGCAAAGATGTTTTATTGGATAAAAAAACAGGCTTCCCTAAACTCATAGCTTCAATTACTGGTAATCCAAAACCCTCAGCCAATGATGGAAACACAAACGCCTTACAGTTTTGATACAACCAATGCTTTTCGTTTTCGGTAACAGCACCTAATAAAATAACTCTATCACTAATACCCATTTGAGCTGCTTGAGTTTTAATTTCTTGAGCGTAAGCGTGTGTATTGTTTCCAGCAATTACTAAACTATAATTACTGTGTTTAATGAGAGGTAGCAATACATGAAAATTTTTCTTTGGATTTACAATGCCTATTGAAAATAAAAACTCTCCTGTTATTGATGTATTTGGCTTTTTCGGAGTGGCATTTGTATTCAAACAATTACCATTATAAATCACCTCAGCAGGAACATCAGGAAATTGTAAATGTTGCTGAGCTAATTGTTTGGTAAATTGAGAAATAAACGTTAATCCTTTAGCTTTATTTACTTTTTGCTGTAAAGCTTTTAATTTTTGTTGCTGTTTACTAACACTCGAATATTTTTCTAAAAAATTTAAATCATGTATCGTTAAAATCGTAGCTGTATTTTTTGGAAACAAATGCGAGTCTTGATGAGTGCAATGAAATAGTTGTAGTTCTTTATTATTTACGCCCAGTAGCTTATCAAAAAAACTAACTGTATGAGGCTGCGCTCCTATTATAATATCAGTATACTGTTTAGGATAATAGAAATGAAAATTGGCTTGTTCTTGTTGTATATCTTGTAAATTTTCGCCCAAGTATTTACAAAATTGTCCCAAGCCACTATTTGGATTTCTTAATCTTTCTAAATCTATCCCAATATTAATCTTCATGAATTTGCTTAGGCTTATTGTTGTAATTAGCTGTAATTATTGTTTATTATAAATCTCTCTAATTTTTTTATACTTCAGGTAGGTAGCATAGGCTGATATTTTAGAAATTAAAAAACCTGCCTTTCCATCCAAAAAGCCTAAGTGCAATAAATAATGATCAATAAATTTTGCTATTGGATTTACGATTAACTTATAAAATGGTGCTTTTTTACCTGCTTCTACATAAGCTTTTGACGCTATATTGGTAAAATATTCCACCTGCTTGTAGTGATCTTGCACAGAATAATAACTATAATGTAAAATATCTCCTTTAATATGTTTCGTGTTTTGATCACCTTCTTTTAACTCATACTTATCATGAGGATTTATGCCAGTCCATGATCCTTTACGGCTATCCCATAAGCGCATTTTAATATCTGGATACCAGTTACAGTGTTTTACCCAATGGCCACAATAATTGGTTAAACGGTTCATATAATAACCATCGTGCGTCCAATTTTGCTTGATAGCTAAAATCGATTGTTTAAGCGTATCATCTAATGCCTCATCTGCATCTAATGATAAAATATATGGATGAGATGCATATGTGATAGCTCTATTTTTTTGTTGAATATGCCCATCAAACGCATGTTCAAAAAACTTAGCTCCAAAGGATAAGCAAATTTCTTTGGTTTTATCTTTACTAAAAGAATCGAGCACCACAATTTCATCGGCAATATCTTTTACCGACTCTAAACAACGAGCAATATTTTTTTCCTCGTTAAATGTAATAATGACTACTGATAATTGTGGCACGATGTAAATTTAAGATTTGTATAGGAACAAACGAACTAAATCTTAAATTTGTTTGTCTTGAAAACGAAGGAGAAAAATACAGGTTTTAAATCCAACATCCCGTATGCATTAATGCTGGGTGTAGTATTAGTTTTAGTATACTTTAAATTATTTTCGGCAAACTTTATTAGTTGGGATGACGGCGAAGTGGTTTTAAATAACAAAGCCGTTCATAATTTTGATATCAAGGCATTTTTCACAAATTATTATGTAGGTAATTACGCTCCACTAGCCATGATAGGCTTTGCTATAGATTGGCTTCTGTTTCATGGAAATGCAGCAGGACACCATTTTATGAGCATTGTTTTTCACCTTACAAATGGATTTTTAGTGTATTATCTAGCTCGTTTAATTTTAAAAGATAATTTAAAAGCTGCCTTATGCGCTATTATTTTTTGCTTTCACCCACTTCAGGTAGAAACTGTTGCATGGGTATCTGCTAAAAACAACTTAGTGTATAGTATCTTCTTTTTATTGGGGTTAATCTATTACTCCAAATTTATATTAGAACAAGCAAAAAAATATTACCTATATGCACTTGTATTTTTTATCTGTTCTGTTTTAAGTAAACCTTCCGCAATTTGTTTTCCTCTAGTATTGGTACTGTTGGACTATTTATTGAAATCTCAATTAAATATAAAATCATTAGTAATAAATAAAATTCCATTTATTTTAATTGCATTAGGTTTAGGTATTGCTACTATTTATACTCGAACAGAAGATAAATTCATTAATCAAAATCATGCTTACGCCATACATGAACGTATTGGTTATGCTGGCTATGCAATTGTGCAATATTTATACAAATTTATTTTACCAATTAACTTGTCGGTTATTTATCCATACCCACAAAATAAAATAGTAAGTCTTGTTATTGGATATATAGCGTTAGCGATTATCATTTTTGGCATATTAAAACTTTATAAAACCAAACACAAAGTGGTTCTTTTTGGTTTATTGTTTTTTATTGTAAACCTATTATTAGTGCTTCAGTTTATTCCTTTTGGAGAAGTATTAACCGCAGATAGATATATGTACTTACCAAGTATAGGATTGTCTATCATTGTACTCAATATCTTACCAATAAAAGAACCTCAACTAAAAATAGCGGGTGTTACCTTAGTGCTTGTATTAGGATTAACCACTTTTATGCGAGTAAGTGTTTGGAAAAACAGTATCTCATTATATTCAGACATTATTAATAAATATCCCCACTCATTTGTTGCTTTGAATAGTTTGGGTGCAGAATATATGTTGAATAAAAACTATGATTTATCATTACGCTATTTAAATGCCGCTATTAACGAAAACACTGATTATTATAAAGGTTATTATAATAGAGGGTTATTATATGCCCAAACAAACCGAATGAAAGATGCCTTACAAGATTTTAATACAGCCATCACCTTAAACCAATATCCAAAAGCGTATGTAGCAAGAGCAAATGTATACTACACATTACAAGATTTTTCGAAAGCCATTAGTGATGCTGAAACTGTTTTACAAAAAGAACCAAACAATGCAAAAGCTTTTTATGTTTTAGCTACTTGTTATGATGATTTAAACCAACTTGATAAAGCACTGAACTTTTATAACAAGGCACTTTCTATTATAACTGAAAACCCTATGTATTATTTGAGACGCGCTATTGTGTTCGGAAAAATGCAGCAATTTTCTTCATGCTTACAGGATTTGGATACTTGTACAAATTTAGATGCAGGATATGCTGAAGCTTACTATTGGAAAGGAGTTGTAAAAGTAAACATGAAACAAAACCCTTGCAATGATTTGAAAAAAGCTGTAGAATTAGGTTTTACTGCTGCTCAACAACCATTAGCTACTTATTGCCGATAGGATTAGTCTTTCTTTCGCAGGCACTTTTTGTATTGATTTCCTTTTTTAAACTTCTTACAAAAATCTACAAAAGGCAATAATGCACAGTTAAATTTTAACTGCATCGATTTTTCATATTTAAAATCAACGTTCATTATTAAAATTTGAAGAAATCTGGCTACGCTAACAATAGCTAAAAAAGGCTATCTATCTACAATTGGCCTATTTTCAATCAATTAATCAACAAAACAAATGTTCTTTTTTCTCCAAATAATCAACCTTTTTTTACTTACTTTGTATTCTTAAAGTGAAAATAAACCCATTACATACTTGGATTACTCATCCTAACGAACCACTCATTATCGCAGGGCCTTGCGGTGCTGAAACCGAAGAACAGGTACTGCAAACTGCTAAAGAGCTTTCGCAAATAGAAAGTATAAAATTATTTAGAGCAGGTATATGGAAACCTCGTACAAGACCAAATTCGTTTGAAGGTGTTGGCGAAGAAGGATTAATTTGGCTTAAAGAAGTTCAAAAACAATTTGGATTAAAAACAACCGTTGAAGTAGCCAATGCACAACATACAGAATTAGCATTAAAACATGGGGTTGATGTATTATGGGTAGGTGCCAGAACAACTGGAAATCCATTTAGCGTGCAGGAAATTGCAGATGTGGTAAAAGGAGTTGATATTCCTGTTTTTATAAAAAACCCTATACATGCCGATTTACAATTATGGCTTGGTGCTTTTGAACGTTTCGCTAATTCGGGAATTACAAAATTAGCCGCTATACATAGAGGGTTTCATTATGCAGGCAAAACAAAATACCGCAATAAACCCATGTGGGAATTGGCTATCGAACTAAAAACTCTTGTACCAGAATTACCTATTATTTGCGACCCAAGTCACATTAGCGGTAATAGAGAATTGATTCCGCATGTTGCACAAAAGGCATTAGATTTAGGAATGAATGGATTAATGATTGAATCCCACATCAATCCTTCTGTAGCATTAAGTGATGCTCAACAACAACTCACTCCGGTTGCTTTAAAAGAATTATTACAAAACTTAACCTATCGTCATTCTTCATCCGAAAACCCAGATTGTGAAGATAGATTAACTCAATTCAGAAAAATGATTGATGAAGTAGATGATGAGCTAATTAATGTTTTAAAAAAACGTATGACCATCATTGAACAAATAGGTAGTTACAAAAAAGAACATGACTTAACTATTTTTCAATTAGAGCGTTGGCAAGAAATTTTACGAACTCGTATTCAATGGGCAGAGAAATTAGGTATTCCAAGAGCGCATATCGAAAAAATTTGTCAGTTATTACACGAAGAATCTATTCGTATTCAAACAGATTTAATGAATAAAAAATAATTTTCTTTTATGTCACCCTTTGGAGGGGTCAGGGGGAGTACTAATCCTCTCTTGAATTCCCTAAAAATCTCCAGATATAATATGCTAAGGTTGCAATTGAACCCAATGCGGAAATAAAATATGTATATGCGGCCCAAGTTAAAGCATCTTTTGCATCCGTGTTTTCTTGTCCTTTTGTAATTCCCGAATTATCTAACCAAACCAGTGCGCGTTTACTAGCATCTACCTCAACTGGTAATGTTATTAAACTAAATAGTGTAATCATGCTTTGCAAAATAATAAACAACAATAACATACCGTTGGTTAAACTTGGCATCATATAAGCTACAAATGCCAAACCTATCGTTAAAAAATTCATGATGGTAGAACTTATTTGCACAGCTGGTACTAATTTACTTCGCATAGTAAGCCATTGATAAGCGGTAGCATGTTGCACTGCGTGCCCACACTCATGAGCTGCAACAGCTGCAGCAGCCACATGCTGTCCGTGATACACATCAGCACTTAAATTAACTGTTTTATCTGCTGGATTATAATGATCTGTTAATTGACCTTCAACAGAAACAACATTTACATCATAAATGCCATTATCGCGTAACATTTTTTGCGCAATATCTTTACCTGTTAAACCGCTACTTAAACGCTCTTGCGAGTATGTTGCAAATTTGCTTTTTAAACGGCTGCTTACAAGCATCCCTATGCCCATAAACACTAAACTAATAACTAATAAAATTGGATCAAACATGATTTATATTTTTTGTAGGATATATCACAACTTAAGTACCAAGCCATTTTTCACTGACAAAATATCATTTTTATGACAAGAGTAGTATTGAAATTATTCGGAAATACGTTTCCCTAGAATCATCAATCCTCTTTCAGCGTCAATCATGTTGGCTATTTTAGGCAAATGTGCCCATTTCTCGAAACCCATTTTATAAAACAGCTGTAAACTGGGCTCGTTATGATCAAAAATAAAACCTAATAATGTTTTAATGTTTAATTCTTTACAGCTATCAAATGCCTTTTGCAAGCATACTTTTCCTAAACCTTTTCCTCTAGCACTTTCTTCTAAATAAATACTTACCTCAACCGTTCCATCATAAGCTGGCCTTCCGTAAAACGAATTAAAACTCATCCATCCAGCATAAATTTCATCAACCTCTATAACCCAAAGCGGACGGCGATTTGCGGAGTGTGCATCAAACCAAGCTTGTTTACTTTCAACAGACACTGACTCTAAATCCGCAGTTACTAAACGTGAAGCGATGGTTGAATTATAAGTAGCTACAATTTTGGTTAAATCAGTAAGCTGTGCGTGAGTAAAATTTATGTTCATATCGAATACTTAGTTAAAACAAACTCTTAAAAATTTCTTTAAAGCATCATTACTTCTTTTGGGACTTTCTAAAAAACCCATGTGTCCATCATGTTCTAAATACAATACATGTTTGTTTTTAATTAAATCAGCTTGTTCTAATAATTGCTGATGAGGCAAAACATTATCATGTTCGCCAATTACCATCATCACAGGAAAATGAGCCAATCCTAAAATAACATCTCTATGCGGACGATCTTTCATTCCCTCTAATGATGCAATGATGGATTGTTTAGATGTTTTAGCTGCAATTTTTTGAGCAAATGCAATTTCTTCTTTTAAATATTTAAAATTTTTAGTGGCAAATAAATTTTTAATCACCTCTGTGGTATATATTTTATGGTTAGCCTTTACCACTTTTATAGAACGTGTTCGGTCGCGTTTTTTATCTTCACTATCAGCATAAGCAGATGAATGATATAAACACAAGCCCCTTAAGTTATCAGGAAACATATCTGCAAAAGCTAAGCCTGTATAGCCGCCCATACTATGTCCTATAATTACATATTTTTTTAATCGCAAACTATCCATCACCGCTTTCACACATTTTGCATTTAACTCCATGGTGTGAACATATCCAAAACAATCGGTTTGTCCATGCCCAGGTAAATCAATAGCTATTACTCTAAAAGATTTTGAAAGACTTTGTATTGTACTTCCCCAAATTTGATGCGAACCTAAAAATCCATGAAGTAAAACAACTACCCTACCCTTTCCTGTGTCAGAAAAAGTAACTGTACCTTTTTTAAATTTGATTGTTTTTATCATTGTTAATTTTTAAAAAAATCAATTTCGTTACTAATGTATTTTTTGTTTTTTGTTCGATCATCTAAAACGTACAACATCGTTAATTCTTCGATAGTTTGATTTTTAAAAATAGTTGGCTCTGTTTTCCAATTTTGATATTGAACTATACTGTCAAATCCACCAATTATCTTTTCGTTTAAAAATAATTTTTGATCATTCCAGTTTTTACCTAGCATACATTTCCAATACACACCATTATCGGGCAAATTAGCAAATTCAATAGTAAACAAACTTTTTAAGTAGCCGTGTTGCAGATAGTGATTTGTTTCTTTATCAAATACAACAATAACTGCATCAAACATACTTGAATTATTAATTTGTAGCGTATGAGTTGTTTGAAATGTTTTAATGTTGCCGAAAAAACCACTATACGGCTTGTCTCCATTATTTAAAATTGATTTCTCAGGTTTTGATTCAACTATAGGCGTTTCTGTTTTACTTGAAACAGGCTCTGTTTTTGGAGCTGAATTAAACAACGAAACAATAATCATTAATAACCCAACAGCAATTGGTGTTGCAAATAAAACATATTTATAATCGCTGTAAGTTGTTTTCGGAGCTTCGGTATGAGGAACTTTACTCTTAACATGATGATAATGCTTCTTATAATATTCTCTTCTCTTTAATTCTTCCTCTTCAACGTTCCATTCTTTTTGCCCTCTTGCTTTTGGACTTGTATGATGTTGCCTTTGTTTTGGTTGAACTGTGGTAGTTCCCAAACTATCATACCTCCTTCTGGTATGAGGATTAATCAATGTGTCGTAAGCTTTTAAAATGCGCTCAAATAATTGTCGAGCATTGGGATCCGGATTTTTATCGGGATGATAAATTTTTGCTAATTTTCTAAAAGCAGTTTTTATTTCAATATCAGTAGCATTTTTTGTAAGCCCTAGTATTGAATAATAATCTGCCATTAAATAAAAACCTGTTTAAACTTATAATACAAAATGCAGTATCAGATACTATTTTACTTTATATGTTTTTGTTAAATCATAATAACGCATTGCATTTAAGCTTAAACCTTTTACATTATTGCTTAGCAAACGATACGAGCCCTCATACCATAACGGTATAATAACTGCATCTTTCATTAACACTTGCTCGGCCTTCATAAAGTAAGCATAGCTTGAATCTTTTACATTTGAATCGCGTCCTTTTTTGAAATACGTATCAAATGTTATGTTTTGATAACGAGATGTGTTAGGGAAACTTGCCATTGTAGAATCTGAAGGAACTCCATCTCCTAAAAATAAACTTAAGAAAGACTCAGGACTAGAAAAATCTGCAACCCAAGCATCTCTGTAAATATCACTTTTACCATGCATTTGTAGTTCAAATTTTTGAACATTTGGTAATGACTCAAAATTAACATTGATATTTAAATTTTCTTTAAGTTGTTTTTGTAACTCAACAGCTACTGAACTATTTCTAGAGTTACCAGAGTTTACTAAAATTCTAACTTCTGGAAACCCTTTACCATTTGGATAACCAGCTTCTGCTAATAATTTTTTAGCTGTATCAATATTTAAGGTATAACCCTTAATATTTTTAATATCATATCCAGTAAATGTATTAGGTGTAATGCCATGTATTGCTGCTCCAATTGCTTGACCTTGTAATACATTATCAACTAATTTATCTTTATCAATCGCATAATTAATCGCTTGTCGCACTTTTACATTATCAAAAGGTTTTTGTTGAGTATTAAATACATAATACTGGCTCAACATTTCTGGCTCTCTTTGCAATAATGATTTTGGAGGATGACTCACAAACTCTTTAATATTTTTTTCGACAACATCTTTTACTCTTAACGACGGTAGGGTATTTATTAAATCAATTTTACCGTTTTCGAATGAAGAAAGTCCGTCTTCAATAGAAGGCATTAATTGAACTATAACACTGTCTAAATAAGGCAAAGCGTAACCTGCACTATCTTTTAAGAAATAATTTGGATTTTTCACTAAAACAATTTTTTCTGACGACGACGAAACATCATACATAAAAGGTCCAGCACCTGTTTTTAAATTTTTTCCATAAGCCTTCACTGCGGTTTCATTAACAATAGCTGCAGCAGGATTTGCCAGTAATTTTATAAAACTAAGACTAGGATTTACCAATTCAAGAGAAAATGTATAATCGTCGATGATTTTGACACCAGAGATGGATGCGCTTTTCTTATCAAAAAAATCATTCACCCCCACTAATCTGTCTTTTAAAATTGTATTAAATTGGTAGTTTTCGTCAGTTTTTGTAGCTAAATGTTCAAGTGTAAATTTCACATCTTTACTTGTAATCTCAGGGCCTTTACCGTCTTTATAACATTTATCATCTTGAAAATGAGCGCCTTTCATTAAATGAAACGTAATTGTTTTCCCATCTTTAGAAACCTCCCATTTTTCGGCTAAGCCAGGAATTGCGTCTAAGGTTTTTGCATCTAATCTCAATAAAGATTCGTGAATTTGGCTTACTACTAACCCTTCTACCTGATTTGTTATAGATATTGGATAAACACTCCCAATTTGAGTGTTTTCCGCCATCACAAAAGTACCGCCGTTTTTATCTGAAAGTCTGCCGTTTCCATTGTCTTTACAGCCAAAAAGCAATAAAGATGATGCTAAAACTAAAACTGAAATGTTAAAATTCATAGTTAAAAATGAAAAAAGTTAAAACTGCCTAAATATAACAATTAATCGACTATTTTTGAAATTTTACCTACTATTTACATTTTTTTAATAAAAAAGTGAATTTTATTTTGTTTTTCTCAAATATCGTTTTAATATTGCATGACTTTTTGCAGACGTGCTAAAACAAACAGACTATGAAACAAATTTATTCTATATTAATACTTTCTTTAATCTTTTCAACTAAAGGGTTTTCACAAGGCGGTGTTATTATTTTAGAAGGTAATTACCAAGGTAAAAACCTATATGTACAAAACCCATTTGGTAGCGGAGGCGTTGGTTTTTGTGTAACTGAGGTGTTAGTTAATGGAAACATTACAACGGATGAAACTAACTCAAGTGCTTTTGAAATTGATTTCAAAGCTCACAAATTAGCTATTGGAGAAAAAGTTGAAATTAAAATTAAACATAAAGATGATTGCAAACCAAAAGTTTTAAATCCTGAAGTTTTAAAACCTAAGAGTACATTTGAAGTAATATCAATGACGATTGACAAAGATGGTAATGTTAAATGGTCTACAAAATCTGAAACTGGAAAATTAGCGTATGCAGTTGAACAATTCCGTTGGAATAAATGGGTAAAGGTTGGTGAAGTTGATGGAAAAGGAACTCCAAGCACTAATGCTTATGAATTTAAAGTTGCACCTCACTCAGGAAAAAATCAAGTAAGAGTTCGTCAAACTGATTATAGTGGGCAACCAAGATTATCTAGACCAGTTGATTTTGTTTCTGAAGTTCCTGATGTAACATTTGCACCTGTTAAAGCATCAAAAGATATTAATTTTGTTGCAAATGATAAACCAATTGAAACCATGTATGAAATATATGATCAATATGGTAACGTTGTTAAAAGAGGATTTGGCTCTACTGTTGATGTATCGAATTTAGCTAAAGGAGGTTACTTCTTGAACTACGATAACAAAATGGGAGAATTCATTAAAAAATAATCTCAAATAATAAAAATACTTAAAACGCCTCGAAAAACATTTCGGGGCGTTTTTATTTACACTAAAATCCTTTACATTTGCTATATGTACACAATTAAAGTAAACAACTCAAAAGAGTTAAAAACTGAACTCAATAACCTACAAAACAATACTGTTTCAGGGAGTTTAAATAACCAAGAATTTTTAGCCGATATAATAAAAGTAAGAGAAGGAGTTTATCATCTTTTAAAAGACAATGTGTCTTATAATTTAGAAATTGTAAAACATATACCTGAAGACAAAAAGATGGTAGTTAAAATTAACAACACCTCTTACACGCTTGATATTAAAGATAAATATGATGACTTACTACACAGCTTAGGTTTAGATAATTTAGCCACTAAAAAGGTTAACGACATCAAAGCACCTATGCCTGGTATGGTATTAAATATTTTGGTAACAGAAGGGCAAGAAGTTAAAAAAGGAGATGCCTTAATTGTGTTGGAGGCTATGAAAATGGAAAATATTTTAAAATCTCCAACAGACGGAGTGATAAAAAAAATAGCAATTAACAAAGGAGTTGCTGTAGAAAAAAATCAATTACTAATTCAATTTTAATTTCAACAACATCAACTTATCCAAAGTTGATTTAAAGGCTAAATAATATGAGTGATAGAAGAGCGTTTTTCAAAAAAATAGGTTTATTAGGTCTTACTGGCATTGCTACTAAACTAGTTAGTAATGAACAGTTAAATGCTTTAGAAATGCTTGGTAATGAAAGCATACAGAACATGCCTTTTACTTTACCTTCACTGCCTTATTCTTACAATGCATTGGAACCTTTTATTGATGAACAAACAATGACGATTCATCATACCAAGCATCATCAAGCGTATGTAGATAAACTGAATAAAGCTATTGAAAATATTGGTGGAAAATTTAATTTAGAGGAAGCATTTAAAAGCATTTCAAAAGCAGATGCTGCTATTAGAAACAATGGTGGTGGACACTACAATCACAGTATGTTTTGGCAACTGATGAAATCTAATAAAGACTCAAAAGAAAACAAACCAATAGGAAAATTAGCAGATGCAATTAATAGAGACTTTAAATCGTTTGAAGATTTTAAAAAAGAGTTTTCTGAAAAGTCAACCAAAATTTTTGGAAGTGGTTGGTGCTGGCTAATTGAACAAGATGGTAAATTAAAAATCACAACAACAGCAAATCAAGATAATCCATTAATGGATGTAGCTGCTGAAAAAGGGAAACCTGTATTAGCATTAGATATTTGGGAACACGCTTATTATTTGAAATACCAAAACAAACGTGCTGATTATATTAGCAATTGGTGGAATATTGTGAATTGGGAAAAAGCCGATTCATTTTATACAACCAAATAGTTTAATTACATTTTACAGATACCATATTTTTCAAACATACTCGAATACGAGTATACTTGTGGCTTATTATTTTTTCTAACTTTATGCTAGAACAATAAATGCTGTGTGTTTGATTGACTTATCACTGATATACCTTAGAAAACTTAAAAAAATAAATTTTAGTTTTAGTTATCGTCTATATTCAAAACTATACTTTTTATTTCTTTTACTATTTGCTTTTATTGGCAATGGTCAAACCAAGCCCTTAGAAATAAATTTATCACAAATAGAATTAAATAACAACTACAACCAAAACGTTATTAATTTAGAACAAGAATTAGCACAACATCAATTTAATTCAGAAGATCGACTAAAGATTGAAACATTACTTATCACTAATTATTTTAATCTTTTACAATACAGGAAAGCAGCGATTATATGTCAAAGAGAAATTGTTTTAGCAAAAAAAAACAATCTACCTCTTAATGAAGCCACCATGTATCGCTATTTAGGTAATGCCTACTATCATCTAAAACAAAATGATAAGGCGGTTATCTATTGGAAGCAATGCCTTTCTATTGCCACAGTACATCAATATTATGACTTGCTAAAAAATTGCTATCACAACATAGGATCCGTAATCTTAGAAACAAACCAAAACAACCAACTAGCCGAAACCTACTTTTTAAAAGCCATCGAATTTGGAAAAAAAATACCATCCACTAAACAATCAAATTTGGCTAATAATTATAGACTATTAGCTACAACTTATGATTTAAATGGCAAATACAAGCAAGCCGATAGTTTATTTAATATGGCATATAGTATTTATAAATTATATAATGATTCTTTAGGATTGGCAGAAGTAATGATTTTTAGAGCAAGATTGAATTTATCTATGAATCAATTAATTAATGCTAACAAATTAGCTAAAGAAGCTTTATTTATTTCAAGAATCATAAATAATGATGAGCACATACAAACCGCCTTATCAATCTATCAACAAATAGAAGTAAAGCGAGAAAATTACAAAGAAGCGTATTTAATTCAATCAGAGATATTAAGTCTTGAAATCAACAAACATAAGCTCAACCAAAAAAAAGAAATTGCCGAAGCCGAAGCGAAGTTTAAAGTAGCTGAATTAAAAATTAAGGAAGAACTAGCTGAAAGCAAGGCTAAACAGGTAAAGAAAAATTACATTGCATTTTTTATACTACTATTAATTATAATTGTATTTTTTATTGTTTTCTTTTATCAAAGAAAAATTTCCTCAAAAGAACAAGCTTTGAAATTAAAAACAATGCAAGAGATATACGAGGCCGAAGAAAAGGAAAGAACTCGTATAGCAAAGGATTTACATGATAATATGGGAGCATACGCTACGTCTATATTAGCGCAAATAGATGTTATGGAAAACTCTATTAATACTGAGGATAAAGGAAATAAATTGGAAGATTTGCGAAATGATGCTGAATATATAATGGCAACCTTGCGTGAAACTATATGGATATTGAAAACAAAAAATATAACTGCCAATCAATTGTTTGACTTATTAAAAACATACACTAATAAACACTTAGTAAAAAATTTAAATATAAAAGTTGTTTTTAGTGAAGATATAACAGAATCAAAATCAATCAGTCCAACTATCAGTTTAAATTTATATCGAATTATACAAGAGATTATTCAAAATATAATTAAACATGCAAAAGCTAAAGAGGTGGTATTTAAATTAAGTTCTGCAAACAAAATCATTATAGAGATAATAGATAATGGCGTGGGTTTTGATTATGCTAATCTGACCAGAAAAAGTGGACTAGACAATATTAAATATAGAGCTAATGAAATTAATTATTCTATAAAAATAGAATCAAAAAAAGGAGGAGGTACTTCTTTTAAAATAGAAGAACACATATAAATACTCGTTTGTGAGTACAGTAATTAATAAATGATAATGTATTTTTGTAATAATGATAGTTCAAGTTGCCATAGTTGATGATAAGAGTATAAATAGAAATACTGTTATAAAGAAACTACAATCTTATAATGAAATAGCCATTGTTTTGGAAGCTGGAAACGGAAAAGATTTTTTAGAACAAATAAAAACATTACCAGAAAACAAAAGACCAAATATTGTATTAATGGACTTGGATATGCCTGTGATGGATGGAATAGAAACTATAAGACATGCTTCTGCAATTTATCCAAATACAAAATTCATTGTATTAACTGTTTTTGAAGACACTGAGCGTATATTTGAGGCCATAAAAGCTGGAGCAAATGGCTATCTTTTAAAAGATGACAAGGCTGTTAACATTGTAGATGCCATTACCAATGTATACGAACATAATGGTGTGCCTATGAGTCCTAGTATTGCTCGAAAAGCGATGGAATTAATGTTAGGCAATACTCCTAACAATAAACAACAGCAAGCCGACGAACTTGGATTAACAAGTCGTGAAATTGAAATTTTAAAAGAATTAGCAAGTGGAGCTTCATATAATACAATTGGCGAAAAATTATTTATTAGCCCATTAACTGTTAGGAAACATGTAACCAATTTATATGAAAAATTACATGTAAGTTCTCGCGCTCAAATCATCAATTTAGCGCACAAAAATAATCTGATTTAACTTATTGCTAATTCAAAAAAACATTAACTGTAGTTTTTTTGAATCATAAATACTCTAAAGTGAGTATTGCCTAAATCTTGTAGTAGAAATATTTTTGTTGCAAGAAAAAATTCGACTATGAAAAAACATTTGTTTTACTCCATCTCTTTATTACTATCTATTAATTATTGTGTTTCTCAAACACTAAACTGGACTTCCGTTGGCCCAAATGATTTTAATCAGGCAACTTGCGGAACTACAGAAAGATCAAACAGCGATATGGTTTTAAGCCCATCAGGAACACTATACATTGCTTTTAATGACTGGGTTAATAATCAACGATTATCAGTGAGAAAATATAACGGTACTACTTGGGAATATGTAGGCACCCCAGGATTAAGTACTGGCTATTTTTATGCACCACGTTTAGCCTTTGATAACACAGGAGTTCCTTATGTTGTGTTTACAGATGCTAATAATTCTTCCAAACTAACCGTATTAAAATTCAATGGAACATCGTGGGTAACAGTTGGAGTTGCTGGATTCACAAACTCTAATTGCACTCAACCAGCAATTACAATAGATGCAAATGGTAATGTATACGTTGGCTATAGAGATACTAATTTAGGCAAAATGTCTTGTCAAAAATTTAATGGAACTACATGGGGTTACCTAGGAACAGCAGGTTTTTCGGCTAATGGCGCTAATAATACAGACATTGAGTTGGATGTGAATGGTAATGTATTTTTTAAATACGGAAATATCATTGCTAAATACAATGGAACTTCTTGGAGCAATTTACCCACAGTTAACACATCTTGTTACTTCATGTCAATGGCTATTGATAATTTAGGTCAGCCGTATGTTGCGTTTGATTCAACAACTGTAGGTTCAACAAGTCTTGTTCGTTGTTTATATTTTAATGGTTCTACATGGGTAAATTCAGGAACAGGAACTTTAGTAAGTAAACCATTAAATACAAATGCTTATTCATTTACAAAGGTTCATTTTGGTAAAGACAATAAACCGTATGTTGGATTTGGAGAAAATATAGGTAGTGGATTATATAAGCCTCATTTATACGTTAATAATGGTTCTGGCTGGAGTGCAATTCAAACGAGCACAGTTTATCCATTTAACAACATTGATAACTATCCGTTTTTATCTGTAGATAATTTAGGGCAAATATATTTTGGAACTTCTCAAACAGATTATAATTATGGAGTTTGTATTTACAAATATGTTAGCAATGCATGGAGTCAATTAGGTAATAAAGATGTTACAAAAGGTCAATTAGGAAATGCTATGTCTTTTGCATTTGCATCCAATGGAGATGCATATATTGCAGAAGTAACTGGAAGTTCCTCTTCGAGCCCAGGAGCAGCTTTAGCAGTAAAAAAATACCATGCTGGTGTATGGGACACTGTAGGCGTTAAGGGTTTTAATAATGATGGAAGTCCTTTTTCAAACAAAGCTTATAGACCTAAAATAAAAATAAGTAGCACAGGCGAACCCTATGTTTCTTACACTCAAGGATACACAAGCTATACAGCAAAAGTAAAAAAATTTAATGGAACCAGTTGGGTTAATCTGTCGCCAACAGCTGCAAACGTTGCTACAAATGTGACGATTCCGACAGATATAGATTTTTTAGCAAATGATACTGTTATTGTATTAACGGTAGATTCATATTACTCTCCAAGCTTATCAAAATTTGACGGAACCAATTGGGTTTCAATGGGAGGAGCTATTAACAGCCCATCTAACACCTCTACAGATTATCATGATTTAGCTGTAAATGCATCGGGAATTCCATATGTAGCCTATGTTCAAACAACTGGAACAGCTAGTTTGCAAGGTTTATATGTAAAAAAATATGAATCTGGTTCTTGGCAAACAGTTGGAACTACAACTGTAGCTACTGGTATTCCAAGTGCTGTTACACTTAAATTTGACGCAACAAGTATGCCTTTTGTTGCTTATGCCGCAGATAATGGCACTGGTGGGAGAAAAGCGAATGTGAAAAAATTTAATGGAACTAATTGGGTTAATGTTGGAACTGCCAATTTCACATCATCAACAGCAGACTTATTAAAAATGGAACTTGATAATTCAGGAAATCCAACGGTGATTTATCAAGTAAACACTTCTCCTACAACTGATTATTTAAACTATACAAAATTAACCTCTATGCAATTTAATGGTACATCATGGGTTAATGTAGGTGGAGCTTCTCACTCAGCAGCAAATGTTACAGAAACAGCTCTAGAAAAAAATCCAGTTACTGGAACAATTACAGAAGCATATATGTCATTAAACTCTATCAGAGTTGCACCAAACTCCGATTTAAACGGATTAATTTGGGTAAAAGAACTTACTCCTAATTCAAGTGTGGGTATTGAAAATCTTAATTCTATTGGTGCTAATACAGATGCCATCAAAGTTTATCCAAATCCAAATAGTGGTAGTTTTTATATTTACAACGAGCGCACTGAGAGTAATGAATTGTTAGAGATGTATAATTTATTGGGAGAAAAAATCTATTCTCAAACAATAAATACTCAAACAACCTTACTAAATCTCGATTTAAAAGCAGGCGTTTATTTCATCAACATCACTCAAGAAAATGGATTAAAAGCAACTGAAAAAATAATCATACAATAACAAAAAGCCAACCTATTTTAGGGCAATACAACCCCATATTATTTAAAAGCCTATTGTACAATATACAATAGGCTTTTTAAAACAATATAAATTTTTTTTTATTCATCACTATTCTTATCGCTTGTGATTTAGAAGTAACATGAAGTTTTTTATAAATATTAGAAATATGATTTCTTATTGTATTTGGACTTGTTATCGTTAAATCTGCAATTTCTTTATACTCTAAGCCATCAACAAGATGCTTTAAAACTTCTTTTTCTCGATCTGTTAAATTATATTCATTTTTATCAGGTTGTTTTTCTTTAAAATCATCTATTTTAGAATTCATAAGTAACTCAAGTGCTTTTCTTGCAATGCTTGGAGACATTGGCGCTCCATTGTCATCTAATAAATTACGAATGGCTTCTTTTATTTTTTCGAGAGGTTCATCCTTTAATAAATAACCATTGGCGCCCGCTTTTATAGATTCAAATATTTTATCATCTTCATCAAAAATAGATAACATTAAGAATTTAGTTTGTGGGTAAATATCTTTAGCTTTTGAAACTGCCTCAATACCAGTCATTATTGGCATATCAATATCCATTAAAACTACATCAGGAGAAATACCTTTGCGGGCAATCATCATTTTTTCTAAGAAATCTTTTCCATTTTCGGCAGTAAATAAAACATTGTAATTTTCTGTTTCTTCAAAACGGGCCTGCAGTGCTGCACGTATTGCTTTTTTATCATCAACAATAGCTATATATGTCATTATTTGAATTTTACTCATAGTAAAGGTTGTTATATAATAAGAAATATAATATAGTTCATTTATACTATTAGTCTGACTTTAGTTCCTTTATTAATTTCGCTAGTAACAATAATTGTTGCGTTAATTTCTGCAGCACGTGTTTTTAAATTTCTCAACCCAAAGCTATTCATTTCGTTAGATTCATGTGAAAAACCGATGCCATTATCCGTAATTTCAATAGTTGAAATTTCATTTTTTTTCACAGAAATACTAAGTTCAGTAGCTTGAGCATGCTTAAAAACATTATTTATTATTTCCTGACAAATTCTAAATAAATGAAGTGCTACTAATGGATTTAACGGTGTGTCGTTTTCTATATTTTCGTCAAATTTTAATTTAATATCATTATAAGCGAACATATTGCGAGCATACAATTTCAATTTATCTGATATATCTTGTAGTCGTAGTTCTTCTTTATTAAGTGCCCATATCGTTTCACGCAAATTACCAGTAACATCTCTTAATGCATTGGCTAATTGATGATTTTTATCCATTCGCTTTTCTTTAGTTAACTCTTCGTTTCCTTCCAACGAAAACATAACATAAGATAAATGCCCTCCAACATTATCATGCAAGTCACGTGAAATGCGTTCTCTATCTTGTTGCAATTTTTTTTCGTTTTCAATTTCAGCTAATTTCTTTTTTAGTTTAATCACATTTAAACGCCAAGTAATAAGCAAAATAATTAAAGCAACACATATTAATAAACCAATTATAGTTTTGTTACGCGCATCAATTTTACTTTGTTTTAAACTAATTTCTTGTTGTAATAATTTGTTTTGAGTTTCCTTTTTTTCTGTTTCATATAGCACCTTATAATTAGCAATTTTAGTAGCTGTTTCTGTTTTAAAAACAGAATCTCTTAAAATAACAAACTGGTCGTATAACTCATTTACTTTTGAATTTTTTGGCAAAGCCATTTGCTGTGCTAAAATCCGAGTAACGTAAATTTTATCTTCTATTCTACCATTATTACTATATACCAGATCATAAGCTTGTTGCGCATATTTTTTTGCAAATGGTAAATTATTAGTCATAGTATAATATTCCGAATAACGTAAATACACGTAATACTGTATTTTGTAATCTTTTGATAAATCGGATTCAATTTGCGCTAAATCCAAATTTTTTTTCGATTCAATATAATTAGGCTTTCCCTTAATGTATAAATACAACTCACCTATGAGCGAATAAACTCGAGCTTTTTCGGCATAGCGGTTCGTATTCTTTAACGCGTCTATCGTTTTATTAAAATAATGCAAAGCCGAATCTTGAATACCATCAGTAAAATATAGAACGCCGATATTATTGCATATCATACTTTTTATAGTGTCAATTCCACACGAATCAACATAGCGTTTAGCGACATAGTTTGTTTTTAGCGCAGCTGCTCTATCTTTAATGTAATATTGCATAACACCTACGCGCCAATAGGCAAAGGCAATGTCGTGGCAATTTTTGCTTTTTTCTGCAATTTTTAAAATCTCCATTCTAGTATTTAAAGCATCTGCATACTTTCCAATTTCAAATTGTTTAGTAGCCTCTTTATCTAGTTGACTGATGCTTTTTTGTGCATAAGAATAAACTGAAACAACAAGGGTTATCAATGCAATTATCTTTCTATTAAAGCTCATGTATATCAAATATAAATTTTATTGTTTAAACATCTCGTATTTAACCTAAAATGCATGGTACAAATGCACTATTTCTATTTGTTTTTTACCTATTTACATTTGGCATCATACTTTTTAACCCAAAAACATGAAAAAAATAATACTATCATTAAGTTGCTTATGCGCTTCAACATTAATAAATGCACAATCAGTTAGCACAATAGCGGGCTCATCTTCAGCTGGCTTTGTTAATGGAACAGGTTCAGCAGCACAATTTTTTGCGCCAAGTGGTGTAGCTGTCGATGGAAGTGGAAATATTTATGTTGCAGATTTTTTAAACAATAGTGTTCGTAAAATCACTTCTAGTGGTGTTGTAACAACATTAGCTGGAAGCGGTACGGCTGGTTATGCAGATGGTACAGGTTCAGCTGCCATGTTTAATTCAATAAAAAGTGTCGCTGTAGATGCAACCGGAACTGTATATGTGGCTGATTACTTAAATCATCGCATCCGAAAAATTACGCCAGCAGGTTTAGTAAGTACTTTTGCTGGAAGTGGCGTAGCGGGATATGCAGACGGAACAGGATTATCGGCTCAATTTAACAGACCAATTGGAATAACTGTAGATGCAGCGGGAGATTTATATATAGCAGAAGAGATAAATAATCGAATTCGTAAAATCACATCTTTAGGTGTTGTAACTACATTGGCAGGAAACGGAACTATCGGTTCTACTGATGGAGCAGGAAGTACAGCGCAATTTAATAGTCCTTATGGCATAGCGGTAGATGCAACAGGAAATGTATATGTATCTGAGCGAACTGGTATGCGTATTCGCAAAATCACATCTTCAGGATTCGTAAGTACTTTAGCAGGAAGCACAATGGGTGCTGCAGACGGAACAGGTATTGCTGCTCAGTTTTATAATCCAGCTGGTATAGCTTTAGATGGTGCTGGAAATATTTATGTTGCTGACGAAAACAATCATCGCATTCGAAAAATTACGTCAACAGGTGTGGTAACTACATTTGTAGGAAGCTCTCTTGGGTTTTCAGATGGTGTGGGAGCAGCGGCTCAGTTTTCTGGACCAGCTGGTATTACTGTTGATGCCGCAGGAAATATTTATGTAGCTGATGTTTATAATCATCGTATCAGAAAAATTACAGGTGGAGTTGCAGGCATAAATGATATTGATTTTGCATCAAATTTTTCGATTTATCCAAATCCAACAAACAAAAATTTAACAGTAGTATTTGAATTATTAAGTGAAAGCGCTACTACTATTACAATTACAAATACTTTAGGGCAAATTGTTTTAACGGATAAGATAGCTTCTCTCAATTCATCTTTTAACCTTGAATATTTAGAAAGTGGAATCTACTTTGTAAACATCAGCGATAGTAAAGGAAATAAATATTTACAAAAAATAATAAAAGAATAAATATCTAATCAAGCCATTATTACATTTTATATATTATTTGATTTAGAATACTATCTATTTTAACAATAAAACAAACTAAGGTACAATATCATGAAAAAACTATTACTATCCATTAGCGGTTTACTTGCGGTAACATTGATAAATGCTCAAGCGCCATCATTAGCTTGGCAAAAACAAATTGCGAGTGTAGGAGTCATAACAAACTCAGGGCCAGGCACAGGTACTGGATCAAATTGTAAAAGTGTAAGCGTAGACCAATTTGGCAATGTGTATTCGATAGGTGAATTTGGATTTGAAGCAGATTTTGACCCAAGCGCTTCAACATTTACAATGGCACCCATTCAAGCAACACAGGCTGGTGACATTAAAGATGTTTTTATTTCAAAAATAGATGCAAATGGTAATTTTTTATGGGCAAAACAAATTGGAGCCTCGGAAATAGATATGGCAAAGTCAATCATAATAGATGGCAATAGTGATATTTATATATCAGGCGTAATTGGTGGTACAGTTGATTTTGACCCTGGCTCAGGAGTATTTAATTTATCCCCTCCTTTCGGCACTACATATTCTAACTTTATACTAAAATTAAATTCAAATGGTTTATTTCTGTGGGCTAAACTTTTAACAGGGAGAGACATGAACGCTCTTTCTATTGATGCGTCAAATAACATCTATTCCGTTCGCAATTATACAATAAGTGGTGGCTCTGCTGTTAGTGTAGATAAATTTGATGCCTCAGGAAATACCTTGTACTCCAAACAAATTACTTCACCTTCAAGTATTTTAACAAAGTATGATATTGCCAGCGATATAAACGGTAATGCCTATATCGGTGGTAGTTACACTGGAACAATGGATTTTGACCCAAGTCCCTTAACTTCTTATACATTACAATCTACAAGCGAAGATGCATGTGTATTTAAGTTGAATTCTTTGGGTGATTTTGTATGGGCTAAATCTTTTGGAGGATCGAGTATAGATGTTGTAAATGCTATCACAGTAGATAATATTGGTAATGTTTTAACAGTCGGTGATTTTTTTGGCGTAGTTGATTTTGATCCAAGTAGTGCGTCATATACATTAACCGCAAGTTCAACCTCCACAGATGTTTATATTTCTAAACTAGATAATAATGGTAATTTTTTATGGGCAAATAAGATTGGCGGTATTTCGTGGGATTACAGTAGCGATATTACAACTGATGCTATAAATAATATTTATACTACAGGTAATTTTTTACATTTAGTTGATTTTGATCCAAGTGTTAATACACAAAATTTAACTTCAAATAACAGTGGTACACAACCTAGCCTGTTTATTTCTAAATTAGATCCGCTGGGGAATTATTTATGGGCTGGTTCTGTAACAAATACAGTTATTACGAAAGATTTTAGTGAGGGAAATTCGATTTATATAGACAATTCATCATCTATTTATGTTACAACTGGAGCAACTAGTGGCGGAATCCTTGGCAAGTCTGGCAATGTGATAAAAATGACACAAGCAATATCAACAAGTGTTGACGAAAAACTAAAGCCTTTGTTTTCCTCAATAATCTACCCAAATCCAACTTCCTCCATATTAAATATTGAATTTGATACATTGAGCAATAACGTAACTATTCAAATTACTAACACCTTAGGGCAAGTTGTATTGTTAGAGACTATAACAACACTTAAATCTTCATTTAATTTACAACATTTCGTAAAAGGTTCATACTTTATAAACATATACAACAACAAAGGAGACAAAACTGTACAAAAAATAATTGTTCAATAAAGCCATTATTTTTTGCATGTCAGAAGCCTCGGAATTATTTCTGAGGCTTTTTATTCTAAATATACTCTAAATAGAGTATTGCTATACTTACCTGTCGTGTATAATTTTGATTGAAACAATAACTCTATGAAAAAACTATTATTATGTATTGCTTCTTTTTATACACTAAGTATGTACTCACAACCTAACAATATTTATCAGCCTAATGGTAATACTACCAATTTTGGCAAAGTTGCAGCTGATTCCTTAAACTATTACGTTGTTAATTATCCGGCTTTAACTTTAATGAAGATTGATGGCAGTGGCAATGCCACCCAGCTTACAACATTAACAGCAGACCCTTTCCAAACAATGATTTGGAATAAAGGCAAAGGAATATATCCAGTTGCAAATGGATCGCCTTTTAAATTATATGACGGCTCTATTACAACCGACATAACAGGCGGTCAACTTCCTATGGCAGGCTATACTGGAGATAAGGTTATTTTAAGTGATTATTTTCATAAAGGCAGTTTTACATATTTTAGAACAACAGACAAAATCTACAAAACAGACTATACATCTGCTTCAAGTATACAAACTTTGGCTACACGAGTAGATCCAAGTTTTTTTGGTGGGATTTTAGAAATGCAACATACAAGTAATTCAATTATTTTTTCAGAAAGTACTTCCACAGGTGCCTTTTTAAAAAGAATTGATTTAACAAGTGAAGTTGTTACAAAAATTGATTCAATGGGAACATTTGACTTTGGAACAGTTTATAATAATGAGTATTATTATTGCACACCTAACAATTTAAATGCATTAGGTAATAGTAAAATTTTTAAAGTTAGCGACAATGGAACCAAAACGCTACTCTACACGGAAACTGCTAGCAATAAAGTTTTAGTAAATATTGTTGGAGTTACTCCAAATGGAGTTATTGCCATTATTGCAACAACAAGTACAGGTAGTGAGTATGTTTCTATTTCGGGTGGTATTGCCACACCGTTAAATTTTAATACTGTTGCTAATTCTCGCCCTTGTGGTAACGTTGGCGTTGGCACCTCCAGAACTACAAGTTCTTTAGTATATTTTGTAACACTTGATACATTAAGTACTGTAAATTCAAACAACAAAGCATTGTGGGTTACGGATGGAACTTTAACTGGAACAAAAAAAATATTTGGTGGAGTACCAGCAACTTTTGCAGCAGACGGGCTTAGCCCTCAGTTACCAGGGAGTGCTGAACATTGCGCAAATGATTTGTACTTTAATGGAAAAAATGGAACAAATGCCGAAAGATTAATTTATGTAAATGGCAGTAATTATAATGTAACAACCTACCCTATAGGTTCAGGAGTTACAACACAACCTTCATTCCGAAAAACTGCAAGTGGAATTACATTAATTGCAGCGCCACTTCCTTTGTCTAGTGCCGAGAAAGCTGTTTATAAGATTAACTGCAATTTGATTACTAGTGTAAATGAAAATGCAGCTCAACACACTTTTTTTACAGTATATCCAAATCCAAATAATGGAAACTTTAACGTCGTCATCGAAAATATAGAAAAAGAATTATCACTCGATATCTATAATTTGTTAGGCAAAAAAGTCCATTCTCAAACAATAAATACTCAAACAACCTCACTAAATATCGATTTAAAAGCAGGCGTTTATTTCATCAACATCACTCAGGAAAATGGATTAAAATCAACTAAAAAAATAATCATACAATAACAAAAAGCCAACCTATTTTAGGGCAATATAACCCCATATTATTTAAAAGCCTATTGTACAATATACAATAGGCTTTTTTATTTCAATTTCTCATCATTTTTCGATAAATTAGCACCTCAATTTTTTTAATATGTTACGTACACACACTTGCGGCGAATTACGCTTATCAGATGTTAATAAACAAGTTACTTTAAGTGGCTGGGTTCAAAAATCTCGTGATTTAGGAGGAATGACTTTTATTGATTTAAGAGATCGTTATGGAATCACTCAATTAGCCTTTAACGAAGATGTTGACAAAGATATGAATGCTCTTGCTCGTAGCGTGAGTCGTGAATTTGTAATTCAAGTAACTGGTATCGTTATTGAACGTGAAAGTAAAAACAAAAACAACCCTACTGGCGAAGTTGAGATTTTAGTAAAAGAATTTAAAATATTAAACGAATCCGTTACACCTCCTTTTACCATTGAAGACAATACCGATGGTGGTGATGAGTTGCGTATGAAATACCGTTATTTAGATTTGCGTAGAAATGAAGTACGTAAAAATTTAGAATTACGTCATCGTATGGCCATTGAAACACGTAACTACTTAGATCAATTAAATTTCTTAGAAGTAGAAACGCCTGTTTTAATTAAATCAACGCCTGAAGGTGCTCGTGACTTTGTAGTACCAAGTCGTATGAACGCTGGACAGTTTTATGCTTTACCTCAATCTCCACAAACCTTTAAGCAATTATTAATGGTTGGTGGTTTTGACAGATACTATCAAATTGTAAAATGTTTCCGTGACGAGGACTTACGTGCCGACAGACAACCTGAGTTTACTCAAATAGATTGTGAGATGAGTTTTGTTGAACAAAAAGACATCTTAGATACATTTGAAGGTTTGGTTCGTCATTTATTTAAAGCCGTAAAAAACATTGACATGCCTAACGTTCCACACATGACGTATGCCGATGCGATGAAATATTATGGTAATGATAAACCAGACACTCGCTTTGAAATGAAGTTTGTAGAAATGAATAAAGTTGTTTCTGGCAAAAACTTTAAAGTGTTTGATGAAGCAGAATTAGTAGTGGCTATTTGTGCTAAAGGTGCTGCTGAGTACACACGCAAACAGTTAGATGAATTAACCGAATGGGTTAAACGTCCTCAAATTGGAGCAACAGGTTTAGTTTACGCTCGTCACAATGCTGATGGAACAATTAAATCGAGTGTAGATAAATTTTATAATGAAGAAGATTTAAAAGCTTGGTCTGCGGCTTGTGGTTCACAACCAGGAGATTTAATTTTGATACTTGCTGGTTCTGATGAAAAAACGCGTAAAGCTATGAGTGAGTTACGTTTAGAAATGGGCGCTCGTTTAGGCTTACGCGATAAAACAAAATTCTCTGCGTTATGGGTTATTGATTTCCCTTTATTAGAATGGAACGATTGCGACCCTAATTTACTAGCATCATTAGCTGGTCGTTGGCATGCCAAACACCATCCGTTTACTTCTCCAAATCCTGAAGATTTTGAATTGCTTAAAACAAACCCAGGTGCTGTAAGAGCAAATGCTTATGATTTAGTCATTAACGGTGTTGAAGTAGGTGGCGGAAGTATTCGTATACATAATAAAGAATTACAAGCACAAATGTTTGATTTACTGGGCTTCACAAAAGAAGAAGCTCAAAAACAATTTGGCTTCTTAATGAATGCGTTTGAATTTGGTGCACCTCCACATGGCGGATTAGCCTTTGGCTTTGACAGATTATGCTCGCTCTTTGGCGGCAGCGATAGTATCAGAGATTTTATCGCATTCCCTAAAAACAACTCAGGGCGCGATGTGATGATTGATAGTCCAAGTGAAATTAGCGATGAGCAATTAAAAGAGTTAAACATTTTATCTACCATAGAAGCTAAATAATTGATTATAGCTGGCTGCATAGCGTTTTTATTAATCGGATTAATCCTTGGATTAATTGGTGGCGGCGGTTCTATATTAGGCTTTCCTGTATTACATTATATCATGGGCTATAGTACTGATGAAGCTACAACCTACTCCTTATTTATTGTTGGCTTAACCTCTTTAATTGGTGCCATTGACTATTTACGTAAAGGGGAAATTAGCATAGAAGCAATTTTACGTTTTTCAATCGCCTCTTTAATCACCGTGTTTTGTGTACGAAAATTTGTAATGCCAAACATTCCAAATAATTTTCAATTGCTTGGTCTTGATGTGTCAAAGCACATTATGATAATGGTAATATTTGATATTCTTATTTTAGCATCATCTTACAACATGATTAAAAAACGTAAAGCCGATCGCGTTAATCAAGTGAAGTGGGATGAGTTTTCTAAATCACCCTTAGGGCTACCCTTCGTTATTATATTAGGTGTGTGCGTTGGCTTTATAACAGGCTTTGTTGGGGCTGGTGGTGGTTTCATTATTGTTCCCGTCTTGATTTTCTTTTTGCGATTAAATTTTAAAAAGGCCATTGGCACATCATTATGCATTATTGCCATTAATTCCTTAATAGGATTTACCGGTAACATAGGGCATCAAAAAATTGATTGGATGTTTTTAATTTCTATATCTGCTATCTGTGGAGTAGGCATCTTGCTTGGTAGTTTATTATCTACCAAAGTATCTTCTCAAAAATTAAAACCAGCTTTCGGTTGGTTTACATTAGGCGTTGGTATTTTTGTTTTAATTAAAGAAACCTTATTGTAGTATCGTGGCAAAATCTGGAGGAACATTTAAAAAAATAATTATTTTAATAGTGCTTGCCGCATTAGTATTTGGTAGCTACTGGGCATACGAAAATATATTTAAAAGCAATGTACATTTAAATGGCAAAAAATTTACGTACATCTACATTAAAACCAACGCTACTTTTGAGGATGTATTAGCTGAATTATATTCTGAAAACATTATTGATGACCATGAAAGTTTTGAGTGGATGGCAAAAGAGATGGATTTGCCAGAACATATTAATCCTGGCAAGTACCGAATTGATGCCAAAATGAGTAATCGTTCGATTGTGAAGATGATTATAAATGGCAAGCAGGAAAAAGTAAAATTATTTTTTAATTCTCAAATCAGAACCAAAGAACAGTTTATTGATTACGTGTCGGATAAATTAGAAATTGAAAAAACAGAATTAGAAGAGTATTGTTCAAACGAAACTATCTTATCTGAACAATATGGTTTAAATGCTGGAAACTTTATGGCATTGATTGTTCCAGAAACCTATGAGGTAAATTGGACGACACACATTGACGATTTATTTAATTTACTTAAAACAAGTTATGATAACGTTTGGACGAAAACTAAAAAAGCTAAAGCAAAAACATTAGGTTACAGTGTTCCTGAGCTTGTAACCATTGCATCTATTGTTCAAAGTGAAAGTGGTATTAAAACCGAGCAACAAAAAATTGCGGGTGTCTATATCAATCGTTTAAAACAAGACATGAAATTACAGGCAGATCCAACAGTAGTTTTTGCTAATGGTAATTTTGATGTACAACGTGTATTATCTGCTGATAAAGATATTGATTCACCTTACAACACCTACCGTTACAAAGGATTGCCTCCTGGGCCTATTTGTTTGGTAAATCCATCAACGATAGATGCTGTATTAAACTATACCAAACATAATTACACGTATTTTTGTGCAAAGTCAGATTTTAGTGGCTACTCAAACTTCACAAATGATTATAGCGTTCATCAAAAGAACGCTAAAGCTTACCAAGACGCCTTAAATAAAAAAGGCATTAAACGATAATACAATTATGATGTTCAAAGAAAAATTAAATAAAAAATTAGCATCTGCATTATCAGAAAAAGGATTTGAAGAACCAAAACCTTTACAACTTAAATGTATTCCAAAAATTAATGGTGGTTTAGATATTATAGGAGTTGGGCCAAATGCCAGTGGTAAAACATCTACCATTTTAATCGGTGCTATGCAAAAACTTAATTATGCTTTTGAAGACGCTCCAAGAGCACTAATTATTGTGCCAGATGAAGAAAAGGCCTTAGCCATGCTAGAAGCCTTTAAGCAATTATCATTTAACAATGATTTAAGAGCAGAAGCCGTTTATGAAAGTGGGAAAATTGATAAACAAACAGAAGCGGTTTATTTTGGTACAGATATTTTGATTGGCACTCCAAAAAGAATTATGGAAATTTACATTCGTAAAAATTTAAATATCACTAAAATTAAATTGCTTGCTTTTGATGATGCTGACATCTTAGTAAAACAAAATATATTGAGTTACTTGGAAAGGCTTTCGTTAAGTTTACCGAAATGTCAGCACATTCTTTTTACAAGCGAATTAAATTCAAAAGTTGAGAAAATAGTAGATAAATTTTTAATTGCACCTACTGTTATTGAAGCTTAATGAGACTTATTTTGGTTGATTTTTGATAAACTTACTTAATTCATCCTTAGAACTTCCGAAGTTTAGTAAATCATCTATTTTGTAATAGTTCTTTTTATCTAATGTATGTTTATACATCCATTTTGCAAAGTCTAAGCGAGCATCATCAAACGAAAACAATTTAATTACTTCCATTACTTGATTGGTATTCATATACTCATCATCAAACACTTGTTTAGCTTTTCCTAAACGTTGATTATCAAAATTCAATTTCTTAATGGCTGACAAACGTTCATTAAAATCTGCAGAAGAAATAGCTGTTATTGCTGGTACGGTTGGAGTTGGAGCAACTATAGGTGTACTAACGATGGTTGACGTTGTTGGTGTTGAGGTACTTGACATTCCCATTGGAGGCTCAGGTTCATCAAACATTAATGATTTGCTTTCTAAAATTAGAGAGTAATTACCAATATTATCTCTTAAAATAAGATACTTTGAAATATATTTTGGTTCACTACTCAAAGTAAACGTTAACATAGATGTAGAACCTGCTTGCAATAACTTTAGCTTATAGGTATTCTCATCCAACATCTTAAATGTAAAAGTTGAATTATAATCATTTGTAAAACGAATACCATTTAAAGATGCAATAAATTTAGGGTAATCCGCCGATGCGTTTCTAATCACAATTTTTCCAAGATCTTGTCCGAAAAAAGTATAGGAAAATAAAATAAGGCAACTACATAATAAGTGTATTCTTTTCATCATCATTAATTTATAATTAAAAGTAATAAAAAAATTAAAACTCCCTCTACTCTACTAACTTTAAAATCTCTTTCTCTAATGTTAAAGTATACGAATAACCATAGTTAAAAATCTCATCCGATTTTTTAACATCAAAAATACTATACCTACTCATATTTGGTGGCTCTATAAACAAATGGCAATGATTAGTTTTATCTTTCACTGAACTACTTAAGGCCAAATGAAAACTCCTGTCGATAATATCTTTCATGTGAATTTCGTTCACTTCTTTTTTTATAGAATTGACATGGCTACCAATAATAATTTCGCATGTGTTTAAGAGTGGTTCAATAGGAAAATTATTCAGTACGCCTCCATCTACATAATAAGAATCATTAAATTGTAAAGGCTGAAAAACGACTGGAATACATGAAGAAGCCATTAACGCCTGAGATAAATTACCTGAAGAAAAATAAACTGATTCGCCTTTTAAAATGTCTGTAGCAGCTACATGCAAAGGAATTTGTAAATCATCAAATGAATTATTTGGAAAATATTGATGATACATTTTCTCAAAACCTTTCATATTAAAAAACCCTTGTTTCTTAATCAATACATTTGATATATTAAAAAAATCTCCATTCTCAACAATGCTTTTTATTTCGTTTAAAGAATAACCACCTGCATAAAATGCTCCAGCAATAGCACCTGCACTTGTTCCCGAAATAACAGAAGGCTTAATGCCAAATTCTTCTAATGCTTTTAAAATACCTAAATGTGCTATTCCTCTAGCGCCTCCACCCGATAATACTATTCCAATTTTGTGTTGCATGTTTATTTAAATCTTTCGTAAGCTTCTTTTTCCAGTTCTTCTCTAAATTTTGGATGTGCCAATTTGATTAATTCTTTGGCACGTTGTTCCATGTTCATGCCAAACAAATTAACAGCGCCATACTCAGTAACTACCCAATGAATATGTCCGCGTGTTGTAACAACGCCAGCTCCTTGTTTTAAAAATGGAACAATGCGAGAAATGCCTTTTCCTGTTACAGAGGGTAAAGCAATAATTGGTTTACCACCTTCCGATAATGCAGCTCCTCTTATAAAATCCATTTGACCTCCAATGCCAGAATATTGATAAGTACCAATAGAATCAGAACATACTTGCCCAGTAATATCAATTTCAATGGCACTATTAATAGCAGCCACTTTGGGGTTTTGACATAATATACGAGGGTCGTTCACATAATCAACTTCTAATGCTTTAATAATAGGATTATCATCAGCAAAATCATACAGAGCCTTAGTTCCTAATAAAAAAGACGTAACGCAATATCCATTCACTTTTTTCTTCTTGCTATTATTAATTGTTCCATTTTTTATTAAGGGAATAGCTCCATCCGAAAACATTTCGGTGTGTATTCCTAAATTTTTATGATTGGTTAAATTTTTTAATACTGAATCTGGAATAGTACCAATACCCAATTGAAGCGTAGCTCCATCTTCTACTAATCCTGCAACCAACTTCCCTATTTTATCTGTTGCATCATTAGATTCGTTTGAATAATTTACTTCAGGTAAAGCGTCTTCTACCCAAACAGCAGCATCAAATTTACTAAAAGGTACAAAGCCGTCTCCATGTACTCGTGGCGTATTGGGATTAACTTGTGCAATGACTATTTTAGCATTATCTACTGCCGCTCTGGCAATATCTATAGATGTTCCTAAAGAACAATAACCATGTTTATCAGGCGGAGAAACTTGAACAATAGCCACATCTAATGGCAATATGTTTCTGGTAAACAGCAAAGGGATTTCACTCAAAAAAACAGGTACATAGTCGCCCACTTTACTATTTACGGCAACACGATTTGAAGCGGAAACAAATAGCGAATTAATAAAAAAATGTCCTTCTAAATCAGGACTATTTAAATCTACGCCTTGTTGCGTAATGCTCACTAATTCAACATTTCTAAGCCTATCTTTTTGCTCTAAGAGTTTATTAATTAAATGGACGGGTGTTGCTGCGCTTCCGTGCAAAAAAACTCTTTGATGTGATTGAACTAATTTTAAGGCTTCTTCGGCGGTTTTGTAGTGAAATGAGGGCATACTTTTTTGTTTAACGCTAAACTTATTGTTTCATTATTTTATAGCGTGTTGTGTTTTTTTGATTATCAATTATTTCAATAAAATATATTCCGTTGGCGTAGTTCGAAAAATCTAATTCAATTTGTTTTATGTTTACATCTTTAGAATTAAACTTCTCATTACCAAACACACTATACACTGCTACTGTATGAATCGTTAGCTGATCGTTTTGAATTGCAACAAAATTGTTTGTAGGGTTTGGAAAAATTGTATACGACAATTCATTATAATTTTTAATTCCAGTAACACTACAATCTAATTTATTAATGTAATCCCATAATACATTATCAAAAGCAGAAGCCGCTAAATTAAAGCCACCAGCTGTATTTCCTTGTCTTACAACAACCATATTTTTACTTGGCACGACATAAATTTTTTGGTCATTTTTTCCTAAAGCGGCATACATATCATTAGGTGCATTACTCATCAAGGTTCCTGGAAACACAATTTGAAATCCTGGAGTCATTAAGCTGGCTTTGCCATTGAGCCACCATAAATAGCCATAGGCTAAATTTAAATTTTGTGAGGTATTAGTCATTGCTCTGAAGTAAGAAGTATCTTTTAATAATGTATCTGTATTCCAAATACCTTTATTTAAATTCAATAAACCAAAACGAGCCATATCTCTGGCTTTGCTATAATACACTTGTTGTAGCCATATGCCGCTCATCCCCGTTTTACTTTCAATCCAGTTATTGGTAATGATGTTATAATTTTGTCCAACCGCATTACTTACCACATCTTGTACTTTACGATATGCTCCCGTATGATATGCCCAACGGGTACCCGCATCTGCTAAATAGGTTAAACAACTTTTAGCGGTGTCTTCGTTTGTACAAGGTGTGCTAGGTACATCATTTAAACCACTTGTCATAGTAAGTAAATGCTTCACCATAATTAAATTTTCTTTAGCAAGTGGTGCGCTTGTCCAGCCAGTTCCTAAATATTGAGATACTTTATTATTAATATTAACATAGCCTTTTTGTTGAGCTACACCTGTAATAAAACTTGCTAAACTCTTACTCGCCGAAGCCCAATACCACAAAGAATCTTTTGTGTAGGTTCCAAAATATTTTTCTAAAACACGCTTACCATCTTTCAATAAAATAAATGATTTTGTGTCTTTGGCCTGTAAATAGTTATACAACGAATCAATTCTAGCCTGGCAGTAATTTAAACTAGATGGCAAAATAGAATCCCATACATTACCAGTTGTAGGTGGAAAATACAAGCTTTGAGATTTAATTGAATTACTAAAAAAAAGAAGTAGTAAAAAAGAAGTAATGATTTTTTTCATGACAATATTTTAAAGTCAATTAGACACAATGAAGTTACGAAAGTTTAATGATAATGGAAAGTTTGTTGTCAATCGAGTTGTCACCATGAACTTGTTCCAAGGTCACATGAGATGCTGAAACAAGTTCAGCATGACTCAACTATTTATTGTATATTAAACGCATGGAAAACACAACAATTACCAAATGGTTTTTAATAATAGGAAAAATAGAAGGCTATAGCTATTTGCTTTTATTATTTATTGCCATGCCTTTAAAATATGTATTTAATACTCCCGAATATGTACGCCCCATGGGAAGCATACACGGCGTGCTGTTTGTTGCCTTTATGATTTTACTAGCAATGATGTTTTTTAAAGTGAAACTCTCTTTTAAAAATGCTGTGTTTGCGTTTCTATTCTCTTTAGTGCCTTTCGGGACTTTCTTTTTGAAGAGGTTGGTTTAGAATAATATCTATTTACGTTCCTTTAATATAAAGTATCCAGATGTTGCAATGTCAAACGCAAATCGATCTTTCGCAGGAAACTTTAATTGTTGTGTGTAGGATGTTGGATACAAAAGATTTAATTTTTGTTCATTCCATACACTAACTTTCATGTTGAAATTCTCAGGCAGCTTATTTGCCCATTTATATTCTAATATAATGGAATCAGCTTGAGATTTGTTTATATGATATTCCAAAATAGGTGGAGTGATTTGTTTTAAAAAAACATCAAAAAATGGAGTAAAATCAGTTTTAGTTTCGTTATTAAAAAAAACTCTGAATTCATCGCTGGTAATATTGCGTTTTGCAAAGTGAATTTGTGCTTTTTTTAGTGTTTTAAAAAACAAAGAATCATTATTGAGTTGTATTCTTAAGGTATGCAAAAACAATGCGCCTTTTTGGTAAATATCCTGGTCTTCTTCATGAATTAAATTATTATACCTAACGTTATATGGTTTAATAATAGGACGTTTGTTTTTTGCTAAATATGTAAACTTATGTAAATATCTATTATAAATATCTTTACCCATATATGCTTCGGCAAACAAAGCTTCAGAATATTCCGCAAAACCTTCGTGTAACCATAAATCTGCGTAATCAAAAGCGGTTACGTTATTTCCCCACCATTCGTGCGCAATTTCGTGAACCAAGGTTAAATTAATTCCCTTGAATGTATTTTTGTAAGCATCCGTCATTGAAATACCAGATTGGTGCTCCATACAAAGTCCATCTGGCATTTTTGTTTCTATAATTTTGCATCCGTCACTCCACCAAGGGTAAAGACCATATAAATTCTCTAGTTTCCCCATAATAATGGGCACTTGATTGTAAAACGTATCTGCTATTAATTTGTTATAGGAAAGTGCATATATCTGAATTTTATGATTAACCGCATTTATATCTTTATAATCTTTCTCAAGTTTTACATAATCACCAACGTTAAACGAAATATTGTAAATGTTGATGGGATTATGTACCGACCAATTATAAATTTTTTCGTTTTCTTTTTGTGATATGCTATCTAGTTTTCCATTTGCAAGGCCAACTAATTCTTTTGGAACCCCAACTCTAATAAAGCAGCTATCTGGTTCGTCATACAATAAATTTTTGCATGGCATCATATGATGAGTACCAATTCCTTCGGTTGCTATACAAATCCAAGGTTTTTTATTGTCGTCAACGTTCCAATTAATGGCTGAATTTTTCAATAGATGAATTGGCGTTCCATGATAAGTTATTTCGATGGAAGCACGTTCGCCTTTTTCTAACGCTTTTTCAAAAACAATATAAAGTATATCCTTTTTTTGTTTGCTCTTTTTAATTGGCACAGAACTTTTAATGACATCAAGAGATAAGTTTTTTTGAAAGTCTAACATCAAACTATCCTGTGCCGATTCCATTTGAAAATAAATTTTCATTGTGGAATTTATTTGCTTTTTTTCTGGAGATACATGTACTAGCCAATCATAGCAAGTTACATTGTAACATGATCTTAAAGAATTAGTATTTGAGTAAACAGACTTTTCCCATTTAGAAAATTTTGCAAGATGTGTTGTTTTAGAAGGGAAATAATACTTTAAAAATGGGCGGTATTGGCAGGATTGGAGTATAATTAGAAATACAACTAACACTATCCATAAATTCTGTTTTTTGCTTTCGATCATATTAGAATTAAACTGTATAGTATTTTATAACTTAGTAATGGAGTAAAGTGACATATTATTTCAACCTTTCTAAAACACCTTTACGTTTTACAATGTTTTTATAATCCCATTGTATATCGTTGGCTTTTTTGAGCCAACGTTTTAAATCTTTGGTATTAATTTGCTCGGCGGATGTGAAGGTAATTGATGCATCTTTAAACTTACCGCTTTTTCCTGGCACTAATAATTCTTCTTCAAAGGTAACGCCACTCCAAAACAGCAATTGTAAACCCGCTTTTAGTTTGCTATAACCAACAATAGGATTACCCTCCAAAAACCAAACAGGATGCCCATGCCAAATTTTATTTTCTGCTTTTGCTAAATGCTTGCAAATTTCATCATGCAATAGCTCGCAAATTTCTTGGTCATTTGCTGATAGTGTTTTGTGGTAGGCTTGGATGTCTTTGTTCATTGGTTTTTAGTTTTTGAATTTAATGAAGGATACGTTTGCCAAAGTTTCATTAAAGGTTATTATATCCAAATCCTTCAGTATTTCTAAAAATCGAGAAATGAATGCGGAATATAATAAACATTTAAAGTTGTCAGGGTATTTAAAATTACACATTAAATCAAATTGTTTTTGCTCAATATATATTATTTGCGTGAAACTAATTTCAACCTCTTTAGCCTTTGGATGTTTAATCATATTATTCAGATGTCTAAATTCCTTGAAATCTGGATATTTTGATTCAAAGTCTGCATAATTATAATTGTTATACTTGAGTCTAGCTATTGTTTCTATAAATGCATACATGTCTTTATGTAAACTCTTAAATGTTGGGACATGCTTATTGAACTCCTGAGAACTTTCCTCTGTCGCCCAAAATGCATTTGATTCGTCAGCTAATTTTGGAAGTAAATTGAATTCGCTATCTATTTCATAGATTCGTTTTATACGATTATAAATGTTATTGAAGTCATGCTCTAAGTCTTGTGGATTATTGAAGTCATATACTCCCATGTCGTTTTGAAATAATTGCAGCTAACTTGTTTATATCCGCCATAAAATGGCTTATCCTTGTTCTATCAAATTTAACCATTTTCATTAAACCCTAAAATCTGGTTTTGGGGTAATTAAAGCGTAAAAAATCAGCTTTTTATTCCCCCATTTTCCTTATATTTAATGCTTATTATCTCTTAATTGCTATGAACAAATTACAAAACTACGCTTTGGGCCAATGGGTTGCCGGAGCAGATAACGGACAAGAATTATTTAACGCCATTACCGGCGATGTAATAGCTACTGCTAGTAGCAAAGGATTAGATTTTGCAAAGATGTGCGAGTACGCTCGCAGCGTTGGTGGGCCTAACTTACGTAAGCTTACCTTTCAGCAACGTGGTTTAATGCTTAAGGCATTAGCCATGCATTTGTTATCTAAAAAAGAAGCGTTTTATAAAATTTCATGGGCTACTGGTGCAACCCGCATTGATAGCTGGGTAGATATTGAAGGTGGTATTGGTAATTTATTTACTTATGCCTCTTTACGCAAATCTTTCCCTAACGAAACATTTTGTTATGATGGTGATGTAGCTCGTTTATCAAAAAACAATACGTTTATTGGTCACCATATTTGTGTACCAAAAGAAGGTGTGGCTATTCATATCAATGCCTTTAACTTCCCAGTTTGGGGTATGTTAGAGAAAGTAGCGGTTAACTGGTTAGCGGGAGTCCCAGCTATTGTTAAGCCTGCAGCTTTAACGTCATATTTAACAGAAGCAGTAGTTAAAGAAATTATTGCTTCTAAAATTTTACCGGATGGTGCTTTGCAATTAATTTGCGGTAGTGCTAATGGAATTTTAGATCATGTTGAAAGTCAAGATGTAGTAACCTTTACAGGTTCTGCCTCAACCGGTAAAATGTTGAAAGCTCATCCACGTTTATTGCAAGAGGCCGTTCATTTTAATATGGAAGCTGATTCACTAAACTGCTGTGTGTTGGGAACAGACGTAACTCCAGCAATGCCTGAGTTCGATATTTTTATTAAAGAAGTAGCGAGAGAGATTACGACGAAGGCAGGACAAAAATGTACAGCAGTGCGTCGTATCATCGTTCCTGAAAATATGGTAGAAGATGTGCAAATTGCATTAGGTAAACGCTTAGCACAAAATGTAATTGGCGACCCTAATGTAGAAGGCGTTCGTATGGGTTCATTAGCGGGACAATCGCAACTCATTGAAGTAAAAGAAAAAGTTGAGTTGCTTTCTAAAACTCAAAAAATTATCATCGGTAATTTCGAAAACTTTGAAGTAAAAGGTGCTGATAAACATAAAGGAGCATTTATGCCTCCAATTATTTTCTTAAACGACAAACCATTTACTAATACTGATTGTCATAATGTAGAAGCTTTTGGTCCTGTAAGTACCATTATGCCTTACAAAACGATTGAAGATGCGATTCAATTAGCAAAAATGGGTAAAGGAAGTTTAGTAAGTTCAATTGTAACTGCTGACGAAACCGTTGCTCGTAAATATACGATTGGTGCGGCTTGTATGCATGGTCGTATTTTAGTATTAAATGCTGAGTGTGCTAAAGAAAGTACTGGTCATGGTTCACCAATGCCTATGTTAGTGCATGGTGGCCCAGGTAGAGCAGGTGGTGGAGAAGAGATGGGAGGAAAACGTGGTGTATTCCATTACTTGCAACGCACCGCTATTCAAGGTTCTCCAAGTATGATTACATCTATTTTGAATAGCTACCAAGTTGGCGCAAAAATGATTATTAAAGATGTACATCCCTTCCGTCAGTTCTTTGAAGATTTGGAAGTTGGCGAAACAACAATTACACCAACACATACCGTAAGCGAAGATGATTTAGTAAACTTTGCTAACTTAACAGGAGATAAGTTTTATGCGCATTTGCAACCAGATGCTTTAGAAGGCACCATCTTTAAACGCACGGTTGCTCACGGATATTTTATATTATCGAAGGCAGCAGGTTTATTTGTTGACCCACCAAAAGGGCCAGTATTATTGAACTACGGTATTGATGAGTGTCGTTTTACACGTCCTATTTATCCAGGCATGACCATCGGTGTGAAATTTACATGCAAAGAAAAATTAGAAAACGATAAACCATTAACTGCTGCAAATGGCGAGGAAGTAAAAGTAGGTATTGTGAAATGGGTCGTAGATATTTACGATGCTAGCTCTCCAGAAGTATTGGAAAAATATGATGCAGTTGACCAAGCTGGGCAAACCGTTGGTATTGCTACTATTTTAACGATGGTGAAATTAAAAAACCAATAATAACAAAAACAAGTCCTCATTTTATTAGGACTTGTTTTTAACACACAACTACTGTTTCATTTAATTCATGAAAAAACACATTCTCTTATATACATTTCTTGTGAATTGTGTTTTAGGATTTTCCCAAAACAATAAAATCGATTCTATTTATAAATCAATCAAAAATGAAAGAGCAGATACATCGATTATAAAAGCACATATTAATTTATGTGTGCATCATATAAAATCTGGTGAGGCAGATAGCGCCCTTGCTCACGGTTGGCATGCCAATAAATTGGCATCCAAAAAACACTTTGATATGGGAATTATCAGAAGTTATAATGAGTTAGGAAATGTTTATTTTGAAATAGCAAGCTACGACAGTTCAATATATTGTTTCAAAAATGCACTTACCAATATAAAGGACCATAAAATTCCATATTATTTTTCAGCAACACGTGGCATAGGAAATAACTATTTCTATTTAGGCGACTACATAAATGCATTTGAATATTATTTAAAGTATTTAAAACAAGCTGAAATTTCAGGAACTAGTACTCAAAAAGCAATGGGTAATAGTAATGTTGGAGTAATTTTAAAAGAACAGAAAAAATATGATGATGCGCTTACGTACTTTAATAGAACAGTTCAAATAGGAATTGATAATCATGATTTTAAAACACTATTTGTTGGCTATTCGAATAAAGGGAACATTTATAATGAAAAAGCAAAAGCAGACAATAAAGACTTCTATAATCAATTAGCTCTTGAAAATTATACCAAAGCAAAGGATGCATTGTCAAATTTTGATAATCGAGATTATAGAAGTGCTATCATTTTATATGGCAACATAGGGAATGTATATGCTGACTTAAAACAATATGATAAAGCTATCGTTACTTTTTCTGAAGCTGTTAAGCTGATTAATGAAAGTGATTTTTTTCCTCAATCAGCCTTAATATACAATAATTTGGCAGGTGTGTACCTTGATATGAATAACTCTGCTATGGCAGAAAAATATTTAAAACTTGGAAATCAAATATCTGTTGAAACCCAAGCAACAGATAACTTATCTCAAAATTACGAATACTACTCTCAATATTATGACATGATAGGGGATTACCATAATGCATATAAATCATATAAATTATTTAAACTATATAACGATACACTCTTTAATTCAGAAAACACAGAACGACTAAAAGAATTAGAATTAAAAAGCGAATACGAAAAAAAGGAATCTATTAAACAAATTGAACAGAATAGAAAAGATGCCATTACTCAAGAAGAAAAGAAAAAACAAAACATCATCATTTTATCTATCAGCGTTGTTTTATTACTAGTAGCAGTATTAGCCTTTTTTATTTTCAACGGTTTAAAAAAACAACGCAGAGCTAATCAAATTATTTCCCAACAAAAAGAAGAGGTTCATAAGCAAAAAGAAATCATTGAAACACACCAAAAAGAAACCATTGATAGCATTAATTACGCGAAAAGAATACAATATGCCCTACTCGCACACGACAGTTTATTAAAACAATACATTCCAAATCACTTTGTATTATTTAATCCTAAAGATATTGTAAGTGGCGATTTTTACTGGGCAACAGAGCATCATGACAATTTTTATTTAGCCGTATGTGATAGTACTGGACATGGTGTACCTGGTGCATTTATGAGTTTACTTAATATTGGGTTTTTAAGCGAAGCCATTAAAGAAAAAAACATTAAAGAGCCTCACCTTGTTTTAAATTATGTTAGACAACGCTTAATTGAAAGTATTGGTAATGATGGACAAAAAGATGGCATGGATGCTATTTTGATTTGCTTGAATAAAAGTTCTAAAAACATTACATATGCCGCAGCAAACAACGAACCTGTATTAATCAAAAATGGAGAAATTGTTATCCTCTCAAAAGATAGAATGCCTGTAGGTAAAGGGGAGAAAAATGAGAGCTTTAGCTTACATACCATTGATACTAATGAAGGAGACGTTTTATATTTATACACTGACGGTTATGCAGATCAATTTGGTGGAGAGAAAGGAAAAAAGTTTAAATACAAATCTCTAAACGAACTTTTACTTTCCATGGCAAATAAGGATATGGCCTACCAAAAAGAAGTTTTAAATGAAACTTTTACTAAATGGAAAGGGAATTTAGAACAGGTAGATGATGTTTTAGTAGTGGGCATTAAAATTTAAAATATTAATGAAAAAAAGAAATTATTTACTTGCTGTTTTTTTACTTCTATCTATAATTAAAATCAACGCTGATAATAATTCAGATTCGCTATATAAATTATTATCGCAAAAAATTCACGACACAACACGTATCAATATCTATAACGAGTTATGCTGGCCAGTTTATGCTTATTCAAACACGGACTCTTCTTTGAAATATGGCCTGCTTGCTGTAAAGTTGAGTGAAAAAAGACATGATACATTAAAACTAATTGTAGCATACAGACGATTAGGTGTTGCCTATATAAATACGGCCGAGCATAAAAAAGCATTAGAATGCCAACAAAAAAGCTATGATTTAGCAAAACTCATTGGACTTAAAAAAGCAATGGCCAGTGCTTTAAATAATTTAAGTGTTGTTTATTTAAATATTTCTGATTTTAAAACAGCAATTGATTATAGTATTCAATCACAAAAAATACAAGAAGAGTTAAGAGATTCATCAACTTTATTTAATACTTATTACAACACGGGGTTATTATATAAAAATATAAATGAACTCGATAACGCAAAAAGGTATTATTATAAAGCTTACACTATCTCAGAGAAGAGAAATAATATCAATGAAAAAGCTTTTGCCGTGAGCGGTTTGGCAAATATCTTAAAAAAAGAAAAAAAGTTAGATAGTGCTTATTTTTGTTTCTTCAAAGCTGAACAACTATTTAAAAGCGAAAATCATTTACAGGGCTTAGAAGAAGTATATGTAAATATTGGGAGTTTATATTCAGAAGATAAGAGAAATGACTATAAAGCAAACCAAAAAAAGGCTTTAGAATATTATTCAATGGCATTAAAAATCAATGCACAGTTTAGTAATAAATTAACTAAATCTAACATCTTGGGCAATATTGCTTTGACGTATAGCAATCTACATAATACAGATAGTACAATTATCTATGCACACAAAGCCATAGATTTAGCAAAAGAAGCGGATGACAAAGCAGAAATTGTATTTTCTTCAAAAGTTTTATCAGATGCTTATTTTGAGAAAGGGAACTACCCGCTTTCTATAAAATACCTGCAGTTGCATATGTTAATGAAAGACAGTGTATATAATTTTGAGAAACAAAAAGAGATCTCTCAAAAGCAAATGTTATTTGAATTTGAGAAAAAAACCATTGCCGATAGTTTAAAGGTAAGTGAAGAGAAAAAAATTACTCAAGAAAAATTAAAACAAGAAGCCACCATTAGATACAGTCTTTTCTTCTTTATTCTGCTTTTATTTATCTTTAGTTTCATAATGTTTAATCGATTTAAAATTATTAAAAGTCAAAAACAGATTATTGAAATTCAAAAAAATAAAGTAGATGAAAAGCAAAAAGAAATAGTAGACAGTATAAATTACGCTAAACGTATTCAGTCAACAATTTTAGATAATCAGGTTGTAATGAAAGATGTATTTAAAGAATCTTTTATCTTTTTTAAACCTAAGGACATTGTAAGTGGCGATTTCTATTGGTCACATCGTAAATCAAATTATTATTATTTAGGGGTATGCGACAGCACAGGTCATGGTGTACCAGGGGCTTTTATGAGTTTATTAAATATTGGTTTTTTAAATGAAGCCATTAATGACAATGGTATTGAAAAACCAAATGAAATATTTGATTACGTTCGAAAGCGTTTAATTACAAGTGTAAGTAAAGAAGAACAAAAAGACGGCTTTGACGGAATTTTAATTTGTATAAATGTTATTACTAAGGAGATGACGTATGCTGCAGCCAATAATAAACCCGTATTAATTTCTAATGGTCAAATTATTGAACAACAGGTTGACAAAATGCCTGTAGGAAAAGGCGAACGAAAAGAATCGTTTAAATTATATCATATTACTTCAGCCCCAGATGACATGCTATATTTATATACAGATGGATACGCTGATCAATTTGGTGGACCAAAAGGAAAAAAATTTAAGTACAAACCATTAAATAATATATTACTAACAAATTCAAATCTTTCAATGGATAAACAACTCGAAATCTTATCTAAAGAGTTTACAGCTTGGAAAGGTGATTTAGAGCAAGTAGATGATGTTTGCGTTGTTGGAATAAAACTATGAGAAAATTATACATATTTATACTAATTCAATTTTTAATACATCCGTTTAGTTTTTCTCAAAATAAAACGGTTGATTCACTTATTAATTACATCAATACAGCGCCAGAAGACACTCAAAAGCTATCTGTATTAACTTTAGTTATTGAGGCAATCAGCGATGATGCTATTTGGTCTAAATACAATGATCAGCTTGGCCCTTTATCTCAAAAATTAATGCTTTCTGAAAATCCAGAAATAAAATTAAAAGCCACTAAGTATTATTCCGACTACCTAAACAACAAAGGTTATTTATCAAACAATTTGGGAGACTTAACACAAGCTTTAGATTACTTTCATAAAAGTTTAAAATTACAAGAAGATATTGGCGATAAATCAGGTCAATCCTATTCACTCAATAATATTGGTTATATCTATAGTAGTCAAAAACAATTTTTAAATGCTTTAGATTACTATGTAAAAAGCTATAAACTTCAAAAAGAATTAAATGATGAACGTGGACAGTCTCAATCCCTCAGTAACATAGGAAATGTGTATGACAGATTAGGAAGCCTAAAAAAAGCACTTTATTATTATTTTAAAGGCTTAAACATCCGAAAAAAAATTAACGATAAACAAGGTATGGGTTATTCCTTTCAAAATATTGGAACCGTTTACTTTAATCAAAAAAATTATTTTAGCTCTAAATATTATTTCACAAAAAGTTTAGAAATACGAAAAGAAATAGAAGATTCACAAGGGATCTCCTATTCATTATACAGCTTAGGAAAAGTTTGCCTTGCTGAAAATAAAATTGAACTAGCTCAAAAATATTGCTTACAATCTTTGGAACTAGCTCAAAAAATGGGATATCCCGAAAACATAGGCTCATCGGCTTCAATATTAGAAGGAATTTATTTGAAGGAAAAAAAATTTAATAAAGCACATGAAATGCTTAAACTATCAGTAAAAATGAGAGATAGCATTAGCAACGATGAAACACATAAAAACATTATAAAAAAACAATTACAATATGAATTTGAGAAAAGAGAAGTGGTATCAAAAGCCGAACAAGAAAAACGCGAATTAACTTATCAAGCAAATTCTAAACAGCAAAAAATAATAATTTTTGCTAGTATAGTTGGGCTTATTCTTTGTTTGGTATTTGGAATATATACATACAACCGTTTTAAATACTCTCAAAAGCAAAACAGTATTATTCAAGAACAAAAACAAATAGTTGAAACCCATCAAAAAGAAGTAGTAGATTCGATAAACTATGCGCAACGAATACAATATGCATTATTAGCACATGAAGATTTATTAAAGAAAAATTTATGTTCTCATTTTGTATTGTTTAAACCAAAAGATATTGTAAGTGGCGATTTTTATTGGGCTACTGAGCACGAAGATGATTTTTACTTAGCAGCCTGCGACAGCACTGGACACGGTGTACCAGGTGCATTTATGAGTTTATTAAGTATTGGTTTCTTAAGTGAAGCTATCAAAGAAAAAAACATTAAAGAGCCTAGTAAAGTATTTGATTATGTTAGAAAACGTTTAATAGAAAGTATTACAAATAAAAACCAAAAAGATGGTTTTGACGGAATCTTACTAAGATTTCAAAAAACTAAAGGAATCATCACCTATGTAGCATCAAACAACAAGCCAATACTAATATCTAATAATAAAATACAACAGCTACACTGCGACAAAATGCCTGTTGGAAAAGGAGAATTATCTGCTGAATTTACATTAAATACTATTTCTGCAAATAAGGGAGATATGTTATATCTTTATACAGATGGATATGCAGATCAATTTGGAGGAGCTAAAGGAAAAAAATTTAAGTATAAACCTCTTAATGATTTGTTACTATATATTCATCAAACAGAACCATCTGCTCAAAAAGAAACACTTAACAACACCTTTGAGCAATGGAAAGGTGATTTAGAACAAGTAGATGATGTACTTATCATTGGCTTAAAAATTTAATGTTTTGGCGTATTTGTGCTAAAAAAATACCAAAATAAAGTATAAAAAAAGTATCTTTGATACCGTGCCAAATCATTTATTTATACTATTTCTTTCTTTTGGGATTACTGATGCTGTTGATATACTATTAGTAGCCATTATGCTTTACCAATTATATAAAATGGTAAAAGGCACTGCTGCAGTCAACGTTTTTATTGGTTTAGCATTAATATATATTGTTTGGATTATTGTTCGTGCTTTTGAGCTAAAATTATTAGGTTCTATTTTAGGAAAATTTATCAATGTTGGCGTTATCGCCGTCATGGTGGTATTCCAACAAGAAATCAGAAAATTTTTATTATACATAGGTTCCAACGAATTTTTGAAAAATAAAAACTGGAAAACTATTTTTTCTTTTTCAAATCCAGCTGCAGCCTCCTCTCGTTTTATATTAGATGCTGATGCTGTTATAAATGCATGTTTTAATATGAGCGAAAGCAAAACAGGTGCACTCATTATTATTTCCAGAAAATCAGATTTAAAATTTTATGTAAACACTGGCGAAATAGTTGACTCTGCCTTAACTGATAAAATGCTTGAAAATATTTTTTATAAAAACAGTCCCATGCATGATGGAGCCGTCATTATTAAAGACAATCGAATAATTGCCGCTCGTTGTGTTCTTCCAGTTACTGAAAATGAAAATTTCCCTTCACACTTTGGAATGAGACACAGAGCAGCTGTTGGGCTAACAGAAACAACAGATGCTCTGGCAATTACGGTTTCAGAGCAAACTGGCAACGTTTCATTAACGGTTAATGGTGAAATTAATTCTAATTTAAATAAAGATAAACTTCGCTACCTCATCGAAAAAAACTTGAAAAACTAATTAGCATCTTATTATATCTACTCTCAAATTTCACAACTATATAAATGAATCTTCTTTCCGTAAATCAATTAAGTAAAAGTTTTGGCGATAAAGTCCTTTTTAAAAATATAAATTTTGGCATTAATTATGGTGATAAAGTTGCTTTAATTGCCAAAAATGGTTCTGGTAAATCTACATTATTCAAAATCCTTCAAGGAATCGAAATTCCTGATAGTGGCGATATTGCGTTTCGTAAAGAATTACGCATTTCTTTTTTAAGTCAGGAACCTAATTTAGATGATAGTCATACCATCGAACAAGCTATTTATGCTGGCGATAGTGAAATGGTAAAAACAGCTATTGATTATGCCCATTTAGTTGAAAGCCATTATGCTAATCCCACCGAAAAAACAGAAAATCAATTAGACATCTTAACTAATAAGATGAATGATTTAGAAGCGTGGAATGTAGAAACGCAAATCATGTTAGTATGTGCTAATTTGGGATTAAATGATTTAAAACAAAAAGTAAGTACATTAAGTGGTGGTCAAAAAAAGCGCTTAGCATTAGCACAGGTTATTTTAAATGAACCTGATTTACTGATTATGGATGAGCCAACCAATCACTTGGACGTTACGGTAATTGAATGGTTAGAAGAATATTTACGTAGTTATAAAAAAAGTATTTTACTAGTAACACACGATAGATATTTTTTAGATGAAGTTTGTGATAGAATCATTGAAATTGATAATCATTCTTTGTACGAATACAAAGGAAAGTTTGATTATTACATGGAAAAGAAAGCTGAACGCTTAATGATGGAGGCCTCTGAATTAGAAAAAGCAAAAAATCTTTATCGTCGAGAATTAGAGTGGGTTCGAAAACAACCACGTGCTCGAACTACTAAATCCAAATCTCGAGTTGATGCTTTCTCTGATATAGAGGCAAAAGCAAGAAAAAAAAGTGTAGATAAAAAAATTGAACTAAGCGTTAAAGTTGAACGTATCGGTAGTAAAATTATTGAAGTTCATAATTTAAGAAAAGCCTTTGGTGATAAAAAAATATTAGAACCTTTCTCATATACATTTATTAAAGGGGAAAAAATAGGAATCGTTGGACCTAACGGAATTGGTAAAAGTACTTTTATTAATATGCTTCAAGGTATTGAGCCACCCGATGCTGGAAAAGTAACTGTTGGAGACACGATTGTTTTTGGATACTACTCTCAAAAAGGAATTCAAGTAGCTAACGACAAACGTGTGATTGAAGTGGTGAAAGATATTGCTGAATTTATTCCTTTAGCAAATGGTACATCTTTAAGTGCATCTGCTTTATTAACTCGTTTTAATTTCGCTCCCGAAGTACAATATGGACATGTTAGTAAATTGAGCGGTGGCGAAAGACGTCGTTTATACCTATTAACTGTTCTTGTAAAAAATCCTAATTTTTTAATTTTAGATGAGCCAACAAATGATTTAGATATCATTACTCTACAAACACTCGAGCAGTTTTTACTAGACTTTCAAGGTTGTGTATTAATTGTATCTCACGATCGTTATTTTTTAGATAGATTAGTAGACCACGTATTTGCTTTTGAAGGAAATGGTATTGTAAAAGATTTTCCTGGCAACTATAGTGAGTACCGTCAATGGAAATACGATTCGGAAGCAGAAGCAGAAGAATTGGCTAAAGAAGCAGCGCAAAAAAATATCATCTTACCTACAACTGCTGCAGTTCCTGAAGTTACAGCTGCAGAACCAGTTAAGGCTCCTGCTTCAGAAAAAAAGAAACTTTCTTTTAAGGAACAAAAAGAATTAGAAAACTTAGATGTTGAACTTCCTCAATTAGAAAAAAGAAAAATAGAAATTGAAAATCAATTAGCAAGTGGCATAACAGATGTCAAGGAAATTGAAAAATTATCTAATGAATTTACATCTATATCTAATCAAATAGACGAAAAGACAATGAGATGGTTGGAGCTACAAGAATAAAAAACAAAAAAGGCGCTTATAATTAGCGCCTTTTTTGTTTACTCTTTCACAAACTTATAGTTAGATGTTTTTTGATGAACACTGAATTTTATTTCATAAACACCTGCAGATATATCTGATATAGTTATAAAATCTTTATTATTTAAAATTATAGAACCTGTTTTTACAATTTGTCCCATCATAGAATATATAGAGTATTGAACAGTAATCGGGTCTTTAACCGAACTATTAATAAATAAACCGTCTTTAGCAGGATTAGGGCTTAATTGCATTGTATTTATAAATGACACATCTTCAATACTAGTTAAAACAACATTTACTGTTGAAGAAGTTGCTGAACAACCATATTGAGAAGTAACCACAACACTATAAACACCATCCTGAGTCACAGTATATGATTGAGCTGTTGCACCAGATATAATCCCATTATTAAAATACCATTGATTATTAGTTGTTGAGCTCGACATTAAAACATTACCAACTAAGTTAACAGTTGGAGTTGGTGGTGTACTACCAACAAATACGGTAGCAGTAGTTGCAGTACTACAAGCTCCGCTAAAACCAGTTACTGTATAAATGGTTGTGGTAGTTGCTGTAACAACTAATACTGATGAAGTTCCTCCTGTTGACCATGAATAAGTACTCGCGCCACTTGCAACTAATGCTTTAGATTGAACTTGACAAGCTGTAGCTGAAGTAACAGCTAAAGGAGGAGGGTTAGTAACAGAAATGGTATTTGTATATACCGCACTTGAACCATTAGCATTGGTAGAAACTAAAGACACAGTATATACGCCAGCAGAAGTATAAGTTACCGTTGGGTTTTTAACAGCAGATACTGCTGGTGATGCGCCTGTTAATGTCCAACTCCAAGCAGAAGGCAAGCCTGATGATTGATCTGAAAAAACGAAAGGTGTGTTAATACAAGCCGAAGAAAAAGAAGTTGAATAATTGGCTATTGGTAATGAAGATGGGTTTGAATACAAATCAGATTCCCAAACACCTCTTCCGTAAGTTGCTGCTCTTAGTTTATTAGTAGGATAAAAAATTTCAAAATCATTTACAATCACATTAGGTAATCCAGTCATGTAAGGCGTCCATGAGTTCATACTTCCATCTCTGTAATAAACTCCTACATCCGTTCCCACATATATTGCATCGTTTGAATTGTTTGTATACACAACACAGTTAACTGGTAAATTTGGTAAGCCTGAAGAAATATTTGTCCAGCTAGCTCCTCCATCAGTTGTAACAAAAACTTTATTAGCAGCAGAGTAACCAGAGAAAGTAACAAATACATTATTCGCGTCTAAGTTATCTACGGCAATTCTGGTAATTTGTGCCGTACCTGTAGGAAGTGTATTAGTAATAGTAGTCCAGGTAGAACCACCATTTACTGTTTTATAAATACCACTACCTGAGGCCGCATACAAAACAAGAGAATTAGATGGAGCAGCGGCTAAAAATAACAAACTACCACTAGATGATATAGTTCCTAATTGAGTCCAAGTAGTTCCTTTGTTTGTTGACTTATACACCTGTTGATAGCCACAGTAATATGTATTTGCAACATGTGGCGATTGAATAATTGGTGCAACCCAAGCAGCTGTTCCTGTTAATCCAGCTGAAATACTTGCCCAAGTACCTCCAGCATTGTTTGAAATATTAAAATCACCATTAACATAACTTTCTACTAAAACATTATCATTACTCCAATCTACAAAACAATCCGCACCATCACCTCCATACACTTCATCCCAAGTTGTTCCATTATATAAATTACTTCCATTATCTTGGTGTCCAGTTAATATATAATTAGCATTAGTAGTAGATTGCCCCATTCGATAAACTTGTGCAATATTCATCTGACCATTAATTGAAGCCCATGATGTGCCATTAGTTGTTTTTGCGATTCCTCCATCAGTTCCTAAATAACATGTTGTACCTGTTGCATATTCTACCACATGTAAATCTGCATGCACATAAGGTTTTCCGCCACCTCCATACCAATGGGTATTTAGAGCCCACGATGTTCCTCCATTAGTTGATTTCCAAGTATTAACTCCACCACAAATTACTTCATTTTTATTTGTTGGTGAAACTCCACACGCAATATCATACCATCCCTGTCCTCCTGTATCTGTTCCTGCAACATCCCATCCAAAAATGTTTGGAGTACTCGACATTAATGTAAATGTAACTCCCGCATCTGTCGAACGATATAAGCCTCCAAAAGAATTATCAGATGCACTTCTTAAAATATACACATAATTAGGATCAGCTGGTGTAACAGACACTACTTGTCTAGCCCCACCTGTAGTTAATCCAGAAGTTACTTGCACAAACGAAGCAGAAGTATTCCCACCTGTAACTGATTTATAAAATGCAGAAGCAGTTACTCCATATACAGTACTTGTATCATTTGGACGATATTCCATGTCTTTAAAATTGCCCGATTTTACTAAAAACCAATTTGCTCCTGCATTGTTTGTTCTGTAAATTCCTTGTGATGTTGCCGCAAATAATATATTTGGATTTAATGGATTAATCAATAATCTACCAATACTTCTTTGACTTGAGACAGAATAAGTTAGTCCAGTTGTTGCCCATGTTACACCACCATCTGTTGATTTTAATACGCCTGTAGAATGTGTATCTCCTGCATCTACATCTCCAGTTGCTAAATACATAATACTTGTATTTAATGAATTAATCGCCAAATCTGAACAACCTAACACTTCTAAACTATTTGTATTCGTTGTCCAAGTTACTCCAGCATCTGTTGACATCCACATGCCACCAGCAGCTGTTCCTACAAAAATAGTGTTCAAGTTTCCAGGCATAAATCTGATGAATGTGATGCGCCCTGCATCTCCTCCAATGGGCGAACCAAAAGGACCTAACGCTGTCCAATTGCCAGAAGTTGAACTAGCGATTCGAGCATTTATTTTTTGGGCAGCAATAGGATTTTGTATCAAATAATTTTGAAACTCTTCCATCGCTTTTGCTCTTGAACCTAATTTCATATCTCCACTCGGATACACTCTGGGTTCAGTAAACCATTCCCAACGTCTGAATGCTTTATACCCTTTACCTCTTTCATAAGGTTTGTTTTGCCAATAAGTATTAAACTCTTGTTGTATAGAATAAAAATTTTGAGTTGTGTCATGAAGTTTTTCAACCCAGGTTTGAGCCCGAACATTGAAAAAGGATAAAAACAACAAAACAGATATAGATTGAATACGTAATTTCATTACAGTTTTTTGCGTTAGTTATTATAACACTAATCTAACGTAATTAATATTAAAAAACAATCTATTATCTGTGTAAAATACTGTGGATATTGAACTCTTACGCTTTACTATTTGTAGAAAATTTGGATTATGTTTTCGTAATAAAAAAGCCGCTCTATATAGAGCGGCTTTTTTATTATTTTTTATTTGGCAATTGTTGTTTTTGTTTTGCCATCTCTTCTAATTTAGCTTGAAACCCAGATTTTTTTTCTGGCTTCTTCATATTTGCCAAAAGTTGTTCTCTTATTTTTCCATCATCAATAAATTTCTTCATTAACCAAGTTTGCAAAAATGTTATAATGTTAGCTAAGAAATAATACCAACTTAAACCTGCAGCATAACTATTCATAACCGCTAAGAAAATTACTGGCATTAAATACATCATATATTTCATTCCTGGCATTTGAGTTTGTTGTGGTTGCAACATCGCTTGGTTCATCCAAGTATAAATAATGGTTGAAGCAAACATCAAGATAGCAAACAAACTCACGTGATCTCCAAAGCCCCATACTTCAAATCCAAAATTATAAACCGAATCATATGTAGATAAATCATCTGTCCACAAGAACCCCTTTTGTCTTAATTCAATTGCTGCAGGAAAAAAACCAAATAAAGCAATTAAAATTGGAAATTGTAATAACATTGGTAAACAACCTGAAAGTGGGTTTGCTCCCGCTCTTCTGTATAGGGACATTGTTTCCTGTTGCTTTTTAATAGGATCATCTAGTTTTTCATATTTAGCATTTAACTCATCTATCTCTGGTTTTAAAACACGCATTTTAGAACTGCTCATGTATGTTTTATAAGCAATTGGAAACAATAATGTTTTTAAAATAAGCGTTAATATTAAAATAATAATTCCACTATTTAATCCAGATAATAAACTAAACAAAGGAATAATCATCCACTTGTTGATATAGCTAAATACACTCCATCCTAATGGAATTATTTTTTCTAAATCAATATCATATGCTTTTAAAGTATTGTATTGTGTAGGGCCAAAATAAAAAGCCATTCCAAATTTCTCAGAAGAAGAGTGTTTGTAAGGTATAGATAATTCAGCTGTAATTGTTTTTACATATTTTGATTCTTTGTTTTCAGAAGTCTTAACAAAACTTCCATCTTTTAAAAATTCTGAATCAGCAATTAAAGTTGAGTTAAAAAAGTGCTGCTTAAAACTAACCCATTTAATATTATCTTCATTTAACTGTACTTCTTCGCTTTTTCTAGCGTTAATATAGTCTACCCCCTCTTTTGTTTGATTATAATAGGCTGTTGCAGCTTCTCTTTCTTTTACAATATGCTTTTCTTGAGAAGGTAAAGCTTGAGACCAATGCATGGTTACTTTATTGTTTTTGTTAGAAATAATATTTTCCATTCCAACAAAATTTATATCATAATCTAACATGTAATCATTCCCTTTTAATGTATAGATATATTCAATATAACTACCTGGATTAGATGTTTCTAATTTTAGATTAATCGTTCCTGAGTTGTTTCCTGAAACTGTTTCAGCTAATGAAGATGCTTTAAAATAAAAACTATCTGTTGAAAAACGCATATTATTTGCATATGCATCAAACTGTAAATATTGAGCTGTAGAATCTTTATCGAATAATACTAATGGTTCTGTTTTACCATAACGTTTGTAGTTTTTTAAAATTACTTTTTCAACATTACCACCTTTAGTAGAAATAAAAACTTTAATGTTTTCATTTTCAAGAGTAGCCGTTTCTTTTTTACCAACTGATGCAACTGCAAAATCTTTGTAAATGTTAGTTTTTTGTATTTGCAACAATGAATCAGAAACAGGAGTTTTAGCAACTGTATCATTTAAGGATGCTAGTTTTTTAGCAGCTAACTTAGCCTCTTCTGCTACTTGAGCTGTTTTTGTAGCTAAATCAACAGAGTCTTTAATTTGTTTATTGCGAGCTATTTGTTCTTTAGTTGGTCCTGTTAAAGCAAGCCATGTAATTAAAATAGCTGCTATTAATCCTAAACCAATAAGTGATTTTTTATCCATGATAGGTAATAATTTTAGGGTGCAAATATAACTGTTTTTATTAACGAGAATTCGTCAAAAAATGATAAATACGGTGAGTTGATTCTGGGAGTCGGTTAAAGGTGTTTTCTGATACTTTCAGCTATTTCCTGAAACTCTTCTTTTGACAGGCTTAGCTTTTCGTTTGAAAAAAGCATATCATTTATAGTATTAATTGGGATAAGATGAACGTGAGCGTGTGGTACTTCTAACCCAATAACGCTCATTCCTACTCTATGACACGGTATAGCTTTTTTGATAGCTATTGCAACCTCTTTGGTAAAGCTCATTAAATCGTTGTATGAGCTATCGTCCAAATCAAATATATAATCTGTTTCTTTTTTTGGAATAACAAGCGTATGCCCTTTTTTCAAAGGAAAAACGTCTAAAAACGCAAGATAATGATCATTTTCGGCAACTTTATAACAAGGAATTTCTCCTGCTACTATTTTAGAAAAGATACTTGACATATTTAGATACTAATTTCAATAATTTCAAATGTAATAACACCAGCAGGAACAGTAACATCTACTTTATCTTTTACTTTTCGTCCTACTAAAGCTTTTCCTATTGGCGAATCAATTGATATTTTACCAGATTTTAAGTCAGCCTCATTTTCAGCAACAATGGTGTATTTCATTTCCATGTTGTTTTTTAAATTCTTTATTTTAACCGTTGTTAAAATGCTCACCTTTGAAATATCTAGTTTAGAGCTATCAACCACTCTGGCATTAGCTACAATTTCTTCTAATTTAGCAATTTTAATTTCCAATAAACCTTGTGCTTCTTTAGCGGCATCGTATTCTGCATTTTCAGATAAATCACCTTTATCTCTTGCTTCAGCAATTTGTCTGATAACATTTTTACGTTCAACCGTTCTAAGCTGCTGTAACTCGTCTTTTAATTTTTGTAAGCCCTCTTCTGTATAGTATGCAACTGCTGCCATTTCTTATATGTTTTAAAATAAAAGAATCCCGAATAAATTCGGGACTCTTTAAAAAATTCGTTAAACAAATATACTAATTATAAATTGATTCTAACTCCAAAAGAGTGAACACCTCCAAAAGGATTAGTAAATCTGTATGAGTAATCCACTCCAAATGTTGATTTCTTTTCTCCGAAAGGAATTTCTACTGTTGCACCACAAGATGGTCCTGTGAATGCAGTTGTACGATTTCCTTCTCCTTTAAAAATTCCTTTTTCAGTAGCCATACCTGCACGAACCATCACGATATCTTTCCATCCATATTCTAATCCAACTAAAAAATTATCTTTAGTAAATGAGTTTGATGTAAAGTTACCAGCTAATGTAACACGATGTGTTTTTGATTTACCTGTTGAATCTTTTAACATGTATATATCGTATGCCCCAGATATATTTAATAAGGCTGGTAATTCAAAAGCATTTGATTTATTATTAATGGTTAACTGGTATTCATTTCCATACGCATTTGTAACAGTTCTTTGCGCAGATAAACCATCACCTTTGTATTGCATTTTAGGTCCAATGTTTTTTAAAGCAACACCCAAATGAATTTGATCGTATTTACCAGTATGATATTGAATACCTGCATCAATTGAAACACCTTGCGCTTTTACGTTATCGATCCCTTCTGAAATAACTCTTAAAGTAATACCTCCTGAAATATTATCAGAAAAACCTTTAGCATACGATAAAGCAATATTAGTAAAGCGAGGAGTAAATGTTCCTAAACCACCCTCTGGTTGATCTTCAGTTGTTCTTTCGATTTTACCAGCGTTAATAGACATGATTCCTAAACCAATAGCTCCAGTTTCTCCCACTTTTTGTGTAAAACCGAAGGTATTGATATTGATTCCTGTACCAACTAACCAGTTCGAATGCATAAACATTAATTCTGTTTTTCGGGTTCCAGCAATACCAGCAACGTTAGTATATTGCGCTTCTAACCCTTTTACACGTGCACCATTCGCACCAGCCCATCCTGAAGAACGAGCATAAGGATTTATTAACAATTGTGATGCTCCTGCTTGTCCAGCACGCTCAGGGTTACCTGCCTGTGCTTGAAAACCTGTAGCAATAAAACTACCAGTTAAAACAACACTTAATGATATATTTAAAAATGACTTCATAATCTTATTTTTATATAGTATTTAACGACTAGTAACTTTGTAAATCTAAAGGTCTCATGACACCAAACCATTTAAGAATTTTTTCACCAACACCTGGTACATCTACATGAATAATATACAATCCACTAGCAACGGTAATACCACTTTGATTTTTCAAATCCCAATCTTGGTATGGTAAACGTTTAGATCTAATGAAATCAGATTCATTTGTATTTAAATCTTCTTGGCCACTTACATCTCTATCAAATGTTCTAACTAATGTACCGTTTAATGTAAAGATTTTAATTTTGCATTTATTAGGCAAGTTAGTAATTCTAACTCTGTTATCTAATCGGCCTGTTTCGTATGAAGAATAAGCATAGTAAGGATTAGGGACTACATTAATTAAATCTAAGGCATTAACTTGTTTATCGGCATTATTTATTTGAGTAAATATATCGGATGTACTGAATGTATATAAACCAAAGTTATTATTTTTAGATCCTGATAGTGTATCTGCTGTTAAACGTGTATAAGAAGAAGCTGTTAAATCAGGTAAAAAAGGTGCAGCTATTTGAGCTCTTAAATGGGCAACAACATCACTTGTATATAATCCACTTGATCCGAACTTATAAGGTTTTTTTACTCTCAAGCTTACCTTAGCATCACAAGGCATATCTGCTGGATTGTTAAATGCATATCTTGAGTCTAATAATAATGGAATGTTTACCCACATTGCATCAGTCCATATATTATTTAATAAAATACTATTACCTAGAGAAAATGCATATTTATATGTGAATGCAAAATCAGCAAAAGCACTATAGTTACCTACGCCAATTTTCTTTCCATTAACGCCAGAAATAGAAGAAGGCGAAACATTGTTATATGTCATATTAGTTCTATTATGACCAAAAACATAAATATAATGTCTTCCTCCAAATGCGTATGGATATGAGCCATTAGTTCTAACATTACTAGTAGGATTCCACATCATATCATCACCATTGTTTGGCGCTAATGCATTAGAAGCTGATTGATAAGAGTCCTCACCAAATGCAATATTTAATCGCTCACCTGTTTCCAAATTAATTGCATAACCAGGGAACCATGATAAACCATATTGAAATGGTTGTCCGGGAATAGAATCAAGAGAAGCTTCTGCTGTATTACAACCAGTTGCACCTAAAGCAATTCCTTGTTTATCAACAGACTTATGTCTTCTTGGCTCTAACTTTTGACTACCTGTAGGATTAGCAGAAACCTCATCACACTCTTCTAATACTAAACATCTTGTCCATTTACTCTTATCTTTTGTGAATACGATATCCACACTTCCTAAACCTCTAATATCATAATTACTAGATAAAGATTGAGCTGAACTAGTAGACGCACTGTATCCCGGTGCTGCAAAAATGGTTCCTGGTTTAGTTGCTGAAGTTAATACATAAGGAGCCCAAGTTCCACCAATCACATTTTCAAAATATCCATTTGGATCTAAAAATTCATTTCCTACTCTAACATCGTTTTGTGCAGGATTTGGCTCGTCAACATATCCTCCTGACCGAATCCAATTGAAAGGAGTTGTTCCATCCGCATCAGCCAAACCGCCTAACCAGCTAATTGAAGAGTTTGAAAAAGAAATGTTAGACCCAGCAATGATATCTCCGTCTTGAACAATTTTATCTGTAGATGCCGTTGGGTTGCTAATTTGTGCTACATCTCTAGATTGACCAATTTGAACTGAAAGCCCCAAATCGCTAAAATAATACTCTTCTGCTATTTTAATCGCTTTACATGGGAAATATGTTTTATTTGTACCTTTATCTTTTAAAACCCAAGTAGTAGAATCTGCCATTACATTACCAAATTCTGTATTTTTAGTGCTTAATTTTTTAAATGGTTTGTTAATATGATATTCGGATTTAGATTTACATGGATCATATGTATTAACAGTATCTGATGTACTCCAATTTCTATTCAAAAATGTTAAAGAAAAATCAGAATTTGGAACATTTAACGGATCTACCACTTTAATTTTTAAAGGGCCACGACCATTCTCATAAGTAATTCTGTCAGCTCTACCAGAAGTACTATTTAAGATATCATTAACTGAACCGCCTGTTAAATCCAAATAATTACCTCCATTACCTTGACCTTCTTCTCTTGTAATTTTTGGGCCATAGCCATAAATAGAGTTTGCAATTGTTCCATCTTTTTCAGGAGCTGGATTGTGAGGAATACCGAAAGCCTTTTTAGATTTACGACCTTCTAAATAAGGTCGTTTTTGACCTTCAGTACTTGCTGGTGGGCCAGTAGCAGGGTCGTAAGCAGTGAATGGCTGGTCTTCTTTGTATTTTCCGTACTCATTATATCCATAAGCTACACAGAAAAAATAATACTCTTTATTATTAACTACTTTTTTATCTTGTGCAGAAGAAAATAAATCTTGAGTAAAATGGAAAGAAGATTGAATTCCTTTATCACTATTATCTGTTACATCAACTTTTACTCTAGGAATATCACCACCAGTAGTAGCATCATATTCATAATTAATTAAACGAGTTACACCATTAGCCATATCACAATTGAAAACTAATTTAGCTTTTGATGGATCAGTTAATTCTTCTTGAACAATACTGTTATTTTTTAACTGGTACACTTTAAACCCTTCGAAATGATAATAAGTATCGGCATTAGGGAAATGAGTAGGATCTACGATAATTGATACATCTTTCTCTTTGTATTGATTCAAGTAATTATTTGAACCAGGCTTATTAGAGAAATATATAATTAACTCATTTTCCATTTCTTGAATAGTCATATCTGGTGCTTCTGGACCACTTAATACGCGGAAACAGTTATCAAATAAAGCTTGCGCTTTATCATCAGCAATTTTTAATAAAGGAATAGATGCTGTTGGGTCAGTAGAAGTTGTTCTTGCCCAAGGTAAACCAACTGTAATGAAGTTTACAGCGCCTGGTTGTAAAGTGAAAGGACCTGAAGATTGCATGAAACGTCTATCGTTTGGTAAACCAGATGTAGCTGCCCCCTCAGACCAATTTCCACAAGGACCAGTTGGGAACGTATTTGCGGGGTAAACAAAATCAGTTGGTACACTTCCTCCGTATCCATTTCCGCCGCAAGTAAATGGAGTTCCATCTCTCCAGAAACCTGTCATATATTGATAATACTGGGTTGCATTTTGAGGGTCAGTTTGTTGTAATGGAACACCTGGGAAAGAGTTGTTAAAGTATAAGAACTTTGTCATACCCATTTGCTCACCTTGTTCATCAATACTTCCATCATGGTCATCATCAACACCATTTAAAGTATTAATTGGGCCTTGAAAGAAATCACAACCTAAAGCAGGAATATAGATCCCGTAACCTGGAGTACCTGCTACAGATTCATCAATATTATCTCCATTGTAAATATATCCTAATCCTCTTTGAACATCACATCCAATATAATCATCTTTGTAATAACCTAAATCAGCGTCAGTCCACACAGTCATGTATGTATTTAATAATGCAAAAGATGAGCGGTTAATTAACTGATAATTATAGAATGTCATGTTATTAATTTCATCTGTAGTTTTGAAAGCAAAAGCTTGTGCACGAATTTCCATACCAATAGCTTTACCACCTGTAGAAACGTGGTTACTACCATTATCATTATAAACCCACCACAAAGTTTCATCACCAAACACACGCGCTTTACAAACACCTAAATTATCTTTATCCCCAGTGTTATAAACATCATAAAAAGGATAATCACCTGCCTCAGGCTCATAAGATCCACTGCCATCAACATCTACATAAGGCGCTAAATTAGGATCATGATTTAAAGAAATATCTCCATTACCAGGCCATTCCTTAATGTTTGTAGTAACTGGTCCGCCAGATAAAACAAAATTATCAACCTCTGTACGAGTTAATTTGAAAATTTTATCATATTTCTGACACACATCAGCTGTAGTAGATGCATCAATTGTACTTAATGGTCCTGTCCAGAAATCTACACCAGACTGACGATAAGTTTGAGCAGCTATTTTTAACTGTCCACCAACATCTAAACCACCAAACCACACGTTACCAGCAAAATTTGAGTTTGCACCTTTTGTACGGTCTTCAACTTTTGGTACTAAATACCAAGCGTTACCACCTCCAAATAAATCCCACCACATATCAGAACCAGAATAAATAATGGTTCTAACATTGTTAACAGCTAACTCTGCCGAAGACTGTGCTGGACTACATCCAGACATTACTCTTTCAGGAGCGGCAGTTCTAAAAACATTGCCGTACTTTTCTCTTGCATTACCAGATAAAGCTGTTAGTGTTACAGCGGCAACTAGTAAATGTTTGTTTAACTTATTCATGATTTCCATAATAATTTCTTTTTAACGATTAAAAATCTAATAACACACCAATTCTGATAGTACGCGGACGACCGTAGTTGTTTGGATTATTGATATAAATATTATATTGATCTGTAAATGATGCAGCAGTTGCTGGATTACTACTTAAATATAATTGACCTGTAGAAGAAGACAAATAACCATCATCATCTGGATTACCAGTATAATTATAAACATTTAAAATATTTTTAGTGTTCAATAAATTCAATACTTGTAAGTAGATATTTAAGTTAGCTGTTTTTTTGTTTTCAGAATCTTTTTTACCCCATGACAATTCAATGTTTTTGTCTATTCTGAAATCAGTTCTAAACTGCCAAGGTTTGTAAGAACCATTAATTGAACCATTAATTTGAGAACGACCACCAACAGGAGATGCTGCTACATCACGAGTATAAGGTGTACCAGAACCTATACGGAAAATTAAGTTAGCTCCAACATTTTGTAAAATTTGCACAGTTTGAGTTGCATCTTTTTTCTTGCGGTTAAATTGAGGACCTTTATAATCTTTTCCTTCACCGAAACGGTAATCTAAATTAATTGTAATTGTATGACGTTGATCATAATCTAAAGGTAATGTAATACGTAAGTTTGGTTGATCAGATCCTGATAAATTAGCACCAGAATTTGCATTTGAACCAGAACCTTCTGCAAACTGTAATGTATAGTTAGCTGTTAATGAAACACCACCTGTTCTGCGTAAATCAAACTCAGCACTTAAACCTTTAACTGTTCCAAAATCTTTATTAGCATAAGTTTGGTAAGTTTTAGGGTATGCATTTGTTAAAGATACCAATGTGATTTGATTTCTTAACTCACGATAGAAAGCAGTAATTTTTAATGCAGCATTTTTCTTTTGATTCAATACTTGGTTGTAACCAATTTCATAATCAATTGTTTTTTCAGGAGCTAAATTAGAATTTGTAATAAATGGACTACTAGATGTAGAACCAATAAAATAATAATCTTTTGGATCAAAACGCATTAACCCATCAGAAGGACGTTGAGTTAAAACATCGTAGTGAGCAAAGAAATTAGCTACATCCGAAATAGGGAAAGAGAAAGCAATACGAGGCATTACATTAATTTGAGGCTTGTAGTCTTTAAATGCATTTACACTAAAAGCATTTTTATCTGCAAAAGCAGGGTCTTTAACCCATGGTGATAGCTTACCATCAACTGCTAGTAATTTAGGATCACTTACCTCTTTACCTTCGCTGTTATACCAAGTACCTCCATTTCTATAACCCACAATATTTGGATTAGATGAGTTATAATTATCAACATAAACTACATAATCACTTTTAATATTATCTGGTTTACCTTCAGATTTTTCTCCTGCAGTATATGCTTCATGGAATAAATATTGATCTTTTAACACTTTTTGATTGGCATCAAAACGGTCAACACGAAGACCAACGTTAAATTTAATGTCTTTAAAGTCGAATTTATCTTGAATATACCCAGCTACATAAATTGGTTTATAAGCTCCTACATGTAAAGTTTGGTTTCCGTTTTTATCTCTATCATTTATGAATTTATCTAAGTTTGTCGAGTTTTTGTCTTTATTACCTAAGTAATCATATCCATAATAATCAACAAGCGAGTTTTGACCACTTTGTAATAAATCCTGTGCGCTAAACATATCTAATCTTAAATCATCTGGTGAAAAGGCATCTGTATTAATAAAAGTTTGATTATCCGCACTTAAACCTAATGCTTCACGTAAAGATTTGTCAATTTGAGTTTGACTAGCTTCATTGTATATATATCTATAATAGTGCTGATCTAATCCGCCTGTTTGAGCAGTACCTGGGATTATGATAGGATTAGATTTGTCGAATGTTGTTAAGTGTGTGTTTGTTAAATTTCTCATACGTGTCCATAACTCAATCGGAAGTACAGTATATCCACTTTGGTTACGTTGATCATATTCAACACCTACCATAATAGCATGATTTTTAAAATCTGCTGAGAAACTAGATGCAAAACGTAATTGAGTAGACTCTGTAACACCGTATCCATTATATTGACGTCCTGTAGAAGAGAATAAACTGTTAATACTTTGCGGTCTGTCTCCATTAACGAATGCGTAATTAGTTTGTGCATCTTGGATTGTAGGAAGAGTACCAAAGAAATCGAAAACTTGTGAAGAGTAGTTTGCTGTTGTTGGATTTAAATCGCTTCTAACATAAGAAACTGCTCCTCTTCTTGGCCCTTGATAATCTAAATACATAGTATTTGTTGTATCATTATATACAGGGATGTAATTAGATGTCGTATCTACAGAATAATTATATTTACCTTGATAACCATAATTAAAGATTTTATCTTTATGAGTATCATCCTGAGTTTTTGATTTTGCTTTTTCGTAACTTGCTAAAAATGTGAAGTAAGCATTAGTTACTAAAGATTGAGATTTTTCTTTTTCAGAACCTGTTTGATTTGAACCAAATTTTTGGTTAATACGTGCATAAGTTCTCCAAGTTGTATTTATTGTTTGAGGATTGTTTTGAGGATTGAATAATGAGTATGAATACACAAAATCATGTCTGTTCCCATAATCAAAAGCACCACCAATAGTTAAATTTGTATTTGGAGCTAATTTAAAATCTAATTTACCATTTAACTGAATAGCACGACTAGCTACATTTTGACGAATAGGTGTTTGAACCATATCAGCTTTGGTAACATAATCTAATTCGCGGTAAAATGCATTATCTGCCCCAACTGAAACTAAACGTAAAGGAGTTTTTTCTAATTGAGCTAACTTATCATCTGTTAATTTCCACATTTTCACATAAGAAGGATCAGGATCTTTTTCATAAGTTCCTTGTCCTGATAAGAAAAAACCAATAATAGGTTTCTTTTGTCCTGTAGAATCTCTTTTTTGTAATAAAGGACCACCAACTGAGAAACCTAAAGAGTTATATCCGTACTTATCTGTTAATTGTGATGAAATTAACTCTACACCTCCAAAAAACTTGCTTTGAGGACCACGAGTTGTTACAGAGATAATACCAGAAGTAGCATCTCCATATTGAGCAGGTACACCACCAGTAATCACGTTTAATTGTTCTACACCTTGCTGAGGAACCCCTAAACCACCAATAACTTTAACTCCATCTACAAAATAAATAGTAGAAGAAGAACGACCACCACGTACATTTAAATCTCCACCTTCATCAGCTTGGTAAACCCCTGCTGTTGTAGCCGCTACTGAATTAATATTTTTAGTAGCCATATTTTGATATTCTTCACGAGTAACTGTACCACCAGATTTCATATCACCATCAATTAATGGCTCTTGATAATCTACAACAACAACCTCATCTAAACGAACCCCTTCTCCATTTGATAACTCAATAGTTACATAAGCTGTTTTAGACTCTCCAACGACAATACCTTTAATTTCTTGAGCTTGGTACCCAACATATACCCCCTTCACATCATATTTACCTGGTGCTAAAGGCTTAATCATTGCATATCCATCCATATCAGTAGTTCCAACACCTACTTGCACGCCACCTTGATAAGCAACGACATTTGCAAACGGAATGGTTTCTCCATTTGATTTATCTTTTAATAAAACTTTAATGGCTCCCCCACCGTTTTGGGCAAATGCAGAGGCTCCAGCTAATAAAAGTGTTACGATTGAAAAGTAAATTTTTCTTAACATATTGATAGTTTTTTAATTACGTTCGATTTGTACGAGCGGATAAATATATAAATGATAGGTAACTAGTGCAAATTTTTCTGCGGCTTTTTTGTAATAAACTGATTATGTGCGAGTTATTTTCCAAATTTTTTATGTTAAAGCGTACTAAAACTTAACAAGAATTAACACGAATTTAAAGACATCATTTAACATATTTTTTGAGAACTAATAAATGGAGGTACAAACTTTATAAGTGGTTGGTTTTTGCCAATAAGTGGTAGAGAATTAGAAAATAACTTTAAATGAAAAAATTCTGTTTGGGAGAATTAAATTCTATTGAGACTTTGATACTTTTTCTTTAGGCTGTTTTGAAGCCTTTCCTCTCTTTTTTTGAAACAAGCGTTGGAAAAACGGCTCACGTTGGTGTGCATTATTTCTAACAGCTTTTCCCTTACTTCGTTTCATTCGTTTGCGTACTTCTTTGGTTTGAATACGTTTATGATGTTCACGAATTTTTTTCTCTTCGGCTCGTTTATTTCTTCGCTCTTCTTTCCATTTTCGTTTATCTTCTTTATACTGCTTACGCTTACTTTTCATTGATTGGTCCTTTTTAGGAGGACCTCCGCCTTCTTGCGCCAAACAAGGATTTTGAAAGATTGTAAAAGCAACTACTAAAAAAAAGATTCTAAAAAACATTGTGTAATATTTTATGATTTTAATATAACGTTTAGCTAATTACTATTTACCTTTGTATCGGATAACTTCTACACCAAATTTTCTTAAAAAATCTACACCTTCATCAGACGGAATTTTTTTGTATTCGGCATAACTATTTTTGTAATACACTCTCTTAATTCCCATGGTATAAATTACTCTTGCGCATGCTATACAAGGCGATAAAGTAACATATAATGTAGAACCATCAATGGTAGTATTGTTTTTTACTGCATAAAGAATGGCGTTTTGCTCGGCATGAAGTGCTAAAGAACAACTTCCTTTACTATCACGAGCACAACCATGTTCTGGCCACTCTTGATCACAGTTATGAGTGCCTGCTGGTGGTCCGTTGTAACCTAAAGATACAATTCTAGTGTCTTTAGTTAAAACAGCTCCAACCTGAGCTTTTACGCAATGTGAGCGTAAAGCTAGCTTTTCGGCTAACTCCATATATATTTCTTCGTAACTAGGTTTCATAGGAGGTTCAAAGTTAAAAGTTAAAAGTTAAAAGAAAAGACTAAACACAAAAAAGGCAAAGAAATATTTCTTTGCCTTTTAATACGCTTCTCGACTTCGCTCGAAGTGACAAACTGTGTGTTAAATTTATTTAGAAACTAAGGTTTTACCCATACGTTTACGCTCATTTTCATCTAAATAGATTTTACGTAAACGAATAAAGTTTGGAGTAATTTCAACATACTCGTCACCTTGGATATATTCCATAGCTTCTTCTAAACTGAAATTAATTTTTGGAACAATACGCATTTTATCATCCGTTCCAGATGCACGCATATTTGTTAATTGCTTCTCTGTACAGATATTTACTACTAAATCATCAGGACGGATATGTTCACCAATTACCATACCTGGGTAAATTTCGTCTCCTGCTTCAACGAAGAATTTACCACGATCTTGTAATTTATCAATAGAATAAGCTACTGCTGTTCCTTTATCTTTAGAAATTAATACACCTGCAATACGACTTGGAATTGGACCTTTCCAAGGCTCATAATCTTTGAAACGATGTGCCATAATAGCCTCACCAGCTGTAGCAGTTAATACGTTGTTACGTAAACCAATAATACCACGTGAAGGGATTTCGAACTCAATATGAGTTAAATCTCCTTTAGCCTCCATAATTAATAAATTTCCTTTACGTTGAGTTACTAAATCAATTACTTTAGAAGCTGATTCTTGAGGAACATCTACTGTTAAAACCTCAATTGGCTCACATTTTTGACCATCAATTTCTTTAACGATTACTTGTGGTTGACCTAATTGTAACTCATAGCCCTCACGACGCATCGTTTCAATTAATACAGATAAGTGAAGAATACCACGACCAAATACTAAATAAGAATCAGGTGAAGATGTTTCTTCAACACGCATTGCTAAGTTTTTCTCCAATTCTTTGTATAAACGATCACGTAAATGACGAGAAGTAACGAATTTACCATCTTTACCAAAGAATGGTGAGTTATTGATGGTAAACATCATACTCATTGTTGGCTCATCAATTTTCATTGTTGGCATTGCTTCTGGATTTTCAAAATCAGCAACTGTATCACCAATTTCAAAACCTTCAATTCCTGTAAAAGCACAAATATCACCTGTTTGAACTTGAGTGACTTTTACTTTACCTAAACCTTCGAATACGAATAATTCTTTAATACGAGATTTTTGAATACTACCATCACGTTTTACAACGCTCACTGGCATATTTTCTTTAATAATTCCTCTGTACACACGTCCTACAGCAATACGACCAATAAATGAAGAATAATCTAAAGATGTAATTTGAATTTGTAAAGTTCCTTCACGCTCAGGTGCAGTAGGAATTTTTTCTAAGATAGTATCTAATAAATAAGTAACATCCGTTGTTGGTGTTTTGTAATCAGGACCCATCCAACCATTTTTACTTGAACCGTAAACTGTAGGGAAGTCTAATTGATCTTCAGTTGCATCTAAGTTAAAGAATAAATCAAATACGTTATCATGAACTTCTTCAGGGCGACAGTTTGGTTTATCTACTTTATTGATTACTACAATTGCTTTTTTACCAGCTGCGATTGCTTTTTGAGTCACAAAACGTGTTTGAGGCATAGGCCCTTCAAAAGCATCTACTAATAAAATTACACCATCAGCCATGTTTAATGTACGTTCAACTTCTCCTCCAAAATCGGCGTGGCCTGGTGTGTCAATGATGTTAATTTTTGTTCCTTTATATGTAACTGATACGTTTTTAGCTAAAATAGTAATACCACGTTCACGCTCTAAGTCGTTATTATCAAGGATTAACTCTCCTGACGCTTGGTTTTCTCTGAATAAATTACATTGGTGTAAAATTTTATCTACTAATGTTGTTTTCCCGTGATCGACATGGGCAATGATGGCAATGTTTCTAATTTCTGACATGTTATATTTTAATAAGGGCGCAAAAGTAGTTCTTTTTAAGCGAGAAACCAATTTATCTTATTGAAAATCTACACTTTATCGTTAAATAAGCGTTAAATAATGATTTTAGAGATGATTTTTGCGATTTAATGCAATTACAAATTGTTATGTTAATTTTGGAGGATATAAGTTGAGATTGTCAAATTCATTTAAATATGTATCATTCTGCTTAACAATTATTGTTGGGTTACTATTTTTTTCATGCGAAAGCCATGAAGGGAAAAATACATCAACAGAAATTAAAAAAGATACATTACTGTATTTTAACCATTCCGACTCTGCTAAATATGTTGGCATTAACACCTGTAAATTATGCCATCAAGATATTTACAATACATTCATTAAAACAGGAATGGGTAAATCGTTTGATGTGGCTTCAAAAGCAAAGTCATCAGGAGATTACCATAACTCAGTGATTTATGATAAAAATGGTGATTTTTACTACAAAGCATTTTGGCAAAATGATCGTTTACAGTTTTTAGAATATCGATTACAAGGCAGAGATACTATTTACAAAAGACTTGAAACCGTTAATTTTATTGTAGGTTCTGGGCAGCATACAAACTCTCATATACAATCGGTAAACGGATATTTAAATCAAATGCCCATGACATTTTATACTCAAAAAAAGAAATGGGATTTACCTCCAGGTTTTGAAGACGGGCACAATAGCCGTTTTATGCGTAAGATTGGATTAGAATGCATGAGTTGCCATAACAACTATCCTGAATTTGTTTTAGGTTCTGAAAATAAATTTACAGCTGTTCCTGAAGGGATTAATTGCGAACGTTGCCACGGGCCAGGAAGTATACATGTAGAACAACGCCAAACAGGAAGCAGAATTGACACTTCAAAATATATCGATTACAGTATTGTCAACCCTGCAAAATTAAGTATTGATGCACAGTTTGATATTTGCCAACGTTGCCACTTACAAGGTAATACTATTTTAAAGGAAGGGAAATCATTTTATGATTTCAAACCAGGCATGAAGTTGAGTGATTACATGACGGTGTTTTTACCAAAATATAAAAACGCTGATGATGAATTTATTATGGCCTCACATGCTGATAGATTAAAACAAAGTAAATGTTTTATAGCCTCGGCAAACTCAGCTTCCAAAACAACTTCCAATAAATTAAAACCATATAAAGATGCTATGACTTGTGTTACTTGTCATAACCCACATGTGAGTGTGAGAGAAACAAACCCAAATGTATTTAACGATGCTTGTAATTCGTGCCATAATGAAAACGGAAAATCAAAAATAAATTGTAGCAAGAAAGGAATTACAAAAATTTCAAACTGCGTGAATTGTCACATGCCAAAATCTGGATCTATTGATATACCACACGTAACTGTTCATGACCATTACATTAGAAAGCCGATTACTAAAAAAGACAAAGAGGGTATTAAAACATTTATTGGCTTATATGCTATTAACGAAAAGAATCCAAGCTCCATCACGAAAGCAAGAGCATATTTAAATCAGTATGAAAAATTTGAAAACAAATCATACTATTTAGATAGCGCCCAAATTTATTTGAAAGATAAAACAGAAACCGACATTAAGGCAAACCTAGAGCCGTTAGTTCAATTGTATTTTATAAAAAATGATTTCAATAAAATTGCAATCTACGCTAGTAAACTGACTGACAATTATTTATTAAATACCTTTCTTATAAAAAAATCATACTCCAATGATCATGCATGGATGAGTTACCGTATTGGCGAAGCGTTTTACAATTTAGGAGATTTGCAACGTGCAATTAATTATTATAAAAAAGCAGTTGACTTAGCGCCTTATGTTTTAGATTTTAAAAACAAATATGGCTCTGCTTTAGCGGCTAAAGGTTTGTTACCAATTGCAGAAAAAGAGTTTAATGAAATTTTAAAAGAAAATCCGAAACATGTGTCTGCTTTAACTAATTTAGGATATGTAAAATTATCACAAGGAAATGTGAGTGAAGCAGAAAGATTATATTTTAAAGCTTTATCTCTCGATCCAGATTATGAAGCTCTATTACTAAACATTGCTGGTTTATACGCTTATAAAAAAGAGTTTAAAAAAGCTGAAATATACATTAACAAAATACTAAAGCGTAATCCTAATAATACAAAAGCAAAACAAGCTTTATCACAAATAAAACAAATGCTTTAACATGGCTTCTATCAAATCAACATCCTACTCTATTTATATTGGCGAAAACAGTTTCGATTCTTTGAATACCTTTTTGAAAAAAAACTCTTACACAAAATATTTTATTATTTGTGATGAACACACGTTTGAATATTGTTTACCATCATTATTATTTCATACTCCATTATTAAATGAAGCTGAAATAATTGAGTTAGAAAGTGGAGAAGATAAAAAAACTTTAGAAACATGTTTGCAAGTTTGGGGCGCTTTAACGGATGCAGGTGCAGACAAAAAAAGTTTGATTATTAATTTAGGCGGTGGTGTTATAAGTGATTTAGGTGGATTTGTAGCTTCAACTTTTAAAAGAGGTATTGATTGTATTAATATTCCAACAACTTTATTAAGTATGGTAGATGCAAGTGTTGGTGGAAAAACAGGCGTTGATTTTGAAGGCATTAAAAATCATATTGGTACAACCAGTGAGCCAAAAGCTGTTTTTGTGAATCCAACTTTTTTGGAAACATTATCTGAAAGACACATAAAAAACGGTTATGCAGAGGTTATAAAAATTGCATTAATAGCAGATGCTGAGTTTTGGAAAGAATTAAAGAAAATAAAAAAGACAAAAGATTTTTGTACTGAAAAAATTATCACTAAGGCCATTGAACTAAAAAATAGGATTGTAAAAAAAGATTTATATGAAAACGATTTGCGCAAATCCTTAAACTTTGGACACAATATTGGACACGCCTTAGAGAGTTCATTAATCGAACAAAAGAAAGACATTTTGCACGGCGAAGCTATTGCAGCAGGAATTATCATGGAATCAGACATTGCTCAAGAATTAAAAAGAATAAGTGCAAAAGAAAACAAAGAAATCAGGGAGTATGTTTCTTCGATTTACAGCCCAATTAAAATCAGTAAAGAAACTAAATCACAATTATTACAATACTTACAACATGATAAAAAAAATGTAGGTAATGATTTGTGTTTTGCTTTACAAAAAAAAGTAGGGCACTACGAATTATACTGTGGCGTAAAATTAGAAATTATTAAAAAAGCAATTGACAACTATTAAGCAATTTTGTAACCTATTACAGTTACATCATCTACCTGTTCTAATTTACCTTTCCAGTTTTCGAAACTCTCAATAAGTAATTCTTTTTGTTGAGCAGGTGTTTTATGAGAGTTAGATTTCAATAATTCCTCTAGCTGCTTGTATTTATATTTTTTACCTTTTGGGCCACCAAATTGATCAGCAAATCCATCGGAATACAAATAAAAACAATCACCAGAATTAAGTTTTATAGAATGGGTAGTAGGTAATATAATTCCTGTTTCTTGTACCGAACCTACAGAACACTTACCTGCTTGTGCAATTTTTAATTCTCCATTCTGAATGTAAGATAATGAAGTATTTGCGCCTGCATAATTGATTTCATTAGTTAACGTATTCAAACATACAATTCCAACTTCCATACTATCTTGAATAGGATTATCTTTGTTCTGTTTTAAAGCTAGTTTTACTTCTGTATTCATACTATCCAAAATTAAAGTTGGATCCATGATTTCTTTTTCAATCACTGCTTTATTAATTGCATTATAAGCTAACATCGTTAACAATGCCCCTGGAACACCATGACCAGTACAATCTATTACTGCAAAAAATAAATTATCATCACATTTATGTAACCAATAAAAATCGCCACTTACAATATGTTTGGGTTTGTATAAAGCAAATCCGTTTTTTAAAACGATGTCTTCAGTATTTCTATCAGGTAATATAGCTTGTTGAATACGTTGAGAATAATTTATACTATCTATTAAATCTTTGTTTTGTTCAGCAATGATTATATTTTTTTCTTTAAGTTTTTTATTACTGTTGGTTTTTATATAAATAACCAATAAGCCTAATATTAAAGTAGATATCGAAAAAATGATAATAAAATAAAACATTGGTCGATGATCTTTTGGATAACAAACCTGATACATTTCCTCGTTGCCAAAAAATGTATCGCTCCAAGTAAGATGTTGTGTAAAATGATTGTGATGAGTCAAAGAATCTATATTAGCATTTATAAAATAAGCTTGACAAATAATAAAAAGCAGTATTATCTTTTTAAATAATTTATTCATGATTTGATTTTAAATTTTGATTCCTATTACACACACATCATCCACTTGCTCTAAGTTGCCACGCCAATCATCAAATTCTTTACCCAATAATTCTTTTTGAGTTTGAATAGATTTTTCAGAGTTTGACAATAAAAAATCCTCTAGTTGTTTGTATTTGTATTTTTTGCCTTTTTCTCCTCCAAATTGGTCGGCGTAACCATCAGAAAACAAATACACACAATCATTAGGTTTAATTTCAATTTTTATATTTTGGAACGGTTTAAGCTGTTCTCCATAAAATCCCCCAATTGGATGTTTATTGCCTTTAATGGTATGTATTCCATTCAGTGTAGCATGATACACAATTGTATTAGCTCCAGCAAAAGTAAATTCATTATTTTTTTTATCCCATTTACATAATGAAATCTCCATGCCATCTTTCACTGAGTTCCCCTCTATTGTTTGCTTTAATGTTTCTGTTAAATCAAAATTCACTTGTTGTAAAATATCCGCAGGAGTATCGCATTTATTTTCATGAATAGCCTTACTTAATAAATTAAATCCAACAATACTCATAAAGGCGCCAGGCACACCATGCCCTGTGCAATCAACAACAGCAATGAAAATAGAATCATCTTGCCCTTTTTCTACCCAATAAAAATCGCCACTTACAATATCTTTAGGTTTAAAAAATACGAATGACTGCGGCAAGAGTTTTTCGAAAATAGTAGCAGATGGGAAAATTGCTTCTTGTATTCGCTGAGCATATTTAATACTATCCGTAATATCTTTATTTTTTTCTGACAACTCATAGTATGCCATGTCAATAATGGTTTTTTGAGATTCGATAGCATTATTTTTAGCACTTAATTCTTCAGCTACTTGTTTTTTTTCTTTGAATCGCTTTAATAATATAAAAGCTAATACTAAAATAAATACGCCTATTAAAGATAAAATAACAATAGAATAGTTTTTCTTTTTAAGTTTTTCTGCATTTTCAGCTTCTCTTAACTCTTGTAATAATTTAATTTCTGAGAGTTCTGTTTCTTTTTCTTTGGTTTTAAATTTGGTTTCTAGTTCAGCAATTTGATTAGCATTTTCTATATTTCGTAAGCTATCCTTAATCTCCATTAATTGATTTAAAATCGCATTAGCTGCTTTAAAATCTTTTTTTGCTTCATAGGCTTCTTTTAAATTTAACAATGCAAATTTTATATCTTCTTTTGCGCCAAGACGTGTAGCTATTGTTACCACTCTGTTACTGATTGCTATAGCATCATCAAGTTTATTTAAAGAAATAAAAATGCCTCCCAGATTTTCCATGCTAGCTAGCATTCCCAACGTATCACCAATGTTTTCTCTTAATTTATAACTTCTTAAATTAAAATCTAATGCGGTTTTATATTCTTGCTTTTGTTTATATACCAACGACATATTGTCTAAACAAGCGGCTGTTTGCATTGCTCTTTTATTTTTTTCGAAAATGACAAGTGCTTTGTTATAATACATTAAAGCATTATCTAAGTCTTTATTTTCATCAAAAATAATTGCTATGTTACCATAACTTGCTGCTGTACCATTTTCATCATTAATTTCTAAACATATCGAAATATTTTTTTTATAATACTCAATAGCTTTGTCCGAAAAACCCTGATACCAGTATACAATACCCATAGCAGTGTAGCATTGCGCTAACTTTGTTTTGTTTTTATTTTTTTTAAATAAATCAGTAGCAATTATAAAATTTTGTAGTGCTGCTTTATAATTACCTTTTGATTCGGAACCATAGCCAAGAAGCATGTGAGACTCTGCTATCATAGAGGAATCTTTTAAAGATTTTGCTATTTTTAATGCCAGATTCCCACAAATAAAAGCTGAATCAATATCATGATGTAACAATGCATCACCATATATTAATAAAGCACTCGTTTTTAATTTTGTATCCTGTTGATTTTTATAAATATGATGGAGAGAATCTAAGTTTTGAGAAAAACTTAGATTAATTAATAGCAATAAAAATATTTGTAAGTAGGTTTTGATAAGCAGATTAATGATAATACACTAAGATAAGATTAAAAGTGAATAAAAAAAAGCCTTTGCTATGCAAAGGCTTTAAATAAAACAAATTTTTCTATTTCACTAAATAATAAATATTAGTGAGCCACTTAGCCGTGTCTTTTTCTGTCATAGGATCCGTTACGTATTCTTCTAGCACAAAAGATTGTATTAATTTTTTATCTTTCATATAAGCATCCATCGCATAGTGTGCGTTAGCTGATTTATCATAAGCTCCGTAATATGCTATTTTTAAAACCTTACCTGATGGGATATCAAATTTTTCAACCCCATCGAGTTTAGTACCATTAGGCACTTGCATAACTGCGGCAGCTTCTGTAGTCATCGTTTTTTCATCATAACTAAAATAAATTGCGCTTGGAGCACTCATCATTTCTACTTTAGCTTTCTTCATTGCTGCGCCAATTTTACCGTAAGATTGCCCAAAAAATGGAGCTAGTTTATCAAAAGTAGTTTTTGTTTTTACTCCATAATATGTTTTAGCATCCCAGCTTAACTCTTCAATTTGATAGCTTGCAGAAGCTGCAGTTGGCATAGTTTCAATTTCTTGTTTTAGTTTGGCTAAACCAGATTCATAATCACCTCCAATAATTTTATCCATATTAATAAATATCATTGGAGCACGACCAAAAAATCCAATATCAAATATAACGCCCCATGAAACATTTATAGTTCCATTATTAAATGGTTTTGTTATAAAATATAGTTCATTATCCCCCATACCATCAAAACTCAAAGTCATTAAAACGCTATCAGCGGTAAATTTATTAAATGTCATCGTTCCTTTTCCTACACTATCCAACTCACTTTCCCATCTATAACTGCTGCCTGGTTCGCAGCATACGCCTGAATAAATTGTTTTCATTTTTGGATCTCTTTTAGTCCAAGGCGACCATTTATCGTGAAATAATTTAAAGTCTGCTAAATGATGTTGTAAATCTTCTACAGAAGATGTTTTGATATCGATTGAACGTTCCACTTTAATTTTTGATGGACCAAACAAACACATGATTAAATAAATGGCACAAATACCAATAATAACGTAAAGGATTTTTTTCATAATAAAATAAGTTTATGCTAAAATAAAACAAATTTTTATAGCATCAATTATGAAATACACAAACAGCTATAATATTTTATTAGTCCTCTGTTTCTTTTTTACCAACCACATATTGCACCCAGTATGAATCATCCGACTTGTGTGTTTTTAAAGCTAATGGATATGGAGCCATCCACCATGTTTCGTCAAATGATTTGGTGAATTTAGAACCTGATAACACACCACTAACATGGCCTGATGCCCAAGTTACATCCATTACATACCATACACCATCTAATTTAACTAAATTCCAAGCGTGTCTAACTTCAGATGGTAAAGCCAAGCCTGTAATGTATAAACATTTTATATTAGCTTCTTCGCACATTGCTTGAAATAAAGATGCATACCCAGCACAAACAGCTTTTTTGGTTTTATACACCACCAAAGGATCTACACGATCTCTTTTATAATCATTTAAAACATCGTAATCGTATTTAATATTATTTGAAATCCATCTGAAAATTGCTCTGCATTTTTCTTTATCTGTAGAGAGTGATTCGGTTAATTCTTGAGCTGTTTCGGAATAGAAATAATATTTGTTCCGCTGGAAATTTAACGCAATACTATCCGCTTTTTTATACTCATTCGTTTTTTCCTGAGCTTTCATATTAAAGTTCAAGAAAATAACAAGTGGTAGAAATAAATAGGTTTTCATATTAAGTATAATACCTAACACCATAAAACGTTACACAAAAATCACTTACAGTGTTCTTTTATTAAATCATCCACCTCATTATCATACTCTTCGGTATAACCTAATTCTAAGGCTTTTTTAAGGTTATAGCAAGCGTCAGATTTTTTCCCATCTTTTAAATAAATCAGTGCTAAGTTTTTATAAGCATAAGAGTTTTTACTATCCATTTGCAATGATTTCCTAACATCTTGATATGCTCCTTTGATGTCTCCTAACTGCAATTTAGCAAATCCTCTATTACTATATGCATAGGGAAATTCTGGGTTTAATTTAATTGCGGTATTAAACATGTCTATTGCGCCATTATAATCTTTTTGCTCCAATTTGATGAAATAAGCAATATTATTATACCCAACCCATTTTTCAGTAGTATCAAGTGTCATAGCGTGCTTTATATCTTTTAATGCACTGGTTGTATCTTTTGTTTCTGCATAAGCAATTCCTCTATCATAAAAAGAAGCATAATCTAAAGGATCTAAAACAATTGCTTCAGAAAAAAACTTGAGTGCACTATCCCAGTTTTTTTTCATTTGATAATTATGTGCGATAAATTTCATTGCTTTTTTATTTCTAGGATTATCTTCTAGTAATAATTTTAACGTACTAATGGCATCGTCATATTTCTTCATTTTGCTTAATGTCTCAGCCTTTTTACCAATCAATTCGCCATCATTTGGTTTTATTTCCAAACCTTTATTTGCACATTTTAATGCTTCTTGGTATTGTTTTGCATAAATATATGCCGACGTTTTAGCTTGATAAATTTTTACATACTCAGGTTTAATTGCTAAAGCTTCGTCAAAATCAGCAATAGCACCTTGATAACTTTGAAGTAATTGTCTACATAAACCTCTATTCAAATAGATATCAGCTATTTTATAGCCATTCGCTGCTTCTGATTTATATTCAAGGGCTTTACTGTATTTCTTAATCGCATTAATTAAATCATTTTGTTGATAGTGGTAATAGGCTTCCTCAGAATACTTGATAAAGTTTGTTTGAGAGAAAATATTGGATGTTAAAATCCAAAATAGAATAACTAAAATACGTTTCATAGCATGAAAAGTTTTAAAATATGAAGTACTGATATAAATGGTTAGTTTTTACTAAACACTAATGATTTTTTATTGAAATCTGCAGCTGCATTTATTACAGCTTTAAACTCATCAAAATTAGCCAAAGGATACTTAATAGCTCTATAATCTTCGTAAACTGTAACAATTAGTTTCTTGCCATCAAGCACATACTCACTTTTAAATTGAGCCGCCTCTTTTCCGTCAATTGTACATGTTTTATTCATTTTTAAATCGTCCAAATTATCTATTTTATACCCGTCTGGGATTTCGATTTCTAGAGTACGTTTAAAATGATGCGCATAAAATATATCTCCATCAGAAACTCTTTTTTTCTCTTGATATAATTCACTTTGCATTCCAATTAATTCTCCTATTTTAAATACAAATTTATCTCCTGCACTTTCTACAACATCCGTTAAATCTTGTGTATAAGTTATTTTCATTGGCTTAACTAAAATCGATTCTTTGTCTGTATTTGATACTACTACATTTTTAACAGCATCTGGCTTGTCAATAGTATAATACCCTTTATTGACATCTTTCTTCTGCTCGTCGTTTAATAACTCATAAATAGGTTGTGTATAATAAGCAGAATATCCCATTAAGTTTTGCTCTACATCTAATGAAGCTGTTAACGTATTTGGGTTAATTTTAGTTTTAATATTTAAATTATGAAATGATTTAGTGTAATCTGTTGGTGTGATGTATTTTATTTTTGAAGAAGGCATTCCTACATCTCCTAGAACTATCTCTTTAATAAACAAACCATCATTAGCAGCATTGTTAGGATTAGGGTAATCCAATCTACTCAATATTTCTAATGGAGAAGTGTACTTATTTAAATCGGGGAAGTAAAATAAAATGTCATCTAAAAAAGATTGAGAAGGATTTTTTCCATCAAATCTTTTATTCATTCTATCTGAAGTAATTACTAATTCAAATGGTATTTTATATACATTAAATGCATGTATATAAATTTTCATTGCTGCTACCTCATCTAAATTTCTAACTTCTAATGCTTTATTTAATGGCAAACTTCCATTTGATGCACTTACATTATATTGTAATTTTACTGTGTTTTCAAGTAAAATAATTTTTGCTTCGGGAGTTGGCGCTTTAGCAATTTTGTTTTTATCTAAAAACTTCTCAATAATTTTTTGTTCATCTTTTTCGATAACAAATAATGAGTTGTAATAGCCTTTTGCAATCGTTTCCCATGTATAAAATTTAGCATTACTTTTATCTGTATTGTATGCTAATTGAATAGAGAAAGCTGGTCTATTTGCTTTTGTACTAGAATATTTTTCTTCTTCTACTTCCTGTAAATTATTATGTACTAATCTTAGAATGTTTTTTTCTTTTTCAGTAGTATCTTTTACAAAAGCACTTAATCCATTATAACATTTAGATTCATAAACTAAATTCTTAGGGCTTATTAAAGTAAATTGATATGATGTAATAGGTAATGTATTATTTACTCTATATAAAGCATAAGGAAAAAAACTTCTTTTATTTGTGTAGTAATATTCCACATCACAACCCACATCTACTCCATCAATCGAAAAAATAGTATATGGTCCAGCATTATCAAGGTTATCAACTTTTTTTACATTATCCGCATTAAATGGAATTACTTTATTAGCAGCTGTAATACATCTTGCTTTTAATTCAAGTTCTTCGTTTACTTGATCAGTAGAAACATAAACCTTATTAACTTCCTCAATACCTTTTTGAGTGTTGATATGATAAATTCTGTGATGTGTTTCATAAATCACAGCCTGACCATCTTTATCATAAGCCGATTCAAGAACTGTAAAATCTTTTACTAAAACTAACTCTGATTTTTTTTCTAACTCTGTTGGTTTATACAACGTTGGTTGTTTTTCCCATGCAAAAGTTTTATAAAAATAATTTTGCGCTATACTTTTTCCAGACAGCAAGGATAAAATTAATATTGAAATATTAATTGCATTTGATTTTAAAACAGATTTCATAATTTTTTTAATACAATTGATTTATTATTGTTTTTATTGATTTCATTCAAAAATTCATCCCAAATTTGAAACTGAGATTTTTCAATAAAATGATCGTTTACACTAATACTACTTCTAAACATGGTATGAGTTTTATCTGAAACATACTCAGCGTTATATTTAAAGTAATCCTTACTATATGATATATTTTGTGGAACAAATTTTACAGTTTGCTTCTCATCTGTTTCTAAATTTACGATAAGCTGCCTGTTAAATGTGCATTTAAATTCAATAGGATATACTCTGTCTTTTATAGCATATTCAGACATATAATTTTTATCGAAATTCATATTTAAGAAAAGCTCCGTTTGCAATTCGGTGATATAACTTTTTAATTCAAATTCATAATACACTTTAAATTCCTTGTCTCTTGTGTTTTGAACGATTATAAAAGTATCTAACTTAAACTTATTATGTCCTTTCTCGCAAAACGAACTTAAATAGTCATATTGCTCAGTATATGATTTACCAGTTAATTTTTGTTGTAAGGTAATTTTGAAATACCCACTAGCAGATAAATAACCTTTCCCTAAAATAATATTGTTGTTTTTTATTTTTATAGACAAACTATCTTTTAAATAATTTACTGAGCTAGGAATAACTGGCACTTTCTTTAGAATATATTCTGTTTCGGATTTACCTATAATAGCTTCTTTATCTTGAATAAATGCCGTGTGAGTTCCTAAATCTTGGAACTTTCCAGTTGCATCTAAAAAAAGACAAGTGTCTTTAGTAACATAAGCCGCAATCATATGATTTGCTGCCATAGGTGCTGGCATTTCCGAAAACTGATATGGTATTTCTCTTGAACCAATCCAAGTTAAGTAAATAGGCAAATTAGCAGCTTTACCCATGGAAGTTAATATACTTGCCATGTCTTTACAATCTCCAAAACGGCGTTTACAAATAATATCCGATTCACGAGGGATATACCCTCCTAATCCATCTTCATAAGCGATGTAGGCGATTTTATCTTGAACCCAGTAATATATTTTTTTTAATTTTTCTTCGTCTGTTTTACAATTTTGGACTAAGCTATCTGTGATTTGTTGAATATGAGGAGATGGCGTTTTGTTTAAATTTTTAACTAAATGTAAATACCATTTGTACAAATTATCAACCGAGCCAACCAAAGGAACAGTCGCTCCATCTTTCACATAATCTTTAATGCTCACTAAGTAATACGCCATTAAGTATCTGTAGCTTGGCGAATTAGGTTCACGAACAATAGGCATAACAGAATCAACCGACCAGGTTTGTATTTTATCAGTTTTAGTTAATTTTTCTGTTGTCTTAATATTTAGTTTATCAACGTTAAAACCTCTGATATTTAAATTAACTGTATTAGAACATTTAACTTTAAAATCAAATTTAAGAACAGGATAACCTTCTGTTATGTAAAATGATCCAAAGAAACGTGGCTCATTATATATCTCATCATACTCGATATCAATAATACAACCAGGGCTAGAATTTGGATAAGTTATATTAATACTTTTTAAATCGTTATAAAATGTTCCATCATCTCCAGAATCTTTTACTTTAATATCATCTACAGCAATTTTCTCGTATTTATTACCCTTAGGAACAAGATTTGTAGCCTTTATGTTTTTAATCTCAACAAAAGAATTGGTGTATATTGATTTTAAGCGATAAGACTTTCCTTTATCATTTAAAATTAAATACTGTTCTTTAACATGCTTTGTAACTAAAAGCTCTCCTTTATTATTAGTTATTTCTGCGCTTTCTTCTTTTAATGTATAAACAACAGGCTCATTAGGATACAATTTATTTAAACGTTCCAAATCATAAACCTGTGCTGACATTTTTAAGCACAGGATTACTAATAAAAATAAACTATATAGTACGTTTTTCATTATTTTGAAGAGATTGCAATGCCGTCGTAATAATAAACTGTTTTAAGAAGTGCACCAGTTTCACTATAATACTTAGACTCACCATGTTGCGTGCCATATAAATAGTTTTCTTCTGAACGCAATTTGCCGTTTTCGTAATAAAACTTAAAATTACCATGCTCTTCACCATAAAAATAATTCTCTACGCTTTTTACAGTTCCATTAGGATAAAAACTTTTTGTAGGACCATGTTGTAAATCATAGTAATAGCTTTCTGTTTCAGCCACATTACCATTTGAACAATAAGTCGTTCTTGGTCCATTTAAATCTCCATTAGTATAGTTAGCTTCAATTGACTTCTTACCGTTAGCATACGTACAAGATACTTTAAAATCGCCAACACCAATTTTCTTAAATTCTTGTAATTCTCCTTTAGCGTTATTAAATGTGTAACCAACTAATAAATCATCATCATATCTTCTCACATAAATTAGTTCTCCTAACTCGTCGTATACATAAGAATCGCCATCTGCAACACCCATATTGTAACTAATGGTTCTTTGAACTTTTCCATTTTCATAGTAAATTTTACCATTACCATTTGTTTCGTCATCAACCACATCATATTCTGATGCTATTTTTCCATTATAATGGTATTTAATTTTTCTACCGTTTTGCATATCGTTAAAATATGGTGTTTCCATACTAATTTTACCAAACACATCATATTGTTTTTGAATTCCAACAGCTTTTCCGTTTTGGTATTCTTTCACAGAACTTACAGTACCATCAGGATAATAAACATAAGATTTACCTTTAGGGAAATCGAATTCAAATTCTTTATGAAACAAAGTTTTTCCGTTATAATGTTTCTCTTCTATTGTACCATTACCTCCAGGTAAATCAACATTTTGTTTAATTCTACCAGCGGTATCATGATAAATAACTTTTGTTAAACACGTTAATCGATAGTAATCTTCTGTAGATAATTTTCCTTTAATATCATACGATTCTGTCCAACCTTCAACCTCCCCTTCATTAAAATATTTAGTGTACTGTAATGTCCCATCAATATAATAATACTTCCAAGTGTCTACAGCATTACCATGAGAGATATAGCCTTCTCGTTTAAGTTGACCGTTGATGTAGTACATTTTAAAGTAAGCGTTTTCTTCGCCTGTTTTATAGAACGTTTCTGTTTTAACTTTACCATTTGTGAAGTATGTTTTGTAAGAACCGTCTAACACACCTTCATTATAATTTTCTTCGGTAGTTAATACACCAAAAGAGTTGTAAGATTTCCAAACACCATCCATTTCTCCATTCTTATATAATCCTTCTTTACGTTTTACACCATTAGGGTAATATAAATTTAAAATGTTTGATTTACCCGATAGTTTATGAGATCCTAATAATTCTCCTGTTTCCTTATAACTTTTAATCTCTTGGATTTTACCTTTTTTGTAAGTTAACTCCTCCCATAATTTACCTTCTTTGGTATAGTACTTTGATAATCCATCAAACTTTCCACCAGAAAAATTTTCCTCTTCAACTAACACACCACTATCGTTATATTTTTTCCAAAGGCCATCAATTTTACCATTCTTATACATGCCTTCTTCAGCCAGCTTTCCATTTGGATGGTAAATTTTCCACAATCCATCTGGTTCTCCATTAACATAATTACCTTCATTTTTAATAGAATTACTCGTGTTATTATGGTATTGTGTAGACATTCCCACTCGATCGCCATTAACAAACTTGCATTTTTGTTTTATCTTACCGTTATCGTAATACTCAATTAAATCTCCTTCTAATTTCTTATCATTGTTTTTAATACTGTATTGTTTAGCGCCATTTTTATAAAAACGATCTTCGGTACCAGATATTTTTCCAGCTACATAATCATAATTAGAAAGAGGTTTACCATTAGAGTAATAAATAACCACTTTCCCATCAATCGAATTATTTTTTAATTCATAATCTGCTCTAGGATTTGTGTTTTCAAAAAACTCTTTATAATGTGTTTCTTTTCCTTTACTATAGGTTACTTCGTTTTCTATGTTAGAATTTTCGAAATAGTATTTCCAAACACCTTCTTTTTTCCCATCTACAAAAGCTCCTTCTGATTTTTTGATGCCATTATCATAATAATAATTCCAGTAGCCTTCGTTATTGCCAGCTGCATTTTTTGCACCGCCTGCAAATAATTTATTACGACTAAACCAATGCGGCACAACTTTATTTGTTCCATTTAAATTTTCATTATAAGAAGCATAATTTAGGCAGATGTAATCATATCCCCAGTTTTTGAACTTGTCAAGATCCTTTTCATTTTTAGCAATCCATTTATTAATATCTTCATTGCCAATACCAGCAAATGAATTATATAGATAAGGTTCAAAGTATTTATTGTTCCATACTTCACCAAAAAACTTACCATAAAAAGAGTTATAAAAACCTGTTACGTCTTTGTATTTTCCAATGTTTTCGCAAATTAATTGCATTTGTTTAGCTACATCATACGTTAAAGCTGTTTTAGCTTTATATTTAGAAGATAATGCTGTTTTAGATCTCACGATACTTTCTAAATCACTAAAATCATTTTCGGTTTTAATTTGATCTATCTCAATAATTTTTTCATCACCTAACTCAACTTTAGCAATTGACTCTAATGAATTAACAATCGTTTGAGCGCGCTCACTTCTGTTTTCGCATATTAAGAAAAACTGTAAAGCAAGCATTGCAGGTACTAATTTACCTTGCTTAAGCGCCAAACTTCCCATTTGCAGGTGACTTGCTGCATGCATTGGGTTAATTTTAATTGATTCTACAAATAATTGATAGGCTTCAAAATATTTATCTTGGCGAAACTTTGCGACTCCTAGTTCATATAAAAATGAATTATTTGTTGGATATTTTTTTGCTCCGTATTTATATATTTCTTCCGACTCTTTTAATTTTTTAAGATTATCTAATGCATTAGCCTTAAATAACAATGTATTTGGAGTATACTGATCAGATTGTTTTAATAAATCATCACACAAAACAACCGCTAATGAATCCTTACCGCTTGCTATGTAAGTATTAATTAATTCAACAGATGCTAACGCGTAGTTAGAATCGTTACGTTGTATTTTTTTAAATTCAACAATGGCTTCAGCATATTTTTTTTCATCATGAAGTTTTATTCCATTATCAATAATTTCTCTGAAATTAATTTGTTTGTACTCATTTTGTGCAACAACAAATTTAGCTGCAAACATTACCGCAACAACAACAATACTACGTTTTAATTTATTCATAAAGATTAGTTTTTTCCTCTTATGAAAATAGGGGCTTTTTTGTTATAAAAAAAACTAATTGTGGTTTTTTTTGTTTTTTGGAAAGATTTTTACAGAAAAATGAAGAAATAAAAAAGCCCCAGCAAATGCTAGGGCTCTGAAAACAAAAAAAACTTACATATTCCTTCTATACTGTCCACCTACTTCAAATAAACACTTCGTTACTTCACCTAAACTCATAAACTTAGCAGCTTCCATTAACTCAGCAAAAATATTTTTGTTGTGAATAGCCGCTGTTTGTAAACGTTTTACCATTTCATCATGTTTATCAGCATGCGTTTTGTGTAACTCTGCTAACATGGTAATTTGGTATTCTTTTTCTTCAGTAGTTGAACGAATCACTTCACGAGGTAATACTGTTGGACTTCCTTTACTTGATAAGAAAGTATTTACTCCAATGATCGGATATTCGCCAGTGTGTTTTAATGTTTCGTAGTATAAACTTTCTTCTTGTATTTGTCCGCGTTGATACATGGTTTCCATGGCACCTAATACACCACCACGTTCTGAAATTCTATCAAATTCAGTTAATACGGCTTCTTCAACTAAATCTGTTAATTCTTCAATAATGAAAGACCCTTGTAATGGATTTTCGTTTTTTGCTAACCCTAATTCACGATTAATGATTAACTGAATAGCCATTGCTCTACGAACCGATTCTTCTGTAGGCGTTGTAATAGCCTCATCATAAGCATTCGTGTGTAATGAATTACAGTTATCATAAATAGCGTATAACGCTTGAAGTGTTGTCCTAATATCATTAAAATCAATTTCTTGAGCATGTAACGAACGACCAGACGTTTGAATATGATATTTCAACATCTGACTTCTTTCGTTTCCACCGTAACGTAATTTCATCGCTTTAGCCCAAATACGGCGGCTTACGCGACCAATCACACTATACTCAGGATCGATACCGTTACTAAAGAAGAATGATAAGTTTGGCGCAAAATCATCAATATGCATTCCACGACTTAAGTAGTATTCTACAAACGTGAAACCGTTAGCTAATGTAAATGCTAATTGAGAAATAGGATTTGCACCTGCTTCTGCAATATGATAACCACTGATAGAAACTGAATAGAAGTTACGTACTTTTTGATCGATGAAGTATTGTTGCACATCACCCATTACACGTAAGCTAAACTCTGTACTAAAAATACAAGTGTTTTGTGCTTGATCTTCTTTTAAAATATCTGCTTGCACTGTACCACGTACTTGTGATAAAGTGGTTGCTTTAATTTTTTCGTAAACCTCTTTAGGTAATACTTGATCTCCAGTAACACCTAATAACATTAAGCCTAAGCCATCATTACCTTCAGGTAATTGCCCTTGGTAACGAGGACGAACAGTTCCTTTTGCTTTGTAGATTGCTTCTATTTTTGTTTCAACTTCTTTCTCTAAACCATTTGCTTTAATGTATAACTCACATTGTTGATCAATCGCCGCATTCATAAAAAATGCTGCCATCGTTGGCGCTGGCCCGTTAATGGTCATCGATACCGATGTTTTTGGATCTGCTAAATTGAAGCCAGAATATAATTTCTTAGCATCATCTAAACAACAAATGCTCACCCCTGAGTTACCAATTTTACCGTAAATGTCCGGACGGTAATCAGGATCGTTACCGTAAAGAGTAACACTATCAAAAGCAGTACTTAAACGTGCGGCAGGTAAACCTTTACTCACATAGTGGAAACGTTTATTGGTTCTTTCTGGTCCACCTTCGCCAGCAAACATACGTGTTGGATCTTCACCCTCTCGCTTGAATGGATAGATACCAGCCGTGTAAGGGAAATCTCCAGGGAAATTTTCCTGTAAAGTCCATTTTAAAATATCTCCCCAAGAAGTATATTTTGGCGAAGCAATTTTTGGAACTTGTGTATGAGATAACGATTCGTAGTGAGTTGCAATTTTTAATACTTTATCACGTACTTTAAATTCATAAAACTCATTACTATATAATTTCTTTTTCGCTTCCCATCCTTCAATCACTAATAAATGATGAGGATCTAAATCTAATTTTGTTTTCTCAAATGCTTCTTGCAAACCTTTAATCAAACGATCTTTGTCGTCCATCTTAGATTCTGTAATCGTTTCGATGGTTTTTTGAATACCATATAATTTTTGAGCAACTTCTGCTTGAGCATTTGCTCGCTTATCGTAATTACGGTTGTTTTCAGAAATCTCTGATAAGTAACGGGTTTTTGAAGGAGGAATGATATAAATTTTTTCACTCATCTCTTCAGTAATATGAAATTGAGATGCTAAGGCATTGTTTCCTGTTTTCTCAACCATTTTATTCATTACTGCTTTGTATAAACGGTTCATACCTGGATCGTTGAATTGAGAAGCGATGGTGCCAAACACAGGGATATCTTCATCAGCAATTTCCCATAAGTTGTGATTACGTTTGTATTGTTTTTTTACATCACGAATCGCATCTAAAGCACCACGTTTATCAAATTTATTCAACGCAATAATGTCAGCAAAATCTAACATGTCAATTTTCTCTAACTGAGTAGCTGCTCCATATTCTGGAGTCATCACGTACAAGCTCATATTAGAATGTTCGATAATTTCAGTATCTGATTGACCTATACCAGAAGTTTCTAAAATAATTAAATCGAAGTTAGCTGCCTTACAAATGTTAACTGCATCTTGTACATATTTACTTAACGCTAAATTACTTTGACGAGTTGCTAACGAACGCATATACACGCGATCATTTTTAATTGCATTCATGCGAATACGATCTCCTAATAAAGCCCCGCCAGTTTTACGTTTAGAAGGGTCAACCGAAATAATAGCAATTTGTTTGTCTTTAAAATCAATTAAAAAACGACGTACTAATTCATCTACTAAACTTGATTTACCAGCTCCACCAGTACCCGTAATACCAAGCACAGGTGTTGCTGATGTTTCTGCTTTTGCTTTTAATTCGTTTAATAATCCAATATTTTCATCATTAAAATTTTCGGCTGCCGAAATAATTCGAGCAATGGATTTATAATCTCTCTCTGCTATTCTAGCCACATCATTTTTAATGTTGGTCCCTGTTGCATAATCACACTGGCGCAATAAATCATTAATCATTCCTTGCAATCCCATCGCACGACCATCATCTGGCGCATAAATACGAGCAATCCCATAGTTGTGTAATTCCTCGATTTCTTCAGGAAGAATTACTCCACCACCGCCACCAAATAACTTGATATGCTCACAACCTTTCTCTTTCAACAAATCGTACATGTATTTAAAATATTCCACATGCCCACCTTGGTAGCTTGTTACCGCAATAGCATTGGCATCTTCTTGAATAGCACAGTTTACAACCTCTTGCGCACTTCTGTCATGTCCTAAATGTATTACCTCTGCCCCACTCGATTGAATGATACGACGCATGATATTAATTGCAGCATCATGTCCATCAAATAAAGCGGCAGCTGTTACAATACGGATTTTGTGTGTTGATTGATATGGTGTAGTTTCCATAGGAAAATTGATTTGAAAATTGAAGTGTCTAATATAATAGTTTTTATGGCTTTCGCACAAGAAATTAGACGAGTTTTACTGAAAGGAAATAATTATTTTTTAGCTGTGAGAAGAAACCTTAGAAATAAGGGTTTTGTAGTAATAAATTCCTACAAAAATAAATCCTAAGCTAAAGGGAATAGAAGCCCAAAGTTTTAGCTCTCCTGTTGTAAAAAACTCTACATACATCCAAAAACTATTAGCACAAATCCACGATAAAATAGCCAAATTAATGAAAATATCAACTGTTTTTCGGGTCATAACAACTATGAATGCGGCAATAATAACAGTAGGAACAACCATCAAAATTCCCATCCATTTAAACTGCATCATCCAACAACTGTCTTTTATCAACCAAAAAACAATATGTAAATTTTCAAATTTTTTTATCTTTTCCCAGAGTTCCACAATTTAGTATTAAAAGTAATATTTTTTAAACACATAGGCACATAGGTTTTAATTGATTTTAAAAATAGGATACAAGAAGCTTCGCTTTCACATAGATCAACTATGTGAAAAAAACATGTTTTCTATCTTCAACTTTATAACGAAAAGCACTCTATGTCTCTATGTTGTTATTTTTTCTTGAAGACTATTAGTATTAAAGCCTTTTTAGTATCTTTAAACATAAATTAGTTCCACAAAATATATGATTCAGTTCGAAAAATTTAAACTTAAAAATAATCTTACCGTTATTGTTCATCAAGACAAAAGTACGCCCATGGCTTGCCTAAATATTATTTATGATGTAGGTGCGCGCGACGAGGACGAAAATAAAACAGGATTTGCCCATTTATTTGAGCACTTAATGTTTGGTGGAAGTATCAATATTCCTAATTACGATGAACCACTTCAATTGGTTGGTGGAGAAAATAATGCTTTTACAACTAATGATATTACTAATTACTATTGCACTGTTCCATCTGAAAATTTAGAAACGGCATTTTGGTTAGAAAGCGACAGAATGTTAAGCTTAGCTTTTGATAAAAAAAGCTTGGAAGTACAACGTAGCGTGGTTATTGAAGAATTTAAACAGCGCTATTTAAACCAGCCTTATGGCGATGTATGGTTATTATTGCGTCCCTTAATTTACAAAGTACATCCTTATAAATGGGCTACCATTGGTAAAGAAATTAAGCATATTGAAGATGCGACCATGGAAGATGTGAAAGCATTTTTTAAAGCGCATTACAATCCTAGCAATGCTGTATTGGTAGTTGCTGGTGATGTAGAAGTAGAACAGGTAAAACGTTTAGCGGAAAAATGGTTTGAACCAATTGATGCGGGTGTAAAACCAAAACGTCATTTACCAGCAGAACCGCCACAAACAGAATATAGAAGTTTAACTGTTGAACGTGACATTCCAATTAATAGTATTTACAGAGCATACCGCATGTGTGCCCGAACTGATGTCGAATACCATACAGTTGATTTAATTTCAGATATTTTATCTCGTGGAAATTCATCGCGCTTGTATAAAAACTTAATTAAGGATAAACAGCTATTCAGCGATATTCATGCTTATGTGATGGGCGATTTTGATAAAGGTATTTTTGTAATTTCAGGCAAAGTAAATGACGGAGTAAGTATTGAAGATGCTGAAGCTGGCATAGATGCGGAAATTGCCAAACTACAAAATGAATTGGTGGCAGCCGACGAATTACAGAAATGCAAGAACAAAGTTGAATCAACAGTAACTTATAGCGAAGCTGATGTATTAAATAAAGCAACCAACCTAGCTATTTCTGAATTATTGGGTGATGCCAATTTAATTAACTTAGAAATCGAGAATTACCAAAAAGTAACTGCTGAACAAATAAAAGAACAAGCCAATAAAATTTTACAGAAAACAAATTGTAGTACTTTATTTTATTTAAAGAAAAAATAGAATGAATATAGCAGAAATATCAAATCGTTTAAATCAACTTCAGTTTAATGAGGATGTAATTTATGCATATAATGAGCCGCATAGATTTTATCATACTATAGAACATATAGAAGACGTATTAAAACAATTGCATAATGCTGATTTACTAAAACATAACGAGTTGTTTTTAGCAGCAGTGTTTCATGATATTATTTACAATCCGCAATCGAGCTCTAATGAAGAAGATTCTGCCAACTTTTTTTTAAAATCAGCTGAATCATCTTCATTAACTGGTGAGCAAAAAGAACACATCAAACAATTAATTTTAGATACTAAACATCACAAGCCCTCCGTTAAATTTTCGGAAGAATTTATAAAAGCCGATTTAGCCATTTTAAATTCATCCTTCGACAAATTAATTACATACGAAAAACAAATTTTTAAAGAATTTCAATTTGTAGATTATAAAACTTATAAGGTAAAACGAATTGAAGTTTTAAAACACTTTAATACAAACGGAAGCCTTAATCATTTAATAGATTACGTTAACTCAGTTGAGCCTAGTATTGGTGTGTTTGCAGGTAGTTTCAACCCTTTTCATAAAGGACACTATAACGTGTTGCAAAAAGCAGAAAAGTTATTTGATAAAGTCATTATTGCTTTTGGTAAAAATCCAGATAAAACAGTTCGCACTTGGCCTATTCCTAAAACAATTGCCAATCGTCAGCAAACAGAATACAACGGATTATTAACCGACCATATTGAATCTTTTGGCTACGACGTAACCGTAGTGCGTGGTTTGAGAAACTCTACGGATTTTAATTACGAGCAAAATCAATACCGTTACATACAAGAGTTAAAACCTGATATTAAAATTATTAATATTTTTTGCGATAAAGAATTTGAACATATTAGTTCATCTGGTATCCGTACGCTCGAAAAATACAACAAACACCAAAATTATTTGTTAGACTAAAAAAACATCACATGAAGACAATTATCAGCACTCTAATCTGTAGCTTTTTGTTCATTCAAATGAATGCGCAAAAAACGTATCAATTGCCGTCTAACATTACGAGTAGTGACTATATGGCTAAAACCATTATCATTAAAGTAAAGCCTGCATTTGCTTCCGTTTGTTCCAATAATAAAATTGAAAATACTACCTTTCAATCATTTGCTAATGCAGTTGGAGTAATTAATCTTCATAAAAAATTCCCATTGGATAAAAGTCCTGAAAAACCAACAAATGAAGCTGGTCAGGCTTATGCTGATTTATCATTAATATATGAGTTAAATTACACTTCTAATTTATCCATCGAGAAAACCATTAGTAAACTACTATTATCAGATGTTTTGGTTTATGCCGAACCACATTTTATTCCAAAAGTAAATTATACGCCAAACGATCCATTAGCAAATCCAACCGATCAATATCATTTACAAACCATTAATGCATTTAACGGGTGGAGTGTTGACAGAGGCGATTCAGCCATTGTGATTGGTATTACTGATACAGGAACCGACCCTACACATCCCGATTTGTTTAATAACATAAAACGAAACTACGCAGATGTGCCTGACAATATTGATAATGATGGAGATGGCTACGTTGATAATTACATGGGTTGGGATTTAGGTATGAACGACAAAGATGCCACTTGGGAAGCTAATGCACATGGTGTGCACGTGAGTGGTTTAGCAGCGGCAAGTGCCGATAATAATTTAGGCGGCGCAGGAACAGGTTTTAATTGCAAATTTTTACCTGTAAAAATTGCTGATTCTAATGGTTCATTAATTGCGGCTTATGAAGGTATTAAATATGCAGCTGATCATGGTTGCCATATTATTAATTGCTCTTGGGGCGGGGGCGGATCAAGTCAATTTGGGCAAGATATTGTTGATTATGCAACCATTAATAAAAACTGTTTAGTAGTATGTGCAGCAGGGAATAACAATGCAGATGGCGACTTTTTCCCCGCAGCATACAACTATGTACTATCAGTTGGTAACACTACTATTAGCGATACTAAACAGGCCTCTTCAAACTATGGGTATATGGTAGATGTATGTGCTCCTGGTGATAATGTTAACTCTACATGGCCTGGAAGTTTTTACATTACATCTACAGGAACATCAATGTCGTCGCCTATAGTAGCAGGGGCAGCAGGTATTGTAAAAAATCACTTCCCTTCATACAATGGCTTACAAGTTGGAGAAAGATTAAAAGTAACTGCAGATAATATTTATGGTGCTAACCCTTCCTATTTAAACAAATTAGGAACTGGAAGAATTAATTTATACAGAGCCCTGACAGACCCTGCAAGTCCAAGTGTGGTAATGACTAGTAAAACAGTAACCGATCATAACGACATGTCATTTATTAATGGCGATACATTATTTATTGCAGGTACATTTATAAATTATTTAAGCCCAACATCTGCATTAAACGTAACGGTGACACCTTTATCAACTTATGCGGTAGCTATTGATAATACAACTTCGCTAGGCATTATCAACACATTAGCAAGTACTACAAACTCTCTAGATCCATTTACATTTAAATTAACAGGAGCAATTCCTATTAATACAGCAGTGAGTTTTGAAGTATTAATGAGCGATGGAACCTATCAGGCAAAACAGTTTTTCACACTTTATATAAACGTAGATTATATAAATATTGAAGTAAACGATGTAAGCACAACTGCTACTAGTAAAGGTAAAATTGGCTACAATCAGGATGCGCAAGTACAAGGCTTAGGATTTAAATACAATAATGTAGCTTTATTATACGAAGCAGGATTAATGGTTGGAACCGACACTACAAAAGTTTCTGATTGCGTGAGAGGTGCTGTGCCGGGCGGAGCATCAGATGTAGATTTTAGTACAATAAACCGTATTGCTTTACAAACACCGTCTATTAAATCGGATTTTGATACCAAAGCAAAAATTAACGATAACTTATCAATTAATCCGCTGCCTGTAAACATTGAACAAAATACCTATGCATGGGTAGCTGTGCCAAATACTCAGTTTGTTATTTGGGAATATATTATCACTAACACTCATGCTACTGACTCTATAAAAAACATGTATGCAGGTATATTTGCTGATTGGGATATTGACGGCGCTACCTTTGCACAAAATAGAAGTGCTTACGATGCAACCGCCAAAATGGGGTACAGCTACTACACGGGAGCGGGTGGAAAATATGGCGGTATTAAACTATTAACCAATACAGCCCCTCCAAATTTTTATGCTATTGACCATGTATCTGGTGGCAATGGTGGTTTAGACTTTGCAAACGGTTCTGACTCTAAAGATAAATATTTAAGCATGTCTACTCAACGATTAGCAGCGGGTGTTTCGGGTAGTGGCGTTGATGTATTAAATGTGATGAGTAGTGGTCCGTTTGTGCTAGCTCCTAACGAAAGCGTGACAGTTGCCTTTGCCATTATTGGCGGTGATAGCTTAGCAAATTTAATTACTGGAGCACAACAAGCACAAATTAAATACGATGGAGGAGTTCCTACAAGCGTAAATCAAAATTCTATTTCAGAAAATGGATTATCTATTTACCCTAATCCAACAAAAAATAGTATTACTATTTCTCAAACAGATAAAACATATACTACTTGCGAAATTTATGATTTAAACGGAAGATTAATTTCGGAAATTAAACTACAAAATATCAAACAAAAGATTGATTTATCAAGCTATGCAGAAGGCATGTATGTTGTGAAATTAATTGGAAAAGAAAAAACATTAGTAAAGAAAATTGTCATTGAATAGTAATTACATTTAAATATATAACTATGAATAAATATATATACATATTTATATCTATATGTTTGATTAAGTTTTCATTTAGCCAAACTAATATTTATTATCCATTTCCAGAACAGAATGCTGAATGGAACGTATCTCAATTTAGTTCAACAACATGTAAAAGTATTAAGTACTTGATTAACGGTGCAGATACAATTTTTCAAAGCAATACATATCATAAAATAACAAAAACCGAAGTTAGTTATGCTGTATTTACAAATGGAACTTGCAACTTTAACAACATAATAAATGTTATAACAGATTATGCTGGCGCCATTAGAAATGACAGCTTAGCAAAAAAAGTATATTATGTTATTCCAAATACAAACACAGATACTTTATTATTTGATTTTTCATTAAATGTTGGAGATACCATTAAAACGTATATCGCTTCTACTTGTAGTAATAGAAAAGTACTATATATAGATTCAGTATTAATTGGGGGAATCTATCACAAAAGATTGAATACAACTGAGTGTTATTTTGGCGGGCAAAATGTTCAATTTATTGAAGGAGTAGGAAGTAATTTGGGACTAATTGAAAGAATTCCTTCGATAGGAATTTACAACACTATTGGTTCATTAAATTGTTTCTCAAAAAATGCACAATCGCAATACCCTACAAGTTCTACTTCTAACTGTCCACTAATAACTTCTGTTAAAAATTATAACTCAGAAATTAATGAACAAGTTTTTATTAACTCTTTCAATAAAACTATAAATATTAAACAAGAGTCTAATAGCTATAAAAATTATATAATTTGTTCAATTACAGGTAATGTAATTTCTAAAGGGAAAATTGAAAATTCTGATATGACAATTAATTTAAATGAAGTTACTGATGGCATTTATCTCTTGTCATTATTAGGCAAGGAGAAAACATTAGTAAAGAAAATTGTGGTGGTTGAGTAGAGTAAATATTATGAGAATTTCAATTATCATAATATTTTTTGCAACTATTTCAATTGAAATGACTAGTCAAACAGGTGACACAATAATTGACAAAAAACTTTATAAATATAGAAGTTATTACCCGTCAAGTAATTCAAGAAAGGGTTTTGATGATGATAAAAATCAACCATTATTATCTTTAGGTAACATTATATATAATGAAAAAGCTGGTCATTGGATTTATTTTCTTCAAAATGGAAAAAAATTTGCCGAGGGCACCTACAAAAATGGAAAAAAAATTGGCAAATGGTTATACTATAAGGGTAATGAAAAAGAATATAAAACTTTAAAATATTCTAAAGAAAATAATTTACTTGATCAGATTTTTGTAGATGAATTTGGGCACTTAGAGATTAGAGATATTACAGCAAAATATAATCAAACAATATATGTTAACGGTTCGTGGGTAGAATCCAATATTAGATTTGTAGATTGATTGGATTCTTACTAAAATTCTCTCCAAAATTCCCTATATTTGCCCTTTACTTTTTAAAATTATGGAATTAAATACTCTTACTGCTATATCTCCTGTTGATGGTCGTTACCGTCGTGTAACTAACGAATTAGCGGCTTATTTTTCTGAGTTTGGTTTAATCAGATACCGCGTGCAAGTGGAAATTGATTATTTCATTTTACTATCACAACAAGGTTTACCTCAATTGCCAAAGTTAAACGACAATCAAATCACTAACTTAAAAGCAGTGTATCAAAACTTTTCGTTTGCTGATGCAGAGGTGATTAAGGAAACTGAAAAAACAACTAACCATGATGTAAAAGCAGTTGAGTATTTTATTAAAGAAAAATTAAAAGCACAAGGTTTAGAGCAATACCTAGAGTTTGTTCACTTTGGTTTAACTTCTCAGGACATTAATAATACATCTATCCCTTTATCTTTAAAACAAGCTAACAGTGAAGTTGTATTACCAAACTTAAAACAAGTAACTGATAAATTAACGGGCTTAGCTAAAGAATGGAAAAACATTTCTTTATTAGCTCGTACTCATGGTCAACCCGCTTCCCCTACACGTTTAGGAAAAGAAATTTATGTATTTGTAGAGCGTTTACAAATTCAAATCAACCAATTAAATGCAATTCCTTTCTCAGCTAAGTTTGGTGGAGCAACAGGTAACTTTAATGCGCACTATATAGCTTATCCAAAAAACGATTGGATAAAATTTGGAAACGAATTTGTGAATAATACATTAGGCTTAAATAGAAGTCAGTTTACGACTCAAATTGAACACTATGATAATATTGCAGCATATTGCGATGCATTAAAACGTATCAATACGATCTTATTAGATTTATGCCGTGACATTTGGACATACGTGAGTATGGATTACTTTAAACAAAAATTAAAAGCCGGAGAAATTGGTTCATCGGCAATGCCACATAAAGTAAACCCAATTGATTTTGAAAACGCAGAAGGTAACTTAGGAATGGCGAATGCTATTTTAGAACACTTATCTGCAAAGCTTCCTGTATCTCGTTTACAACGCGACTTAACAGATAGCACGGTTTTAAGAAACTTAGGCGTACCAGTAGCGCATATTTTAATTTCATATAAAAGCATTTTAAAAGGCTTAGATAAATTAATATTAAACGAAGATATTTTTAATAGAGATTTAGAAAATAACTGGGCTGTAGTTGCAGAAGCGGTTCAAACCATTTTACGTAGAGAAGGCTATCCAAAACCATACGAAGCACTAAAAGATTTAACAAGAACAAATACTCACGTGACTAAAGATTCGATGCATGCATTTATTAATGGATTAAATGTGAGTGCAGAAGTAAAAGCAGAGTTATTAAAAATTACTCCGCAAAACTTTGTAGGACAAAATCCGGAGTTTTAATTAATGAAAATAGCAGGCTTCACCATTATTAGAAATGCGATTAAGTTCGACTATCCAGTGGTAGAAGCAATTACTTCTATTTTGCCTATTTGCGATGAGTTTGTAGTAGCAGTTGGTAACAGCGAAGATGAAACGCTACAACTGATTAAAAACATCAACTCTCCTAAAATAAAAATTATTGAAACCGTTTGGGATGATAGTTTACGCCAGGGTGGACAAGTATTAGCAATTGAAACAAACAAAGCCTATGATGCCATTAGCAAAGATGTAGATTGGTGTTTTTATATTCAAAGTGATGAATGCGTGCATGAAAAACATTTAGCTTCTATTAAAGAAGCGATGCAGAAATATAAAGATGATAAACAGGTTGATGGTTTATTATTCAACTACGTTCACTTTTATGGTACTTATAACTACGTTGGTAATTCTCGTCGTTGGTATCGTAAAGAAATTCGCATCATTAAAAATGATAAATCTATTCGTTCATACAAAGATGCACAAGGGTTCAGAAAAACAGATAACTCTAAATTAAACGTAAAACCCATTAGTGCCGAGATTTACCATTACGGTTGGGTAAAGCCACCAAAGGCTCAACAAGCCAAGCAAGAGCAATTTCATAAAATGTGGCACGATGATGAGTGGATGAAAAAAAACATCGCGCAAGTAAATGAGTTTGATTATTCGCAAATTGATAGTTTAGAAGAATTTAAAGGCACGCATCCTCAGGTATTTCAATCTCGTGTAGCTTCTGCTAACTGGAATTTTAAATTTGATTCGTCTCAAATTAAATTAAGTATAAAAGATAAATTCTTATTGTTTATTGAAAAAACAACCGGCTGGAAAGTTGGGGAATATAAGAATTATAAGGTTATTTAGTTTTCTTGTCACTTCGAGTGCGACTTTAGGAGCGTATCGAGAAGTGTTCTTTATAAGTTCTCGATACAAAATTCAAAGAGACAGTCCCGATAACTATCGGGATTACGCGAACTGACAGTAACTTAATATTACCTCTGTATTCTCTGCTTAAAAAACTCAGCTCTCTTTGCAGTTAAACTTCTAAAACTGGAAATAAATAAACGGCTGCATCTCGCCACTTACCATTTGATATATTACAAATACAAATGCTACAGCCACAATACTCATAACAGGTAAAGGCAATTCGGCAAATTTTAATCTGTATTTCTCCTTAATACTTTCAGGTATCCAATGGATTAAATAGCCAACTAAAATAACCGAAAACACTAATGCATAACCTTGAATAATATTAAAGGTTAACGCCCCTCCAAAATGATTAGAAATTCTATCAAAAATTAAGCTAACGGTTTCTAAACTGTCACTTCTAAAGAAAATACGTGTAAAACTAATAAAGGCTAAGGTAATAAATACCATCAAGCCTTTTACAAAAACCGATTGTGAATCTTTAAAAGGAGAAATCTTTAACCATAGTTTATGAATCACCAAACCTAATCCATTTAGTCCTCCCCAAATAATAAATAACCAAGAGCTTCCATGCCAAAAGCCTCCAAGCAACATGGTAACTAATAAATTAATATTGGTATTAACACTTTGTTTAACCTTAGGAAAGAAGTAAGCTAATAATACTAGCACAATAGCAATAAATAATAATACTAATAGCAACCAAATTTTACCTGTTAACATAACTAATACTATTGATAAGAAAGCTATACAGATATAAGAACCTATAGTGCCTTTTTTATTACCTCCTAAGGGGATGTATAAATAATCTTTTAACCAAGTTGATAATGAAATATGCCAACGCTTCCAAAACTCACTTACATCCTGTGCTTTATATGGCGATTTGAAATTGGTTTTTAAACGGTAACCTAATAATAAAGCTACTCCAATAGCAATATCTGTATAGCCACTAAAATCAGCATAAATTTGTAAGGAGTAACCAAAAATACCAAACACCGTTTCAACACCTGAGTAGTAATTTGGATTATCAAATATCCTGTCAATGTAGTTTACTGCAATATAATCGGCTAATATTTTTTTGCCTAGCCCGTTTAATATCCAAAAAATTGCATACCCAAATTCTTTACGTGTTAAACTATACTCCTGATAGATTTGATATAAAAACTCATTTGCTTTTACAATTGGTCCAGCTACCAAGTGAGGGAAAAAGCACACAAAGAAACCATAATCAAAAATAGATTTTACGGGTGTTACTTTTCCTCTGTACATATCAATGGTATAGGAAATAGATTGAAACGTAAAAAAAGAAATACCAACTGGTAAAATTAATTTATCTACTGGATCATTCGTTCCTAAAAAGGTATTGCTAAATTGCGTGAAGTGATTAAAGAATGAAATATCCGTTCCTGCTAATTGATTTACGCTCTCTGTAAAAAAATAAGCATACTTAAAATAACATAACAAGGTTAAATTAAACAACAAGCTAATGGTTAAATATACTTTTTTCTTAGATTCAGATTTACTTTGATAAATAAGCCTTCCCCAGTTATAATCACTAATAATCGTGAAGATGAGTAATATTAAAAATACTCCGCTAGTTTTATAATAAAAGAAAAAGCTAACCAATAATAAATAAAAAGTTCGCAACGTATTCTTTTTATAAATCATGGAATAAATACCCAGTACCACAGCAAAGAATCCCCAAAAATATAATTGAGTAAAAATAACCGGCTGACCTTTCACATAAAGGAAACACGATTTTAAATATGCTAAAATATCACTCACCTTATTTTACTTTGCTGTTATATCTATAACTTCTATTAATAGCGTCAAACATTAAATTTGCTAAAATACTGTAGCCTCTTCCATTAAAATGTACTTTGTCTTTTGCTGCTAAACCAGCTTTTTGCCATTTGTAAATCGATTTATAGCCGCCCATTACTGCATACAAATCATACACAGCTGCATTATGTTTTTCCATTAATTCAAACATAGCTTCTTCTGCTTTAATAGGACGCTTGTTAGCAGTTCGCCTTGTCATATAATTATCAGTAACAGTTGTAAACATAATAGCAGTATTGGGTGAAGCTATTCTTACCAATGCTATCAAACTATCATAGTTAGCCATAAATTGATCTTTAGAAAAGCTCGTACTGTGTGTGTCATTTACTCCTAATGAAAAAATAACTAAGTCAGGTGGAATAGTTGCTAATTCATTTACAAATTCCTGACATCTTAAATAAGACGATGTACTTGCACCATTAACACCAATAGCTGCGTAATAAAAACCAGGGTCTGTGTTCTCGATACTAAATCCGCGCAACATAAAGTTTGGGATAATAGAATCTTTTTTTAATAAATTAAAATTGACAGAATCAATAAGTTGCTCAAACACAAATTCGGTATAACCAAGCTTTGCAAAATCTTTTCTTACAAAATTTAATCCTGTTTGGTTTGCAATAGAAAATTCAAAACTCGGGTTAAAGTTATGATACACTCTTAACGAATTAAATGTTTGATGATGATTATTTTTTAATAAATTAAAACCAAATGTATTAGCACTATCATTTGTAATACCTGCCATTCCTGCCATTCCCAAGTTATCACACATTTCTTTAGCTAACGCACTTCTTTTTCTAATCCACTTACCTGTAGTAAATGATTTAAAAAAATGAGGGCTATTCGATTTCACAATTTTAAACGGAAAAATAAAAGTTCCGCCGCCTTTAAAATTTCCCATACTTTGGAAACCATCCATCAACACTTCTGTCCAAAAACCAGCTTGTATATGCGAACCACCAAAATGTACAACGGTTACTTTTTTTCGTTTACCTTCCTTCAGCTCATCAATCTTGTTATAAAAACTCATCATCTGCGAGCTATCCTTAGCTAAATACAATTTACTTTGGCTGTAATTAATAAAAGGATATTGTTGTGCAGTTATATTAGATGAAAGAAAACAAAAGACACAAGAGATGAGGCAAGTGAAATTTAAATTTATTTTTTTTATATATGTAGTTCTATCTTTTGTCATTAATTTTTTCTCCTAATTCCTTATTTATTTTTTACAAAACTGTTATAGTCACTCATCAACGATGAATACAACAACACTGCTATTTTTCGTGCACCTCCCGAACTAAAGTGAATATAATCCTTAGCTCCTATTCCTTCTTCTACCCAGGTTAACATACTGTTTTTACCGCCCATGCAACTATACATATCAAAAAAGGCACAGTCAGTATCAAAAGCAGCTTTTTTAATCGCATCTCGTAAATCTTCTAACTGAGGGTGTGTTTCGTATTCTGTTCCAACTTTCACACTCATATCTGCAGGACCAATTACCAAGATAGAAGCTTGTGGTGCTAATTTTTTAATGATTAAAATTTGTGCTCTTAAATACGTACCAAATGCCATTGCTTGTTCTTTCGTAGTAATATAAGGCAAAGCATTTCCGCCAAATTGAAGTATGATTAATTTCGTATTTAAGTGATCATAGAATTGCTTCAGTTGACTAAAATTAATTTGATTAAAAAAGGTGCCTGAACTTCCACGTAAACCAAAATTATCTACCATCACTCCTCTGCTCCCTTCCAACGAAATGCCATAAAAATCAGGACTATCCTTGCCTTTAAATTTAAATTCGTGCAACAACGGACCTTGATTTAAATTAAACTCTTTAATATTAAAATTACCTCCTGCGACCAATGAATCTGATGCATTTAATGTTCCATTTTCGTACAACTCAACATGAGTTTTTGTTTGTGCTCCACCATAAAATAATTTTATTTTTTTATAGGCCGCTGCTTTTGGTCCCCCATTTTTACTAGTAACAACTTTTACCCAAGCCGATTTGTATTGTGTCGTATCCGACAAGGTTAAGTAATTATTGAAACGAGTAATGTGCGCTAAAGCCCCAAAATTATTATGTTTTACACGTTTGTCTTTTCCTGCAAAAACAGGATAACGGTCCCAGCCTGTACTCCATGAAATTTTATTAACTACACTAGGAGCTACTGGCATAAACGAAATTAAACCAGGACCTTCGCCACCAAACTCGCTTTGTAGTTTTAGGCGGATATAATCACTTATTCTATCTCCTTCTATTTGCGAATCGCCATAATGCAAAATACGGATACTTTTTTCTTCATTGGCAATGTTTGCTAAGGCATTAAAGAAATTAGCCATCGCTGTTTTCGATTCGTTTTTGTATTGAATGGTGGTGATTAATTTTAAAGAAGTATCAACCTTTACAAGTTTTGCTGGCACAAGCTTATTACTATCGTTTTTAGAAACAATAGCTGTATCTAACGTTTCATCGGGCACATTTTCTTCGGCATCAGCTAAAGCAATAATATTTGAGATATCTACCTTTTCAACTTTCTTTTCTAAAAATAATGAGGAAAATGTAGGATAACGAACACAGAGTCTATCCGTAATATAAATGCCTTTGTCGGGAAATACAAAGCTTATTAAACCCAGCACCGTAAACGTGATAGCTAAAAATAAAAGTGTATGTATTGGTTTATGCATTAAGGGAAGCCTGTTTCAAAAAGCAATATCCAAATTACTTTGCCAAAAGATTTAGTAAAGCCAATTAGTTTTTCACAAATACGCTGTAAATAACCAATTTCAATGCAAATGTTAACTTTCATTAAAGTCCTGTTCTGATCAAAACTTACTTTTTAAACCTAAATACGCCTATTTTTAATATAAATATCTGACTATCAGTTGTTTGAGTTCAACATTGCTGTGAGTTTTTTTATCAAGTAGCAATATGGATTTTTTTGGTAAAAAATTGGGTAAATCGTTGATTTTTAGCTAAAATCCATTATTTTTGCACCCCTTATATTTACTTAAGAAAAAAATCATGAACATATCTAAAAAAGACATTAATGCATTAACTGCAGAATTAAGCATCACATTAACTCCATCTGACTACGAAACAAAAGTAGACAACGCTATAAAAAAAGTACAAAAACAAGCGGCTATGCCAGGTTTCCGTCCAGGAAAAGTGCCTGTTGGGTTAATTAAAAAACAACACGGTAAGTCTATTTTAGTAGATGAAATCAATAAAATTTTAAACGAAGCATTATACAACTATATCAACGAAAACAAAATCGAAATTTTAGGAAATCCAATGCCTAAAGAAGATAGCAATATCGATTTCGATAACCAAACAGAGTGGACATTTAACTATGAATTAGGCTTAACACCTGAGTTTGATGTGAAATTAGATAACTCTCAATCGTTTATTTACAATACTGTGAAAATTGATGATGAGTTAGTAGAAAAATATTTAAAAGATGTAAAACGTAACTACGGTAAGCCTTCTAACCCAGAAGTAGCTGAAGGAAAAGATGTTTTATACATTGATATCGTTGAATTAGATGCTGACAATAATGTAGTTGCTGGTGGTGTTTTCAAATCAACTAGTATTGGTATCGACAGATTAAAAAATGAAGCTGCTAAAGCTAAATTAACTGGTGCTAAGAAAGAAGATAAAATTATTATTAGTGCAAATGAATTATATGATTCTGCAGTTGACAAATCAATTTCTTTAGGCATTGATAAAGAAGTAGCTGAGAAATTTAGCTCAAACTTACAATTAACGGTTCGCAACATCGCTCGTATGGAAGATGCTGAATTAAACCAAGAATTATTTGATAAATTATACGGTGCTGGAAACATCAAATCTTTAGAAGAATTTAAAGAAAAAATTAAAAGTGAATTAGCTTTAATGTTTGCTCAAGATACAGATCGTAAATTTGTTGAAACAGTTGAACAAACATTAGTTGAGAAATTAAATATTACGTTACCAGATGATTTCTTAAAACGTTGGTTAATGGCTGTAAACGAAAAACCATTAACTAAAGAACAGTTAGAAGCTGAGTATCCTGCATACGCAAAATCTATGCAATGGAAATTAATTGAAAACAAAATTATTAAAAACAATAATATTGCTGTAACAATCGATGAAGCAAAAGAAGAAGCAAGTAACTACGTACGCTCTCAATTTGCACGTTACGGACAAATGCCTGAAGAAAATGAAGTTTCTAAAATTGTTGATGGTATTTTAGCTAAACAAGAAGAAGCTCAAAAAATATTTGAAGGCTTATACAGTAAAAAAGTATTAGATGTATTAAAAACTTCTTGTAAATTAGATACAAAAGAAGTTAGCTATAATGAATTTTTTGGGATTACTGAATAAACAATCTCAATTTTAATTTGTAGTAATAAAACAGTACATTTAATAGTTTCTACTAATAATCAATGCAAGGAGTTTACATCACTAAATCGGCTAAATTTTTGCCTAATAATCCTGTCTCTAATGAAGAGATGGAAGAATATTTAGGCATGATTGACGGCGTGCCTTCAAAAGGTAAGGGGTTAACTCTGCGTAATAATGGGATAAAATCAAGATACTATGCTATTGACAAGCAAGGTAATTCTACGCATTCTAATGCAAAAATGACCGCGCTTGCAATTGAACAATTAACAGATAGTTCTTTTTCACAAAAAGATATTGAACTGCTTGCTTGTGGAACAACATCTCCAGATAATTTACTACCATCACACGCCGTAATGGTACATGGCGAATTACAATGTGGCCCTGTGGAATTAATATCTCCATCAGGGGCATGTTGTGCTAGTATGCAAGCTCTAAAATTTGGATATACATCCATTTTAGCTGGAACAGCTAATAATGCAGTAATTACAGGTTCTGAAAAATTATCATCTCTTATGCGTGCTGATCATTTTGAAAAAGAAACGGAACGCCTAGCAGAGATGGACAAAAACCCAATCATTTCTTTTGAAAAAGATTTTTTACGTTGGATGCTTTCTGATGGAGCAGGTGCTATACTATTAGAAAACAAACCTCGTCAAACCACTTCTTTAAAAATTGAATGGTTAGAAATGAAATCCTTTGCTAATGAGTTAGAAACTTGCATGTACGCTGGATCTGACAAAACAGACGATGGTACAGTAAAAGGATGGAAAGAATATTCATCAGAAGAATGGTTAGATAAATCGATCTTTGCATTTAAACAAGATGTGAAATTATTGGGCAGAGAAATTGTACCAAGAGGAGCAGCTTATTTAAAAGATTTATTAATTAAAAAATCAGTTGATGTATCATCAATTGACTATATCCTACCTCACATCTCATCCATGTTTTTTAAACAAAAAATGTATGATGAATTTGTGAAATTAAATATCGAAATCCCTGAAGAAAAATGGTTTACAAACTTAACTTCAGTTGGCAATATTGGTTCAGGTTCTATTTTTATTATGCTTGAAGAGTTAATGAACTCCAGCAAATTAAAATCTGGACAAAAAATATTATTAATGGTTCCCGAAAGCGCAAGATTTTCATATGCTTTCAGTCTTTTAACCGTTTGCTAATTCACAGTCATGAAAAAAGAAGATTTACCTCAAGACCCTTCTGCCTTGGTTGGCGTTACGCGTGATGTTTGTTATGTAAAAGATAAAGATGGAAAATACACTACCGATTTAAGTATTGGTTGGGATGTTAAAAAACAAGCGTTAGATAACGCATGGGAAGACATTAACGAACGCATTGCCGAAGCTGCCATAAAAGTAAAGAATGGAGAAATAAGTCCTATATATTATTTCATGGAAAAAAAATTAATGGACTTGCCTTTGTTAGCTGGTTATACTGGCTTTTGGCAATGGACCATTAAAAGACACTTTAAACCTGAAGTTTTTAAAGGACTAAGCGAATCGAGATTACAAAAGTATGCTAAAGCATTTGATGTTAGTGTAGATGAATTAAAAAACTTTAATGGATAAATCATTATCATATAACCATATACAAACGGCGCATTGCGAAAATGGTGTAGCTACTGGACTTTTAAGACATCATGGCTTAGAGTTTATGACAGAACCCTTAATGTTTGGTTTAGGCTCAGGTATTTTTTACATTCATATTCCGTTTTTAATGGTAAACGGAGGTCCCGCTATTTCTTATAGAAGTATGCCAGGTTGGATTTTTAGCAGGTCTAGTAAATTATTAGGAGTAAAAGTTAATCGCAAAAAATTTAACAGCGAAAAGGAAGCATACGACTATTTAAACAAACAAATACAACTTGGAAATCCGGTTGGTTGCCAAGTTGGTGTTTACAATTTACCATATTTTCCTGCAGAATACCGTTTCCATTTCAATGCGCACAACCTAGTTGTTTATGGTAAAGAAAATGGATTGTATTTAGTGAGTGATCCTGTTATGGAAACAGTAACAACACTTACTGAAGAAGATATGTTGAAAGTTCGTTTTGCAAAAGGGCCATTAGCTCCAAAGGGGCATGTATATTATCCCGAAGATGTAAAACAGGTATCAAAAGAACAATTACAAAAAGCAATTTACAAAGCCATTAACCGCACAGCTTTTGAAATGATTCACATTCCAGGACCAATAGCAGGTGTTGATGGCATAAATTATACAGCACGTCAAATTCGTAAATGGCGTGATAAATTAGGTCCACGCAAAGCTGGCTTGTATCTAGGACAAATTGTTCGTATGCAAGAAGAAATTGGAACTGGCGGTGGCGGCTTTCGTTTTTTATATGCAGCCTTTTTAGAACAAGCTGCGGACATTACAGGAAATCAAAAATTAATTTCTTTATCAGACGAGTTTACCAAAGCTGGAGATTTGTGGCGTGCAAGTGCTATTAATATGGGGCGTATTTTTAAAGGGCGTTTAAACGAACAAAAAGACTTTTTAGAATGCGCAGATATGTTAGATAACATTGCTGCTATTGAACGTGCTGCCTTTAAAGAGTTGAGGAAAATAAAAGTCTAATCAAAAATTATTGGCTTTACATATCCCCCTCTGGAGGGGGCAGGGGGAGGATTTTTAAATACTATAAAAACATCAATCCTTAATATATGTTAATGATGGGTTACAAAATAATGTTTGACGCAATCAATCATTAAACCTTTAAACTTAAATCAAAATGAAAACTTCCATCATCACCATCGCTAACACTGTTGCATTAGTAATTGGCTTAACATCTTGTAAAGAAGATAACACTGAGTTGATTCAAAAAATTGAAAGCGCACAAACACAATTAAAACAAGAAGATTCTATTTTAAATGTGCAACGTTCTGAAATTACTGCTATGTTTTACACTGATACAATGCACTTAAAAGACACTAGCAATCTTGTAAATATGTTGCAGAAAAATTTGGTAGATGAACAAACCTCATTAATTACACGTTTAGAGTTAATCATTCAAAAAAACAAAGACTTAATAACTAAACTAAATGATGACGCTGTAAATCCTAAAGAAGCTGAGAAAGAATACATGGCTCATGTAGATGAATTAGCATTAATGCAAACAGAAATTAATGCTACAAAAGAAGGCTATGAGAAATTGGTAAAACAATTGGATGAAGCTTTTAAAAATCTTGGAGATACAACTAAAATAAAGTAAGTAAAAACAAAAAGCCCCGATATTTCTATCAGGGCTTTTTTGGAGTTAGTAGCTTTGAGTGGACAAAAAAGTATATTGCATAAGTCTTAACTTAGACTATGAGAAAAGAAAGAACACATTACAGTAAAGAGTTTAAACTAAAGGCTGTAGAATTAAGTAATCAAAGAGGAAGTTTAATGAGCGTAGCTCAAGAATTAAGTATTAGCAGGGAAACATTAAAACGATGGAAACAAGAGTTTAATGCTGGTAAATTTAATGAAGATGTTCCAAATACAAAGATTAGGAGTGCGGAGCAAGAAGAGATTACTAGATTAAAGAAAGCTCTCTATGAGTCAAATTTAGAACGTGATATACTAAAAAAGGCGGTAAGCATCTTCTCCAAGAGCGACAGGTAAGATTTCAGTTCATCCGAAATCACGTTATTGAATTTCCTGTTGGGAAGATGTGTCAAGTTTTAAAAGTAAGTACGAGTGGTTATTATAAGTGGTTCCATAGAACTCCAAGCAAACGAGAATTAAGAAATACTATGCTTGTGAAAGAAATACATCAATTATATAGGGATAGCAGATGTAGATATGGCAGCCCAAGAATAACTAAAGAGTTGAATATGCAAGGTATAATAGCATCACAACCACTTGTAGCTAAATTAATGAGAAGGGAACACATAAAAAGTATTGTTAGAAGAAAGTACAGAGTCACTACAAACTCATCACATAAATATCCAGTAGTTGCAAATAAGTTGAATCGTGAATTTAAAGTACTGGAACAAAACAAAGTTTGGGTGTCTGATATAACTTATATAAGCACAGCTAAAGGCTGGTTGTATTTAACAACGGTGATTGATTTATTTGACAGAAAAGTAATTGGATGGGCTTTGAGTGAAACAATGAGAACAAAAGACACTGTAATAGCAGCTTTTAAAATGGCGACAATCAATAGATCTTTGAGAGACACAAAAGAATTACTTTTCCATTCAGACAGAGGAATACAATACGCATGTGATGAGTTTAAAGAAGAATTGGCACGTTATAAAGTGGTGCAAAGAAGTATGAGTAGAAAAGGCAATTGTTGGGATAATGCAGTAGCTGAGAGCTTTTTTAAAACTTTAAAAGTCGAATTGATTTATCATAATGAGTATAAAACAAAACAAGAAGCGGCTTTATCAATTTTTGAATACATCGAAACTTGGTATAATAAAAACAGAAGGCACAAAAACTTAAATAATTTAACTATCTTAGAGTATCAAAAATTAATCAATAATAATAACCTAAAAAATGCGGCTTAATGCTAATAAATTTTTGTCCACTTTTTGTTTGGAATTCCACCTTGTTTCAGTTTCATATAGTTCCGCTAGATCAAAGTCTAGCATTACTTTTTGTCCTCTTACTTCATAAATTTTTGTTTGAATCACTTGTAATTGCATCTCTCTATAAATTAAATTGTTTCTCTTAAACAAAAGTAATTTATTTTATAGTTGACTTCTGCTACAGATCGTAGCATTTTTCAAAAAACAAAAAACCCCGATATTTCTATCGGGGCTTTTATTTATCTATTCAGTTGTTTCAGAATTAAGCTTCTTCTTCAACCTCTTCTTTACTTGCCATTAAACGCTCGTACTCTTCTTTACTACCAACTACGATTTTTTCGTATTGACGTAAACCTGTACCTGCTGGAATTAAGTGACCAACAATAACGTTTTCTTTTAAGCCTTGT
>Ga0208266_100024_pt1 | contig 163284 bp, 144 predicted proteins | sample LakWasMet67_HOW9_2_FD_183897 | JGI IMG/M metagenome (GOLD analysis project Ga0208266, IMG submission 183897) | Freshwater sediment methanotrophic microbial communities from Lake Washington under simulated oxygen tension - Sediment Metagenome... | ecosystem: Environmental > Aquatic > Freshwater...
TCTCAGGGGTTATATGCGCTACGCGATGGATGGATCAAGCTTCACCATTCCAAGTGAAACGCCCTGTGCGGACCCGCATGCAGGGTGTTGTGGGGGCTGAGGGTTAGAGACCCTCGGCTACCCGATTAGGCCAAATGCATGATTGCAAGACCTGACCCCAGGCTTTCGTGTGGCATCACCAGCAAAGGCCCATGGCGTAGCTCAAAAACTCCGGGGATACAACAAGCATTATCCAATGCCTATCTCAAGTCTCAGGGGTTATATGCGCTACGCGATGGATGGATCAAGCTTCACCATTCCAAGTGAAACGCCCTGTGCGGACCCGCATGCAGGGTGTTGTGGGGGCTGAGGGTTAGAGACCCTCGGCTACCCGATTAGGTATTTAAGTTTGCTTTGACCTCAGTTATTTATTTTTCAGAATATATTTGCCCCATGAGAAGTTTGCATATCCAACAATACTAGCTACAACAAATGCGCCAAACGATTCAACGCTATATGAAAAAATAACTATTGAAATAAATAGGCTTACCACACCCCATAAAAACAAGGTCTTGCTTGAAAACTTTGAGACAAAAGTTAGAACTTTTTCGGTAATCCACAAGTATGAGAGTAAGAGAATCAAGTAAACAACCATATCAGTTGATCCGTGATAATCAGATTCGTAATCGTTCATTGCGTCGAGATAGCCCATATTTATACCTTCTTAGGATTTGGTGAGCTGAGAGACGGAGCAACCCCCGGAACTATGTTGCGCCTAACGTAGAGCTAACCGGGCGCGGCCCAGAAAGCTAAGCAACACAACCGTATTATCCCCGCGCTCCTGTTGAGCGACGGGTTAGACACGTTTTTTACTTAGGAGAAAATTATGGAACACAAAAGAGTTTTTACCGGATCGAGCGAAACCGAGGGGGAATTAAGAATATTTCTGGATGCAGCAGAATCCCTCGAAAGCGGAGTGCCAAAAGAGCTGTTCAAGAATGATTATTACTGGAAAGTGATGACTGCCGGTCGTAACGGCCCGACAGACGCCTATCCAGGATCACAGGCGCTTGACGATACCGGCGGATTTTTCGACGAACGCGAAGGGCTTGTTTACTTAACAGATAAGGCAAAGGGCTGCATAAGTGCCTAACGTAGAAATAACGGGACGCGGTACAAAGAGTGACGGTGACGCATAGATTGATTCCGCGTTCCCGTTGATTGAAATGTTAGATGTGTTGTGGCGCATGACTATGGACTTGGCTTTACGTCAAGAGCCAGTGTTACAGCGCCATCAGGAATAAGGATGGAAGAATATGACAATTTATAATGGTTGGCCAGAGCACACAATTCCACGAGTAGCGGCAAAGCTTTTTCTTGGTTCAGCAGCCAAACATTTTGGGAAAGCTTTGTGGTGCCTCTCACGGTCTTTAAGAGAATATTGGTATCACTGGCGAAATCGAGCCATTTTTGAGAGTAACCTGGGGAATTGGATATTCCTTCGGCGGGTGGAACTTCGACAACAAACAAAAACTGAGGCATGTGGTACTCCTTCGGTTGGTGAAAAGTAAACATCTAACGCCATGCTCAGGAGCGCAGTGCCGCGCGACTGAACCTAAATTTAACGAAAACCATGACGCGGCACTGCGTCGCCTGGAGCTATGAGTTATGCGTAAAACTAAATGGATAAGCGCTCGCCGCTCATGGCCGAAAACATTGATAATCGGAATTTCGTGGTCATGGGACGAGGACGGAACAGGCTGTCTAATGATCCATTTTTTCAAGTGGGTGATGCTTATAGGCCCTCACGTTTCCGGCGTATAACGCCGTGTTAAGCGGAAAGCCGCAACACACGGAACTTTAATAAACAAAACGAGCTTCGGGCGGCTTTTCCGCTTGAACGCATAGTTATACCGGAGAATTTAAAATGTTTTTCTGCCCACAATGCGAAAGCGACACAGAAACACTGAACGAAGGATATTGCGAGGAGTGCAGAGCCGAAAACCAGAACAGTCTGGATCAGCATAATTTTGAATTTGACGCATGGAATGGAATGAGCGCCCAGGACAGAGACAACCGGATCAAACAAGCGTATGTATAACGCTATGTTCAGGGGGCCGCGCCATGAACAAAATTAATTTAAGCAAACGACCCAGAGGGCGCGGTTCCGCTGGAACTAACTGTTAGGCCTACTTATGAAAATAATGTTTACTGTTTTTTTAATTTGCATGACTTCAAATGTTTATGCGCATGGCAGCTCACACAGACATACAATGCGTGAGCGTGAAGATATGTATGGCAATACTTATCTTGAATGCTACGACCGTATCCTGTCACTCGCACCCATAATAAAACTTCATTTTAGTCGTGTCAGGTGGCATTTATTTTCTGATAACGAATACTACGAAGTAGAGGTTGAGCCGGACAAAATTATAAGTCATCAAGAGTATTTGGAACTATATGACGAATTTATAGCAGGCGACCGTGATTGCGCTAATTACAATGAATACCACTTTTAATGTGTGCGCCTAACGCCACGGTAAGGCGACCGACGCCAGCTGAAGCCGAAAAGCACGAAGAACTTTGAAAAACACAAACCTCAAACCGCGCTTAGGGCGGCGGGTCGGCCTTGACCGTATAGTTACATTTGGATTATTAAATGAGATTTAAGGCGAAAGAAATAGAATGCAGAACAACTCTACAACAAGCTAAGCGACAAAATCGTATTATGTGGGGCAGATTTAGGTTTATTCACACTGGATATATTCCAATGCGTTTTAGAAAGAAACCGGCCAGTCCGCGTTGACTGGCGAGTTGAGCGGATGGCAATGGTGCCTTAGCAGCGGAATGGAACCAGCATGGCATAGCTGGGATGAATTTTGAGGCGATGACTCTGGCATGCAGATGGGTGACGGAACCTATATTTGCCCTTACTGCGAGCGGTAAATCATGCCGACATACCGTGGCAAGCAACCGCCGAAACTGGCCCGACACAAGAAAGCGCATAACGTAGAGCTAAGCAGGCGCGGCCCTGGTAGCTTGGTAAGCAAAACCGCCGCAGAACCGCGCTCTGCTTGAGCGCAATGTTATGCTTTTTTATTAAAAATGGATGTGTAATGGATAAACCAACTGGTATTCTTGGGGTGAGCCGAGTCAATGAACCGATACGCTGCATGTACCCATTCGAGACTTTGCAGATTGCTCGCGGTGTAATAACGCTTTCTGCTTGGAATCCAACAAACCCAGCAAAGCCGATTGATGCGCTTATCTTCAAAGTTGAAGATTTAGAGGACATCATTGTTGTGGAGTTGATGGCTGATCAAAAGCTTCGCACCAAAAAAACCATGGTTCCACCAGAGAATAGTGAAACGTGACGAGCGGCTTGCCATCACTTGAGTAGCCAACACCTTCGGCCTTTCGGTGCATCGCATCTTGCCGAAGATGCAGTGACACCACATGTTTTGCAAGTGGAGTTAAATCTCTTGGATGCTGTAGCGCGGCCTGTACTGCATCCTCAACTTGTTCTGCTGACGGGTGAATAGGCTTCTCGCCTTCCCATTCAATGTGTAGTGGCATAGTGATTTCCTAGGTAGTGCATAACGTAGAAATAACGGGACGCGGTACAAAGAATGACGGTGACGCATAGATTGATTCCGCGTTCCCGTTGATTGTTATGTTAGGGGTTTGATTATTATTTAGCAAAATGGAGAATATCATGAATATGTTTTTCGATGACGGACAAAGGGTCGTCGTCACAAATAATGCTTGCATTCCATGTTGCTTCAAGATTTTGATTATGCGCAAGTTGGCAATAGCGATCCCATGCTTGATGATAAGCTTTAATGCGAGCTTTGCTAACGAAAGGAGCGAAATTATGAATAGCGGTAGCCATAGCTTCGAAATTGTCCCTGAGAAAGTTATCGACATCGGGGACGTTATGCGTGGAACCGTGCCTGCGAGCGGCTTCAAGCCGTCCCAATGCGGGAGCGAAAGCCTCCCTAAAGTCTTTGACGGCTGTTGTAACAACATTCTTGTGCCTGATGTAAAGAGCAACAGCGGCAGTAATAATACATCCGAATATAGTAGCTTCTGGTCCAGTAATGTTCATGATGATTTTTGGTCTTTTGTGGGGATCATCCCGTCAATATGGCTAATGTTATGGGCTGCTAATTTGAATGCCCCTAACGTAGAGCTAACCGGGCGCGGCCCGGAAAGCTGAATAAACAAAACCGCATTATAACCGCGCTCCGGTTGAGCGCCGGGTTAGGTGACATAGCTTATTTGCTCCAACGTAATGTGTTTTTCTTCACCTTCACCAGTAACAACCAGCTCTACTAATACCGCCGCATTTTGACTGACCTGAGTAACACACTCAACCAAGGCATACAGCGGAATGCTATTGGGTTTGAAGTATTTAACTTGGATTGACTGCTTGGTATCGCTTGAAGGACTTTCGGCTTCGGCAATACATTGAGCAAAATCACTCTCGATAGCCTGTGCTGGGTTGCGCCCATAAGAGAGTGCATACCCAAATTGCTGGGCTAAGGCAGAAAAGTCACGTTTCGCAACCAAGGCAACTGCTTCCTGGCCAAATTTGGTAAGAGATTCTACATTGGTTTGGCTCGAAGAAAGTTTCATGTTACCTAACGTAGAGCTAACCGGGCGCGGCCCGGAAAGCTGAATAAACAAAACCGCATTATAACCGCGCTCCGGTTGAGCGCCATGTTAGGCTAGGGAACAGAAATTTAACTTTACCCTGATCCCAGTTATTGGTGATTGGCATGATTATTTGCTGTCTTACTTTGGGAGCTTCATTTTCGCCCTCAGCCACTGCAAGGCTAGGCTGTAAGCAGGGTTGCTCTCGTTTTTAGTGAGAATCTCAAATTTTGTGACGTTAGATGAATATTGGATTGGGAATTCATCGCTTGGAATTTGGCTGGGAGCGTGATCTATGCCAGTCTGGAACCAGGGGTTGAGCTTCTCAAAAGTGGTTATTAAGTCCGGGCTTAATTTATTGAAGCTCTCATTTATCGGTATCGCGCCAATCTTTCTTCGCACCTGAAATGACAGGCTATCCATTGCGCAGAGATGGCCTGTGTTGTATTCCACGCCGATGGTGTTGTATCTGTTGTCTGCGCTGCCGTGCTTTTCAAGTTCGTCGATGAAGTCTTGGATGGTAAATCTTTTTAAATGATGTGAAACGCTATGGTCTACTTGAATGCTATGGTGTGGCAATATGCTAAGGTCAGCAAAAGAAGTGTCGATTCTGCTTGCGGCCTTAAAGAGCTCTTTTATTGGGTGGGCTTTAAATTTTTTGACGCCCTCGTCATTCATTAGCAGGAAAGCCTTTAAGTATTTCTCTATAGCTTGTGCCGCTGCCCAGTAAAATCCCCGTGGCAGCCCCTTTTGCGCTAGCAGTCGGGACATCAAATAATCCTGATCGCCAGGTACCACAAAAGACTCGTAAATGACATCAACGGCGCTGCATTCGGCTTTTGACTGGATGTGCTCAGGCATGCGTTTGAAGTTAGCTATTTCTTTGCTCATGTCGAAGTTATAAATGAAACCCATTTTGTCATTTTCTGAATTCAAGGCGTGCTCCTTTTCTGCTTGGGGAAAAGCCTAACAAGTTATTAAGCTGTTAACAGTATATCTACCACCAAACCTATGTTGCAACAATAAATTTGTGAACTGCAAGGGTTTTTTCTTTCCGTATATCATCCAAACTGCGCTAAAAATCGCTTTTGGAGGTTGTCATGCTGCCCGTTCCCGCATCCCTGAGTCAGGCATTCGAGTCACAGCTTTCTCAGCGCAATATCCCGGATCAGCAACGCCGCGATTTTCATAAGTGGCTTAGGTTTTATCTGGATTTTTGCGCTAAGTACACGTTGGACCCGAAACTTACCGCTAGCTTTGCCGGGTTTGATGGAAAATTAAAAAGCAAAGGACAATCCGATGCGCAAAGACAACTGGCTCGTCGGTCCATTGCCATTTATTACCGAACAATTGGCGTCATTAAATCCCCGCAAGCTACCTCCGGCAATTCATCCGCTAAAAATCCTTCGTCATGGGTGGCGTCAGACACGCCAAATCAGACGTCTTCCAAACAGGCCGATTTGCCGACTGCAAAACACGCAATTCCGTTGCCTGCCGATGCGACTGAACCGCAGAAATTGACCGGTTCTAACTGGGAAGCCATTTATGAGCAACTGAAAAACGCCATCAAGGTACGCCATTATTCGAACAAGACTTGGCAAGCCTACCGCTATTGGCTGCAACAGTTTCAAACCTTTACCAAAAGCAAGGATGTCGGCTTATTGGGCATGGCCGATGTCAAAGGCTTTTTGAGTCATCTCGCCGTGAACAAACAGGTCGCCGCGTCTAGCCAGAACCAAGCGTTCAATGCGCTACTGTTTTTATTCAAGAATGTGTTACAAAAGGAGTTCGGTAAGGTTGAAGGCGTGGTGCGGGCCAAACGGCGGCCTTACATTCCGGTAGTATTGTCGCGCCCTGAAGTGGATCGGATTATCGGATTGCTGGAACCGCCTTATGATTTGATCGCCAAACTGTTGTACGGCTGCGGCTTGCGCTTGTTCGAATGTCTGAAATTACGGGTACAGGATTTGAATTTCGATATGCAAGTATTGACGGTGCATGACGGCAAAGGTCTGAAAGACCGCACCTTGCCGATGCCGTCAACTTTGACTGCCGAACTTGCCGCCCAAGTAGAGCAAGTGGCGATCTTACATGAGCAGGATTTGGCGGCTAACACTGCTGGGGTATTCTTGCCTGGTGCGCTGGACATCAAGTATAAAAACGCGGCAAAAGAATTCGCTTGGCAATGGTTGTTCCCCGCCAAATCGCTCACTTTGATGCCAGTCAGTGAGGATTATCGGCGTTGGCATTTGCACGAAACTCACGTGCAACGCGCGATTAAATTAGCTGTGCGCAAAAGCCGCATCGCCAAACGCGCGTCGGCGCATACGTTTCGCCACAGCTTCGCCAGTCATCTTTTACAGGCCAACGTCGATATTCGCACCATTCAGGAATTGCTTGGTCACAGCGATTTGAAAACAACGATGATCTACACTCATACAGTACCCAGTGTGACGATTAAAGAAGCTAAAAGTCCTTTGGATTTATAAATCAGTGATGTTAGGTTTTGGCTGCAATGAGCTAGTTTACAGTCAGTGACCAAAGATTTTTCTACGGCAGATAATGGCCGAAAAACGACACTCCCCTCTTTGCAATACCCGATACTATCAACCACAACACGTTTTGGATAATTGATTGCTTTGGATTTTTGTTCTCCCCCCTTACGATGTTATAGTCCGAGAAAATTCACACGGTATTTGATCATGATCGGATTTATTCTTTGCAGCGTGTCTCTGGCGGCCCTGGTGCAGAACCAAAACCAATTTCTATCGCTACTTGCCACTCCGGTAGCTTTGGGCGTCGGCCTGACGGTGATGGCTGCCAGTTTGCTGGCAGGCTATTTTAAAAAAGCTCCCACCGTTATTTGGCACGACGGATTTGCCACCAGCGGCCTGTTAGTCTGGTATGCGTACTGGATGCAGGAGTTCAACTACGATGCGCCGATGTTCTTTTTCTTCCCGTTGTATTTCGCGTTTTTAACCTCAATCGTGACGATAACCTTGATCAATAAGAGTGAATATTTCGACTTGGAATCTATCCGGCATCTGCGACACCTGGAAAAAAACAGCTATTTTAATATCGGTACGATTGTGGTGTTTGTGCTGATTAGCCTGCTGATTACCCGCCACTACATGCTGTACCCGATAGCGATGACGTTTTTCATAATCCGTCATACGATGACCGTCTGTCTGGAAATTATCGATAGCTGATACATTTGTTTACAGGGCAGGGCGAACCCAGTTGCAGTCGCCCGGTCTCTTATTCTCCCAATGACTTAAGGCAATGCCGGAAAGCCTGCAAGGCCGCACTTTCCATTATAATGTCGGCTCTTTCCCCGATATTTCTTGAGCCATGCCTAACAACGCGCCCTTTCAGCGAGCCGCAGACGCCCCGCCTTTGCCCACCGGTACGGTTAAGTTTATTGTCTACTGCTTAGCCGGTTTTCGCGGCTGGATCTTCCTGATGATGATTCTTGAAACCGGGCAGGCGGCATGCAGTATTCTGGTGCCTTATGCGATTAAAGCCATTATGGACGGCGTGACCCATTTGTCAGGCGCGACGGTGCTGGAGAGTCTACGCGGGCCGTTGTTGCTGTTGGCCGGTTTGAACGTGGCGGAAATCCTGTTTAGCCGGGGCAGCGGCGCGGTATTGATTATCATGGGGCCGCGCTTGCGCCAGTACACTACAAAAGCCTTGTACGCCTATCTGCAATATCATGCGCCGCGTTATTTCGGCAGTCATTTTGCGGGCGCGTTGGCCCATCGCATCAGCGAAACGGCGATGAGCGTCAATCATACGACATGGTCGGTGTTATGCGATTTTTGGCCCATTCTGGTCACTTTCGCGGTTTCCATAGGGTTGCTATTCAACGTGCATCAAGGCTTGGGCCTGTTGGTCGCGGGCTGGGTGTTCGCGTATGTGAGCCTTTCGTATTGGCTGGCGACGCGCTGTCAGCCTTATGCGCAGGGTTACGCGGCGACTCGCAGCCTGGTGAACGGCAAGATTGTCGATGCGGTGACCAACATCCTGAATGCCAAGTTGTTTGCACGCCTGCATTTTGAACGGGAGTTTCTGGACGGTTTTTTGGAAACCGAAGTCCAGGCCGGGCGTCGCACTTTTTGGTATATGGAACGGGTGCGCTGGTTCCAGTTTACTGCGGCCGCCCTGCTCAAAGTCGGCACGGTGTACTATGCGTTGACGTTGTGGGACGGCGGTTTGATCGGTGTCGGCGATTTCACCATGAGCATCGGGCTGGCTTTACTGATTATCAACGATGCGCGCAATCTGACCCGGCGCTTTTTGGAGTTTTTCGAATATGTCGGCAATGTCGCAAACGGTGTGGAAACCATCGTTCAGCCGCATGAAATTGTCGATGTAGCGGGCGCGTTGCCGCTGGAAATCAGCCAGGGCCGGATTGAATTTCGTAATGTGCGTTTCGGTTATGAGCCGGGTCAGCCGGTGTTCGACGGCTTGAATGTCGTCATCGAGCCGGGGCAGCGGGTCGGGTTGGTCGGCTTTTCCGGTTCCGGCAAATCGACTTTCGTCAGCCTGATGTTGCGCAACTATCAGCCGCAAAGCGGCCGGATCCTGATCGACGACGTGGATATTCAGCAGGTTCTGCTGGATTCGCTGCATGAGCAGGTGAGTTTGATCCCGCAAGACCCCAGTCTGTTTCATCGCAGCCTGAAAGAAAACATCGGTTACGGTCGCTTGGCGGCGGACGATGCAGCCATTGAAGCGGCGGCGCGTATGGCGCATGCCGATGAGTTTATCAAGGTGATGCCTGAAGGTTACGATTCCTTGGTCGGCGAGCGCGGGGTGAAATTATCCGGAGGCCAGCGCCAGCGCATTGCGATTGCGCGGGTGATGTTGAAAGACGCGCCGATTTTGATTCTGGACGAAGCCACGTCCAGTCTGGATTCGGTCACCGAGCTTACCATTCAGGAAAACCTCGACCGCGCGATGGGTTGTAAGACGGTCATCGCCATTGCGCACCGTTTGTCTACGATTGCGCATTTGGACCGGATTTTGGTATTCGATCAGGGGCGCATCGTAGAAGACGGCGGGCATGATCAACTCTTGGCGCAACAGGGTGTTTATTATCGTTTGTGGACTATGCAGGCGGGCGGTTTCTTGCCGGAACGAGAGCAAAGCAACCCGCTGAACGGTTCAGAATCGAACAAGGATTAAACTAATCATTCTATTAACTGATGTTACGCATTGTCCACGAAAAGCACGAAAGACACGAAAAATAGAGAGCCGTATGTTGCGCGCTAGTTCCCAAGCTCCTGCTTGGGAATTCAGTACGGGAAGCTCTCGGCAACCGCTCCTGCGTTGCTCTACCTCCTGCATCCATGCAGTCGTAGCTTCCCGGCTCGCAAAGCTGGAGTTTTGCTCACAGGGTTCCCAAGCGGGAGCTTGGGAACCAGCGTATCTCTTAGCGCTACGTGGAAATGCAGTCAAAGGCGCACTGCGCCGCGAGTTGAGTGCATCCTACGCACTACATCCAGGCAGCACGAAAGACACGAAAAAAATAGAGCGCCGTATGTTTCCCGGTTTACGACATTCATCTTTCCAATCTTGACGATGGGCTTTACTTATTGTTCCTGTACCCGGTTTTTTTCGTGCTTTTTGTGTCTTTCGTGGACTACGCTTTTTTATTAGGTACATGCGTGACATCAGTTATTAATGACCGGTTCAGATTCGCTGTAGTATTCTTCAGCCTCAAATCACAATTCATTGAAGGATGCTCACATGCGAAACAAAGCGATTTTATTCGGTTCATTTTTATTGGTTTCCAGCTCAGTGTTTGCCGAGCAAAGTTTGCTCGAAGGTGTGGCAAAACAAGCGGCTAAAGATACCGCTACAGTCGTAGCGCCGGACGCTGTTAAAAAGGTCGAGTCTGCCAACCAAACGCTGGAAGATGCCAAAAATTTAAAAAAAGGCGTAGAAAACGCGCCTGATGCGGTTAAAGATCAATTGAAAGAAACGCTGAAGGAATCAGTTGAGAAAAAGGTCGAGCAAGCAACGCCGGAACAAACAAAAAAAGCCGTTGAAGTATTAAAAGCCGGTAAAGAAAAGATTGAAAGTGCGCCCAAATCCACTAAGGCAGTCAAGAGCAAAGTTAAAGCAAAAGCCGCTGAAAAGGCGCTGGATCTGTTGCGTTAATCTTCGACTAAGGTCGGCTTTATGTCGTGTAAAAAAATGCGTATGAGTCTGTAAATACGCGGCATAAATGATCTTGCTTTCCCTGAATGGCCGCGGCGAAATCTGCGGCCATTTTCTTTTCTAAGACCGTATCCGTATTAGCGGTATTACGCTTTAGTCATTACATTCGTAACGCTGTATTTCATCAAAAATTCCGGTATTCGTTGTTCCAGCCAATACTCCGGACAAAAAGGGATTAATCCTGAGATGAAGCCAACATGGCCGCCGTGCCGGGTCAGTTCCAATTGCACATAGGGCGATATTTCATTCGGCTTGGGCAGCACTTCTTGGGTCATAAACGGATCGTCAGCGGCCTGGATCACTAAGGTGGGCACCGAGATCGATTTGAGATATTGCCTGGAGCTGGAGCGCCGGTAATAGTCGCGTACATCGTCAAAGCCATGCAGTTTGGCCACGACCCGATCGTCGTATTGCCAGAACGACTTGATTGTCGATAAATCGCCCAGTTCCTTGATCTTCATCGCTTCTTGAGCTTGACCTGTGTTTTCAAGGTGCAGCAGTTTGACGCGCATATAGGCTTTTAACTCTCTCAGTAAATTGAAGCGATAGAAGGTTGAAAAACCGTTATCCAGTTTTGTCGCGCAAATTCCCAGCAGCAACGGCACCGAAACCGCGACCGCGGCAAACAGGTTTAACCGGTCGCCTTGTTCGCCCAGCCACTTTAAAAGCACATTGCCGCCTAATGAAAAACCTACCGCGCCTAAAGGCGTTTCGGGTTCGCGTAGCCGCAAGGTTTGATACAGAAAATCAATATCTTCCGTTTCGCCGGAATGATAGCTGCGAGCCCTGTTGTTGGATGACCCGCTACAGCCGCGGAAATTAAGCGCGGCGCTGCGAAAGCCTTGTTTGAGCAAGACGCTTTGCAAGCCTTTGATATAAACCGATTGCGAGCTGCCGGTTAAACCGTGGATCAGCATAATCAACGGCTGCTTGCCGGTGCCGCAATAATCGATGTCGATAAAATCGTGATCGGGAGTCGTTAATCTTTCGCGGCGATAATCGGGCGGATCGGGCGTTGTTCTTAATAAGGCCGGATAAAGCGTCTGTAAATGGCTGTTGCATAACCACCACGCGGGCTTGAAGGATGTTTTGGTAAGCATGGGCTATAGAATTTCGTAACAGGGATGCCTGATTGTAATACCATTCGCGAACAATCAATTAATCTTGGCGGTTACCGATATGAAAAAAGTAGTTATTTACAATCACGGCAAAGACAGCATACCTTGGGGCGAAAAGACCATCCAATTTGCCGAGGTTGCCAAAAGCTACGGCTATGCGTTTGAAAGTCCGGATTACCGGGAACACTCGGACCCTGATAAGCGGGTCGAGCAACTGCTGGCAATGGCTTTATCCGGCTACGATGAAGTCGTATTAATCGGCTCCAGCATGGGCGCTTATGTTGCAACCGCGGCCTCGGAATCGATTAAACCCAAGGGGCTGTTCCTGTTGGCGCCCGCGTTCTATTTGCCCGGCTACCGGCAAACCGAGTTTACACCGACGGCTGAGGATATTCGGGTGTTCCACGGCTGGCAGGACGATATTGTTCCGCCGGAAAATGCCTTTCGGTTTTGCCGAAAGTACCGCGTCCGTTTGAATCTATACGATACCGATCACCGGATGCTCAGTGCGATGCCACAGTTGGTTGATGAATTCAGCCGGTTTTTGGCTGGGTTTGGCGGGTGATGGACTTTATAAAGTTGAGTTTTAGAGCTGACGGCCTCATATCGTCAATAACCAAACTCAACAACAAGGCCATCCCATGACTACTTTGCACATTGTTTGCCCCCATTGCCATGCGGTAAATCGTATAGCGTCCGAGCGCTTGAGCCAACATCCCCGTTGCGGGCAATGCAAAGAGGCGTTGTTTACCGGGCATCCTTTGGAATTAACCGGCCGCAGTTTTCAACAGCACATTGCCCGTAATGATATTCCTGTGGTGGTCGATTTCTGGGCGTCCTGGTGCGGGCCGTGCAAGATGATGGCCCCAGCCTATGCCCAAGCGGCTGCTGCGCTTGAACCCAAGGTGCGTTTGGCCAAACTCAATACCGAGCAGGAACAGGATATTGCCGCGCAATTTAATATTCGCAGCATTCCTACGCTGGTCATATTCAAAGCCGGTCGTGAAATAGTCCGCATGTCGGGCGCGATGAGCGCCGCGGATATTGTGCGCTGGGTCAACAGTAACGTTTGAACCCGGTACATAGCCTACTTATCTTCGGCACTTTCGATCTCCTTTAAAAATTGGGCGACCCAGTGTTTGACGCGCGGCAGGCAGCTGTTTAGCGAGGCCCGCTTTTCCGGGATAGCGAAGAAATCGGGTTCATGAAGATAGGGATTTTTGATGCTGCCGACATCGATGGCATCGTGACTGAGATCGACTATGCGCCCGCCGATGATATTGTATTGATGCTGATAGTGGCCGCAGATCGAGCCGCCGAACACCTGATTCATGAACAGGCTGCCGTATTTGCACGATCCGGAAAGATCGGCTGGAGGCAGCGCATGGCGTTCGGCCGCCTGTTCGCACCATTTACGAAATACAAAAACCTTGGCTTGCGCGAAACGTTCGTAGGAATAGGCGAGTTGCGCCTCCCGGTCTAAAGTCCAATCTGTCATGTTAAGGGCCTAAGCGAATTACATAGCGGCCCTCCACGATGGATTGGAGGGATAGGGGCGCGGGTAGGGCGGTTTTGGGTCCGCCCTACTTTTGGGGGTCAGTGAGTCTGAACAAGCTCATCATGCGTAAACCTGACCCGCTCTTCAGCCGAACGCCCCAGGGCTTTGGCAAACCACGGCGGCGGGGCATCGAATACTTTCTGGAATTCTTTTAACTGATCGACCGCTTCGGTGACATCCGGGATCTTGATCGGGTAAATATCGGCGCGTATCACTTTAGCCGCCGCCGGGCCGCCGATCGATTGCACGAACATGACATGGCAATCTTTAATCAAATTGGCGCGAAACAGGTTTCTGTCATCGCTGCTGTCGGCTTCGATAGTCGAGCGTATATCAACCAGTTTGTAATCATCCTGCGACAACTGATAAACCAGAAAACGGATGCAGGAACCGAAATGGCCGTTAATCAACGCGCCGCTGTTTGAGCCGATGGCGACGCGGATAGAATCGGGCATATCGCCGTCTTTATAAGGCAATATTTCCGGCAGGTCTTCATCTTCGGCCTCGTCGCCCCACAGGTAACGCACCGCCAGTTTGATATTGGCAAGACCGATGCCGATGTCCTCGCCGTCCTCTTCGCCGTCCAGGCTGCCTAAACCGGTTTTAAGATTGGTGACGGTGATGGATTTTAATTTCTCGTCATTCAGAGGCGAGCCGACTCGCTCGTGCAATATTTCCAACAGCCTGGGGACGTCGATACCGGGCAGGATGCGCGAGGCTAAGGCAATGCGTAAGGCCAGTTCACGGGGCAATGCTTCCATTTTAATCTCCTGATTTAACAAGCTTGGATAATGATTTGAGTATTTTTCGGGTGGAGGCCAAGTCCAACGCAGTGAAATCGTCGTGCGATTTAAGCGTTGGGTCTGCACCGGCCGCCAACAGTTGTTCGACAACTTTTTCCCTGCCGCTGGATGCCGCAAAAATCAAGGCGGTAGCGCCGGAGGCGGAGTTTTGATGATTAATGTCGACGCCTGCATCAAGCAGGGCCTCGATACAGTCGCTGTTCTCGGCATAACACGCCGCCCACAATGCGTTATTGCCGTATTGATCGATAACGTCCGGCGCGGCATGCCGTTCGATCAAAAAACGGACTGTATCGCTACGGCCTTGCCGGCTTGCCAGGATCAACGGATAAATGCCGTCACTGTTTTTTAAAACCGGTTGGGCGATAGAAAAATAGTTGTTTTGCAACCAATCCCGTATTTCAGGCTTCATCACGCGTCCTGATGTTGTTCTTTCCAGCCGGAATAACCGCCTTCCAGACTGTAGACATCCTTGAAGCCGAAATCGCTGAAAAATTCGGCAAGGTGCTCGCTGGCATGGCCGTAATAGCAATAAATCAGCAGGCTGCGCTGCTTATCGCCGCGTTTGACCAACGAATCTTTTAAGCCCTCATGAACGTGCAGAGCGTCTTCCAAATGTCCGGCCTTATAATCTTTCATGTCTCTACAGTCGAGGATCATAGGTTTTGATGCTTTGATCAGTTGTTTGGAATCGGCAATGGAGATTTTTTTGTATTTCATGGCAGTGTTAATGACTGGGAAGGTCATTCCTCAACAGGATGCGAAGGTTGTAGTAAAGCTAACAATAAAATCGATTTTGTTGCTGTTAACTGTCGTTAGCGACCCTATTTGTTAGCGTTAAGGGCTGTATAGAGGCTCTGTAAATTACTCTAGCAAATTAGCTGCCATAATTTTGGACGGCCCGTGGTTTCTGGGCTTGATGAGAAATTTCAGGCAAAAAAAAGCGCCCTAGTCGAGAAAATAGGGCGCTGAAGGTACAACGCTCAGGAAAGGCTGTGCAAACGAGGTGAACTATGTAAATTATCCAGCAATAATGATGCCATTATTTAATATCTTTATATTTCAATAGGTTGATATTATTGGTCTCGGTTTAAATCGTAATGTACGGGGCATTTGCACCAAATGCAGCTATTTGTGTTGGTTAACTGCCCTGATTTAGTGCAGATCCATGCCCCGGAATATCGAGCAACGCTTGAATACATCCAAGCTCGGCGTTACTTTTTTGTGCTGGCAAAACTTGGCGACCAGTTTGGAAAGCCCTTTGATATCGCGGCCTGTCGCTTCCGGGAAGCTGTCGACCAATTGATCGATTAACCGGGCATCGACATCCAGCTCGAATTGATCGATCATGACCTGCCAGATCCGGCGGCGCGCATCGGTGTCCGGCGGATAATACTTAATCAGCGCGATACAACGGGAAACAATGGCCTCGTCAATGTCATCGACACGGTTGGTGGTCAAAAACAGCAAGCCGTTGAAATATTCAAGCACCCTGAGAAATACCCCGACGACCGCATTCATCGCGATATTATTGTCGCGCCGCTTGATGTACACATCCGCCTCGTCGATCAGCATCACCGCGCCCCAGCGCTGAGCGCGGGTTAGCACGTCTTTTAAGGCTTTTTCCATCTCGCCGACGTTGAGCCCCAATTGCCCGGAATGCACTCGGTACAACGGGCGTTTGATGATTTCGGAATAGACTTCGGCGGTCAAGGTTTTACCGACTCCGGCAGGTCCTGCGCAAAGCACCGTGGTGCCGCCCGACTTGCCTTCGATAATGTCATCCATCAGAACATCCATTTCGGCGGTAAGAATATCGATCAGATCAATCTGCTCTTCGCGAAGAATCAGCTTTTGTTTTAATTCCGGTTGATAGCGATAAGGCTTGATGTCATTCACATGCACCCATAAATGATGATGCAGTTCCAGATGAAACATCAGCAGGTAGCAATGTACCGGCAGTTCGGTAAACAGGCCTTTGGGGATTTCTTTTTCCGATGCTTCGACTTCATTCTCGATCTTGAGGTCGTAGCGATTGCTTTTGGCGGCTTTGCGTAAATACTTGGCCAGAATGTCGCCCTTGGCATCCACCGATAAGGCGCGCTCGCTGAGGATGCTTTCATCGTTAACCAGACGAGCGGTTCCGCCTTCGGTAGACAAGACCACCACATCCTTGCGCGCCCAATCGGTGCTGCGGTGCGAAGCGGTCGGATCTTCCGCGTAAAACCCGGTGCCTTTGCCTAAAAACTGTGTGCCGGACTGGCCGCACCATTCGAAATAACGTCCGGCCGCATCGTCGTAAGTGGCTATAAGCTCGGGCGTTTCTTTAAGAAAGCCTTTGGCGACGAAAATTTCCGTGACCGTTTTATCGGCAATGTCCCGAGCGCGGATGGTAAGGGTTGAAGTCGCCACTTTACCTTTGGCGTTGGCTTTGAGTTCAAGCGTGACCCGTCCGGTTTCTTCCTCGCCCGAAGGCGTAAAGTCCAGCCGGGTGACCACGTAGGCCATCGGCTTTCCGGCAACGTTGGTCTGGAATAACCAACCGCGTATCGCGTCATTGATAAGATAACGGGCAATTGCCGGCAGCAGCAGTTCCAGGTCGTGTTCTTCAAATTTGACGGTATCGTCGTTGATCGCTTTTTGCAGCGTCGAAAGTAACGCAACATGGCCTTGCATTTCAGTTCCGGCTTCTTTATACAGATCCTGCAAAAAATTTAGCTCGGTGTTGGACAGTTGCTTGAATGACACCTCGGCTTTATTGCCGAAACGCAATTGATCATTCAATGCCGCCAGTCCCGGAAATTCACTGACCATGGCTTCGACATACTTGCGCTCAATTTGAAGTTTCATAGGGTCTCTCTATCAATGCGTTGAATAATGAAGCGGGGTAGCTAAGTAAGTGTTCATAAGTTTTTTTACATGAATGGCATGTGTGGGAGCGGCTTTAGCCGCGACAATCGCGGCTAAAGCCGCTCCCACACATGCCGGAAAACTCTTGCCCAACTACTTATACAACACTGACCGGCATTTAAATCCCGGCAGTGTTGTCAGCATCAGTGGAAGCGGAAAATTAGAGGGTGCAGAAGGGCTAAACCAAGCCTTAAATTGCGCCTACCGCCGCGTCTTTAATCACTTCGATAGTGTTGTCTTCGGCTTCGGCAAATGAAACGAGCGGCGTTTTAGGGTTGTACGATTTGGCTGCCGCGTAAGCGATGGCGACCTTATCTTCAGCGGATTGGCCTTTCAACTCGCTTTTTTCAATATACAATTCTTCGAGCAATTCGTTCCATACCAGGCCTTGTTTGAAAGGCATTAATTTATAGGTAACGCCTTCCAGTTCGACCTGCAAGCCTTTACCGATATTTTCTACATAGATTAAAGCGATGCAGTCTTCGGCAAGATCGGCTTTATATTTTTCGACAAACACGGGCAGCAGATCGAGCGTAGGCATCAGGCCGTTGATGAATTTGATTTTGTCGTTTTCAACGATAAAGGCCGAATGAATCAACAGCGCTTCAGGCGGTCTGCGGTCGGTTGTTGAACCTTCGCGTAGTGATCCTTCTTTTAAAACCAGGTCGCCGCGATAAGCATAAACACCCGCAGTGCCGGTTTGACCGTTGACCAAAGTGACAGTTAATAAGCCTTTATCTTGATAGGTTTCGAGTAGCATTGTGTTTTCTCCGGATAATAAAATAAATACAGCGAGTGCAGGTTAGTAGGGTAATAACTTAGATAAAGCAGGGTTTATGCCATATTGATGCGTTGCTTTGTTTTTGTTTTAAAACAGATGGATGGGCGTTTTTTTAGTCGTTTAATCGGGGCGGTTATTGATATTTAATTCAACAACGCCAATTGATTTTGTAAGAAATTGTCAGAAAGCTTACATTTAGCGGGATGATTAAAGGCGCTGAGTTGCGCGGGTTCCTTGTCTACAGATTGGGAGCCCGGAAGGTGATGCTCTCGGCAACCGCTCCTGCATTCATGCAGTCGCAGCTTCGCGAGACGGGAAGCTGGAGAATTCCCAAGCTGGAGCTTGGGAACTAGCGTCCACTAAAATCGTTACCTTGTTATCTCGTTCCCACGCAGCGCGTGGGAACGAGAAAATTCAGTACGGAAGCTCTAGTTTCCCGGCTCGCAAAGCTGGAGTTTTGTTCACTGGGTTCCCAAGCGGGAGCTTGGGAACCAGCGTAAAAACGAATACTTTCACAGCCTCCGGAGCTTGGGAACTGGCACCCGCTAAAATCGTTACCTCGTTCCCGCGCGCTGCGTCGCTGCCATTAAGTTAAGCGCATCGACACTCCGTAGGAGCGGGCCGCGCCCGCGATATTTACACAGCGATTGCAGCGTTATAGCGCCATCATCGCGGGCATGGCCCGCTTCTAGTGCGCCCACAAGGGCAACTTATCAACAGGGTGAAAGTCCCTGTCGGCGTATGCCATAACGTCGTAGCGGAAAGTAACTGCGTCATCGTGAGATGGGGTGGAGAGCAACTGGAAGCGAAAGGGCAGTCCGTAGGATAACGAATCCGATTCGGCAGGGCAAGGCGGCGAGTCTGCTAGAGAGTGACGAAGCCTGAAAATCATCAGTTACGTTGAGCTTGGCGAATAAACGATAACTGGGCCTACCAAGTGGTTGGGAGCGGAATGCCAAGAAGGTAAGTTGAAGTAAGTGGGGAGACCTGCCGCTGTGGTGACGGAGGCAGGAGTCAGAACCCTCGTAGTACTGTAAATCATGGAAAATCGAGATTGGGTGAGGGTATTGTGACACCAGCTAAAAGTCAGTTGGAAACAGAGATAACAAAAGAAGCCTTAAATCTTGAATGAAAGTGGTGGTAACGGGCGGATAGCAAAACCGTCAATAGGGAAGGTGGGTAGGAAGGTAGAAATTCAAAGTTTTTAGCAATGCACGCAAACAAAGTCGACCTCTGGTAAACGATTTTGAGAGATTGGGCTTAACTTTATAGACAGTCAAAGTTTGTGAAAAGGCAATGAGTTTGCGAGCAAATGCGGTAACGCGGAGCGAGGAAATCACCAAATAAAAAAAAATCGCTAGTGCTTGTCTCAATGTAGAAACTACCAACTGGAAAGCCGTGTGCGGGAAAACCGCACGCACGGTTTGGAGGGAGGGGAGGTAAAACTTCCCTACCCCTATCAAGGCTTAACTTACCTCGTTCCCACGCGCTGCGCCGCGAAACCGTGGTGAAATTTTTTTTCAGCTTGCGTTAATTTGATCTGGAAGCGCGTTGCTATGGACATCCCACAGCCGTTTATAGCTGCTATCCATGCGCGAAAGTTTGGCGGTGATTTGATTGAGCCGGTTGAATTCAGGAAAACGGCCTTTGTTGCCGGTGCTGTACCATCGCTCCATCGCCAGGGTTAGCAGCTGTCTGCTCGTATAGTCTTGAGCGATCTGGCTCTTCAGCCACATCATGCTGTTACCGGGCGTTAAATCGACAATCCGGTAACGCACCGCGTCGTCGAAAATACGCACCCCGCCACCTTCCGCCGCAGTTTGATACAGTTTTAGCGGATCGATCACTTCGACGCCGGCCAGATAATCAATGCCGAATTCGTGCAGTTCGGGCAACCACGGCACGGTCGGCCCCATCAATACGGTGGTGGCGTGTCTTGCAAGCTCGGCCAGGCGAGGGAAGGTTTTATTGGTAATGGAGCTGGCCGTTAAAAACACCCAGTCGGCATCGGGCACTAAAAATTCACAGGCCGGATCGGGATAATCGCCCGGCATGGGTTGGCGCTCGATGATGCTGAGATTGATCTGCCCGGCATAGCGTTCAATGCCCGGATAACGGCCGATAACAACGACTTTTTTACCTTGCAGACGGGGCAGGAAATGCTCGAAAACAGTCAGATTGGCGTTGTCGGCTGCCGGCAGCAGGGTTATGCCGGACGGCGGTTCATAGCGGTTTAAGCTGCAATTAATAGCCGCCATCGCAACCGTCGCCTTGTAAGGTTCCCAATCGGTAATCCATCCGGCCAGCTCGGCCAATGTTTTACCGGCCAAGGTGCCCGGCCACGGTAGAGTGCGGGTCGGAATGCCGGGACTCATCGCCAGGCCGGTATGCTGGGCTTTACAAACCGTCCAAACCGGACCGATGCTTAATGCGGTGACTTGCGCATCGCTACCGGCATAATCCAGCAACAGCTCATAAATTCGCGCCGGATTGTTCATGGCGGTTATTCGGGCATTTCCAGCAGCTTGGCTTCGGATTTAATCTGTTCGGCTTTGCCCCACGCGGTGACGCCCTCGACAAAGCGGCGGGTCTTGGTCGGATGCGGCTTGACGACATCGTATTCTGCGTAAAAAGTGCCGTCGCTATTGAACTGAAGCCTGCCGATACGCTGTTTTTTAAGCTCATCGTACCAATAGCAGGCTAAGTTATCCGCGCCGGCATAAGGATCTTTGATCAGTACAAAATCGGCGTCATCGTAGCGCGGATAGTGAGGAATATCCGCTTCGGTAAAGCCCAGTTCGTTGATTTCTTCGGTCAGCCGGCGACAGACGCATTCGGCCAGCGGGCGGTTTATTGTGATGTGGTCGGATAAATTCATGGCTCGGTAATCCCCGCGGCTAAATCCATAATGACTGACGCGCCCGAAAGATCTTTAGGGTCCAGTTGTTGCAGGTGCGACAACACAAGCTGCGCGTCAGCGGTGAAACCCAGTCTCAGTTTGATAAATGCCAAGGCCTTCAGTGTATACAAATAAAACAGGGCGCTGTCATTGGCATATAAGTTCCATTTTGGCTGGCTTTGAACCAGGCTGCGATAATCGTTGGGAAAGCCGCCTTGTTTGGCGGCTTCCTCCAGTCCTGCCAAAACAATTCGTTCCGCATCAACGAGACGTTTTTGGAAAAAATAAAACTTATACAGCGCAAAATAGGTTTGCAGACAACGGCTATCCAGCGCTTGCGCTTGCAAGAACAGCTGTTCCGCGCGGCTTTGGTCAACCGAGCTTGCGGCCACAGCCGCTTGCAGCAGACTATTAACTTCGGCGGGCATGTTCGGGCTGAACATCACCCGCTCCTCTACAAACGCAACTGAAGCCATTACCAGATCTCGGCAGGAACCATCAGGTCGGCAACCGGCTCGCCGCCGAGCAGATGCTGTTCGATGATGGTTTTTACATCGTCTTTTGTCAGCTTGCCGTACATAATTCCTTCAGGATAAACCAGCACGCTGGGTCCCATCATGCAAGGGCCCATGCAGCCGGTATTGGTCAGGGCGATTTTCTCAAACAGGTTGCGGGCTTGAATTTCGTTCATGAATTCATTCATGATTTCGGCGCAACCGCTGCTGGCGCAGGAACCGCGAGGATGTCCTTGCGGACGGTTTTGAGTGCATACGAATACGTGTTTTTCGGGTCTGGGCATGGTTTTGTTCCTTAATTGTAGAAAAAATTATCGTTCCCACGCTCCGGCGCTCGTCTTTATACACAAGTGTTTACGAGACACCGTCTTCAGCAGGGATGCCGGAATTCTCGTTCCCACGCGCCGCGTGGGAACGAGGTGTGTTTAAGCATTTATGTATAAAGTCGAGCGCTTCGGCGTGGGAATGCCGTGGCAGACGCTCCAGCGTCCCGCAACGCTGGAGCGTCGCAGACTGAATTCCCACGCCGGAGCGTGGGAACTATTAATCTTAGAAAAAATCAATTGATCCACGAAAAACACAAAAAGCACGAAAATATTTAAAGGGATGTCAAGCTGTAGATATTACCCAAAGAGTAAATGAGTTAATTAATACAACATACCGAATTATCAGATATTTTTCGTGTCTTTCGTGCTTTTCGTGGACAAATCGCTGGTTAAGCCGCTTGTTTATGTTCGTGGGTAAAACAGCTTTTCGGGCAGACTTTGGAGCATGCTTCGCAGCCGATACAATCGAGTTTGTTTTTTAGACTCATGACCATGCTGTTGTCATCGTCGTCTTCAAAATCGCCGTAATCGTCATCAAAGTCATCCGGGTCAAGCGCTTCGGATTTTTCCACCAAATCGAACACATCGCGCGGGCAGACTTTAAAGCAGCGGCCGCAGCCGATGCAGGTTTTTTGATTAATGTCGGTGACGTAAGCGGGCGTCCACTCCGTGCCGCCAAAGGTAACGCCGGTTACAAAATCAGACATGGCTATTCTCCTGCTCAGGCCGCTTCAGTTTGCGCGGCAATTAGTTTTTGGTTGGCTTCATCCCAGGCTTTACAGGCATCGTAAGTCGCTTGGGCGATACCCAGCAGGTCGCCGTATCCTTCGGGCAAGCTGTCTTCAATCAGGTCGTGCAATACCATGGCTTGCTCATTGGCCAAGCGTTTGGTCTTTTTGACTTCTTTTTCCAGTTTTTTCAATTCTTCAGACATAAGCGCCTCCTTAGTCGGTTGCCGCTGCGTTATATTTTTCGATTAAGCCCAGCGCTTTTTCGATGGTTTGATCGCTTTTTTCGCGCAGGTCTTCAAGGCTTGAGAAGCCGAAACGATGGGTATCGCGCAAGATTTTATCGACCACAACCAGTTTGCCGACCATGATCAACGCGCGACCGAAACCTTCGTGACTGAGATGAACCATCGGCGCCGCCATCAGGCCGGATTTTTTCTCGATCAGCGTTGCCAATGAGTTGTAATAGGCTTTTAAGCGGGCAATGGTGATTTCATCGGGATCGCCGATCACCGGAATGTTCTTTTTGCGTTCTTTGGTCAGCACGATAGGGTCGATAATTTTCGCTTCCGACCAACCGTCATAGGTATCGTAGGAATCAATCGCGCGTAATTGTTTGATCATGTCTTTGACGATGTCGGAACCCAGATTGGTATCGTCTTCTTGTACGACTAATGCAGCAATGGCCATGTTTATTTCTCCGTTAAGTGGTAATTTGTTAGTTCCGGTTTGAAGCTCTCGTTTGAAAACGAGCGAAGCCTAAGTGGCTATGGCGTCGTAGGAGCGGGCCATGCCCGCGATATTGCCTTAATAAATGTCGTCAGCATCTCGCGGGCATGGCCCGCTCCTACAAACAAGAGGAAATATCACTCATCCCAACCCTCATCTTCCATTTTGCTAAAACGCTCCGGGTCGGGCGACTTATGTTGATTAATCGCCTTGGCCAGCCAACTGGACGGTCCGGCCTTCATCTCGTTTTGCAGGTCAACGATCAGGTCTTTAATCTTGCCGCCTTCATGCACCTTGACCGGTTGTATGTTTTTAGCAATCAGCTGGTTGATCGCCGAACCGCCAATGGCTTGGCAATAGACCGCCGCGCAGCCGTTCAGCAATTCGATCTTGACCGACAATTTGTCTTCATTGCCGTCCTGCTGAAGCTCACCGAACTGGGCGGCTTCCAGCAATTGCGCGTCGTCCATATTCACCGCATAAATGGCGAAGGACTTGGCCGAGCCGAAATGTTGGTTGACCGTTTCCATATCGGTGGTGGCAAACGCTATTTTTAACGCGGTTTCCATAAGCTTATCCTCATCAGTGCCTTGCACGAGTGCCAAGCGTCTTGTTAATGACATGACAGTCCAGTGTTGGAACAATTCCCGGCGGTTTCGCCGGCAGGTTTTTGGCCGTATATCGAGTGGTAGACCGGAATTTCTTCATGCGAATAATTGATTACCAGGTTAGCCAGATCGAATAGCGTTTGCCGGGAGCCGCGATAACCGATCCAGGTTTTTTGGTAGCCGCCGATGATGTCGTAAAGCGGAAACCCGGCTCTTAAAATGGGCGTGCCCAGGCGTTCGGCGGTATCGACAGCGTGCGAATTGCCGATCACCAACTGCACCTTGTTGGCCTTGCCGATCAGTTCCATATCTTCAAGGTCGCCGATTTTGATGCTGGCGACAGGGATTCGCGCCAGCAGCGGCACGTTGCAGGAGGTGACCGCGGCAACGACTTCCGCGCCCATTTCCTGAACTTGGTCGACAAACGCATTCAGCAAATCCGCATCGGCGGCAATCGCGATACGCAATTGGCCGAGCATGAAATGGGTGTCCAACATCGCGTCCTGTAATTGCGAGCGCTGCCGTTCAATGCGCTCGGGCACATCGTTGCCGCTGATTTCAGCCAATGCGGAAATCAACGCATCGTTGGCTTTCAAGCCGTAAAGATGATCGAGAGTATAGGTCGGCACGCCGGTTTTTTGTTCCAATAATTCCGCCGCTTTGCCTAGCGACGGGCCGATAACTACCGTTGCCAGCGCATCGCCGAGTGTCGCCATTTCAGATACCAGGGTGCCGCCGATAGTGACCGGGCTGAAATCTTCATCGGTCAAACAGCCGTCCAGCGAATCTGAAATATCCGGCACGAAAACCGGCCTGAGCTGGAATTGCTCGAAAATATCCCGAAGCGCTTCGATGTCTCCGGGCGTCAGCATGTAATTGACCAGAACGTTCACTTGGCGCTTGCGTTTGCCGGGATACGTTCCGGCCTCCTTGGCATCTGGCACTAAGGCTCGAATGATCTCGGTCAGCGTCGCCGCAAAACCGGTTTCGACGCTGCCGGTAAAATCAGGCGTATTGACCGCGACGACCGCCACGTCGGCAAATTCAGGATTAGCTTCCCTGAACTCCCGGACATTCCGGTGTACGTCCGCGCCTTGGGTTTCGGCAAGGCCGGTGGTCAAAATCGTAATCAGGGCAGGGCGGGATTTTGCGGCAATGGTCTTAATGCCTTCAACGACATTTTCGTCCGCGCCCATCACCGAACTGCCTTGATCCATCGCCGTGCTTTGCAATGGAATGGGTTCCCGGAAGTGGCGCACGAAAAACACCTTGGCGAACGCGGTACAGCCTTGCGAGCCGTGCAGCATCGGCATCGCGCGATTAAATCCCAATGTCGCCAGCGAGCCGCCGATCGGCTGGCTGGCTTTCAGCGGATTGACCGATAGCGCTTTGTTTCTTTTCAGGATGTCAGCCATTCACAGTCTCCCGTTTTTTCCACGGCGCAGGCGCTCTAACCGCCTCCCATACAGGGCTTTCAATGGTCAATGCCAGTTGGCGCACCAGCTCCAGCATGCCTTGATAGCCTTCGTAACCGAACTCGCGTTCCTGGTTAATATCCAAAAACGGCACCTTGGCTTTTAATGCGGTGTACATATTGCGGCCGCCGGCGATCAGAATATCGGCCTTGTAATCGCGGACGATTCTCAGCAACTCCCTGGGACTGCCGTCGTCGATCATTACCGTATCGTCGCCCATCAGTTCGCGGATTCTGGCCTTGTCTTCTTCGGTGGATTTCTTGGTACCGGTCGCAACCACCACCATGCCCAAATCCTGCAACGCGGAAATCACCGACCAGCTTTTGACGCCGCCGGTAAACAGCAACACCCGTTTGCCTTTCAGGCGCGCTTTCCACGGCTCCAGTTCTTTCCTGATCCGGGTTTCTTCGCGCAGGATCAGCGCCTCGGTGCGTTCGGTTAAATCAGGATCGTTAAGTACTTTGGCAAAATCCCGTAACGATTGGCTGGTGTCGGTAATGCCGTAATAACTGCCTTCAAACCACGGCGTGCCGTATTTTTGCTGTAATTTGCGGGCGACATTGACCATTGCTTTCGAGCAAACCATCATATTGACTTCGGCCTTGTGCATGGTTTGCACTTCGCGGAAGCGCGCATCGCCGGACAGGGTGCATAAGATGCGCAAACCCAGTTCATCGAACAGCGGCAACACATGCCAGAATTCGCCGGCGATGTTGTATTCGCCGATCAGGTTAACGTCATGGATAATAATTTCCGCGCGTTGCACGGTTAACGGCAAGGGATCGGGATCGCGGGTGCCGATCACATGATTGACCATCGCGTCGCCGGCAATGCGGTTGCCCAGATTCTTGGTGCCGTAAAATCCGGCAGAATCAATCGGCACCACCGGAACGCCCCAGCGCTCTTCGGCGGATTTACAGATGGCGTTAATATCGTCGCCGACCAGGGCCGGAACGCAGGTGTTATAAATGAATACGGCGGGCGGATGGTAGCTGTCAATCGCCTGCTTGATCGCGTGGAACAAGCGTTTTTCCGAACGGCCCATCACGATGTCTTGTTCGGTCAAATCGGTGGTCATGCCGATGCGGTATAAATCCGCGCCGGAAGAGCGGGTACCCCGGTTGTCCCAGGAACTGCCCGCGCAAGCGATAGGCCCGTGGACGATATGCGCGACATCGGCTATCGGCAGCAGCGCAATCTGCGCCCCGTCGAACGCGCAACCGCCCGCCGAAGCGCCGGGTTTGGGTTTGGCGCAACCGGACTTTTCCTTCTTGTTATGCTCGCAGGCAGGTTCGTCGAGCAGCGCGGCAATGTCTTTAGTTGATTTCATCGGCTTGACCAATAGCTTTGTTTGATTAAGCTAAAGCAATCGTTGTGCCATCTTATAGGGCATTGAAATTGTTGTATTTTATGTGGGATTGGCTTGTAGTAAAGCTTACAAAATGAAGAAGAGGTATTACAAAGGCAATGACGGCGATGTGCGGTAAACATGGAGGCCGCAGCGCAAGGGATAGTTGACAACAAGTCCGTACAGCAGATTTTCGAGGAAACTCATCAAGAAGAAATGCAATAACGAAATGCAGCCTTGTATTTTAACCATGCAGGAAAAGGCTGAACGCATAAGAACTTAACTGGCACGGGGGGCACCCTTGAATGATCAACAAATGCGAAGGCTACTCGATTTTATAGCCCGTTCTAAAGTTAAACGGTTTTAGGGTGAGATGGGAGTAATACGGAAACTATTGGAGTGAGCAAATCACACTTTTGATCCATTACTTGAGGGCGATCTCTTGCTCGCCGCTGCTATTCAGTAAACGTACAAAAACCGGCTTAGACGTTAGCTCGCCTTTTCGATTAAAACTATAGATTCCATTGGCCCCATGCCAAGGCGGGGAAAATTTTATTGCCGAGGCTAAATCAAGCGCAACGGTGGAATGGCTTAGACGCGAGGCCTCGGCAAGTATATTGAGCGCATCATATGACTGTGCAGCCCATGTGTCAGGGTATTTGCCAAAGCGGGCTAAAAATTTTTGTACGAAATAGACATTTTCCTTATTGTTTGCATTTTTGTCATAAAAATCCAAATAGATTATGTTGCGCATTGCATTTTTACCGGCAATTTTCTCCAATTCATTCATGCTTTTGCTAATCAAGGTAATGGGAGTGTTAATGCCTAAATTTCGCGTGGTACGGATAAATTCTCCGGTAGTTTCAGCAGACCCCGAAAAATAAATGACATCGGGGTCTGTACCGCGTATTTCATTGACTATATGCCGGATATCCGTAGTTTCAGGATCGTATTGTTTCTGATAAATCAATTCGCCGTTATGTTTATTTTGGGCAATTTGATATTGATAGGCCAATTCACTGGAACGATCCTGGGCCTCCCAAACCATTGCATAGGTCAACGCGCCGTTTTTTGGTTTGGGGGCCGCCCGTACCAGCGGGGCCACATCGTCCTCTATGGCGTTGATGGTTCTCACGAGATAAATGAAATCATGCTCCGTCAGGCTGTTAGTCGTGGCCCCTACAATCAGATGCAAAAGCTCCGCCTGTTCATAAATGCCCGATACCCTAATTGCAATGCTGTCATCACGATAGCCCATTACCGCAGACATGTCCGGGTTGCTTGCGAATTCAAGGGCAATTTTTCGTGATGTTTCCCAATCATTCCGGTCATCTCTAAGAATCAGCTTAATTTGCGGACCGCCGGTTGACTCGATCTCTTCTTTGGCAAGTTCCAAACCCTGAGCAAAGCTGTCTTGTGCCTTTTCGAATGGCCAGCTGACGCCGACTATCAAGGGCGACAGCGATTTTTCAGCATGTTGCTGGCGATTGGAAGCATATTGGTCCAGCGACCTTTCTTGCTGAATATAAACCAACGTTGCCAGCGCAAAAACAAGCAAGCCTGAAAGGATACGATCCATGATTTTATTCTTTACCCAGAATGATCGGCAATCCTGAAGCGCCTGAGCCAATGACAATGGTCTTGGCATTGTTCGATTTTGCTAACTCTTCAGTCGCGGCTATGCCGCGCCAGCGAAGCACCTCCGGGCTTAGGCTGGATTGTAATGTGAAGTTGTACTGAGCAACGCTGTCCGCTTCTATTTTCTTACGATTAGCTTCCTTTTCGGCTATTGATAACCGGTAAGCGTATTCGCCGTCAATTTGTTGGTATGTCATTTTGTTTTCAATGGCTTGCGATATTTTATCAGGCAAGGTTATGCTTACAATCAAGACATCATCCAGTGAAACATAGCCTGCTTCCAGACGTATTCTGGATAATTCGCTGATGCGCTCTTGATTGGATTTCTGGTTAGTGTAAATGTCTTCGGGTCTATATTGACCAAAAATCGTACGGATTGCCGTTCGTACCTCAGGACGAATCAGAACATTGACATAATCAGGGCCGATACGTTGATGAAGGAGGGGAAGCATGTCCGGGGCGATGAAATAGCGGACTTGAAACTGGACATTGACGGACAAGCCGTCAGTGGTTAAAGCCTCAATGGTATCGCTGTACTGCTGTTTACGAACATTATAAACGTGCATTTTGTTGATAGGAAGAATGACATGAAGTCCTTCATGGTAGACGGTATCTAAAACAGTCCCCCCGCCCAAGCGCCGCCAGAGCACCCCTAATTCCCCGGAGTCGACCGATACGACGATCCTGTTAAAAAACAGCACGGCGCCGAAACTGAGTATGACTATAAAAATTATGATGTAAGGAGTTTGCCGGATGACCAGGCGCCAAAAGGCACGGTGGCAATTTTGCAACCAGTTTATGATACTTCTCATAGCGGCTTACTCCTTTTTGTGCGTGAGGTTTTGAATGATGTCATGTCATTTATCTATGCGGGCGAATAATTGGCCGTAATCCATTTGCAGAATCCGATCCGCTACATGGAAATACCGGTCGTCGTGAGAGACGACTAATATCGTTTTGCCGGCCGCCTTGAGTTGGGGTAATAATGTTTCGTAGAAATAACTGCGAAATTGCGGGTCCTGGTCTGCGGCTACTTCATCGAAGATATAGACCGGCTTATCTTCAAGATAAGCCATAACCAGGGCCAAGCGTTTGCGTTGGCCGGTTGATAAGTGGGTATTTGTAAAGCTGCCGTTTTTAATGCTTGTTTTATGGTCGATGCCCATCAGTTTCAGGAGCTCTTGCACGCGTTCCTGCGGAATATCGCCGACACCGTATAGTTTATCGAATAAATAAAAATCGGAGAAAATGGCTGAAAAAAGGTTTCTGTAAGAAATGATGTTGAGATCGTCAATCGGCTGGTCATCGACAAAAATAGTACCGGACGTGGGTAGATAGAGTAATGTGAACAGTTTCATGAAACTGGTTTTACCGCTCCCATTGCCGCCAATCAGAAACAATATTTCCCCCCGATTTACCGTGGTCGTAATGGGGCCGATCTGAAAATTGGGCGAACCGTCAGGATCGGCATAGATAAAACTGATTTGATCGAAACGTATGGTTTTGAAGTCGTCGAATTCGTTTTGGACAATGTCATTCGAATCGTTTTCGGCTTTTTGATCTCTGTCCAAATCCCTTTCCAGACGGTAGAGATTGTCCACTGTCATGTTGGCCTGCGTATAGACAGGGTACATCATGATAACCGTTGCCAGCGGACCGAAAAAAAACAGAATCGCGGCTACGATCTGAGTGACCGTTCCTGAAAATTCATTAGAAATGACCGGGAGTATGAACACAACGCCGCCAAGCAGGATGACAAAGAACATTTCTATGAATACCACTGTGTCAGCAAACAACTGCATAACATTGGTGCGGATAGTGCCTACGGTTGATGCTATATCGCAAAAATCGGCAAATACCGCATCGCTTTTTTTCTGGTTGATCCGGATTTCCTTAAATCCCCTCAATAAACCCGTCAACGATTTGGCTAATGCATCTTCCGAGTCCGATGAATCCGACAGGCCTTTTTCGTAGGCTTCTCGGTCTTTCATATAAAAAATAGCGCCGCATAGAATCATAATGCCGCACAGCACGACAGCAATGGGCGATTCTATGGCAATGTATAGCAAGGTAAATACAACCATAAATGCGGCCTGGGTAGCGGCAAACAGCGGTCTGGTCGTCTGGCTGATCATGCCGGTATCCCGGCTGATACGGGCCAGAATGTCCGATTCGCCGATTTTTTCCAACGACTGTAAATCGCACTGACGGATTTTATTTCCTAAGCGGGCGCGAATGTTACAAACGGCTTTTTCAGCGATACGACTGGATTCGTAGAGGACATAGCGCAGGGAATACACGAACAGTGTCAGGCTAATGCCGAAAATTACAAAATGTTGCCAAAAAGGCCCTCCCACCTTCATTGATGCCACAGATGCGTTAATAAGCGCTAAATTCAGGGTATTGGACAGCCCTGACATGGCAGTCATTAAAATCAGTTTGAAATCGACTTCACCTGTTTCATTATTAAGAAAAGTGAAAAATTGAAAATTCATTAAGCTACTCCGGCATTAACATTTTTTGTTCGAAATGCGTATTCTGACAGCATAGCGTTCCCGATCTGTAAATGATTCCCGGCCATGTAAGGCTTCATGATTATTCAGCATAAAAAAACCGTCCGAATAACAAACATTTTTGACCAGCAGTTCGGTATTTTGAAGTTCTTTTTCCAGGAGACTGATAGCATGCCGTGTCTCGGATGTATCAAATTCCGTTCGCGCCTGAAGCCCTCTTTTTAGGGTATCGCGCCGGTAACGAATACTCGGGAAGGTACCGAAAATGGGGGCAATAGTGACTTCCACATTATCTGAGCGCTGGTTGGATGTAAAGCTGGTAGGAACTTGGAACGGTAAGTTGGTGTTCTCCAGATACTCAACCGCCCAGGCTCCTTCAGTGCTTTGGCGCATATTTTGTTTAATGGAATTGAAATCGCGCAATATGGAAGTTCCTCCGCCGCAGTTGGCTTGCCTGATAAAGTACAGGATTAAATAGCGTTCGGGCTCGGGGTGGTATTGGGTATCGGTATGTAATTCGGCTTCATTTGCGTGTTCGGAGTATGTGGGTATATGGCTTGCTTTCAAAAACTCATCCCGTGCTTTTATATCCCAAATGATGCGATTATCCACCTGATCGGTAGCGGAAGGGTGACCCATGCATAGCGTTAAGGCGTACAGCAGCAATTTACGCGTTTCAACATCGAAAGTATCCAATTTCAATTTTGGAATAAATATGCCGCTATGGGAACTTTCCAGCGTTTCAACCAGCAAGTCGGCCAGCGTCGCTATCTTTGGCGCAATTGAACGAATTGCATCGCGAATAATATCTTCGTCAGGATGGGGACGAACGGAAGAACTGTTGCTGCCAAAATATTCGTGCAGAATATTGAGCGAGGCCGCTATTTCCTTCGTATCAAAACTTGGCGCGTCAAATTCCCCAATGCGCAAGCCCAAATTGCGAACGTGCTTCAACATGTTAACTCCTTAATTTTTAAAATGTAAATTTGCTTCCCGCAGGAACCGCAGCTGACCTTCAGATGAAACATCCGTCCACTCCAAGCCTAAGCGTTTAAGCAGTTGGTTGGTGCGGTCACTGGTCAATTCAATATGTTGAGCTTTGACCTGAGGCGCTTGTCCCCCATACAGGTTAAAACCGTCCAGCACTTCGTAAAAAGCCTGTTGCTGTTCGGGTTTGTCCAGGGCCTTGAGCAAATGATCGATGAACACACCGAAGTCGCAGGTAACTAATGGAAATGCACTGCTAATAAATTCCGCCAAGGAAGTTTCCTGAGAATGTTCGATATGGTGCGTTTCGTTGGACAAGGCTCGCGTTTCCGCAAGCAGCAATACTGCCCTGGCAACTAAATCGACATGGCAAAATAACGCCTCGACTTTTTTCGGAACCGCGCCTAATTCAATCAATGCAGCGACTAAGCGAAAAAAAGCATTGTCTTTGAGATTGATCTGCAAGTTACTGTCATCGGTCGCAAACACCACATTACCGACACGGTAGATGCAGGCGTTGTTGAGCTTGCCCCGAGCAGCCAATACCAGGCGCTCGGCTTCCTGTTTGGTCCGTATATAGTAGTTGTCGCTTAAATCCGGGTTGGGCAAGTCGTATTCGCTGAACAACTTGAACCCGCTTTCCGGGGGCTTGCCGACGACTGAGGTGGTGGAAATCAGATGGAAGTCGGTGGGCGCGTCCACATTGTGAGTCGCCAATTCCAGCAAGTGCTGCACCGAGCTGATGTTATCCCGATGAAATTCCTGGTAATGTCCGTAATGCCTTACATTGGCCGCGCAATGGAAAATAGCTTGGGTCCGGTTAGCCAGCGATGTCCATTGCTCCCGGTCCAGCCCCAGGTTTGGCTGGCCCAAATCACTGGACAGCACCTGCAATCCGGGATGATAAGCCAGTTCCGCGCCCGCTTCAGGGCCGAAATAATGGGCCAATACCTGATGCAGCCTGTCCCGCCCGGCCGCATGATCGGCGCCCCTGATCAAGGCGGTGATCTTTCGCTTGCCTTCCTTGAGCATTTCCCGAAGCAAATAGCAGCCGACATAGCCGGTTGCCCCGGTCAGCAAGATATTTTCATAATCATTACGAGGCTCAAGATCAATACCGCTGTATTTTTTGTTGCGGGCGCAATAGTGTTCTTGCGCAGCATTAAGCCCGTCAATACGCTCGTTGGGATTGGCATCCAATTGGGCGGCATAGGATTGCCAATCTAATTTAACTTTTACCAATAGGTCACGAATATGTTCATGCCTGGGTTGGCAAGTTTTGGCAAAATCAGCCAGCACCGGGTGTTCGTAAAGGTCATTGATGGTACAGGTAAATTCCTGGCGAAGACGGTTCACGACATGAATGGCCGCAAGGCTGTGACCGCCGAGTTCAAAGAAATTGTCCTCGTTATGGAGGGTGCGCCCCGAAAAAATGTCCGACCATACTTCGGCTATCCGTTTTTCGATCCGGTTGCCAGGGGAGGTAAGTCTGCCGACAGCGGAATCATTTGATGCAATCTCCTCCATGTCCCGATCAAGATAGTCGGCACTTAACCTTTTACGGTCGACTTTGCCCGACAGTGACACAGGAATGCTGGGCACCGCCGTTATTGCGGCGGGGATCATGTAATTGGGCAGTTTCTTTGCCAGAAACGAACGCCATTCGCCGTTATCGATTGGGGACGCTTCAGGGTGTAGGCAAACAAAACCGTACAAGCCCGGCGTCCCGTCCGCCATGTTGTGAATGACCACGGCAGCCTGAGATACGCCGGGATGCAGGCTGATTTGGTGCTCTATTTCCTCCAGTTCGATACGTTGACCGCGAAGTTTTACCTGGTTGTCTATCCGCCCGAGGATTTCAATTTCGCCCTGCTGCGTCCAGCGCGCCAAATCGCCGGAGTTATAAAAGCGCCCTTCCGGGGTTTCGACAAAGCTTTCAGCCGTCAGTTCCGGGCGGTTCAAATAACCGGGCGACAGGCCGCGTCCTCCCAGCCAGAGGGTGCCGGTCGATCCCGGCGGCACCGGCCGCCGGTCCTTGCTCAGGATATGAGCGGAAGTATTGGCTAATGGGCGTCCCGCAGTCATGCGCGTGGATTGGGAGGTAATTTGCCCAATACAGGAACCCACGCTGTTTTCCGATGGGCCGTAACCGTTAATGTAAGTCAGGCGACCTGCGTAGTGCAGAGCGTTGGCTTTCACCGGCGGCTCGCCCATCGTCATCAGCATCCGTAAGCCGGGGAATTCGGCATTGCCGAATAATCCCAGGTACGATGGCGACAGGGTGGCGATGGTAATGCCCAGGCCTTGCATTTTCAAACGCATCCCGGAAATGTCGTCCAATTCGCTGCGGACTACCGGCGCCAAGGCGCCGCCATGAAACCATGCCAGCCCCAGTTCGTGCAGCCAGGCGTCAAATGAAGGCGAAGAAATTTGCAATATTTTATCGTCAGGGGAAAGCGTCAGCGCCAGTTTCATGCCCAGGCAAAAATTGGCGTAGCCTTCGAAGGTTATGACCACGCCCTTGGGTTCCCCGGTGGAGCCGGAAGTATAAATGATATACGCAGGGTCCGTGTCCCGGCAGCCGTGGTTGATTGGGGCCGACGATTCGAAGGCCGGGGTTTCCGGGCGCAGGAACGCATAGGATGCCAGTTCGGCGGGTATCTCCAGCCCGTCCAGCACCACTAATAAGTTGATGTCCGCATCTTCGGCGATAAATTTTAGCCGTTCTCCGGGCAGTTCGACAGACAAGGGCAGGTAACATCCGCCGGCCTTCCAGATCGCCAAGACAGTCGCGGGCAAGGCCGTTGATCGCTCGGTCAACACCCCCACCGCAACACCGGGGCCAATGCCGCGCCTTCGCAAAACCTGCGCCAGGCTATTGCTTTGCTCGTCTATTTGGTCATAGCTTTGGCTTTCTTGGTTTAACAGTAAAGCGGGCCTGTGCGGTTCTTGCCCGGCTACCCGCATAAATTGGTCTTGCAAGTAGCCGGTAGGCTTGGGCAAAGACGGGCCGTATTGCCAACTGTCCAATAGCTTTTCTTCAGCTGCGCTCAGCAACGGCAAAGCTGTTTGCGCTTGGCGTTCCGGGGATACGATAAAACGCATCCAATCCAATAAAGTATTGATCCAGGCCAACGCGGTATCTTTTTCGTAAAGGTTCGCATCAACGTACCAATACAGCCCAAGCCCCTCATCGACAAGGGCTTCATGAATCAACACCATGTCCTGCGGCGGCGGATTAGGCCTGAGATCGTAGCGCATCTCCCCGGTCGCGCTGTCATTGATAGGCACAAGCTTGATATGTCTTTCGGAGACCGAACCTAAACCCGGATTTTCCGTAACGGCCAGATCGAATAGCGGAAAGCGGGTAGGGTGGTTTGATGCCGCATGGCGATTGCGAAAATCCTGGCAGATTTGGGCAAACGGATAACGCTCATGCTGCAAGGCTTGGCTGATGCCAAGCTGCATGGCAGCCAGCGACTGTTCTACAGAATCGTTAGGGTTAATCCGGCAGGGTATCGGCAGCATATTGAGAAAATAATTGACCATGGCCGAGTCTTCCGCCAATTCGCGGGTCGAGCCTACCGTCCCCATGACGAAATTCGGACGCCCGGTTCGTCTGGAGGTCTCCATTGCCAATAGCGCCATCATTAGGGCATGGAGGCTGGCCCCGTGTCGGCTGGCAAAAGCCTTAAGGCTTTTGGCCGTGACGGCATCAAGGGCGATGCGGAAGAAATGGCCGCCCTTGTTTTTTCCGTCGCCGCTGTTAATTGGGCGGCTAAAATCCAGGGGCCACTCATCGAAGGGCTGGGGCGTGCTTTCATCGCCGTTGCCAAGGCCATCCAGGGTTTCGCTCCAATACTCCGCATCGACGGCGGCCCGGTCTTTAAGGTAGGCCAGCTCGCGACCGGCAAAGTGATTATAGTCGCCCGGCAGGGCCGGTAATTTCTCCCCCGCCAATAGCAAGGACAATTCGTCGAGCAAAATGCCGATGGAAATGCCATCGCCAACGGCATGGTGCAGGGCCAGCCAAAAAACCTCTTGCCGGGTATCTTCAACAAAGACCAGACCGGCACGCCATAAAGGGGCCGAGGACATTGGGATAATCATGGCTTGCAGGTTAGCGATATGGATACGCGCGGCCGATAAGTCGGGCAGGCATTGTCGTTCCAGCTCTATGTCCAGCGCGGGCAAAATTTGCCGCAGCAATTGGCCGTCGGCATCCTCTTTAAAATAAGTGCGCAAGGCAGGATGGCGGGCGACCAGTTCGCCCCAGGCCTGTTGCCATTGTTCGGCGGCCACTTTACGGTCTTGCTCTGCGACGGAGAATGTCAGATTGAGGCCACGGTTCGCCTTGCCGATTTTTTCCGCCACCCAGAACTCCAACTGTCCGGTTGTGGCTTTGTCTGTCGGTGCAAAATCAGCGGCAGGCGCTAGATCTTCGACGTCAATACGGCGGGAAAAATCACTCAGGATTGGAAAGGCGAACAATTCCCTGGCCGCAACCGGACGATTAAGGTCGCGCTCAAGCCGATGGGCCGCGGCAATGGCCACCAGACTGTGTCCGCCAAGGGCAAAAAAGTTATCGTCTTTCCGGATCGTTTCCAGCCTTAAAAGTTCGCACCATATCGCCGCCACGCGTTTTTCCATTGGCGTTTGCGGCGGCTTGTCCGAAATAGCATGGTTTTGCTGTTCGCGGGCAAGACCGCGCAGGCAGGCTGTATCGACCTTGCCGGAACTGTTGACCGGAATGGAATCGACGATAATGAAGGACGTCGGAATCGTCGCGGCCGGTAAATGGTCGGACAGATAGTCCCGCCATTCAATATCCGAAGGGCAGGCCCTATCATTGCGAAGATGGATGAAAGCAGACAGGCGCTGTTTTTTGTCCGCAATTTCATCGGCCAATACCGTAGCCTGGAATACGGAAGGATGGCCGTTGACGATATGTTCGATTTCGCCCAACTCTATCCTGATGCCATTCATTTTAATCTGGCTGTCCATGCGGCCAAGGAACTGCACTTCATCGGCGGCGTCCGGACTATCGGGCAACCTGGTCAGCCAGCGGCCGATGTCGCCGGATCGGTACCTGCGTCCTTCAGCGGTCTCGACAAAGCTGGCGGAAGTCAAATCCGCCCGGCCTAAATAGCCTTTTGCCAGATCCATGCCGCCTAGCCATAGTTCGCCTATTTCACCCGGCGGCAACAGATTGCCATTGGCATCGCAGATATGGATGCTTGTGTTCGGCAAGGGCAAGCCGCATGACGGCGTACGGGCGTGGTTTATGCTCAGTCGGCCCAACGCACAGGTTACCGTGTTTTCTGTCGGCCCATAAGCATTGAAATAGCTGATTTGTTTTGAGTATTTAACGATGTCGGCTGGAAATGGCGCTTCGCCGCCTGTGACTAGAATCCTGAGATATTGAAAATCCGCACTGTCAAACAGCCTTAAATAGGTAGGGCTGATGTCGGCAACGGTAATTTGGGCGTCGTTTAAAAATTTCATGAATTGATTGGGAGAATCAATCAAGTCGTCATGGACAGGGCAAACGGTCGCGCCAAACAGCAAAGGCACGCCCATATCCGACAAGGAAACATCGAAGGACGGCGAATAGAACATCAGGCAACGATCATCCGAGTTAATGCCCAGCATTTCCCCGCAGCCAAGCGCCATGTTCACATAGCTTTGGTGAGCGATCAACGTACCCTTGGGCAATCCGGTAGAGCCGGAGGTGTAGATGATATAGGCTGTATCCCCGGCATCCCCTGAAACGGCAGGCCGATGATTATGAACGGTTTCCAGCTGTTCGGGCCGTAACTGCGCACCGGTAAGTTGGACGATGGCTTGAGGGACATCCAGCCCGTCTAAAACAATCAGTTGCCGGACTGCCGCATCGCTCACCATATGGCACAGCCGTTCAACGGGCAGGTCGGCCGACAGGGGAAGATAAATCGCCCCGGCTTTCCATATACCTAAAATAGTGGCTGGCAATTGCGGCGAGCGGCCGGTCAGGACGCCTATGACCGCGCCGGGTTTAATGCCCGATTGAATCAGCGCATTAGCCAGGCGATTGGCCTGTTCCTCAACCGATAAATAGGACAATCGGCTTTCGGGCGTCATAACCGCCAGTCGCTTCGAACTGTCGGTCCCCATGCTGTCGATAACCGCTTCAAATAATTCATGGAAACGTTGGTTGGGACGGGGAACGGTGCGACCGTATCCATTTTTCGCCAGGCGTTCCGCTTCTTGCGGCAACAATTTGGGCAAAGGCATGTGGGCATGGCCTTTATCCGCACACAACCATTCAACCCACCAGCGAAATGAGTTGAACCAGGCGGTTGCGGTTTCCAACAAGTAAACCGCAGAGTTTACTTGCAGCTGTAGCATCAGTTCGCCGCCGGGCAGGATTTCATGGATGAACACCATGTCCTGGCCTGGAGAGACATCGACCGATTCGTATTCAACAGCCTCATTAAAACGCGCCAAAGTCCGAAAGCCCATGCCGGCTTTAGCTGTTCGGGCTTGAGGGTTTTCATTGACCGCAAAATCAAACAGCGGATAGCGGGACGGATGACGGTAACCGGGACGTTGTTGGCGGAAGCCGTTATAAATGCGCGCAAACGGCACGCGTCCGTGGTGCAGGGCGGCGGCCAGCGCCTGTTGGGTGCCGATTAATTGGCTCTCAAAGCTGTCGGTGGCATCGCCGTCCACGATCAACGGCAGCATGTTGACATAATAGCCGATGATTCCGGCTTCTTCGGTGGTTTCGCGCATGTCGGCGGGGGTGCCGATCAAAAATTGCCGGCGCTTCGAGCGTCGTCTGGTTTCCACGGCCAGAAGGGTCAGCATCAGCGCATGCATGCTGCTGTCGTAGCGCTGGGCGATGGTCTTCAATCCTAAGGTAATATCGGCAGGCAGGCATGTTTGCAGCCGGTGGTAGCCGGGCTTGCCGGTCTGCAAGCGGGGCATATCCAATGCCCAGTCCTCAAAGGCCGCTTCCGGCAAGGCCGTCAGGCTATTGCTCCAATACGAAAAATCATGCTTAAACTCATCGCCGGACAGGTAGGCTAAGGCCCTGGCAGCGGAATGCGCATAACTTCCCACGAGCGGGGGCAGTTCTTTACCCTGTAATAACAGGGCCAGCTCGCCCAGCAAAACGTTAAGGGAGCCGCCGTCGCCGATAGCATGATGCATCGCAAGCCAAAACAGCGTTTCGCCTGTTTGCTCGATATGCACCAAGCCCGCTCGCCAAAGCGGCGCGGCATTGAGGGAAATGGGCTTGTTTTGGCGTTGGCGGATGAGCGTATTAGCGCCTTCCAGATCGCTGACGGATATTTCTTCCAGTACCGGATGGGTTGCCTGGGTCACGATGCGGCGTAAAGTGCCTTGATCGTCTTCGACAAATTGCGTGCGCAATGATTCGTGTCGTTCCGTTAACGCTGCCCATGCCCGGTTCCATTTTTCCAGATCAGGCATATCGCCCTGCACCTTTCGGATCAAAGGCATTATGAAGGGCGTGGTATTAATCCCGGCCTGCTCGGCCACCCAGAATTCAAGCTCGCCTTCGGTGGCTACGTCGCTGGTTTCGGGCAGACGGGTAAGGTTTTGCTGCTGAAGCCGGGCTTCAGCGGCGCGCGCGGCAAATGCGGCCAGTGTGGGCGCGGTATACAGGTAACGCGCCGGGATGCCGATTGCCAAGGCCTTTGACAGGCGGTGCGCCATCGACACGGCCAACAGGCTGTTGCCGCCCAGGCCGAAAAAATTATCCTCGCGGCAGACGTCCCGGCCCAGCAACTCACTCCAAATCGGCGCGATAAGCGCTTCCATCGGCCCGGATGGCGGCGTTTTTATCGTCTCGGCCTGCGTTTCGCCGACTAATTGCAGCAGCGCCTCCCGGTCCACCTTGCCGTTAACGGTTACCGGAATGCTGTCAATCGCGGTCAGGGTGGCCGGAATCATGTAATGGGGCAAACGGACAGCCAGGCGGGGATGCCAGTCCGCCTCGCCGGGCAATGCGCAGCCTTTTGCCATAGCGACGAAGCCGCGCAGAAATTTCGTGCCGTTGGCGGCATTATCGACCAGCACCAAGGCTTCGGCGACATCCGGCAGCGCCAGCAAGGCCTTTTCAATTTCCTCCAGTTCGATGCGCTGGCCGTGTATTTTGATTTGGTGATCGATGCGGCCTTTGATGACCAAGCGGCCGTCGTTCGTCCAGCAGCCCAAATCGCCGGATCGGTAGAACCGGCCACCGTCAACGCTTACAAAGCGTTCGGCGGTCAGCTCGTCATTATTCAGGTAGCCGCTGGACAGGCCCAGACCGCCCAGCCAGATTTCGCCGATGACGCCGGGGGGTACGGGCTGTCCGTCGCCGTTGCGGATCGATATGCGGGTATTGGCCAACGGCGAACCGACGGACAAAGGAAGGCCGGGGTCGGGAAAGCGGGGGATATATTCCAGACTAACGATGATGGTCGTTTCCGTGGGTCCATAGGCATGCCAAAACTCGACGCCACGGCCGTGAATGTTCACGTCTTCGTGGCTGGACGGTTCGCCGCCGACAATCAGCACGCGCAGGCCGTTAAACGGCTTGTTTTTGCTGATACGCAAATAGGACGGGGCGTGGAAGGCCACGGTCACGGCCATTTGGGCGTAATAATCCTTCATGGCCCACGGGTCGTCGCGCAGGCTTTTTGAAATCGGCACCAGCGCGGCGCCATTGAGCAGGCCCAGGCCCAGCTCCCATAAGGAAGCGTCAAAACTGGGCGTCGCAACCAGCGCGACACGATCGTCCGCGGTCAGGCTAACGGCGCTGGCCGATTCCTGGATGGTGTTGATCATCGCGGCGTGGGATATGGGTACGCCCTTGGGCATTCCTGTCGTGCCGGAGGTGTAGATGATATAGGCCACGCTGGAGGCCGGACGGACAATGTCCGGGCGGCGCTCCGAAGACTGCCAACAGCCGGGCGTTAAAACCGCCGTCGCCATGTCCGACAAGGCAACAGGAACGGGCAGGTTGTCCGGTACGACCAGAATCCGCGCCTTGGCATCGCTCATCATATGGGCCAGCCGCTCGGGCGGGTGGTCTGCCGCCAACGGCAAATAGACGGCCCCGGCTTTCCAGATGCCCAGCACGACGGCGGGCAAGCCGTCGCAAATGTCGGTCAGGACGGCAACGGCGTCCCCAACTTCCAGGCCATGATCCAACAGCGCATGGGCGATGCCGTTGGCTTGGCGATCCAGTTCGGCATAAGTTAGGGTTTCATGTTCGCAGACGACGGCAGGATGAAGCGGCGTCTTTTGAGCCCAGTCCTCAAAGACTTGCTGGAAGCAAAGTTCAGGCACAGGGATGACAGGCCCTTGTTCCCATTTTTGCAGCAGCTGCCGCTCAAAAGGCAGCAAGGGCGGCATTGGGTTTTGGGCGCGGGACAGGTCGGCGGCTAACCAGACGGCCTGCTCTTGCAACGAATTGAGCCAGGCGGTCGCCGTTTCCTGCGAGTAAATTGCAGAATTAGCTTGCAGCTGGAGCATGAGCTTGCCGTCAGGCATTATTTCATGCGTAAGCACCATATCCTGGCTGGTTGGGCTTTCGGAAAGCTCGTAGCTAATGGTTTCAGTGCAATTTAAATTGGTTAAGAACTGAAAATCAGCGTTGCCGGATGGGGCTAGCGGCACTTCATTGACAACAAAATCAAACAACGGATAGCGGGACGGATGACGGTAACCGGGGCGTTGTTGGCGGAAGTCGTTATAAATGCGCGCAAACGGCACGCGTCCGTGGTGCAGAGCGACGGCCAGCGCCTGTTGGGTGCCGATTAATTGGCTCTCAAAGCTGTCAGCGGCATGGCCGTCCATGATCAACGGCAGCATGTTGACATAATAGCCGATGATTCCGGCTTCTTCGGTGGTTTCGCGCATGTCGGCGGGGGTGCCGATCAAAAATTGCCGGCGTTGCGAACGTCGGCGGGTTTCCATCGCCAGAAGGGTCAGCATCAGCGCATGCATGCTGCTGTCGTAGCGCTGGGCAAGGGCCTTTAATCCCAACGTAGTATCGGCAGGCAGGCATATTTGCAGCCGGTGGCAGCCGGACTTGCCGTCCTGCAAGCGGGGCATGTCCAACGGCCAGTCCTCAAAGGCCGCGTCCGGCAAGGCCGTCAGGCTATTTCGCCAATACAGGTTGTCCTGTTTAAATTCATCGCTGGTCATGTACGCGGCGGCTCTGGCAGCGGAATGCGCATAACTTCCCGGCAGCGGGGGCAGCTCTTTGTCCTGTAATAACTGGGCCAGCTCGGCCAGTAAAATGTTAAGGGAGCCGCCATCGCCGATAGCATGATGCATCGCAAGCCAAAACAGCGTTTCGCCTGTTTGCCCGACATGCACCAAGCCCGCCCGCCAAAGCGGCGCGGCATTGAGCGGGATAGCCCGGCTTTGACGTTGGCGGATAAGCGTATTAGCGCTTGCCGAATCAGTGACTGTGATTTCTTCGAATTCCGGGCGGTCGAGCTGGACTACATTACGATGCAAAGCCCCCTGTTGGTCTTCGACAAATTGCGCCCGCAATGATTCATGGCGTTCCGTCAACGTGGTCCATGCCCGGTTCCATTTTTCCAGATCAGGCATATCGCCCTGCACCTTGCGGACCAAAGGCATTATGAAAGGATTGGTATTAAGTCCGGTTTGCTCGGCAAGCCAAAACTCGAGTTCGCCTTCGGTAGCCAAGTCGCTGGTTTCAATTATATTGTCGGGGCTTTCATGCAGGAATTGGCTGTCAGCGACACGCGCGGCAAATGCGGCCAGCGTGGGCGCGGTAAACAGGTAACGCGCCGGGATGCCGATTGCCAAGGCTTTTGACAGGCGATGCGCCATCGACACGGCCAACAGGCTGTTGCCGCCCAGACCGAAAAAATTATCTTCGCGGCAGACATCCTGCCCTAGCAACTCACTCCAAATCGGCGCGATAAGCACTTCCATCGGCCCGGATGGCGGCGTTTTTATCGTTTCGACCTGTGCGTCGCCGACTAATTGCAGCAGCGCCTCCCTGTCCACCTTGCCGTTAACGGTTAGCGGAATGCTGTTAATCGCGGTCAGGGTAGCCGGAATCATGTAATGAGGCAGACGGGCGGACAGGCGTCCATGCCAGTCCGCCTCGCCGGGCAATGCGCAGCCTTTTGCCATAGCGACGAAGCCGCGCAGAAATTTCGTGCCGTTGGCGGCATTATCGACCAGCACCAAGGCTTCGGCGACATCCGGCAGCGCCAGCAAGGCCTTTTCAATTTCCTCCAGTTCGATGCGTTGGCCGTGGATTTTGATTTGGTGATCGATGCGGCCTTTGATGACCAGACGGCCATTGTCCGTCCAGCAGCCCAAATCGCCGGAGCGGTAGAATCGGCCGCCGTCAACGCTCACAAAGCGTTCGGCGCTCAGCTCGTCATTATTCAGGTAGCCGCTGGACAGGCCCAGTCCGCCCAGCCAGATTTCGCCGATGACGCCGGGCGGAACGGGTTGCCCGTCGCCATTGCGGATCGATATGCGGGTATTGGCCAACGGCGAACCGACGGACAAAGGAAGGTTGGGGTCTGGGAAGCGGGGAATATATTCCAGGCTAACGATGATGGTCGTTTCCGTGGGCCCATAGGCATGCCAAAACTCGACGCCACGGCCGTGAATGTTCACGTCCTCGTGGCTGGACGGCTCGCCGCCGACAATCAGCACGCGCAGGCCGTTAAACGGCTTGTTTTTGCTGATACGCAAATAGGACGGGGCGTGGAAGGCTACGGTTACGGCCATTTGGGCGTAATAATCCTTCATGGCCCACGGGTCGTCGCGCAGGCTTTTTGAAATCGGCACCAGCGCGGCGCCATTGAGCAGGCCTAGGCCCAGCTCCCATAAGGAAGCGTCAAAACTGGGCGTCGCAACCAGCGCGACACGATCGTCCGCGGTCAGGCTAACGGCGCGGGCCGATTCCTGGATGGTGTTGATCATCGCAGCGTGGGATATGGGTACGCCCTTGGGCATTCCTGTCGTGCCGGAGGTGTAGATGACATAGGCCACGCTGTCGGCCGGGCGGATGATTTCCGGGCGGCGCTCCGAAGTCTGCCAACAGCCGGGCGTTAAGACCGCCGTCGCCATGTCCGACAAGGCGCTAGGGACGGGCTGGTTGTCCGGTGCGACCAGAATCCGCGCCTTGGCGTCGCTCATCATATGGGCCAACCGCTCGGGCGGGTGGTCTGCCGCCAACGGCAAATAGACGGCCCCGGCCTTCCAGATGCCCAGCACTATGGCGGGCAAGCCGTCGCAAATGTCGGTCAGGACGGCAACGGCGTCCCCGACTTCCAGGCCATGATCCAACAGCGCATGGGCGATGTCGTTGGCTTGGCGATCCAGTTCGGCATAGGTTAGGGTTTCATGTTCGCAGACCACGGCAGGATGAAGCGGCGTCTTTTGGGCCCAGTTTTCAAAGACTTGCTGGAAGCAAAGTTCAGGCACCGGGATGACAGGCCCTTGTTCCCATTTTTGCAGCAGCTGCCGCTCAAAAGGCAGCAAGGGCGGCATTGGGTTTTGGGCGCGGGACAGGTCGGCGGCTAACCAGACGGCCCGTTCTTTAAAAGCAGTCAGCCAGGACTGGGCCGTATTTTGCCGGTAAAGCTCGGGATTCCACGCCAATGTCAATATTAGCCCGCCCTGTAAGTCCGGCTCATGGGAGAAAGCCAAATCGATGCCGCTGGGAACCGGGTTCAGTTCGCCGGGTAAGGTCTGCGGAGCCAGACTAAATGCTGCATCCTTATCTTTACTGATGCGCGATGTGTTGGCGGTTAAGGAAATGTCAAAAATGGAGGCGCGCGAAAGCGGCAAAATATCAGGATGTCTATTTTGAAAATCACGCAATATTTGCGATGAGGGCGTACCGATAGCCTGGATTGCGGTATTCAGCGTCGATTGGGCGTTGTGAAGGTGTGCATTGAATTGATCGCTTTTATCGCCATGCAGCACCAACGGCAACAGGTTAACGAAAAGTCCGACCGCCTGTTCTGCACCGGCAGGGCGCATGGATATTGCGCTGCCAATAATCAGGGTGGTCCGGTCGCTTCGTCTTCGTGCCTCGTCGCCAAGTATGGCCAGCAATAGCGAGTGAATTCCCACGCCTTGGCTGCGGGCCAGCTGGGTCAACGTTTCCACGCATTGCGCATCAAGCCGTTCGGTCAACGATTTGGCCGCTTTGCGTGTCGGAACGAGTGGCCGTTCGAAATCCGTGGCAAATGCGTTAAAGGCATTCCCGTTGCTGTCGGCAAGCGTATTTTTTAAATGCTCTTGCCAGAAATGCCTGTCCTTTTCCGCTTGCGGCGTTCTTAGATAGGCCTGCTCTGCGATACAGGCCAAATTTATGCCGTCGGCAGCGGGAGGGAGGGTTTTTCCTTGCAATAAAGCATATAACTCCTCCTGTAAAATCCTGGCTGACAAGCCGTCTACAACGGAATGATGAAGCGCGAACCAGAACAGCTGCGTTTCCGGGGTTTGTATCAAGCCAGCCCGAGCCAAAGGGGCTTGGCTCAGGTCAAACGGGATAGATGTCCAAGAGGCGACCCGCTCGCTTGCCTCCTCCAACGAGTTGCAGCGTGCTGTTTTTAAAGCCGATTCGGCGGGAAGCTCATCCAGTGCATAGGTTTGCCAGCGTATTTTTTCGTCTGCGTCCCGGTAGAATGCCGTGCGCAGCGCACTATGACGCGCCAATAATTTTTGCCACGCGGCCTGCCATGTTTCTTGGCTTGGCGAATCGCCGCTAATCCGCAACAGACGCGTTATTAACATGCTGGATTGCAAAACACCCAATTGGGTGCCGATCCAGAAATCCTCTTGTCCTCGGGTGGAGATATTATCGGCCTGCGCAGGCGCTTCGGCGGACGCTTGCGACAGGTGATCGGCCAAGCCGGCCACGGTAAGCTGAACCAGCAGGGCAGGCACAGTTACGGCATAGCCCAGGGACTGGAGTTTCTGGCTGATTGCGATGGCAAGCAAGCTGGTGCCGCCAATGGCAAAAAAATTGTCATGACGGCCAATTGAGTCCAAGTTAAGGATGTCGGCCCAGGTTTCCGCTATTTCTTGTTCTATACGTCCTTCGGGAGGGGCGCTGATAGTGCTGGAAAAGCTTTTTGCCGTGGCCGATAACGCCTGACGGTCTATCTTGCCGGAAGAATTGGTAGGCAAGCGCTCCAGCCGGTCAATTGATGAAGGAATCATGTACGCCGGTAGGGTCGAGGACAAATAGTCCCGCCAATCTACCGCCGAATCATTCTCGCATTCTACGAACGCAACAAGCGTATTGCCGTTTTGAATGACAGCCGCTTGCTTGACTTTTGGGTGGCGCAAAAGTGTGCGTTCAATTTCGCTCAGGGCAACCGCTTGGCCCGAAACTTTGATGACATCGTCAGAACGGCCGATTGTTTCCAGGTTGCCGTCAGTACGCCAACGCCCCATATCGCGGGTTTTATAGGCCCGTCCAAACTTTGTTTGCACAAAAATTTGCGCGCTCAGTTCGGGCTGGTTCAGGTAGCCGTTGGCTAAGCCGGTACCGACAACATGAATCTCGCCCACTTCGCCTTGCGGCACCTCATCGCCGTGTTCATCAAGCAGATAAACACTGGTATTATTGAAAGGCCGGCCGCTCGGCAACGTCCCCGCATCGTTCGGATTGACCTTGTACATGCATATCGTGCCGCACACTTCGGTGGCGCCATGCATGTTCCAATAATCAATCGATTTGGCATAATGACGGGCATTATTTTCATCCGGGTGCTCGCCGGCGGTCATGATACAGCGCAAGCCGCTGGGTAATTTACCCTGGAAAAGGCGCAAATAAGAGGGCGTAAACAGCGCTATGCTGACCTTGTGCTGCGACATGGTCATGAGTAGCCGGTCAGGATTATCTATGTCGTTTCGAGTAACGGCGACATAAGCGGCGCCGGACAGCAGCGGCAGGCACAACTCGCGGAAGCCTAGAATGAAGCCTGGGGCGCTTGACAGCAGCAACCGGTCTTTTGAAGTGATATTTTGAGCGGCTAAGTGGCCGCACACCATGTTGATACAGGCATCATGCCGAAGGAGCACTCCTTTGGGTCGGCCGTTTGTGCCGGAGGTGAACAAAATAGCGGCAAGACTCGACGGGCTAACAGTTACATTAGGCCGCGCGAAGATTCCCTGTTGCGCATCCTCCGGCCGGAAAATCTCGGCAATGCCGTCATTATTGACGGCCAACGCGTTAAGAATTTCCGATGCCGGCTCCAAACCATCCAGTGCGATTAAATATCGCATACCCGTCTGTTCAATGATATTAGCAAGCCGATTGGCCGGATGATCATTAACCAGGGGCACATAAACCCCTCCCGCTTTTAAAATAGCCAGAAAAGCCATTGGCAGCGAACCGGAGCGTTCCACTAACACGCCAATGGGTTCTTCCGCTCTAAGTGAACGCTTCAGCAAAGCATTGGCGAGAGCATTAGACGATTGATCTAATTGAGCATAAGTTAATGTCTTATTTTTAAAGAGGATTGCCGGTTCATCAGGCTGTCGATCAGCCAAGGTTTCGAAGCAATGATGTAATTGTTGATTAGGCAGTGGTATTGAAATGCCCTGTCCGAAGGCGATTGCTGGTTCGTTTTGTGCCGGCATGTTAATTAATTTTGGTTATTTCGTTCAAACTATAGGCGTTTGAACTTACGAAGATAGGTTGCAGCGTTTCCATACTTACATTGTATAGGGTATTAACGATTTGGGAATGTATATTAAATTGTGGCGGATTCAACTCCGAAGTGCAATCCCGTCATGCGGCTTCCTTCGTGGAGTGTGATCAACTATTGACCTATAGCTTCCATCGCCCTATCGATAAGGCTTTGATACTCAACATCATCGGATAAGAGTAAATAATCGCGTATTTGCTTCTCAAGCTGAGAAAAACAGGCATATCTTCGCCCACAAATTGCATCATGAATATTAATAGCGAGCAGATTCACTGTAACAAGATTGAGCGTATCGCTATCCAAGCCCTGACTAAAAAGCTCAGCATTATGATGGAAGCGGATGGCTTGAATAATCGAGTCGGGTAAATACCAGCTTCGCGCAAACAAACTGCCCAGTAATGCATGATTGACGTTGAAGATAGCATCTTCAGCAATAGTGATATCCAGGGTATCGGGATGATGCATTCTTAGGTCGAAAAAATAATGGGGAAATCTTTGAACTAAAAGCGGAACAGCGCAGTTATGAAAAAGTCCCATCAAATAAGCCGAATCCCCGTCCATCTTCAGATATTTGGCGATGCTGCATGCGATGATAGCGACTGCTTGCGAGTCATTCCAGAAGAAGGTCAAACCATCCACTAAAGGAGAGCTTTGGCGCACGGACGCTGCGGCTACAAGCTGTAAAGTCCGGGTAAAACCTATCAATTTTATTGCGTCGGAAACTGAGCTTACTTTATGCCGCAGGCCGTAAAACGGCGAATTGACTGTTTTTAGCACTTCGGCAGCAAGTACCACATCGCAAACGATAAAATCGGCAATCTTGCGAATGGACGGATGGCTTTGATTCATTTCTTGTTGAATGCTTATCAGAACAGCAGGACAAGGAGGAAAATCAATATCTAGCGAAGCGTTATGTCGAGTCATTATTTCTTTAACCTAAGGCGTTTTTGTCCGAAAACTCATATCGTTATGATTGTATAGAGAAAACAGCCCATTCTAGCCGTCGATGATTTCATCGGGCAGCAACATCATGCCCTGTAAATCAATTGGTTAGGCGCTGTTTAATCTAAAGCGTTATTACAATTTTGAAAATCTTCGATTCAAATGATAATTTTATAGCTATCTTAAGATAAATTCACCCATTACGCCCTATTAACAAATACCTTTCAGTCACCAACCGATGATAGCGCGAATGCCCTATAGCAAACGTACTTCCATAATAATCCTATGGAATATTTTTACTGTATAATTTCTTCGGTAATTATTCACTCTAAATTTTGTAACCGGAAAAAAATTGAGGCTTATAGTGAAACCCAATACGCGCCAACCAATCCTTCGGATGTTTCTTTGCCTGCCGGCGCTAGTCTTGACCGCCTGTCAGGAACAACATGCAACACCGCAATTTGCGCCGCCTGAGGTCACCATTCAGCGTATTGAAGAGCGGACGATTCCCATGGAACGCCAATTCGTCGGCCAAACGGAAAGCTCCCGCCTCGTGGAAATCCGCACTCGCGTTGAAGGCGTGCTTGAGAAGCGCTTATATGAGGAAGGCACGCTGGTGCATAAAGGACAAGTGCTGTTTCAGTTGGACGATCGTCCTTTTGCCGCCGTCTTGCAAGGAACAAAAGGCACGTTGGCCCAGCAGGAAGCCAGGCAGCAAAACGCAAAACGCAACGTGGCAAGACTTAAAAACCTGATATCGCAAAATGCGGTCAGCCAAAAAGACGTAGACGATGCGGTTTCCGACTTGGCGGAAGCGGATGCGGCAGTGTTGACGGCTCGTGCAAATGTCACGTCGGCGGAATTAAATCTGAGTTACGCCACGATCAAATCGCCGTTAACCGGCTTAAGCGGTCAGGCAAAAAAAGCCGACGGCAGTTTTATCAGTCCGGGCCAGGAGGGTTTACTGACCACGGTAATCCAGGCCGACCCGATGTGGGTCAAATTCAGCATTTCGGAAGCCCGTCTGTTGAAAGCCGACGAAGCCGTTGAAAAAAAACAGCTGCAAATGCCTGAAAACGGTGAATTCGTGGTGGAGCTTCAGATGTCGAACGGTTCGATTTATCCCTTAAACGGCAAAATGAATTTCTCCGATAAGCAAGTTTCTACCGAAACCGGCACCAGCGGTTTTCGCGCCGCATTTGCAAATCCCGACATGAAACTGGTTCCCGGTCAGTTTGTGCGGGTTAAAGTGAAAGGAGTGGTTCGGCCCAACGCCATTTTGGTGCCTCAACGCGCAGTATTGCAGGGGCAGCATGGCAAGTATCTTTATGTGGTCGGCACTGATGATAAAGCGGAAATACGTCCGGTCGAAATGGGCGATTGGTACGGCGACGACTGGATTATCGAAAGCGGTTTAAAAAACGGAGAGCGGGTTATCGTGGACGGCATGAGCCATGTGATTCCGAATAAGCCGGTAAAACCGCAGCAGCCTGCCGGCGGTCAGTCGTGAATATCGGTTTTTTTATCAGTCGGCCTATCTTCGCTGCGATTCTCTCGATAGTCATCGTCATGGCAGGGCTGCTGGCCTTGCGTCAACTGCCGATAGCGCAGTTTCCCGATATTGCGCCGCCGCAAATTCAAGTATCCGCCACCTATCCCGGCGCCAGTGCCGAAACCGTGGCGCAAACCATCGCCGCGCCTATTGAGCAGCAAGTCAACGGCGCCGACAACATGCTTTACATGAGCTCTACCAGCTCATCCAATGGATCATTGAGTCTGAGTATCGTATTCGACATCGGCGCCGATATCGATAAGGCTCATGTCGACGTACAAAACCGCGTCAAGATGGCTGAAGCCCAATTGCCGAGCGAAGTACGTCGGGGCGGCGTACTGGTAACAAAGTCGACTGCCAATATTTTGCTGCTGGTGACGCTCAAATCGGATGACCGTTTCGACTCCACTTATGTTCGGAACTACGCCAGTCTGCATGTGCTGGATAAGCTCAAGCAGATTCCCGGAGCCAACCAGGTTGCCCCGCTCGGTTCCTCCGATTACGCCATGCGCATTTGGTTAAAACCCGACAATATGGCGCACTTCGGCATCACCGCATCAGACATTCGTAACGCAATATCCCAGCAAAACACCCAGTTTGCCGTCGGCCAGATTGGGCAAAAGCCGTCCTCCCAACCCGTTGTGCTCACCTTGCCCGTAGCCGCAGAAGGGCGTCTTACCGATCCGAAAGAGTTTGAAGATATTATCCTGCGCGCCAACAATGACGGCGCCGCCATTCGTTTGCGCGACGTCGCGACGGTGGAGCTGGGCGCGCAGAGCTACGACATGCTAACGCGGCTTAATGGGGAAAACGCTACCCTGATAGCGGTATATCAACAGCCCGGCGCCAATGCCTTGGATGTTGCCGCCAAGGTCAGGGAAACCATGGAACGCTTGTCCGCGACCTTTCCGGCAGGCATCAACTATGCAATTCCTTACGACACCACGGAGTTTGTCAAAATATCCATAGAGGAAGTCATCCACACGCTGTTTGAAGCCATTCTTTTGGTTGTCGCCGTCGTGTTCCTGTTTCTGCAAAATTGGCGCGCCACGCTTATTCCGATCTTGGCCGTGCCTATATCCATTATCGGCACTTTGGCGGGTATGTACTTGCTGGGCTTTTCGGTTAACACGCTAACCCTGTTCGGCATGGTGCTGGCTATCGGACTGGTGGTCGACGATGCTATCGTGGTGATCGAGAATATCGAGCGCAATATGCGCGAACGCGGACTCAAGGGGCGCGAGGCCGCAACTTACGCCTTGTCCGAAGTCGCAGGCCCGGTCTTTGCCACTACCCTAGTGCTGATCGCCGTATTTCTTCCGGTATCCTTCCTCGGCGGAATTACCGGCCAGCTGTATAAACAATTCGCGATCACCATCGCCATATCGGTGACCTTATCCGCTACCGTTGCGCTCACCTTGAGTCCGGCGCTGGCCGCCATCCTTATCAAACCGGCCGAACACCAAAAGCCGCGCCTGTTCCTGTGGTTCGACGCCACGCTGGAAAAAGCCACCCAGCGCTATCTGGACGGCGTCCGCTGGCTTTTTCGGCATAGCGCCATCGGCATAATACTGTATCTTTGCATGCTTGTTGCTATCGTCGGGCTGTTTAAAATCGTGCCTTCCAGTTTTGTTCCCTCTGAAGATCAAGGCACCTTGTACACCATCGTCATGCTGCCCGACGCGGCCAGCCTGGATCGCAGCAACGCCGTAGTGCAGAAAATGGAAGCCTTGGTAAAAGATAACCCGGCATTGCGCGATATGATCTCTATTACCGGCATGAACCTGATGGATGGCGGTAGCGCCACCAATGCCGGGCTGTTATTTCTCTCTTTGAAAAACTGGAAAGATAGAGTCAAACCCGAGCTGCAAGCCGAAAACGTGCTGGCCGGCTTGACGAAACAGGCATCCGGCATTAAAGAAGCGCGGGTCATGCTGGTGAATCCTCCGTCCATTCCCGGTCTCGGTATAGTCGGCGGCTTCGAATTCTGGCTGCTCAATCAGGGCGGCGGCGATACCGCCGCTTTGGAAGCCATGACTCAAAAAGTTATCGCCAAAGCCCGGCAGCGCCTTGAACTGACAGGCGTCTCATCCTCGATTAACTCCAATTCGCAACAGCTATCCATCACTTTGGATAGAGACAAAGCGTGGGCGATGGGCGTGGCTATCGATGATGTATTCGACACTTTGCAAGGGATGTTCAGTACTACCTACGTCAACGATTTCAACAAGTTCGGTCGCACCTACCAAGTGCTGATGCAAGCGGCTCCTGAATACCGCAGCCGCCCCGAGGATATTGAAAAAGTTTTCGTACGCAGTCGCTCCGGTTTGATGGTCCCCCTAAGCAGCCTGATTAGCGTACGTTACGCTAACGGCCCTAACTCCATTGCCCGCTTCAACGGTTTTCCGGCGGCCCGAATCAATGGCTCGGCGGCGGCAGGCTATAGTTCCGGGCAAGCTATGGCTGCGATGGAACAAGCCGCGCAAGACGTTTTGCCGGACAGCATGTCATTCGCATGGGGCGGACAGTCATTTCAGGAAAAGGCTTCCGGCAATTCATCCGGTTCCGCGTTTATCTACGGCATCATTATGGTGTTCCTGATTCTTGCCGCCCAATACGAAAGGCTGGTGCTGCCTTTTGCCGTCATGCTGGCGGTTCCTTTCGGGTTATTCGGCGCTTTACTGGCTGTCTGGGCTTGCCGAATGGAGGACGATGTCTATTTCCAAATCGGCTTGGTCACGTTGATCGCGCTTAGCGCCAAGAACGCCATACTCATCGTTGAATTCGCGGCGGAAAAACACGGGCAGGGCATGGCGGTCATGGATGCCGCGCTGGAAGCCTGTCGACTCCGCTTTCGTCCGATCTTGATGACGTCATTTTCCTTCATTCTCGGCGTACTGCCTTTAGTCCTCAGCACCGGCGCCGGAGCCAACAGTCGGCACTCCATCGGCGTGGGCATTATGGGCGGCATGGTTAGCGCTACCCTGTTAGCCGTATTTTTTGTGCCGTTATTTTTCGTGTTACTGGAGAAGACCCGAGGGAACCGGACGCCGGAACAGGCCGACAGCACTATTGCAAAACAGGAAATCTAACCATGCGCCACCTTTCTATTTCCCTATTATTGCCTTTAACGCTGAGCGGCTGTTTTATGATCGGTCCGGATTACCGGCAACCGGCGGTAGCGACACCCGATGCCTGGCGCTTCGCCCCTGCCGAAACCCTTGCGGCTAGCGATACCCGTTGGTGGGAGCAATTCGGCGATCCCCAGCTGAGCAAACTCATCGAGCAGGCGCTATTGCACAATAAAGATCTGCTGATCGCGACGGCTACCGTCGAAGAATATTTGGGACTATACGGCGTCACCCGTTCCGACTTGTTTCCGCAAGTCAGCGGCAGCGCATCCGGGCAACAGCAAAAAGATTCGGAAGTCACTTACGGCGCTGTCTCCACTCCCGCCTATAACAGCATTCAGTCCGCTCTGAATCTATCCTGGGAAATAGACGTGTGGGGCAGATTGCGGCGCGCCACGGAAGCCGCCCGCGCCAACCTCTACGGTCAGGAAGAAGTCCGCCGTACTGTAGTGCTTACTCTGGTCACCGGTGTTGCGCGTTCCTATGTGCAGCTGCGTGAGCTGGATCTGCGCCTGGAAATTGCCAGGCAAACGTTAACTGACCGCAGGGAAGCTTACCGTATCGCCCAAGCGCGCTTCGATGGCGAACTCAACTCAAAAGCCCAGGTCCGTCAGGCTGAATCCGAGGTGCATAACGCCGCCGCACTGGTGCCGCAATTGGAGAAACAAATAGCGCAAAAAGAACACGAGTTGAGCGTGTTGCTGGGCCATAATCCCGCAGCCGTAGAGCGCGGTCTAGCGCTGGCGGAGCTGCATTTGCCCGGCGTACCGGCGGGCCTTCCGTCCGAATTGCTAGCCCGCCGCCCGGATATACGCCAGGCAGAACAGGATTTGATCGCTGCCAACGCGAATATCGGCGTTGCTAAAGGCGAGTACTTCCCCAAATTTACGGTAACCGGAACGCTAGGCAGCGCCAGCGCCGACTTCAGCCATTTACTGTCGGGGCCGTCAGGGATGTGGAGTTACGGCGTAGCATTGGCGATGCCTTTGTTTACCGCGGGTAAAATTGCCGGGCAAGTAAAAGCTGCCGAAGCGCGCGAACAACAGGCCTTATTCCGTTACCAAAGCACGTTGCTGCAAGCCTTTAAGGAAACCGAGGATGCGCTGATAGATAACGCTAAAACCCTGGAACAGGTACAGGCGCTGAGTCAGCAAGAAATTGCCTTAACCGAGTATTTAAAGCTGGCATGGTTGCGTTATAACAATGGCCTTACCAATTATCTGGAAGTGCTGGATGCGCAACGCAACCTGTTCGACGTGAAGCTCGCTCTTGCGACAGGCCGCAGCAACTCATTACAGGCGCTCATCAATCTATACAAAGCGTTCGGAGGGAGCTGGATGGACAAGGCGTCGGAAAGTTCAGGACACCCTCCCATTTAGCAACGCCAAAAGGTGGGATATGTCTTAGGATTTGCTCAAAAATGTGGATGCGAAGAGGTAATTGAATTAATAATTGATGTTACGCATTGTCCACGAAAAGCACGAAAGACACGAAAAAATAGAGGGTCGTATGTTTCGCAGCTTACGGTGTGCAGCTTTCTATCTTGACGATGGGCTTTACTTATTATTTCTGTACCGTGCTTTTTTCGTGCTTTTTGTGCCTTTCGTGGACTACGCTTTTTTTATTAGGTGCAGGCGTAACATCAGTTAATTATTGAAGTAACCCTTTATCTGAATTGAAGATTAAACTTTGGTATTAAGATTTACATACCCTGAAAATGATGAATATGAAAAAAGTTGCTCCCTTGCTGCTTATAAGTCTGGTGTTTGCGGGCTGTAATAAGCCAACACCTGTCGCAAGTTGTTCTTCCCCGGATACTCAAAAAATAATCGGCGGGCTTATTACTGAGCACGCGGCAAAATTAACGGCTGATAAAAAGTATGACTATTACGATGGCTCGTTTGTATTCGGCGGGATTAAAGTTAGAGCATTGTTAGATCAGTTTCGTATAGCCGTTGAAAATATTAATACGGTGAAAGAGGATGCAGCTAACAACAAAATGCTTTGCAGCGGCTTATTAAAGGTTACGATTCCAACGAATATTCTTGCCGATGCTAATCAAGCCGGAAAAAATCAACATGAAGCGGAAATCGATCAGTATGCAGCGCAATTTAACATTGAAAATAGCGCTAATGTTTTTGCTCAAGATATCGAATATAACGTACAGCTTATTGATAAAGGTAAAGCGCAGCATATTGAGATTGAAGATGCCGGATGGGCGAATGTGCTGGATCATATAATAACGTTAACATTGTTAAAGCCTATATTAGACGTAGAAGTAAGCGATCAAATTCAACTTAATAAGCAGCCAAAGCAAGATGTTACGTCTTTAAAACCGGAGACGGATCAAGCAAGGTTAGAAGATGACGCCCTTAGCGTTAAGCAACAAAAGCAAGGATTAGAAAAATTAAACAAAGAATTGTTGGAAGAGGATCAGGTTGCAAAAGAGATGTTTCGAGAACGAACTGTTCAACAAGTTGCTGCCGGCGCTACAGAGCAAGTTTCTCCCAGTTTCAATTGCAGTAAGGCTAACAAATCAACGGAAGTTACAATTTGTACTCATTCGGACTTGGCCGCCTTAGATGTAAAAAATAGCGATCTCTATCTTAAAGCAAAATCGATAGACGCCATCGCTACAAAAGAAATCTGGAAAGAATCCATTAAATCAAAATATGCATGCGGAACGGATGTTAGCTGTATCAAGAAAGTCTATAACCAATCAATTCAACAGTATGGGTGTATCGGTGCCGGCAAGGCTCCGGAAGATTGCGCCGCTGATACTGCTGATCAATAAACCGAAGCTGAGCAAACAGCAGCTGATCTTTCTTTCATTGAAGACGATTTGCAAGTGCATATCGACCGGACATAATTTGAGGATAGTTTATATGCGGCCCTTGAGAGCATATAAACCATCAATGACTGATTGAAATAGTAGTGTGAAACAGCGTCGATTTAGGTCAATGATGATGTTTACAAGAGTGCGGCTGATATTGATGTCAAGATAACAGACAGGCATGGATTCTCTGCCGGTGTTGCCAAAAGCGGTTTTGAGGTCGGGTGATCATAAACAAGCATCCTGTAGAAGCCGCTTTAGTCGCGATGCGCCTGCTATCAGAATCAGCCAACCTGAAATAAAAGCGGAATTATTTAACTGATGTTACGCACTGTCCACGAAAAGCACGAAAAATAGAGAGCCGTATGTTGCGCGCTAGTTCCCAAGCTCCTGCTTGGGAATTCAGTACGGGAAGCTCTAGCTTCCCGGCTCGAAAAGCTGGAGCTTTGCTCACTGGGTTCCCAAGCGGGAGCTTGGGAACCAGCGTAACCTGAAATAAAAGCGGAATTATTTAATCAGAAAATCCCGCATCATGCCCATATCCTCGTGTTCCAGGTTGTGACAGTGGTACATGAACAGGCCTTTAAAGTCATTAAACGGTTTTAATATCGTGACTTTTTCGCCCGGCATCACCAAAACCGTATCTTTCCAGCCGCCGTCTATAAATCCTGAGGAAACGCTGGCGTAGTTATCGCTGGAGCCTGAACTCACTTCCCGCTTGACGATCTGGAACTGTTCGCCGTGTAAATGCATCGGGTGCGGCATATCCATCATCATGCCGTGCATGCCGCCGTTAAAACCGTTATCGAACTCTATTAATTGCAGACTGTTAACCGGGATGATTTCATCCGGCTGAACGTCATCCATTTTATAAGAACGGCCGTTTAGCAGGGCTGACATGTGTTGCATGGATAAGGCAATGGTTCTGGGATTAGCCGCATTCGCAGCATTCTTGACCTGTAACGCGGTGATGGGGGTCAGGACTTTTGGCAAAGTGTTGTCGCCTTGCTCCTTTTTGGCGACCCGGATTTTTAATAAGGGGTAGTCCGAACCGGAAGGCAATGTGCTGACTGACATCATACCGCCATGCATCATTCCGCCCATGCCATGTCCCATCATTCCTCCGTGGCCGCGCCCGCCCATCATTCCGCCACCCATCATGCCCATGCCGCCATGCGTGGAGGCATCGAACTGAAGGCTGCGCAAGGTTAGCTCGACGCCTAGCTCCCGCCCGCTGAAGTCCATCCATAATTCCAGTCTTTCTCCTGGAGCCAGCATGACATAAGCATGTTGCTGGGGACTTTCCAGCAAGCCGCCGTCAACGCCTATTACGGTGAGGGGGGTGCCGTCATCCCAAGCCAGTTTATAAATACGGGAGTTAGAACCGTTGACCAGCCGGAGCCGATAGGCGCGTGTCGCCACCGGTAACACGAAGTCAGGCCGACCGTTGACCAGTATCCGGTCGCCCAAAAAGCCCTGCATGCGTTGCATCATGTGCGCCGAGTAAACCAGTTGGTTTTGTCCGTCGAAACTGCGATCCTGAATTACCAGCGGGACGTCAAGCTCGCCGTTCGGTAAATTCAGCGCTTGTTCCTGAGCGTCACTGACGATTAACAGGCCCGCCAAGCCGGAATAGACCTGCCTGGCCGTGACGCCGTGGGTATGGGCGTGATAAAAGTAGGTGCCCGCCCGGTTGAGTATCTCGAACTCATAGACGTAGGTTTCGCCGCGATTGATCGCATACATGGGATTGCCGTCCATGTTGGCGGGTACATGCAGGCCATGCCAGTGCAGAATCGATTGCGCCGGCAAGTTATTATTAAGAAATAGCCGGACCTTTTGGCCTTTTTTAAAGCGAAGGGTAGGGGCCAGATAGGTGCCTTCATTATTATCAAGCACGTCTGATGGGCCTTTGATGACCTTGCCGGTGATTTTCCAGACGCGGGTTTTGTCGCCGTTTAAAATGGCCATGTCGGCTGTGTTTTGGGTCAGTTCAATTTCAACGTCAGGAAGAAAGTCGGCAGACGGCGCGTTGACCCTGATAAATTCGCCGGCCTGCGCCCATCTCGGATACGTGGCCGCTCCGGCGATACCGATTGCGGCATATTTTAATAGTTTCCGGCGTTGCAAATTAGTCGTCGTTTTCATTTGGACTTCCTCGATTTGGTTAATATTAGCATGTTGTAATATGCGGCTTTGTACCATAGTTTTTGCAATGTGTGTTAATCGGGGGTGCTGAAGTAGCGCGATTAGCCAAAAGAAAAAGCCGGATTGTGGCGGCGGTAATAGTCAAGGGTATAGAAAACAAGCGCTCCGTTAAATTAGTAAAAATACCTAACGGCGGTTTTGGGTTATTGTTAAGCAGGTGCGAGGACAGTATTTCCGAATCGACGTCAAAGCGACAAGGATTTTTAACGAGTCTGATTATCGGGACAGTCGAAGTAATTAGGCCGGCAAAATAGAAGGATTCAAACGATATAGGGGAGGGCGGACAAATCCATCATTTGCAACTAAGGTTGGCTTTAAATTGCTTGGCCCAGCGATAGACGGCGGTTTCGGCGACTTTGGCATGCGCCCAGTGCAGCCAGCGAGTGATGGTGGTGTAAGTGACCCTGAGCAAGGTAAAGGTTAACAGTTGCGGTTTGGTCAGCGCAAATACTCTGGCTACCAGCAAAGTGCCGAGTAATTTTGCCAATACTTCTACCAGAATGCCTTGCAGAATATGACCTTTTGTCAGCAATCCTAATGCCGCGAGGTTGATCGGCGTCACGATCAGTACCGGAATGCTGAACGCTACCAGAGCCATGTTCGCGGTTGTCTGACTGAGCCATTGTTCAAATTGTTGCAGATTCAGGCGTAGGGATAATGAGCGCCCAAACGCCGTCAGTAAATCCCACAGCCACTCCTCAATAATCAGGAAGATAGCCAAAAGCGAGAGCAGGTTTTTTTTCATAATTTCTTTGATTCAGCTCATAAGTGCAATAGTGCCATTCAGTGTCTTAGATAAAGTTTTCAGCCATGATCTGATTTCTGCCATTATCTTTAGCTTGGTACATGGCCTTGTCCGCGCGCTCGATCAAGCTTTCGATCGAGTCGTGTATTTTAAAACTTGATACGCCGATAGAAATGGTCACCTTTCCTATCGATTTTTTACTGCCCTTAAGTTTTAACGGGTGCTGAGCTAATGACGCTCTTATTTTTTCGGCAATTTCCATGGCCTTGTTAAGCTGCGTATTGGGCATAATGATGGCCATTTCTTCGCCGCCATAGCGTGCCGCACAATGATACTCGGTAATATGCTGTTTCATCAGATTGGCTGTGTAACGCAGTACGTTATCGCCCATTTGGTGGCCGAAGGTATCATTGACTTGTTTGAAATGGTCGATGTCTAAAATAAGCAGGCAAAGGTCATCGTTGTTTTGTTTATGAATTTCAATATATTCATTCAGCTTTTGATCAAAAGCCCGGCGGTTTAATAGTCCTGTCAAGGCATCAGTCTTCGCTGTTTCGCGTGCATGCTCGAGTTCCTGTCGCAGTAATTGCATTTCCTTTTTATTATCATCCAGTTGCGCCTGCAAGGTCATGCTGGTTTCGGCCAACCCTTTAGTTCCGGCGATAATTTCGGTCAAGACTATTTTTATTTCAGGCAGGTCTTGGTTGCTCTCCAGCTTTTTACTCTGGTTCTGGAAGTCCAGTGTTGCCGCACTGGCTTTTTCGCCAGTCGTGTTCAGGGCTTCTCCTGTTTTGTTAATGAGTTGCAGCAGGATGTGATTTATTTTTTCCAGGGAGTCGATTGAAGTATCGCAGATATATTTTTTAAAGAGTTGAGCGCTTAATTCAGATGTAAAAACAGCCTGCTTGCCCAGAAGTTCATCCAGCTCATTGTTTAAAGCAATGTTTCTGCCAATAATGTATTCATAGAAAATTGCAAAATTAAGAGGATCGGTAGCAACTTTATGTTTTGACATGAGGGGAAGTATTTGCCGAAGATATTCTGCATTCTGTTCCAGTGTGTCATCGTATTTAGGAAGAAAGGTTAAACCGTCGATTATCATTCTTTAAAGTTAATAATATCCATTAATTGCCATCTATTTTAATCAGTTACTCTTTGTTTTCAAGTGCTAGTATCTTCTAATTCAATACATACGCAAATAAATATTGTTTTAAAATTCAAAACCTACCTTGTCGCCATAAATATCCACGAGACCACGGTTAGCCTTGTAAGCGGAATTAGCTAAATACGGAGAGTCAAGGGCCTGCCGGGCGGATTTGACAATATGGCATTGTATGGCAAATATCTACAAACTGTTCTGGCCTGCAATTGATCTTGGCGGCGTCGATATATCCATCAACTCGCCTTGTTGTTGTGGTAAGTAATTTAAGTAAAGATATGTTTATTTGTAAGCTCTAAGGTATCTTTTTTTGCCCCAACGTAGACGGGCAAATATCTGTCTGTGCCGTCGTTGGCATACCCTGAGGTGCTCTTTTTCGGGTATATTATCGGTCTACTTGATCAGTGTGGGTTTAGATACCCGAGCCACTATCTTTAAAATCTCAATCTGGTATCTTTGTTGCTTGGTTGGCCTTTCCCGTTAAACAAATAAACTGCGCCTGTCGGTTGAATTTAATAGAGTAAATAAAAAATAGTGCAAGAGACTCAATTGACAGAAATAGAAACATTTTTCGGTAGCGACGGCGGGTTGGCAAAAGTAATCCCAGGCTATCAGCCGCGTGCGGCCCAGCTTGAAATGGCTGAGGCGATTGCCCATGCCATCGAAGACAACCGGAATCTGATTGCCGAAGCCGGAACCGGAACCGGCAAGACCTTTGCCTATTTGGTCCCCGCCATCTTGTCCGGCAAAAAAGTCATCATCTCGACCGGCACCAAAAATCTTCAGGATCAGCTGTTTAACAAGGATTTGCCGGTGATTCGCAAGGCGATCAAAACGCCGTTTATTGCCGCCTTGTTAAAAGGCCGCAGCAATTATTTGTGTACCTATCGGCTGAAAAATGCGCTAACTTCCACGCTGGGTTTCAGCAAGGAAGATGCTGTTGCCCTGGCAAAAATAAGTTCCTGGTCGAAGCGCACCAAAATAGGCGATGTGTCGGAAATGTCCGAAGTGGCTGAGGCCGACCCGGTTTGGTATCAGGCGACTTCGTCACTGGATAATTGCCTTGGACAGGATTGCCCGGATTACGCCGACTGTTTTCTGGTCAAAGCCAGGAAAAAAGCCCAGGAAAGCGAGATATTGGTGGTTAATCACCATTTGCTGTGCGCGGATTGGTCGATACGCGACAGCGGTTTCGGCGAATTATTGCCCGATGCCGAAGTGGTCATCATCGACGAGGCGCACCAACTGGCCGATACCGCGTCCAATTTTTTAGGCATTACCGTCGGCGCCAAACAGCTGAACGATCTGGCCAAAGATGCGTTGATGGAATATTTTAAAGACGCCACCGACATGCCCGCTTTGCGCACCGCCTGCGAAGACCTGGAACATGAAGTGAAAGATATGAGGCTGGCGTTCGGCATCGAGCTTAAGCGCGGGGATTGGCAGGACATCGAAAACAATCCCAAAATAGCCGCGAGTTTGACTGCGGTTAAAGACCAATTGCAGCGCCTGACCGATCAACTGGAGCTGGCGTCGGTTAAAACCAAAGGCCTGGACTCGTGTTTCAAGCGCGCCGACGAACTGGTGCAGCAGCTGAAGATTATCCTCGAAGACAACAGCGGCAAATGGATACGCTGGTACGAAACCTATAAAAACACCTTCACCTTGAGCCGGACGCCGCTGGATATTGCCGCGGAATTCCGGTCCTTCATGCAGCAACATCAGGCGGCGTGGATTTTTACTTCGGCGACTTTAAGCGTAGCGAACAGGTTCGATCATTTCGCCAATAATCTGGGATTGAGCAATGCGGCCAGCGAAAGTTGGGGCAGTCCTTTCGATTACGCCCATCAATCCTTGTTTTATCATCCGAAAGGCTTGCCGCAGCCCAATGATCCCGAATTTATCCCGCTGATTATCGAGTTTGCGGTGCCGGTATTAGAGGCCAGCAAGGGTAGGGCGTTTTTCCTGTTTACCAGCCACCGTGCGCTTAAGCAGGCGGCCGAATTGCTGGAGAAGAAAATCGATTTTCCGCTGCTGATTCAAGGCAGCCGCCCCAAGGCTTTATTGCTTGAGCAGTTTAAAGACGCAGGCAATGCCGTGTTGCTCGGTACGTCGAGTTTTTGGGAAGGCGTCGATGTCAGGGGCGAGGCCTTATCCTGCGTTATTATCGACAAACTGCCTTTCGCATCGCCCGGCGACCCGGTGTTAAAAGCCAGATTAGACGCGATGACCAAACAGGGACGCAACTCGTTTTTCGAATATCAGCTGCCCACCGCCGTGATTGCGTTAAGGCAGGGCATAGGCCGATTGATTCGCGACGTGACGGATCGGGGCGTATTGATGGTCTGCGATCCCAGATTGTTAAAGAAGTCCTACGGGCAGATATTTTTAGACAGCGTACCGGCGATGAAACGCACCCGCGATATAGAAGAGGTGCGGGCGTTTTTTCAGGAAGAGACGCTAGAGGAATAGACGGCTGATGCCAAAAGCGGCGCGCTTCCGGGCGACCACGGGGTGGGGCTGGTAAACTCGGATCGAACATTAGAAATGTTCCTTGTGCTGTCGCTAAATTAATTACTGATGTTACGCAGGTACCTAATAAAAAGCGTAGTCCACGAAAGGCGCGAAAAGCACGAAAAAAACAACAATAAGTAACCTGATTATAAAGATGCTTCAGCTAACGCAAAAAACTCCGTCATTCCGGCATGGATGCCGGAATCTAGAGCCAGGGAGGGTGACTATCCCTGGCACCCGTATCCGATTTAGGCATTAGCCCAGTCATACATTCACATCCATGTGACTGGATACGGGCATCCATGCCAGTATAACGGCAGCTTACTAATCAGGATAAGTAAAGCCCACCATCAAGATTAGAAAGATGCACACCGTAAGCAGGGAAACATACGGCCCTCTATTTTTTCGTGTCTTTCGTGCTTTTCGTGGACAGTGCGTAACATCAGTTAATTACCTATTAGAGATCGAACAATGAAATTATTGGCAGTAGAAACATCGACCGAAGCCTGCTCGGCAGCTTTATTTATTGATGGCGTGGTAGCTGAACGTTATGAACTGGCTCCAAAAATACATACCAAGCTGATTTTGCCGATGATCGATTCATTAATGGCGGATGCGGGCTTAAAGCCGCAACAGCTGGATGCGCTGGCGTTCAGTCGCGGCCCCGGCTCGTTTACCGGCGTACGCATTGCTACCGGCGTGATTCAAGGCATCGCCTTGGGTGCCGATTTGCCGGTAGTCCCCGTGTCTACCTTGGCGGCTATCGCCCAGGATTTTTTCGATAACAATGACGATAACGTCGCCTTTGTCGCGTTGGATGCACGGATGGGCGAAATATTCTGGGGAGTTTATCGGCGCGATGCCCACGGCTATGCCGAATTGATCGGAGACGAAGCGGTGACTCCGGCTGAGCAGGTAGAATTTCCCGATCTGGACGGAGTAGGCGTCGGTTCAGGCTGGGGCGTATATCATCAGGAATTGACGACCCGCTTGGCAGGTCGCGTCAGTCACTATAAAGCCGAACTACTGCCCAGAGCCGGTGCGATTGCCCGTTTAGGCGCGCGAGGTTTCGAGCAGGGCTTGGCGGTTGTCGTAGAACAGGCCATGCCGGTTTATTTGCGCGATAAAGTTGCCAGGACAGAGTCGGAGCGACGAAACACGTAAGGGTTTGGTTGAAAATAACTTCCCGAACCCACTATTTTCGATCATCGAGCCGTTCGTGCTGACCCTTCGGCTGCGCTCAGGACTAAAGGCCTTGTCGAAGCATGATCGGCTTGACGCGGTAGCCCGAAATTTTCCCGCTCACCCTTCGACAAGCTCAGGGCGAACGGAAAAATTTCACCCAATCCATATCGGAAAGTTATTATTGACCATATCCTAAGTTTGTAATTCAGCATTTAAATACAGTCGCCAGTCCTGTTACCCGCAATCAATGTCCGCCGTGATCGATATTATGTTGATGCTCAATACCTTCGGTTAAATTATAACCTTCGTTATTGAATAGATCGCCGGTAAAAAACAAATGCATATCTATAATCCAAGCAATTTTTTTGAGCTTATTGTTTTCTATAATGATGGTTGAAAGCTGATGATTGTTATCAATAATCTGAGCGACTATTGTTTTTGGGTTAGTAGGGTCTTCTTTTAGCGCGCCCGACACGATACGTTGAGCGGATTCCATTGTCAGTACCGGATACGTAGTAGGTAGCTCAGCGTTTTTTTCATTTTTAAGCGACTGGGCGTTAAAATAACCAATATCATAGACAAGCTTGAATAGCAGGCCCATTATAAACACGGCACCGTAAACAGAGAGGCCGATTTTTAATCGCCTTCTAACGCGAGGATTTGATAGTTTTTTTATAATAGCGCGAATTTTCATATTCATTTTTATTACTGTTTCATGGCTTTATTTGTCATCATTTAACAGCTAAGTCGGTGGTGTTGAATAAATTAAAATTTGGCTCAAGCGTCCCATTCGGACACAGGTTGCCCGGGCTTGTCATTCTGCTGGTGTAGATGCACTGATCCATGCTTCCGCTTTTTGTTGTGGCAATTTATTGTTGTTGTCATGCCGGTTCGTCACTTTAGATATAACGAGGTTTTTTGATTTTATGGCGACAGCGCTCGTTATGTTTGTCCGGCATAGTGTGAAATCGATTGGAATACTGATCCCAAAGATGATGTCGATATAATCGATTTTAATACTGCGCAGACAGTTGGACCTAAATCCTGCCATAAACCCCGAAAGTATATGCCCCTGGCACCCATAAACATTGTGGAATTACAAGCCGCGTAATGTGGAATAAGCGGCGCTCCGCCTATTTTATCGTAAGATTGGCTCTCTGCCTAACTCCAGGCTGCTACAGACCAAGCGGGTAAGCGTTGCTATCAAATGCCCAAGCCGAAGACATTGTGAAAGTATTCGTGTTAAAAAAAATCAAAAACTTCATCACGAAGGAAGCGAGGTTTTCAATGCATTGAATTAAAAAAACAATTATTTTTCTCTATGCGCTTCGTGTCTTCGTGGTGAAGATGCTTTTAAGCTGATGTGGATAATACTGTCACAATGTCTTCGGCTTGGGAATTAGTGCGAGACAGTTGGAACGCGGGAAAGCCGCTCATGCCTTTCGACAAGCTCTGGAGAATTCGCCGGGCTCCCCTGAACGGCTTTCACGCATCCATCCAGTCCGCAGACGCAGCTATTGAGGCTGTGAAAGTGTTCGTTTTTAGAAAAAAGTAAAGAATTCACCACGAACGACTTGTATGGATGCAGGAGGTAGAGCAATGCAGGAGCAATTGCCGAGACACGAAGGATGCGAAGAAAAACAATCGTTTAAATTCAATACATTGAAAACTTCGTGTTCTTCGTGCCTTCGTGGTAAAAAATGTTTTTAGCCTAATTTGGATAATACTTTCACAGTCTCTATTGCTTACGAACCGCCGCTAGAATCAGCTCTTGATTCAGCACAATCAACATCTTTCCAGTCGTGTTGCTTTCAGGGATGTTCACCAATGATTTCACATACCCGCCATCACCCCGTAATAACTCATTAATCGGCTGAACTTGCGACTTTTCAAAGCTGGGAATGGCATCCAGTCCATCAACCAATAAGCCGATCGGGCCTACTTGGGTTCGGACGACGACGATTGCGCCGGTATTTTTCTCAGGACCCTCCTGATCAACGGGGTTGTTGGTCAGAATCCGGCCGCTGATCACGATAATCGGGATTTTTTCGTTGATGCCGTCGGGGCTGTTATCGCAATACATAACGCTGCCGACAATATAGGATTTTACGCCGGGCAGAGGGTTGATCATGTTTACGTCCATGGCTTCGAGTACGTCGGCGGCATAAAATGCGTAAATCTCCGGGCCGATATAAAACGTTGCCAGGTCGACGACATCCCCGGTTATCGGCTCTTGCGGGTAAGTGATAGTGATGCGTTGTTCGGAATCGGTCGCTTCGGTTTTCTCGCCGATCGGAATAAACACGAACGCAGCCACATCGTTATGATAATCCCCAGTGGTCTTAAACTCGCGGTAGCCGCGCGACGAATAACAGCCGACCGCATAGTATTTTTTGTTATAAAGCACGATTTTGGATTTTCCTGTGCCTTCTTGCAGCGCAAAAAACTCAGGATCTATCCAAAGCACATCGCCGTTCTGGTAATTGGACGCTTCGGTCGATGCAATAATGCGGCCGCTGGGCCGCTCCACGAACAGGCCGAACGCGCCGGGTTTGTCGGGCAGGCAATCTTCAAGCATGTGCTTGAATTCGGGCGTGGAATCGAAAACGATGCCGATACCGCCCACCACTTTGTTCAGGTCATCGATATGACGGATTGCGGCATTGTAGATATAGGTCGGCTTGCCCTCGTACAGCCAGGATTCTTCAAACATCGATACCCGGTATTCCTGCGGCGAGCGCAACGAAAAAGTCTCCTGCGCGTAAGAGGAGGTCACCTGTCTGCCTACGGCGTCCATCGGGTCGTTATGCAGGTTGGACTCGGCGACGATATTGCCTTTGAGGTCGTAGATAAAAAGGCGCGTGTAAACGGTATACAGCTTGTTGATGTAGATCAGGATGTCGGTGATTTTAGCTTTGTCATCGGCGTTCAGGCGTTTTTCGGAGAGAATGCGCCGGATTTCCGAAGTCAGCGCCCACCACCGGCAATCATTGCTGCGCTCGTACAGGTTGCGATCCATAATATCGATCATCAGCCTGGCGATGGATTCGGCATTACGCAGTTCGGAGGTGATCATCGTGGTATGCAGCTTGCTGCTGGAGTCGGCCAGCGCTTGGGCGGTGCGCGCGCCCATCGAGCGCAGCTGTTTTAGAATCGCCTTCAGCGATAACAGGTTGCCGTGCTCGTTAGTTGCCATAACCTGGCCGTTCCAGATCACGCGGTGCAGGAACAGGTTGATGTCTTCGGCGGCATCGGCGATGAGGCTGGATAGCTCGGTAGACAGCGAGTCGCCGTGGCGGAGAATTTCGGCATTGATCTCCTTGTCGGACGCTGAAAAACCGAATGCCGACTGTAATGGAATCATCGCATGCCCGTACCATTCTTGGCCTGCATAGCCTTGATAGGGGCGGCCTCGGTGCGTGACCGACAGGTATTCGCGACCGGCAAAGTCGAGCATGCCGTAGGTATCGCCTTCAGGGACGGCTTCAATGACGCGGCCAATCGGTACGTGGTCCTGATCGCTGGTGGCGATCACCACCGAATCGGCATTCAGCAGCAGCATCACGGCTTTATCGCCTTTCTTTTGCAGGCTGCGGAAAATGCCTTCCATTTCATTATCGAAGCGGAAGGACAGGCATAAGATGCCAAGCACCGTGTCATTAATCGGATCGACGATGCGTTTTGAATAAATCAGGGCGCGATCGGTGCCGGGCCGTAGACTGGTTTTGCCAAAGGTTTCAACATATTCTGCTGTTGACTGCACTGTTTTGCGGATAATCGGTTCAGCAATGCTTTGGGCGACTGTTGGCGTGTTGCGGTCAAGCCGAGCCAGGATGCGGCTGTCGGTATCCAGGATGATAATGTCGTCGTAGACGGTATATTTTAAACCGTACTCGTCAAGCAGTTGGTTAACTGAATCTATATCAGTTCTTTCGCCGTTTACGGAGGCCAGCACAAAATTGCATATATCGGCATTGGTCGCCAGAAAACCGATGTCTGCGGTGCGCTCGTACAAGTTGCGCACCAGAATATCTATCGATACTTGCGCCTTGGACTCTAGTTCGAGGCAGGTTTTTTTTATTTCTTCGGACACCAGCTGGCTGGTTAGTTTGCTTTCAAGATCGGCAAAACCTTTTTTTGTAGCTTCCATTGCCGGCAATATGGTGGCCGCTTCGGTGGGGCAGCTGATTTCTGCGATGGCGGAAACCAGGCCCCAGGTTCCGTTCAAGTCTCGGAGAATCTCCTTGCACTGGGAAACACTCCGAATATAGGGGGAGAAAGTTTCGAAACGTTCAGCTTCTGACAACATGTAATTTATCCTTGGTTGTTAGTGCGTTAAAAATGAGACCAGGCAATTATAATAAAGGGCACGTTGCGGAAAGCAATATGCATACCATATGTTATGGCGCTATGCGCGAATAAGGTTTTATCGGCAGTTGCTAAAGATTTCGGCGGTAACAACGTCCGGGAGACTGCACTCATCTTCATTCAATATCCGATTCCCCGGTAGGGCGAGCCGTGTGCTCCCCGGCAATCTGAAGGCGCGCCCGGCACGCCCTACGTTGCAGTTCGGCATTCCTGTCGGGATAACGGGGGTTAACAATACTTGTCTATAACGACGGGGGCTCGGAGCGGGAATGTTGCCTGAACTGACTGGGTTCCCTCGCGGAATGGGAAAGCCAGGTGGGGCGAAATCCTAAGTTGGTAAGTTTTGCGTGAGTACCAAAATAGTGCGTAAAAGGCCTGTTAATGACTAATGTTGTGCGGATGTCTCGATGGGTTAGCGGATTTTGATAGTCTATTTATGGTGAACGATAGGCTTTCTTCATCCTAAAAAACGCAGTTAGGATAGGGTTGGTAATAACGTCCCGAAACATAAACGCATCGTTGCCGCGCGCTACGCTCATCGTTATACACAAATACTCAAGCACACGTCGTTCCCACGCGCCGCGCTCGTCGTCATACCGGCATGGATGCCGGTATCCAGCGCCATGGACGGTAACTTGGTGACTCTACCGGTACTTGAGTAATACGAAGCATCACCTCCCTGTGCCTGGGTTCCGGCATCCCTGCCAGAACGACGGTGTCTCGCAGAGATTTGTGTATAAAGACGAGCGCGGCGCGTGGGAACAAGGAGTTGACGGTGTTTCGCAGGCATTGGTGTATAACGATGAGCGCTTTGCGTGGGAACCCTAAGCGGAAGTTATTATTGATGGAGTCCTTAGTCGACGAAAAGCAGTATGTTGCATTACGCAGCCATTCAAATCGGTTACGCTGAAAAGTAGGCCGTTACAGCGAAGGTTCGGCCTTCACGATCAGCAAGGTTATTAGCCGCCGACCGGCGTGATAGAATGAATCGCGCCCAAATTATTCATATTAGGAGAGAACCATGCTTTATATCGAACCCAATCAGCCAGGCAGTAAAGTCAACTTTAAATCCCGTTATCAAAACTTTATCGGCGGCGCTTGGGTCGATCCGGTTAAGGGGCTGTATTTTGACAATTCAAGTCCCATTAACGGCAAGGTTTTTTGCGAAATACCCCGCTCCAGCGCCGAAGATATAGAGCTGGCACTCGATGCGGCTCATGCAGTCAGGGCTGCTTGGGGCGACACTTCGGTCACCGAACGGTCGAATATACTCCTGAAAATAGCCGATCGGATTGAAGCGAACCTTGAAACGCTGGCCGTTGCCGAAACCTGGGATAACGGCAAAGCGGTGCGCGAAACGCTGGCGGCGGACATACCGCTGTGCGCCGATCATTTTCGCTATTTTGCCGGGTGCATTCGCGCTCAGGAAGGCTCAATCGGCGAAATCGACAAGAATACCGTCGCTTACCATTTTCACGAGCCGCTGGGCGTAGTCGGGCAAATTATTCCCTGGAATTTTCCGTTGCTGATGGCCTGCTGGAAATTAGCCCCCGCCTTGGCCGCAGGCAACTGCGTGGTCATGAAACCGGCTGAACAAACCCCGGCGTCTATTTTGGTGTTGATGGAAATAATCGGCGATTTATTGCCCGCAGGCGTGGTTAATATTGTTAACGGCTATGGTGCGGAAGCGGGGCAAGCGTTGGCGACCAGCACCCGGATTGCAAAAATAGCCTTTACCGGCTCGACGCCGGTCGGCTCGCACATTCTTAAATGCGCGGCGGAAAATATCATTCCATCAACCGTTGAGTTGGGCGGCAAGTCGCCGAATATCTTTTTTGAAGATGTGATGAATCAGGATGAGGCGTTTGTCAGCAAATGTATCGAAGGCGCGGTGCTGGCGTTTTTCAATCAGGGAGAAGTCTGTACCTGTCCTTCGCGGCTGTTGGTTCAAGAATCCATTTACGATGAATTTATCGCTAAAGTGGTTGCGCGCGCCAAGCAGATTAAACGCGGCAATCCGTTGGATACCGAGACGATGATCGGCGCGCAAGCCTCCAAACAGCAGTTTGATAAAATTATGGGGTATATGCAAATCGGCAAGGATGAAGGCGCTGAAGTGTTAATCGGCGGCAAGGCCGAGGCTTTGGGCGGCGGGTTCTCGGAGGGCTATTATATCGAACCGACGATCATGAAAGGCGGCAACAAGATGCGTATCTTTCAGGAAGAGATCTTCGGTCCGGTTATATCGGTCACCACCTTTAAGGATGAGGCGGAAGCTTTGGCGATTGCCAACGACACTCAGTTTGGCTTGGGCGCGGGCGTCTGGACGCATGATATGAATCGGGCCTACCGCATGGGCCGGGGCATTCAGGCGGGCCGCGTATGGATTAATTGTTATCACCACTATCCGGCTCATGCGGCTTTCGGCGGTTATAAGAAATCAGGCGTGGGTCGTGAATGCCATAAGATGATGCTGGATCATTATCAGCAAACCAAAAATATGCTGGTCAGTTACGATGTCAATCCATTGGGTTTTTTCTAGGCTTGATTAGTTAAAGAATGCCGTAGCCAAGAAGTTTTCGCCACGAAGGACGCGAAGTTTTAATTCTTTACGTCCTTCGTGCCTTCGTGGTGATCTTATGCAACTAGCGAAAAAGTCAGGTAATACGCCACTTTTTTAACTCTCGCCAGTAGTTGCCCGGTTTATCAAGGCAGGATAAAAAAATTCCTGATTAGTAAGTTGCTTCAGTTAGCGCCGTCATACTGGCATGGATGCCAGTATCCAGTCACATGGATGTGAATGTATGACTTGGCATAATGCCTAAACCGGATACGGGTGTCATGGATGGTAACTTGTTGATACCGCAGCATGATTTAGGCATCGGATGGATGCCAGCTATAGCTTCACGTCCCTGTGCCTGGATTCCGGCATCCATGCCGGAATGACGCACTCTTTGGAGCCCACGCATGGATGTTGGAAATATCGGCGCATTTGATGCGCAACAGCGGCCAATCAACGGCTAACGAACACCGAAAAATTCACTCAATTGATCAGTCATTACCGTCTAATAATCACTAGTTAAGATAACTTTGCTCTAATAATTTACGTCAGTTTTGTAATGAGGAGATGACAATGTTAAACGAACTTAAATCTTCAACTACTTTACTTCAATCCTACCTGACCTGGGCCGTAAACCTGTCGGCAGGAGGCGTGGCGGCCTATATCCTGTTGCTGTGTTTTAGCCTCTTTTTGATGGTCGAGTTTTGCGAACCCAGAGAAAAAATTCTTCCGAAACAGTTGCGGCAGTCCTATCGGGCGAACATCGGATTATTTACTTTTAACAGCGTTGTTATGTCGACAGTGGCGGTTCCGGCGCTGCTGATGCTGGCCGAGCAATGCTCCGGTAAAGGGTTGCTCAATCATATCCATAATCCGCTGGGAAAAATCGTTCTTTCGTTTGTCGCTATCGATCTGCTGCTGTATTGCTTGCATAAGGCTTGTCATCGCTTCGATTGCTTGTGGATGATTCACAAGGTGCATCACAGCGATCCTTGTTTGAATGTTTCAACGGCATTCAGGATACATTTTCTGGAAATAGTCATTATCAACCTCGTGAAGGCGATAGCGGTGGTTGTTTTAGGCATAGAAGGCCTGTTGTTAGTTGTGAATGAGGCGATAATTATCTTTTTCACCATGCTGCATCACGCGAATATTTCATTTCGGGGCGAACGATTTTTGGGATGGGTAATTATTACGCCGTATTTGCATCGCGTTCACCATTCCGTCCGGCGTGACCAGCACGACCGTAATTACGGAGCGGTCTTGTCAATATGGGATCGCCTGTTCGGCACGCTGGCAGTGCTGAAACCTGAGCAAATAGGCGTCAACGGCAGCTCGGCGCAAGATCTTATCAGCTTGCTAAAGTGCGGTTTTACCCTGACGGACAGCTCGCCTGCCGGTCCTGACCTAAAGGCCTATTACAAGGCGGCTCGGGATTGGCTGAAAGCAAAAATCGGAATTATCGGATCGGTTTGCGCTAAGGGATGGATTATTCGGAAATGGCGGGGCGCGATGAAGATCATGCACATTGCTTTACAGGGCAAAAACCGGAAATATCCGTTGTATCGGAAGCAGATGAACTGAGAATGCCGTAGGGAGCAGGGACTTGAACTTATTGTTTGGGCGTGCTTCCCCATAATTCTTTTAAGCGCTGGGCTCTGCCGCAGGTGTAGTGATAATACCGATAACGCAGCGGATTTTTGCGGTAGTAATGTTGGTGATATTCCTCGGCGGGATAGAACGCAGAAGCGGCAGCGATTTGGGTGACGATCGGTTCCTTGAAGGGCTTGGATAGCGACAGCTCGGCCTTTGATTGTTCGGCCAGACGCTGTTGCTGAGTGTCATGGTAAAAAATCTCCGCACGGTACTCGGGGCCGATGTCGCAGAATTGGCGGTCAGCCGCCGTCGGGTCGACGTTGTGCCAAAAGACTTCCAGCAATTGGCTATAACCGGTTTTAGCAGGGTCGTAGAACACTTGTACGGCTTCGGCGTGGCCGGTTCCTCCCGCCGAGACTTCTTCGTAAGTCGGATGCTCGGTATGTCCGCCGGTGTAGCCGGCAATGACCTCAACAACCCCCGGTAGATTATCGAAGGCAGCCACCATGCACCAGAAACAGCCGCCGGCGAAAGTTGCCTTGTTCAGGTCTGTTCTATCCGTCGCTGCAATGGTAGTTCCGGTACCGAGCCCTAACACGCCAAGCAGCATTAATCCGGGTAAAAGGCCGTGGCTTTTTAGCATGTCGTCATTGCCCTTTAAGCTTATCGAGTACCTGGGTTAATTTCTCCAACTGTTTGTGCAGGATTCTGGCTTGTTTTTCAGCATGCTGCTTGTCAAACTCCAGTTTCATGCATTTGTCGTTGAGCTGTTGGTTGGTCATTTTGAGCGCTTCAATTTCCGATTGCAGCAAGCGTATTTGATGGTCCTGTGCGCCGCCGGAACTGCCGATGTTGCGCTTTTGAGGAAGGCTTTCGGGACGGGCGTCAATAATATCAAGTTCATCGGCCGGGGTGATGCGATGTTCCGGCGCGGACGGGATAGCCGCCATTCCGCCGCTTAAGATCATGGCATTGATTTTATTGCGGAGCAGTAAAAATACCGCGGCCTCGCTGGTTTTTCCATCGCCGCAAACCACAATGATCGGTCGGTTGCGATTTAATGTTTTAAGCTGCATTCTTAACGAGAAAAAAGGTTCATTGATACTGCCGTCAAGATGGTGATTTTGATAATCGTCCGGCGTACGCACATCCAGCAATATAGCGCCTTGCCTTACCGCTTCCTGCATTTCCGGATAAGTGACGAACTTTAGCGAAGGCTCTTTTATTAAAGAGACAAAGTGCTGTTTATTCAGCCGTAATAAAGAAATATCCGTTAGCGCGGTAATCGTTACGTTTCTGGGCGCATCGGAAAGCAGCGAGTCTTCGCCGAAAGTATCGCCGGTTGCCAGTTGCGCCAACCTGATCTCTTTTGCGTTTGGCGACGGTCGGCGCGTTAACTCGCATTGGCCGTTTTTAATCAGATAATAATAATCCCCCCTACTGCCTTGACTGACAATAACTTCACCCTTACTGAAATGGACGGCCTCCAGGCTCATTAGGATTTTTTGTAAATTGGTGGGCGGAAGGCGTTGAAAAATCGGCGATCTTAACAATGCTGTCATCCAGTCGCCTGAATCGTCTTGAGTTTCTTCGATAAGCATCTAACTTCTGTCCTTCTATTTTTGTTCAGGGCTTTTAATATATAGCGCAGTAAATTGGGTGTTTGTCAATACTGGCAATGGCGCCGGCATGCGAACAATCGGCCCTGTTTCGGCTAGTCCACGAAAAACACGAAAGCCGTCAAATAAATCAATAGGTTGCAGCGCTTAAGCATGCAGCCTTCGGCTGGCCGTCTACAGTGTGCTATCTATTTGAATCTTTTCGTGCTTTTCGCGGAGCAAATGCTTTTTCCAGGATCATTGGTTTTTTATAGGCATCTTTAAAATTTAAATTATAATCGAAAGGCATTACCTTATTTCAGCTAAAACCATATACAGCTAACCAATACAGGGGGAAGTCAATGGAAAGAAAAGAAGCGATGGACTTTATGATTAAGTTACTCAAACTTATGCTGCATAAAGAAGGGTCGGATTTATTTATTACCGCCGGTTTCCCGCCTGCAATCAAAGTCAAAGGCAAGATGACGCCGGTTTCCCAGCAGCCATTATCGGCTAATGACTCCAAGGCTCTTACCCAATGCATCATGAATGATAAGCAGCTTAAGGAGTTTGAAGAATCGCAAGAATGCAATTTTGCCATTTCGCCCGCCGGGCTATCCCGATTCCGGGTCAATGCCTATGTTCAGCAAGGCTGCCAGGGTTTGGTTATCCGGGTCATTGCCGCAGAAATACCCAATTTCGATAAATTGGGCCTGCCGCCTATTTTAAAAGATGTGATGATGAACAAAAACGGCCTGGTGATCATGGTCGGCGGCACAGGATCGGGTAAATCAACATCTATGGCGGCGATGATCGATCATCGCAACGCGAACAGTTACGGCCATATCATCACTTTGGAAGATCCGATCGAATACGTGCATGCCCATAAAAACTGCATCGTCATGCAGCGGGAAGTCGGTGTCGATACCAAAAGTTGGGAAGCCGGGCTGCACAATACCTTGCGGCAGGCGCCCGATGTGATTGTGTTGGGCGAAATTCGCGACGAAGAGATTATGAATTACGGCTTGGAATTCTCCCAGACTGGCCATTTGGCGCTGGCTACCCTGCATGCGAACAATGCCAATCAGGCCATCGACCGGATTTTGGGTTTTTTCCCGATAGAGAGGCAGACCAAATTGATGCAGGATATTTCAGTCAATTTACGCGCCATTATTTCCCAGCGTCTGGTTAAAACCGTTGATGGCGGACGTTGCGCGGCCATCGAGATTTTATTAAATACGCCGTTGATTGCGGATTACATCGCCAAAGGCGAGGCCTCCAGCATCAAGCCGTTAATGGCCAAGTCCCGCGAACTGGGCATGCAGACCTTCGACCAGGCTTTATTGGAACTGTATCAGGCCGGAAAAATAGATTACGACGAAGCCTTAAGAAATGCCGATTCGCAGAACGAATTGCGCTTGCAGATCAAATTAGCTTCCGGCGAAGACCGGTCGATCGGCGGGCTTTCGTTACAATCGAAAGATGAAGAATAGACGAAAGCATACTCCCGATTCGGCTTAGACAGCGCGACGCTGTTACGGTTTTCTCATCGATTGATACAGTAGATTTTTTAACGCTTCCCATTGCCCAACCTAACCCAATGCTGCCATGACCCTGACACCTTATTTGAAATTAATGCTGGAAAAAAATGCCGATAGCCTGTCTTTAAAATCGGGTTCTCCGGCGCTCTTGGGCTTAGCCGGGGAAGAATATCCCTTGGGAAAAAACGAGTTAAACTCAAACATCATCAAAGAAATCACCTTTAGCCTGATTGACGATGTCCAGAAGCAGGAGTTAGTCCGGAATAAAGCGCTGGAATTTAATTGCACTGCGCCCGACGGAGAGAAATTTCTGGCTAATGCCAAGGTCGAAGATAACGGCTTGGTGCTGTTTATCGTTCCGGATTCGGCGCCGGCAAAAGCCGAGCCCGAAGAGCCGGAAACGCCCGGCTATCAAATTCTGGGCGCAGCGCCGGAAGACGATTTAAACATTTTGCCGTACCTGATGGAAATGACCCGCTTGAATGCATCGGATTTGTTTTTAACGGTCGGTTCGCCGGTTAAAGCCAAAATTTATGGCCGAGCCGTGGCACTGGATAATTTTATGCTGACGCCCGAATTAACCCAGTCGGGCGCATTCGGGATTATGACCCAGCAACAAATCGACGAGTTTTTAGTGACCCGAGATTTGGATTTTGCGATCAGCCTGCCGGACGGCAGCGCGCGCTTTCGCGCCAACGCCTTTTTTCAGCGCAAAACCGTAGGTCTGGTTATGCGGCTGATTCCCTCGGTCATTCCGACCGGCAAGGATTTAGGCACGCCGGATATATTAATGGAACTCATCATGGCCAAACGAGGGCTGTTATTAATGGTGGGCGGCACCGGCTCGGGCAAATCGACCACCCTGGCGGCGATGATCAACCACCGCAATGCTAATTCAGCCGGCCATATTTTGACTATTGAAGACCCGGTCGAGTTCTCGCACCCGAACCTGAAATCAATCGTCAACCAGCGCGAAGTCGGCGTGGATACCGACTCCTATGCCAGAGCGTTAAAAGCCTGTTTACGGGAAGCGCCCGACGTCATCCTGATCGGCGAAATTCGCGATCGGGAAACCATGTCGGCCGCTTTGGAGCTGGCCAATACCGGCCACCTATGTATCTCGACCATGCATGCAAACAATGCCAATCAGGCCATGGAGCGGGTCATCAATATGTTCCCGCACGATCATCACGCGCAATTGTTTATGGACCTGGCTACCAATTTAAATGCTGTTATTTCTCAACGCCTGATTCCGGATACAGCCGGAAAGCGCTGTGCAGCGATTGAAGTGATGATCAACACCCCGCACATAGCGAACCTGATTCTAAAAGGCGACTTGAGCGAAATTAAATCGGCCATGACGTCGAGCGGCAGCAAAGGCATGAAGACCTTTGACGACGCGTTGTTCGGATTGTACAAGGACGGACGGATCAGTTTGGAAGAGGCGTTGAAAAATGCCGATTCTAGTAACGACTTGGAAGCTAAGATTAATTTTGGTTGATTTAAAAACATATCACCGAAGGCACGAAGATCACGAAGAAAAGCCAAGGTAAAAACTTCGTGTCTTCGTGGTGAATTAATCTGCCTTCCCGATTGAAAACCAAATTGGAAGATAAGCCGGTATAATAAGCAAATTTTCCCAATTTTTGAGTGATATGAGCAAACAAAGAAAAGCAGTGGCGTTAATTTCCGGCGGACTGGATTCAATGCTGGCGGCGAAAACCATCATGGAACAAGGCGTCCATGTCGAAGGCATTAACTTCTTCACCGGTTTTTGCGTGGAAGGCCATACCCATGCGATCAGGGCCAACGACAAAGCCAAGCCTAAACGCAACAACTCCTTATGGGTCGCCGAGCAGCTGGGCATGAAGCTGCATATCGTCGATGTCATCGACGAATATAAAGACGTGCTGATCAACCCCAAACACGGCTACGGCGCGCATATGAATCCTTGTCTCGATTGCAAGATTTTCATGGTTAACAAGGCCAAGCAATGGATAGTGGAAAACGATTTCGACTTCATCATCACCGGCGAAGTGATCGGCCAGCGTCCGATGTCGCAACGCAAAGCGACGATGCCGATCATATCCAAAGAATCCGGCGCCGATGATTTGTTATTGCGGCCTTTGTGCGCCAAGAATTTGCCTGCAACCCTGCCGGAACGCGAAGGCTGGGTCGACCGGGAAAAATTGCATGATTTTAGCGGACGCTCGCGCAAACCGCAGATGGCGATGGCCGAAGGTTTCGGCTTTGATGAATATGCCCAGCCTGCGGGCGGCTGCTGTTTTCTGACCGACGCCAGCTATTCGGCAAAACTGGTCGATCTATGGAAAGCGCGTGACGGCGACAAGCAATACGACCTGGACGATGTGATGCTGCTGAAAGTCGGAAGACATATCAGGCCGGGACAAAATTTTAAAGTCATCGTCGCCAGGGAAGAAGGCGAAGGCCGTTTTATGCAGGGCTACAAAAAAGAATTTATCACCCTGCATTGCGCCAGCCATGCCGGTCCCTTGGTGTTGGTGGACGGTTCGCCTTCCGCTGAGGATTTGTTCACGGCTGCAAGAATTACCGCCCGGTACGGCCAAGGGCGAGATGCCGAACAAGTCGATGTGAGCGTTGCCGGTAAAGACGGTTCTGAAATGATTATTCAGGTTAAGCCGTTTGCCGCGGATGAAATTCCGCAGGAATGGTTTGTATGAGCAGGGAAACCCTAAATGCCCGCCGCCTGCTGTGTCCGTTGCCGGTCATTCGCACCCAGGATAAAGTCAAACAGCTTAAAGCGGGCGATCAGTTGGAGGTTATCTGCACCGATCCCGGCGTGATGCAGGACATCCCGACCTGGTGCCGGATCAATGGGCATAAGGTATTGGAAACCGTTTCGGGCGATCATGAATACATTATTATCCTGGAAGTCGGCGGTAATGACTGAGCTTTTCTCGTTCCCACGTAGCACGTGGGAACGAGATGTTATATTGAGAGTTGTCGCGTATGGCTGAAGTTTTAGATGCCGCAAAAATGGACAAGCTAAAAGCCAGGGCCAGCTATGTCGGCGCGGCGATTAATGTTCTCCAGACGCTGATCAAAATCGGCTTCGGCATTCTCTGCCAGTCAGCGGCCCTGATCGCCGACGGCATTCATTCGCTATCGGATCTGCTCAGCGATCTGCTGGTGATTATTGCGGTCAGGTTGGGCAGTCGCGAGGCCGATCATGATCATCCTTACGGACACCGGCGTTTTGAAACTATTGCTACGGTCATTTTGGGCGGGAGCTTAATCGCGGTCGGCGGCGCTATCGTTTGGTCGGTCATGGAGCGCATGGCGGATCCCGAGCATTTGCCAGCGCCCGATGTGCTGTCATTGGGGGTTGCGACGCTGTCAATCCTGATTAACGAATGGCTGTACCAATACACCAAGCGCATCGCCAAAACGACCCGCTCCAAATTACTGCTGGCCAATGCCTGGCACCAGCGCAGTGACGCTATTTCATCGCTGGTGGTTTTATTAGGCATAGGCGCGGTGATGATGGGTTATCCGATGGCCGATGGCGTTGCCGCGGTCGTAGTCGCGTTGATGGTGGCTAAAATCGGTTTGAATCTGGTGTTTGAGAGTATCAAGGAACTGGTCGATACCTCATTGCCGCCCGCATTGGTTGCCGAGATCAGGGCCGCCATTCACGCCATTGACGGCGTCGAAGGCATTCATTTATTACGCACCCGGCAAATGGGCGAGGACGCGCTGATCGATGCGCATATCGTCGTCGATCCGCGCATCACCGTTTCCGAAGGGCATATGATCGGCGACATCGTCAGGGATGATTTGATCCGGCGTTTTGACGACGTGATGGATGTGCTGGTGCATGTCGATCCCGAGGATGACGAAAGCTTGCAGGAGCAATCCAGGCCGCTGTCCCGCGGTGAAGTGCAACGCCTGTTGGATCGTTATCTGGCGGAGTTTAAGACGGCTATAGAAGATTTCAGAATTCATTATTTGGACGGCCAGATTGAGGTGGAAGTGATTTTGCCTTTTGCGATCAGCGAGCAGCCGGAGCGGCTGGAAAAAATAAGAAAGCAATGCAAACGGATGCGCGTGGAAGTTAAAAAAGTCGATAATGTGTTTGTGTTTTTTAAAGACTGAACCGCATTTATTAAATACTAGTTTTGTAAGATAGATTATAAATAATGCGCCTAACCCTATTTGAGATAACCACTATAAAACACAGTGCCCAAAACATATTCGGCGATACAGTAAAGGTTTATCTTTTTGGCAGTAGGGTTGATGACAATAAAAAAGGCGGGGATATAGATTTATATCTTGTACCTGAGAATAAAGATAATTTGTATGAGAAAAAAATCAAGTTGTTAAGCGCATTGGATAGGGCTTTAGGCGAACAAAAAATAGATGTTGTTATCGCCAAAGACAAAACGAGACCCATAGAAAAAGAAGCGATTGAAAAAGGAATAGAATTGAATTTAGAGCGCTTAAAAATCGAGAAGATTTTCCAAGAATGCGCCAAGCATCTGCAAAGGATAAACGAGGCCTATGGCGACATGACGGCATTTATGCCGTTGACGGCAACTAAGTTTCAAAGTTTATCCAAAGACGAAGTGCAAGCGATAGATCAGTATTTATTCAGGTTTGCAAAGCTGCAAGACAGCATGGGCGAGAAACTTTTTAAAGTATTGCTGGGCAGGTTTGAACAGAATGCCGATAAGTTACCCTTTTTGGATGTTATTAAAAAAATGGAAAAATATATCGATATGGATATTGTCAATGAATGGCAGGATTTGATGAATATAAGAAATCAGTTGTCTCATGAATATGAGGATGACGCCATTGAAATGGCTAATAGTATTAATTTAATTTACGCAAAAAAAGAAGTGATTGAAGGCATTTATTTAGCGATAAAAGCCAAGTGTTATATAACCACTCAGCTTAACGAGGCTTGACTTATGGCAGTAGGGCAGTGCAGTTTTCCAATCATGCATCCGGTCGCAGGCATAACGCTGGGTACCGCGAACGCAGGCATCAAGCAAGCGGTCAGGGATGATATTCTGATCATCCAAATGGCCGAGCATTCGACCTGCGCGGCGGTGTTTACCCAAAACGCTTTTTGCGCTGCGCCCGTGCATGTGGCTAAAGCGAATCTGGCGCATAGCCCGCGCTGGTTGCTCATTAACTCCGGCAATGCCAACGCCGGTACCGGCGAGCAGGGCATGAAGGATGCGTTGGCGACCTGCGCCGACCTTGCCGCAGTGGTCGACGGTGCGGCAGTCCAGGTGCTGCCTTTTTCAACCGGTGTGATCGGCCAACCGCTGCCGGTGGGCAAAATCAAAGCCGCCTTGCGGGAAGCCGTAAGCAACCTGAATACCGTCAACTGGGACAAGGCGGCCCAGGCGATCATGACCACCGATACGTTCCCGAAAGGCGTATCCAAGGTCATCGAGATCGACGGTCAAGCCATTACCATTAACGGCATTTCCAAAGGCGCGGGCATGATCCAGCCGAATATGGCGACCATGCTGGGCTTTATGGCCACCGATGCGAAAATCGACCAAGCGCTGTTGCAGAACTGTTTGGCGCTGGCCGTCGAGCAATCGTTTAACCGCATCACCGTCGATGGCGACACCTCGACCAATGACGCCTGCGTGTTGATGGCAAGCGGTTGTTCGTCAGTTCCTGAAATCAAGCAGGACAGCGAGCATTACCCGATTTTTGCCGATGCGGTGATGACCGTCTGCAAACAACTGGCGGAAGCTATCGTCAGGGACGGCGAGGGCGCAACCAAGTTGATGCGCATCGTCGTCGAGCAAGCCTTGACCGATGAAGAAGCGGTGCGCGTCGGCAAAACCATCGCCCATTCGCCGCTGGTAAAAACCGCCTTTTTCGCCAGCGACCCGAACTGGGGGCGGATATTGGCGGCGGTCGGCCGCGCCGGCGTCGAGAACATGGTGCTGGAAGACGTGCAACTGTATCTGGATGACGTCTGCATCGTCAGAAACGGCGGCAGGGCCGACGATTACACCGAGGAAGCCGGACAGCGGGCGATGAATCAGCAAGAGATCACCGTGACCGTCAAACTGGGCCGCGGCGATGCGGTACAGGAAGTGTTAACCTGCGACTTGTCATATGAGTACGTGAAAATCAATGCGGAGTATAGGACTTAAAAGCAGGTGAAAGGTACAAGGTACAAGGCGAAAGATTTTATCGTTCCCACGCTCCGGCGTGGGAATGCAGTCTTGGACGCTCCAGCGTCCACTAGCAAATGACCCCACTCCAAGTCGCCGTAGGCGTAGTCAAAAACCCGGAAGGAAACATCCTGATTTCCTTGCGCCATGCCGACTTGCATCAAGGTGGCCTATGGGAATTCCCCGGCGGCAAGATTGAAGAATTTGAGACAGCCGAACAAGCGCTAACCCGCGAACTCAAGGAAGAACTCAACATCACTGTGACAGCGGCAACCCCGCTGATTACCGTCAGCCACCATTATCCCGACCGGTTCGTACAGCTAAAGGTATTTTTGGTCGAGCAGTTTTCAGGCGAGGCCAAAAGCTTGGAAGGCCAGCCGTTCAAATGGGTAGCCCCGGCAGAACTGGAACACTATGCATTCCCCGCCGCCAACCAGCCCATTATCACTGCCGCCCGATTGCCGCATCATTACGCGATTCTGGATGACGCGGATGAAGCCTTGTTGCTGCCTAACCTGCAAAAGCTATTGAACCGGGGCGTCAAGCTGATCCAGGCCAGATTGAAAAACCTGCCGCCCGCAGCCGTCGCAAAGTTTATCGAACAGGCCTACCCGTTATGCAAACAGCAACAAGCCGTGCTGTTAATGAATTCCACCGTTGAATGCTCAGTCGAAGTGGATGGCATCCACCTGACCAGCAGTCACTTGATGGCTTTGATCAAGCGTCCCGAAAACAGCAAGTGGTTAGCCGCATCGTGTCACAACCTTGAGCAACTGCAACATGCGCAAAACATAGGCGTGGATTTTGTCGTGTTGGCTCCGGTGCTGGCAACCCAAACCCATCCGGGCGCTGCTTCGCTGGGCTGGAAGCAATTTGCCGATCTGGTCGCCAAAGTCAACCTGCCTGTTTATGCCCTGGGCGGCATGACCGAATCCAGCCTGAGCACAGCTCAGCAAAGCGGAGGCCAGGGGATAGCCGCAATCAGGGCTTTTTTGGATTGAGTGAAATCAATGAGCTGTAGGGCGTGTCGTGTGCGCCTTATTATCCAAGGCATGCACGGCACACCCTACGTGCGAGACAAAACGTATCTCGATAGTTATACTTCGGTGAAAGTTAAGAAATAAAAGACCGGCAATGATAGGCAAACACTACGCATGAGGCAAAACAATGCACATACAACTTCAATCCGAATTCGATGACATATTGCAGCCGTTGGGTAGCCATGCGGCGGAATTCTTTTTGGCCGCAAGCCTATATCATGCCAGGAAAATAAGCTTCGCCAGTGCCGCTCATATGGCCGGTTTGGATTTCGACGGCTTTAAAGCGCGCCTAACGGAGCACTTCAATCAAGGCTATATCATCGCCGATGAATGCGTTTTAGAAGATATAAGTACTGTAGACAAGCTGTAAAAATCCATGAAAATCGTCCTTAATACCAGCCCGATTATCTTTTTAAACAAGGTAAACAGTCTTAAACTGTTGGCTGACGTTACCGATGACATTTATACACCCACGGCAGTTGTTAACGAATTGCACGAATATACGCCGCCCTCGTTTATAAAGGTTGCCGCCCTGTCAGCCATCGGGGCGGCTTATGTGCAGGGTGCTTTGGGGCGGCTGCATCTTTTTATTTTGGCGCATGCAAATTTTTAAGTATCTCGAAAATATTAAATCTGGAAAAGCAGTCAACTTTGACTACTTTTGTAAGCAGTTACATAAGCAAGGCTATGATATCAAAACTATTTTCAAGATTTTTTCGACACAGAAGATTGCCAAGTTAAGTTATCAGGTCAGCATTATTGATGAGGAACGATTTGCCTTGCTTCAGGCTGAGTTTCCAGATTATGCGATAACCAGTAGAGTCTCGGCTGCACTGGCAGGTGATAGCCACAAACATTCGGTTAGCCAAGCAATGGTTATTCTCTGGCCAAATCAACAAAGTCATCCGGTAGTTATTCTGAATGATACGAGCGGGATAAAAACGCCGGTTACGTTGGGGCAGCGTTTACTGATTATCGAAAATCAAGAGAACTTTGTACAAAAAAATGAAACTGTGGTTTTTTTAAAACGTCAGTTTCCTGATTTTAATGATGAAGCATTAGATATTGCGTGGGGCTCCGGCAATGCGATTAGCAATCGTCTGAACAAAGCATTTTTCAATTACTATCAACACATCGATTGTTTGCTCGACCTGGATATTGGTGGGCTTACAACTTTTGCAAACATATGCGAATTAACTGCCCACCCCAGAATCAGTTTTTTACTGCCGCCCTGTGCCGATGAGCAGCTAAAAAACTCAAAGATTGATTTACAAAACGAACATTTACCAGCCTTGCGAAAATTTCGTGAAAATTACTCACTTTTAAGCCCCGCTATTGAATTGATGATCCATCACAAAAAAATGTTGGAACAGGAAATATATTTACCGGATTAATTATGGAAAATTTGGAATTACTGAATAAAAAAATCGCCTACTCGGTGAAAAAACTGATTGCGATTAACTCAATCAGTTATTGCTATACTGAGTTGCCGATTGATCGGCATTGCGCTTTATTTGGCCGCAATAACCTGGGTAAAACTTCGCTTTTGAATGCGCTGAAACTGCATCTATTTCCGGAAATTAGTTTTAATGACTGCAAAGCCAAGTTTGCTTTTAAATCCTCCAAGGGTGAGTTGTACTCCACAGAAGACAGCTACAACTATTATTTTCCAACCGACAGCAGTTTTCTAATTCTGGAGGCGGAAAATATCCACGGTTCTTTTTGCCTGATTCTATTCAAATCCAATAGCAGCTTCGGTTATCAGCGGTTGGTATTGCCATGTGCTTATGATGAGATTCGTGCACAGTTTTGGGATATTCATAATACAGAAGTGAATAACGGCTTGGGTAGTCCTGTGTCGGATTTGGGCGTTCCGAAAATACATGCTTTGCATCACCAGTATAAGGACGACGGTGCAGTGCTGCTAACAACTACGAAAGACATAAAGGAGAAACTGTTTAGTCATAATCCGATGCAGCGAGCCAAGGGCCGTTATTGTTTAGTGCCATTAAAAGAAGGCGGGAAAGAACGTGAGCTAAGTGCTTTTCGCCAGCTAATGAATTTTACTTTTGAAATCGCTAAAACCGATACCAAAGGTTTGACCGAAACCTTCGCCACTATCATTGAAAGCGGCAAAATTAATGCTCAGGATAGGTTGCATCAGGACTTGCAAGTGATTCTGGATGAATACAACGAGCTACGCCAGAGTCAGGATAAGTTGAAAGCCATAGCGAATTATCGTGATGATTTTAAACAATTGAGTGTCCTGTATCAGAGCCGAAACGAGCTACAACAACGTTCTTTCGGTACTTTTCAAGCCTATACAAAATGTTTAACCAAAACCGAACAGCAGATGCGGCAGCAAGTCGGACAAGTCGAACCTGAAGTGATCTGCTTATTTGAAGCTCAGCAACAGCTCGATAAAAAAGGTATAGAACAGCAAAACAAAGCCAGTGAATATACGGGGCAACTGAAGTCTTTGCACAAAGATCTGGATAAGTTCAAGCAACAGATCGAGCATTTTCAAAAGATTCAGCATGAGTATCCTGATACTACGATTACCGAGCTCAGAAATATCTTACAAATCAAACAGGATGAACTGGATGAAAGAATCGGTCATCTTGAAGATAGCCAAAAAGCGATTGATGCATTGACCGCCAAAGTTGCTTTGCAAAAAAGCCACGTCGCTGATCAGAATAAGAAAAAGCAGGCGCTGGAGCACTACGAGAAATTGCTGACCAATCGGGTTGACAAGCATAGCGCCACGGTACTGACAACGCTGAATAAGCATTTTGGCGAGATTATCGTCGATGTCGATGGCAACCAATCAGCAATTATTGAGCGTTTCGCTCATCTGTTCACCATCGAACCAACCGGTTTAAGCTTTCTTGGTCAGCCCTTTAGCAAGGAGCCGATAAAATCATCACAACAACTTAAGGAGCAGTTACAACAGGAACTAAACAATTTAGATAAAGTTATTCAACAGTTGGGGCATGAGATTGTTGATCTGCAAAAAATCGCTACAGCCTCCGGCGAATACCAAAAGCAACAATGCCAAGAAGCTAAGAAAGAAAGAGAAACGGTTCAAAACGAGTTGAAGATTGTTAATGCAATCGAAACCACTGAACAGCAAAGACAGGTTAAAGCGGCCGAGATCGAGGAAATCGAGAACGCACAACGGCAACTTCTTAAACAGCTGGAAGAAACTCAAGGTTTTCTGGAACAAAACCGTAATGATCATGCCGCGGCTAAAGAAAAATTGGAGCTATTGAGACAACGGCTAAAGGATGCAACTTTTCTTTTACAACGCCTACAAAACCTGAAAACCGACGACCTGAAAATGCCGGACGACGTGCAACAAGTCCAAAGTGTTTCATTTAGCGATCTGAAAGAGCTGGAAGGAGACCAAGCCAAACTGAATAATTTAAAACAAAGCCTGGATGAAAAAATCAATGAATTTGTCCAATGCGGTCATTTTTCTGTACCCGTTGAAATAGCCTACAACAGCTACCGCAACGAACAGCAACACGCTATTCTGGATGCTTTGAACAACACTTTCGTCGCATTGCCCGATCAACAGGAAACCCTGCAAAGCCGTATCATTGAACATAACAAAATGACCGGCGCAAAGATTGGTGAGCTGACCGGTAATCGCAGTCATATCCGTACTTTCATCAACAATGTCAATAAACAATTTGAACACTACAGCATTTCCAATCTGAAGGACATCAGGGTGGAAATTGAGTTGGATCATCGGTTTGAAGAACTGGTTAATGAGTTGGATCGCACCAATCTGAACACGACCGATATTCATAACGATGGTTTATATCAGCGTCTAAACCAGTTCTGTGCTGATTTTTTCATCGGCGGGCGCGGCAACCGCATTCTGGAAATGAACAAAATCATTACCAACGTCAAATACAGTTATAAAAAAGAGCATCAGGACAAGCGTGAACAAAAAGACCAGAGTAACGGAACCAACGCGCTGATTAATTGCACATTGCTGACTATTTTGCTGAGCGATTTATTGGCACAGGACAGTGATCTGACCTTGCCGGTGATTTTTGACGAGTTTAGCAATCTCGATGAATATAATCAGCGTACTGCAATACAAGCAGCAACGAAACACGGTTTTGCTTTGTTCTGTGCTTCGCCCACACAAACGGCTGAAGTGGTTGCCGTTGTGGATCACTATATTACTCTTGATGATTTTCATGCAAATACCATTTACGACGCCAGCGGCGAACGTGATGTGGTGTTTCATTATTTCTCGGAGCGACTTTATGATGTGACGGAGCAGCAGGCATTATGAATGTCGCTTTAGACCGCACCCTGATTTTACTGATCGAACATAAGGATATGATGTTTCAACTGATTGATTATATGGATCAGAATCGGCGCAAAGATATACCGACACAAGTGTTCATTAACAGTATGCTTGCCAAATTGGACGGTTTAACCAGTAAAAAAGAGGTTGATCGGCTACGAGAAGCCTTTGATCTGGATAATTTGATTAAGACTGGAATTATCTTCGAAGCCAATAAATCTCGCGGAACAATCGCCTTACAACCAGCCGTGCTGGATATTTTTCGTTTGTTCGATAAGGAACGGGTACGCGGATTGAGTAGTGCGGATTTAGAAAATATCCGCGTACAGCTGGAAGGCGCACATCAACGACTTGAATCGTTAAGTTTTGCCGAGGATAACCTCGACTTCCTTGAACAGCATGACCAGCTTTTTGATTTATTGCGTAAAATTAACAGTCAGATTCAAAGTAATACCGATCATTTACAGTTTGAAGCTGACCGCTTATCCCAGCGCTTGGATCATGATCAGGCACTATTGTCATTGAATGAATCCCGCCAGCACCGGGAGATTCTGGCGCAGGTTAAAAAGATTTATGACCGGGAAATTATTCCCACTTTGGAGTTTCTTAACGCTAGGGAATACAGCAAAACTAAAGCGCCGTTGACCGTGATTGACGATATTAGCCGACTTTACGATATTCGCGGTTATGAAGCCGATAGCTATTATATTGACCAATATAAACTGTCGATACTCAGCCATTACAAAGCGGTGGAAAAGGTCAAGCAGGCTCTGCAACGCTATTTGCACCAGGAGCGGAGGCACAGACTGACCTATGATGCGATTGAAAAGGTATATTTGAATTTACAAGCTTTGGCGCAAAGCACTTTTACCGAAAGTCTGAAAGAGAAATACATCTTCAAGTCGCTGGATTCGGAAACGCTCTATTTTTATGGCCTTAAAACGCATGCCGCCGGGCAGGAAGCCCGCATTGAATGGCATGATCGTAATCACATGGTTTACTTTAATGAATATCTGATACAGCAGAATGCGCGAAAACGTAGCGATAGCTCAGCTCAGATCAAGACCTTTAATGATAAGCAGCAGAATGATCGGCATAATGCCATCAAGCGGCGAATCGAACAGTTGGTCAAACAGTCTGATATTAAACCGCCGGTCGATGATCTATATGTGGTTGTACACAACCTGCTGGTGGACGAGTTAAAACAGGATTACCAGCTGAACTATTTACTGTACGGCGTAAGCAGTTTTAAACAACGGTATGGCAAAAAGTTCAAGGTGCAAGTGTGCTTTAACAGGCCTCAGCAGAGTATCCGCTATCAAAATCTAGTGCTGGAATACAACAAACGCGAGTTTATCTTATGATTAGTAACGAGCTCAGCCAAGCAATTTACAACGATCTGGTTAAAGGCAGAACCATTAACAAACACAGCTATGTCGTTAAAACAAACGAGTTGGAAGAGAACCCGCTCTATAACGAAGTTTTCATTAACTTCGATGAATATCGGCAACTGTATCAGCGTATTAATTTTGACTTGATACACAAAAACAGCAGCTTTTTTTTCATCCGTGAAATTAATGTCGGTGATGCGAATGAGGCAACTATTAAGATTCAAGCGTTGCTGATTATTATCGGACGTATCGTTACAGAGAAAGGCTATCTTTTCGACGTGCTCACCGATCATCGCGCCGGAATCGGGTTGGAAGACCTTTCTGTGGCTATGTCGGAAGAGCGTTACAGCGATATTCTGCATACCTGTAAATTATGTATGTCGCGGGGCATTGAGGAAGAAATCAATAGCCATTTAATTACCCGGGGCATTATGTTTAAAAACAGCCGTGGGCATTTTGTGTTGAGCGATGCAGGGACTGCTTTTTTTAGTGAGTTGACGGCTGTGTCCTAAGTTGTTTTTGCAATTCTAACTAGCAGGTTTATGAGGGTATCTCAAGGATGCTGTAAAGACCAAGATATTTATAGATTTTAATAACGGCAAATTTAATGCAAAAATAGCATCAATATTATTCGGAGCAACCCAATGCAAAGCATCGAAACAGTGGTAAATGTGAAGCAGGATCGTATTATTACGATTGCCCTGCCGCACGATATTTCCCTTGGTAAGCATCGTGTTGTTTTGGTGATTGATGATGCGCCTAGCGATAAATCGGCATCTATAGACGATGCCCCGCAATTAATGCGGATGGCGGGACAAGTTGCAGCGTTTAATGTAATTGATGATCCTGTCGCATGGCAACAGCAACAGCGCGATGAATGGGAGCGCGACGGTAGCAATAATGACCGTTGATTACCTGTTCGATACCAATATCCTGATTTATTTGCTGAATAACCGTTTGGCGGAAAAACTGCCCAGCGGTCGCTACGGATTCACAGATATAACAGAAATCGAGCTGCTATCTTTTCCCGCATTGACCTCTGACGACATCGAAATTATCAACAGCTATTTAAGCAACATTACCTTGGTAAATTTAACTAAATCCATCAAGCAAAAAACGATCAGCTTACGTCGAACTTATCGCATAAAACTACCCGATGCCATCATTGTTGCAAGCGCTATTGAAGTTGGAGCGACTTTATTAACCAATGATATTGCTCTGCACAAAATTGAAACATTATCTTGGCGATCCTTGCAGATAAATGATTTACCCTGAAACCTTCTGGGGAGGGTGAAAAATTTCGTGACTGACTGGTAGACTTATTAGAGATACTCGCAAGCAACAGTCGATACATGCTGTAAATCAGGCTTGTAGATGCTCTCTTAAAAGCCCAATACTATGTTAATATTAGCGTCTTGGATTTTTTATCGCCGCGCTAATGACTCATCCGTTCCCCCCCGCTCAATTAATCGACCGCTTCGGCAGAACCGTTGATTATTTGAGAATCTCGATTACCGACCGCTGTGATTTCCGCTGCCTGTATTGCATGGCTGAAGACATGACCTTCTTGCCGCGCGCGCAGGTTTTGACGCTGGAAGAGATTTATACGCTGGCGAAAGCCTTCGCCGAATTGGGCGTGAAAAAAATCAGGATCACCGGCGGCGAGCCGTTGGTCAGGAAAGGCGCGTTGGAGCTGCTGCAAAATATTGGCCGTATCGAAAGCCTGAATGAGCTGGTGATTACGACCAACGGCTCCCAGCTTGAAACGATGGCGGCGTCTTTAAAAGAGGCGGGCGTAAAACGCATCAATATCAGCCTGGATACGCTGGATGCCGACAAGTTTAAGGCGATAACCCGAACCGGCGATTTGCACCAGGTGCTTAGGGGCATTCAGGCTGCCAAGGCGGCAGGGTTTGAGCGGATAAAAATCAATGCGGTCATTCTTAAGGACAGGAACCATCTGGAAGTGAACGATCTGGTTCGGTTCGCGGTCGATAACGGTATCGACATCAGCTTTATTGAGGAAATGCCGCTGGGTGTCGTCAGTCAGCATGACCGGGCCGATGCCTATTATTCGAGCGATTTGATCAAGGTCGATTTGGCAGAGAATTTCACTTTAGTCGCCACGCCTGAAAAAACCGGCGGGCCGTCGAATTATTTTAATGTAGCAGGGACGCAAACCCGCGTCGGTTTTATTTCTCCGCACAGCGAGAATTTTTGCAGCACCTGTAACCGGGTGCGCTTAACCGTTGAAGGGCGCTTGCTGTTATGTTTGGGCAATGAGCATTCGGTCGATTTAAAGCAAGTCATCAGGGCTAATCCTGGCGACATGGCGGCGCTGAAGCAGGCCATTATCGATGCGATGCTGATTAAGCCGGAAAAACACGAATTTAATATTAATGAGCAGCCGGTTATATTGCGTTATATGAATATGACGGGAGGCTAAGGGCGAAAGGCACAAGAGGAAATTTCTTTGAAAATTTCACCCTGTAACTTTTTATTGACACCCTACTGGAGCTTGAGAGTCAGTCCAGATAGGCTGTGGCGTAGGCCGGAATAAGGCCATCCAAGCGCGTAGCGCGAGGTGGCGTTTCCGGCGAATTCGGGATGTGTTTGCCGGAAACGCCAGTTCTCGCTGCCGCTCGAACCGGCTTATTCCGGCCTACAGGGCTGATTAAGCCGGAAAAACACGAATTTAATATTAACGAGCAGCCGGTTATATTGCGTTATATGAATATGACGGGGGGGGGTAAATTGATTAATTCACCACGAAGACACGAAGGACACGAAGTTTTATTTCTTCGTGTCCTTCGTGTCTTCGTGGTGATATGTTTTTAAGCTAGAGCTTCAAGCGGGACGGGGTTTGTAACCCCGTCCCTAACGTTTCTACGACGCCTAATCTCAATAGTTACTCTTAACCAAAGCATAACGTTTCGGGCGGGGCAACATGCCCCGTCCGGCTGGGCGTCCTTAGCCTTGAGCCTTTTATCTTTCACCTTTTACCTGAGATTTCAAAAATGTCTTTCGCCCAGCTCGGTTTAGCCGACGAACTCCTTAAAGCCGTAGCCGACCAGGGCTATGTCACGCCTACACCGGTGCAACAAAAAGCCATTCCTTTGATACTTGAAGGCAAGGATGTGTTGGCCGGCGCGCAAACAGGCACCGGAAAAACCGCCAGTTTTACCTTGCCGTTATTGCAACGGCTGGCCGAAAATCATGATCCGCATCAAAAACCGCGCCGCGTTCGCGCGCTGATTTTAGTGCCGACCCGTGAACTGGCCGCGCAGGTCTATGAAAGCGTAAAAACTTACGGTGCGCATTTGCCGTTCCATGCGGAAGCGGTGGTCGGCGGCGCGAGTATCGGCATCCAGACGCGTCAGTTACGCCGGGGTTGCGACATCGTGGTGGCGACGCCGGGGCGCTTGATCGACCATGTGCAGCAGCGCAATATCAATCTGTCCAATGTCGAAGTGCTGGTGCTGGATGAAGCGGATCGTATGCTCGATATGGGCTTTTTGCCCGATATTAAGCAACTCATGGCACTTATCCCCAAGAAGCGGCAGAGCCTGTTGTTTTCCGCGACCGTGCCCAATGCGATCAAATCGCTGGCCGCGCAATTGCTGAACAATCCTGTTGAAGTCGAAGTCGCCAAGCAGAATGCCACGGCCGAGAACGTCTCGGAACGTGTTTATGGCATCGGCCGCGAGTACAAGCGCGAATTATTGTCCTACCTGATCGGCAGCAATAATTGGAAGCAGGTTTTAGTTTTTGTGCGCACCAAGCACGGCGCCGATCGTCTGGAAAAGCAGTTGATTGAGGACGGCATCCGCACGGCGGCGTTGCATGGCGATAAAACGCAGGGCGCGCGCAACAAGGCGCTGGAGCAGTTTAAAACCGGCAAGGTAGGGGTATTGGTCGCCACCGATATTGCCGCACGCGGTCTGGATATTGACGACTTGCCGCATGTGGTGAATTTCGATTTGCCGCAGGTGCCGGAAGATTATATTCACCGCATTGGCCGTACCGGACGGGCCGGTGCCGATGGCGAGGCCTTGTCGCTGGTGTGTCCGGAAGAAGCCTGGATGCTGGTGGAAATTGAGAAGCTGCTCAAGCGGCAAATTCCTCGGGTGGCCGATACCGGTTATGAGCCTGTTTCATTGAAAGTGATCGATGCGCCTAAAAAGAACGCACCCAATAAAACGACCGGCAAAAAGGATATGCGGCATACCAAAAAACCGGCGGCTCGCGGCGCCAAACCGACGGTTCGCGGGGTTAAGCAGCCTGACAGTAAGCGGATCGAATCAAGAGGTAAGGGAAGATCCGGTTCAAGAGGGAAAGCTTAAGGCAAATGTGCCTCAACGGTGCGACTTATGCCTGAACCAATACCCAGGGTTTGACGACAACGGCCCATACCACGGCATCAGCCTCAATCCAGTCGGTTGCTTGTCGGTCGGATACCAGCGCAACCTGATTGCTTTGCATCCACTCCGCAACCCGGTCTTTATTGTCGATGGAAAACTGATAGGCTACATCGACTAAATCCAGCTCTGAGGCAACAAATACCGCGGCGCCGGCGGCAAAAAAACGTTGCAATTCCTTCCAGGCAATTTGCGATGTTTCCAGATTTACTTTTTCTCTGGCAATATCGCAAGCGTTTGATTCGTTCATAATTTTCTCTTTGTGGTGTGGCGGTAATGTGTTTTTTGCACATTTGCATGGTGTCGTTATTAGGTCAGCTGTTATTCTATAGCGTGCGATTATAAATTACTAAATCAAGAGAGATAAATCATGTCGTTTTTTGAGTCAATAACAAAGAAATCCAAGTTGAAAGCCGCCATAAAACAAACAACGGAGGCGCGCAGCAGCGATGGTCATACGGCCGATCAACTGTTTAAAAAAGTTTATCAGGATTATGCCGAAGTTGTTGCTAACGAGCCGTTGATTGCTGAAGCTTTATATAACTGGGGACTTGCTTTGCTGCATCAGGCGAGAAGCAAGTCGGGCGACTCTGCCGCCAATCTTTATCAGGATGCCATCGCTAAATTCTCCTTTTGCCTGACTCTTGAGCCCGCCTATCTTGGCGCGGCATTGGATGGCGGTGTTGCTTATATGGAATTGGCTCGGGTTAAAGCGGTTGATGCCAATGATAGTTTATATGGAAGGGCCAAAAGTTATTTCGAAAAGGCCAATGCGATTCAGGCCGGGTCGGCTTCTTATAATGTAGCTTGTATTTATGGTTTGCGAGGCGAGAAAGAAGGCTGCCTGAATGCGTTGGAAATCTCTAAAAACAAGGGCTATTTACCGGTCGTCGCCGATATTCTTGCCGATCCGGATCTTGAGCGCGTTAAGCAGCTGGACTGGTTTGTCGACTTTATGGACTCTTTAAATAAAAAACCGGCAGCGGCTGTTGAAGTTAGCGAGGCGATTGTCGAAGATGCCGCTTTGAATGAACATGCCAACGTTGAAGCCGAGGGAGAGGCTGTTGTATCGGAAGTCGTTGTTGATGCGCCGATAACTGAAAATGATGAAGTTGAAGATGATCATGCCGAAGAGGCTCTTATAAACGAAGAAACTGAAGTTGCGGCAGAGGATGACGCGGTTGCCGAGCCTGAAGACATTGTCGAATATAAAGCACCTGTCAATGAAAACGCGTTTGCAGCCAAAAAAATCGAAGTTGCGGTTGGAGCCGCTGACGAATCAGTGGAAGAGGCTAAGTGATTTTTACGCTGCTTTTATATACCGTTTGCACTTCAAATGAATCTCCTCACCCCAACCCTCTCCAGCAGGAGAGGGAGCAAAGGCGCCGAATTTTGATGTGCGATGAGTATAAAACTGAAAGAAGACAATCATGATGTCGTATTTTAAATATTTGGCGGTTGCCGGATTGATAGCCGCAGCGGTTCAACCGGCCTTTGCCGACGATGGTTTAAGTCAAACATTTTCAAGCTGCATGGATCAAGCCGCTGGCGTTACCTCGTCAATGATTGAATGTATGAATGCGGAAACGGAACGGCAGGATGTGCGCTTGAACAAAGCGTATAGAGACATTATGGCCGGCCTTGCTCCCGAACGTAAGCGGCAGTTACAGGAAGCCCAGCGCTTATGGCTTAAATACAGAAAGGCTAACTGCGATTTTTATTACGACCCCGATGGCGGAACGATAGCCGGAGTCAGTGCCAATGACTGTTTCATGTCCGCTACGGCGGCGCGGGCTAAGGAATTAGAGGCTTTTAAGCAGCAAGAATAAAAAAATCATGGCTTAAGCGGATAACATGCCGCTAATAAAGCCTGCATTTTGGCTAAGCCCAGTTTTCGGGTTAATTCGATATTGTGTTGCGGGATGCCTTCCGGATCGGGGTGACCGGCGACGGCCTGATCTATGCTGGATTCCCGCAGCAGATGCAGCATGGGGTAAGGGGAGCGGTTGGTGTAGTTTGCGGCGTCGCCCGCATCGCTGCCTTGAAAGCAGTAATCAGGATGGAAACTTGCCAGCTGGTAAGTGCCTTCATAGCCTTGTTCAATCAACAGCGATTCAGCTATTTCAACAAAATCCAGATAGTCGTCGAATTCTGCGAACGCATCTGCATAAATCAGCAACGTGGTTTCAATGCCGGATTCGGTATCCAGCCGATCACATTCAAGTATCAGGTTCAGCAAGCATTGTTCTATTTCTGTGTCGCGATCGACGCTGAAGCGGATGCTGCCTCGTTCCAGTTCGCGCCTTGCGAACGGACAGATGCTGTGCTCAATGATGACGGATTTTAACCATATTAATGTCGCGGCTTTAACAGGTTGATCGGGCAGGGTTTTATGGGTCATGGCTTGTTGCCGGTTAAAACAAAAAAGCCCCGTTATAGAGGGGCTTTTGGGATGACGCGAGCTGCATCGTTATTATTTATGACTGATGCCGGCTGCGATTCTTTTATCTCTTTCTTCGCTGGCTTTTTCGATTTTTGAAAAAACCCGAAGTATGTCGGTAGAGGATAGGATGCCGAGCAGTTTGTTGTCTTTATCGACGACAGGCAATGCGCCGATTTTATTGTCGGCCATTTTTGCCGCCGCTTCCGAGGCATAGGTGTCAGGGCTAACGGTTATTACGCCTCGGTGCATGATATGCTGCACCTTTTTCGGAATTACATGTAGCTCTGTAGCGCCGGCTGCCGCTTCAATGGCATTGGAGTTGCTTTTTGGACCCAGCGCTTTGTACAGGTCTCGATCGGAGACAATGCCGATCACTTTGCCTTTTTCAATGACGGGTAAGTGACGAATTCTTTCGTAATGAATCAAGAAAAAAACACGATCAATCAAATCGTGTTGCTCGACTGTAAATACTTTTGAAGTCATTAAATCTTCAACACGCATTATTATTCCTCTGAATATGTAAAAAACCGAGTAAGAATAGGGAAATAAACGTATTTTTACAAGAGATAAAATTTGATGTGTTATAAAATGATCAGTCACGCTTTTGTTTGGTTTTGCGGGCCGGATTAAGCTAGTCCGAGTTACGCGAGCTGTTATGTTAGAGTTTAAATCTGTCTTAGCGACACAATGGAGTTAGTTATGCGCATCATCCTATTGGGGAGTCCCGGTTCCGGCAAAGGAACTCAAGCTCAATTTATTACTGAAAAATACGCTATTCCGCAAATTTCAACGGGCGATATGTTGCGGGCCGCAGTGCGGGAGGGGACGCCTCTGGGTATTGAAGCAAAAAAAGTAATGGATGCCGGCGGACTGGTTTCCGATGACATTATTTTAGGGTTGATCAAAGAACGCATTACTCAAGCCGATTGCGCTAACGGCTTTTTGCTGGACGGCTTTCCCCGGACTATCGTTCAGGCTGAAGGTTTGAACGATATGGGCGTTATCATTGATACGGTCATTGAAATTGTGGTGGACGATGAGGAAATTGTAAAACGCATGGCCGGCAGAAGGGTGCATTTACAATCCGGGCGCACCTATCATGTTGCGTTTAATCCGCCTAAGATTGAGGGGCTTGATGATGTGACCGGCGAGCCTTTGATTCAACGCGATGACGATAAAGAAGAAACCGTGCGTAAACGACTCAGCGTTTATCATGATCAGACTAAACCGTTGGTAGGGTTTTATTCAGCACCGGGGCAGCAGGTCAAGTTCAGTTCGATAGCCGGTGTCGGCAGTGTCGATGAAATCACTAAAAAAGTTTTTGCTGTTCTGGGCTAGCGTGCAAAAACGCAATCCAACAGCACGCTAAGTTAATCCATTTAAGAGTGGTTTTTACTATATATAAAGGTTGTAAAGTTAATGACAAAGAAAGTTGCAGTTTTATCGTCCGGCCTATGTTTAGATTACATTGCCATATTATGGGTGCGTACAGCTGTTGCAGCAAAGAAGGGTGGATAAGATGACTAAGCTATATAACGTTGCCGTGGTTGGCGCTACCGGCGCTGTGGGTGAAGCCATGTTGTCGATTCTGGAAGAGCGCGATTTTCCTGTCGGCGAGGTTTATGCCTTAGCCAGCAGCAATTCAGTGGGTAAAAGAATTCCTTTTAAAGGCGGTTCTCTGGTCGTGCAGGATTTGGCGACGTTTGATTTTTCAAAGGCGCAAATCGGTTTGTTTTCACCGGGGGCATCCGTTTCGGCAGAGTATGCGCCAAAGGCTGCCGCAGCCGGCTGTGTCGTTATCGATAACACCTCGCAGTTTCGCTATGACGACGATATTCCGCTGGTGGTGCCGGAGGTTAATCCTGAAAAAATAGCCGATTATAAAAATCGCGGCATCATCGCTAATCCGAATTGCTCGACTATCCAGATGCTGGTGGCGTTAAAGCCCATTTATGACGCGGTGGGGATTGAACGCATCAATGTGTGTACCTATCAGGCGGTTTCCGGCACCGGCAAAGAAGCCATAGAAGAGCTGGTTAAGCAAACGACCAGCCTGCTTAATATGCAACCCATTATCACCAACGTCTACCCTAAACAGATTGCTTTCAACGTGTTGCCGCAGATCGACGTTTTCATGGATAACGGCTACACCAAAGAAGAAATGAAGATGGTTTGGGAAACCCGGAAAATCCTGGGCGATGACAGCGTGTTGGTTAATGCAACCGCAGTGCGGGTTCCGGTTTTTTACGGACATTCCGAGGCCGTGCATATTGAGACCCGTGAAAAAATCGATGTGGCCACAGTCAGGGCGTTGCTTGAGCAAGCCCCCGGCGTGACGGTTATGGACGAGCGCAAAGACGGCGGTTATCCAACGGCGGTTACTGAGTCGTCAGGTAATGATGATGTATTTGTTGGACGTATTCGGGAAGATATATCGCATCCTCAAGGAATTGATTTGTGGGTGGTTGGCGATAATGTTCGAAAAGGCGCGGCCTTAAACAGCGTGCAAATAGCCGAAGTGCTGGTAAAAAAATACATCTAGACTAAGCTTGTGTACATATTTGACTGGACGCGGTAAGAAACTGTGGTAACTATTGTGAAGAAGAGCGGCGTGCGTAATTTAACTAAAACTTTAGCGGTTGTATCGTTATTGGCACCGGCTGGCGGTCATGCGTTAGGTATTGGTGAGATTAGATTGCATTCGGCCCTTAATCAAAATTTGGATGCTGAAATTGCGTTAACATTGTCAGGCGAGAGCGTATCTGACATCAAGGTAAGCTTGGCTCCGCCTGAAAAGTTTGATGAGGCGGGAGTGTCATGGAATTATTTTCTATCGAAAATTAAATTTGAAACGATTACTCATTCCAATGGCGCGGCCGTCATTAAACTGACTTCGAAGGAGGCGTTAAAGGAACCTTTTTTGGATTTCCTGCTCGAAGTCAGCTGGCCAAAAGGCAATTTGTATCGTGAATTTACTGTGTTGGTGGATCCTCCGTCAGTTTACAACCAAGCAACCATTCCCGTTGCAACCACCACCGAAAGCTATGCGCAAACGCCGCAACGTCAAGCGCATGCAAACGGACAAAGCAGCGAGGGTGAATATGGCCCGACACTGGGAAATGATACGCTTTGGAGCGTGGCCGACCGGGCAAGAGGGCAGAGCGATGTTTCTGTAGAACAAATGATCATTGCGATTTATGAAGCAAATCCTCATGCTTTCTATAAAGGCAATGTTTATGCATTAATGGCTGGAAAGATGCTGAAGATTCCTGAAAGAGAGATAGTTCTAAAATTATCGCGGAATCAGGCATTAGCGGAATTCAACCAGCATACCAAAGCCTGGAAAAATCATTCGGCTCCAGCTCATGCTGAAACTGCAAAGGAAAAAACGGTTCTGAGCAAAGTTGAGCAGTCTGTCGATAATCAGTTAACCCTGATTGCTCCGACTAAGGCTGCGGTCGCCGATCATGCCGTTGTAACGTCGGAGAATGGACGGGCTAGTGCCGAAAAGAAAGCGGCCGGCGTTAAAGTTAAAGCTGAAGAGGGCGTCAGTCAAACCGCGCAGATTGATAGTGCCATACAAAGCAAAGTAGCGGAGTTGGAAAAGCAACTGGCGATGATGCAGGAATTGATTGCGTTAAAGGATCAACAGCTCGCGGCTTTGCAGAATAAGTCTCAGGAACATCCTGCGGCTCAAGAACAGGCGGCGCCAGCCGATGTTGCGACGCCCAAACCTGCCGACCAAGCAACACCGGCTTCTCAACCGGCCGAGCCTGCGGCAGTTGAGGTTGTGGCGGCTAAGCCTGTCGAGCAGGCAACACCGGTTCCTCAACCGGCTGAGCCGCCGCCAAGCGAAGTTGCCGCAGCGAAGCCTGTGAGTCAAGCGCCGCCTGCTCCCCAGCAAGCTGTTGCTCAACCTGCTCAACCAGTACAGTCGGCAGCTCAACCTGAAGCCGGTAGTTTAGTCGATCCGTATTACTTGGCGGTGGCTGGGGCAGGTTCGGTCATTTCGGCGCTGATCGGCTGGCTTTGGTGGCGGAAACGCAAGGTTGAAGAGGAAACCAATACGGAGAGTATGTTTGCCTCTTCCAGCATGATTAAAACACCTGAAGCCGAGGAAAGTCTTTCTGTGCCGGTTGTCGAAGAGGGCGCAGTTCATGATGCGGGCACAGTAGGCGAAAGTTCTTTCTTGAGTGAATTTACGCCGAGTGATTTTGACTCGTTTGATACCGATCAAGGTGAAATCGATCCTATCTCCGAGGCTGATGTCTATCTTGCTTATGGTCGTTATCAGCAGGCCGAAGAATTAATACGGCAGGCGATTAAAGATCAGCCGAATCGCGATGAATGTAAGTTGAAGTTGCTGGAAATTTTTTACGCTAACGAAAGCAAAACGGCTTTTGAAGCCTATGCTAATGAATTGGTAGCGGCAGGTAAGCGGAACGAGGTCGAGTTTTGGGAAAAAGCGGCGGAGATGGGGCGCGACATTTGTCCTGATTCGCCATTGTTTACTTCAGGGGAAGATCTGTTTGCAGTGGCTGACAACACGCCCGTTGAAAATAGTGATGAAAGCATCGGCAAGGGAGTCATTGCCGGGACGGCTTTTTTCGGGGAGTCAGGCCGTGACGGATTTGTTAAGGAAGCGGCTGGGTCGAAGGGCGACGAGCTGGATATTGATTTAATTTCATCTAAAGATGATTCTTTTGTTGATGTGCAGCTAAATAACGAAGACATTGACTTTGATTTAAGCTCATTCTCAATGGACAGCAAAGAATTGGACGAAGCGGAGAAAGGCGTCATAGCTTCCAGCACTGTTGCGGATAATGCATCAGGGGCGCAGATAGAAACAATTGATTTCGATTTAAGCGCCTTCTCAATGGACAGCAAAGAATCGGACGAAGCGGAGCAAGGCGTTATAGCTTCCAGCACTGTTGCGGATAAGCCATTAGACGCACAGATAGAAGAAATTGATTTCGATTTAAGCGCCTTCTCAATGGACAGCAAAGAATCGGACGAAGCGGAGAAAGGTGTCATAGCTTCCAGCACTGTTGCGGATAATGCATCAGGGGCGCAGATAGAAACAATTGATTTCGATTTAAGCTCATTCTCAATGGACAGTAAAGAACTGGACGAAGCGGAACAAGGCGTTATAGCTTCCAGCACTGTTGCGGATAAGTCATTAGGCACACAGATAGAAGAAATTGATTTCGATTTAAGCTCATTCTCAATGGACAGCAAAGAATCGGATGAAGCGGAGCAAGGTGTTATTGCTCCCGGCGACTTATCGGACATGCCAATAGGGACGCAGTCGGTCAACAAGCAGCAGGAATTCGAAGCCTATGAGTTTGATTTCAGTGCTCAGAATACTGAAACAACAGGAATTGAGGATATTGACTTTAGCGTTTTAGAGAATAGTGATAAAAAGCAACAGGATGCGGACTTTTCTAAGGATGAGACGCTGGAGTTTAATGATGATTTTGGCGACGATTTCGACTTTAACTTTGATCTGGATCTGCCACTGGCAACGACTGGGCGGTCCGGTCAATATGATGAATTCGGTGTTTCCGATCTGACCGATATGGATGAGTTGGAAACGAAGCTGGATTTGGCAAAAGCCTATGTCGATATGGGCGATGCAGATGCGGCTAAAGACATTGCCCAAGAAGTGCTTGAGCAAGGTACGGACGAACAAAAAAAGGCAGCCCAAGCGTTACTTGACGAGTTGGACTAAGGTCGCGATTGTTACAGCCCACAAAAAAAGCCCTTTAAGGGCTTTTTTTGTGGGCTTAACATGTGTCAAGGTTTGTCAGGATAAATTTTTGGTGGCGTGTGAAATTTAGGATGCATTGCTGTAGTATCAGAAAGTGCTGATGCGTACTTGCATAATTATTGTTTAACAGGTCGCTTTCCAGCGCATTTGCCGGCTGCTGAATGTCCGTTAAGCCGCAAAAACTCACCGAACCGTTCAATTTGTGGGTAACTTCCCGCGCAAGATCGTACTGTTTGTTTTCCAATGCATCTTTGATAACCACGGCTTGCAACGGTAGTTCCTCGAACAACTTTTCAAAAAGGGTCAGCGTCAGGCGCCGGTTGTTTTTGGTTTTACTCAGGATTATTTGGATATAGTCCTGAGCCGAAGCCCTTGTTTGCCAAAGATCTATAATTTCATTAAGTCGTTGCTCCGTTAGGGGGCCGGTCAGGCTATCATCAAACTGTTGATCGATTCGGGAGTTCTGTGCCGGATTAACGATAGCAATGACCGGTGTTTTGCCGTTTATGCCAAGAGGGTCTTTGATGCGGGCAATAAGTTCCGACTGCCGGGGATCAGGGCCGTCTACCGGTAAGTCGAGCAGTATCAGATCGAATCGAGTCGTTTCAATATGCATTAAAATAGCATCGTATTGGCTGGTTACAATAATATTTTGGCGTCGGTGTTTTAATAAGGAATGGTTAATGTCGATGTCGCCGGTCATTAATACAATAAAGGGTTTCTGCAATGGCATTTTTATTTTTCCTGGGAAATGATGTTGCTTTGATGAGGGATTTCACATAACCGTCAAGAATATTTATCGTGGAGTGGTTTGATGGTTTGGACTGTGATGGACGGTTTTATTTATTCATTACGTGAGTAATGAAGGTGTCGGTTTTATGGCAGCTTGATTTTTTAAGACTGCGGTTCTTTGCGTGTATTTATTTGCTTAACTATTCGAGACTTATAATTGGCACTGGGCGCAGTTAATTATTAACATTTACAAGTATTCCTATCTTATTCTTTTAAAAGGATCTTTTTTCTTGTATGATTTGGTTTTACGATGTCGGTCAATGATAGCATTCAGTTGTTGAGTCGTGTTGTTTACAGGGGCACGTCACTTGTCGGTATAATTTATTAGATTGTTTTTGCAGGTATTATTATCCTGTGGACTTTAAATTGCTTAATTGCTGATACTGATTAAAAATTAAAGGGTTTATAACATGGCTGAACTTGAGCAAGAAGTCGGGGAAGAGAAAAAATCCCCTAAAAAGCTGATCATCATCATTATTATCGCGGCAGTAATTTTAGTCGTCGCCGGTGTCGGTATCACATTCTTCCTTATGACAGGGGATTCGTCTAAAGGCGAAAAAACTGAACATGTTGAAGAAAATGAGGCGGAGGCTACTCATGCCGAGAAACTCTATTTTGATATGGGTAAGCCTATTGTTGTCGATTTCCCCAAAGGGGCGACGGTTAAACACGGGCGAATTACGGTGTCTATATTGGTAGAAGGTGCCGAAACTATTGCTGTTTTGAAACAAAATGAACCTATGGTGCGCAATAATCTGTTGATGCTGATTGGTTCGCAGGACCCCGCCAATTTGAATACGCGTGAAGGAAAGGAGATGTTAGCTAAAGCCATGTTGGACAATGTGACTGCCGTTTTAGTAAAAATGGCCGGGAAGGGGCAGGTTAAAGAGATATTTTTTACCTCATTTGTAATGCAATAACATGAGTGATTTACTCTCGCAGGCAGAAATCGATGCGCTGCTAAACGGTGTTAGCGACGGAGATATTGAAACAGAGGATGAGTCCGAGTTTTACTCTGAAGCGGGCACTGAAGAATTTTATGAAAAGGGCGTGGTCAGGGAGTATGACTTTGCCAGTCAGGAAAGAATTGTCCGCGGCCGAATGCCGACCCTGGAAATGGTTAATGAACGGTTTGCCAGGTTTATCCGTATTTCATTATTCAATTTCCTGCGTCGTTCGGCGGAAATTTTTATATCGGGCATTCAGGTTCAAAAGTTTTCTGAATATATACAGGGGCTGCTGGTTCCAACCAATTTAACGATTGTGCGGTTTAACCCGTTGCGTGGCAAGGCCTTGATAGTGATAGATCCGCGATTGGTTTTTACGGTGGTGGATAACTTTTTTGGCGGTGCCGGGCAATTTTATAATCAGACCGAAGGAAGGGAATTTACACCGACTGAAATGCGGGTGGTTCGGATCATCATCGATATGATTTTCAAGGATTTGAAGGAAGCCTGGAAGCCGGTCATGGAACTCGATTTTGAATACGTGGGCGCAGAAATCAATCCACGGTTCGCCAATATTATCGGGCCTGGCGAGATTATTGTTATATCCACCATTCATGTTGAGCTGGAAGGCGGCGGCGGTGACGTCAATATTGCAATGCCCTATGCCATGCTTGAACCTATCCGGGAGCTGTTGGATGCTATCAGTAGCGACAGTGGCGAAGTAGACGGCGGCTGGCAGGCCGCGTTGCGTGGCGAAGTGCTCAGGGCGGAAGTGAGTGTAAACAGTCTTCTGGTGGAAAAAAATATGACCATAAGAGAAGTTATGCGCTTAAAAAAAGGCGATGTAATACCTATTGATATGCCGGACACGGTGATTCTTAAAGCAGAAGGAATCCCGGTATTTGAAGGTAAGGTCGGGATTTCGGACGGTAATTATGCGATACAGATTATCGATAAGGTAAAGTCTTGAATCAACCTGGCGCAATTCAGGGTTTGATTGTAACAATATTAAGTTGGGAAAGAAGATGAGCGAATATTCAAATGCACCAGAGGATGGGGAAACGATTGATGATTTTGAGGCGGCCGCGTTTCAGGAGTTTAATAGTCAGTTTGATGATAAAAAGTCGTCTTCAAGCATAGGCGATGAAGTTAACCTTGATGTTATTTTGGATGTTCCCGTTACTATTTCCATGGAAATAGGCCGGACGCAGATTAATATCAGAAATCTTTTGCAGTTAAACCAGGGTTCGGTTGTTGAATTGGAGCGTTTTGCCGGAGAGCCGCTTGATGTGCTGGTAAACGGCACATTGATCGCTCATGGTGAAGTGGTGGTGATCAATGACAAATTCGGCATCCGCTTAACCGATGTCATAAGTCCATCTGAACGGGTTAAACGATTAGCCTGATGCCTGAAAAATTTATGCTCGCGTGGTCGATGTTCTGGTGGTTTCCCGCCTGCTTTGCTGTGCCGGGCGTCGATGTTCCAAAGCAGACGGTCAGGACGATTTCTGCCGGAGACATGCTTCATTGGGGCGTTGGGCTGCTGATAGTCTTGGCGGTATTTTTTTTCTGTGTCTGGGGAATGCGCAAGTTAAGCGGGATTTCTGTCGGCGGCGCAGAAAAAATGCGTATCGTCGGCGGCCTGTCGTTGGGGATGCGGGAAAAAGTCATTTTGCTCCAGGTCGGGAAAAAGCAGCTCATTTTGGGGGTGACGCCGGGACGTATAGACGCATTGCATGTGTTGGAGGGCGACGATTGCTTGACTGGCAACGAGTCGCCTTCGATCGGGAAAGACAGCGGATTTGCCGCCATTGTGGCGCAAGCGATGAAGGGGCGATCTGATGGCTAAAAACATGTGGTATCGGTTGGTAATTATCGGCCTGGCTTTTTTATTGATAGAAACACCGGCTTACGCGGCCGCGGGGATTGAAGCGGTCACCGTGACGACGGGCAAACAAGGCGCTCAGACTTATACGGTAACGATCCAGATTCTGGCGTTAATGACCTTGTTAACCGTGCTGCCGGCGTTGTTGTTGACCATGACGTCGTTTACCCGGATCATGATCGTTTTAAGTTTGCTGCGAACGGCTTTAGGTACCGGCCAGGCGCCGAGTAATCAGGTGTTATTAGGCTTGTCCATGTTTTTGACTATCTTCATTATGATGCCGGTTCTTGACAAGGTGAATACCGAAGCCGTCCAGCCGTATATGGAAGAAAAAATCGATGTTGTTGTCGCCATGGAAAAAGCGTCCGAGCCCTTTCGGCAATTTATGCTAAAACAGACCAGAGAGGCCGATCTGGAATTATTTATCAGGATTTCCGGCAATGCGGAGCTGGAATCAGCCGAAAACGTGCCGTTTTCATTATTGCTGCCGGCTTTTGTAACCAGCGAGCTAAAAACAGCATTTCAAATAGGCTTCCTGATTTTCTTGCCTTTTTTAGTCATCGATTTGGTGGTTGCCAGCGTACTGATGTCCATGGGTATGATGATGTTGTCGCCGATGATTATTTCCTTGCCTTTTAAAATAATGCTGTTTGTTCTCGCTGACGGCTGGTCTTTGATCATGGAAATGCTGGCGGCAAGTTTTTATGTTATGTAAGGGCGACAGGTAAATTATGGTGCCGGAAACGATTTTCATGGTTGGTCAGGAAGCGATGATTGTTGCGGTTAAGCTGACTGCGCCGGTGTTGCTGCCGTCTTTAGCCGTCGGCTTGATTATTGCGATGTTTCAAGCGGCTACCCAGATCAATGAGGCGACCTTGACATTTGTACCCAAGGTTATCGTTATCGGCATTGTTTTGATGATTATGGGGCCGGGGATGCTGCAAATGTTTATTGATTATTTTCAGGGCCTGATCAGGGATATTCCGCATTTAATTGGTTGAATTTTGAATTTTACCGAAGCACAAATTCTCAGTCAGACAGCATTGTTCATCTGGCCGTTAATGCGCATTAGCGCAATGTTTGTCGCTGTGCCGCTGTTTAGCATTAAAGCCGTACCGGCCCGAGTCCGGCTGATCCTTTCCGTGGTTATAACGCTCGTTGTAATGCCTTTGCTTCCTCCCTTGCCGTCTGTCGAAATGTTCAGTTACGCCGGGTTTATGACGGCTATTGCGCAGGTCATGATCGGTTTGACGAGTGGATTTATTCTACAGTTGGTTTTTGCAGCCGTCGTTTTTTCCGGGCAAGGCGTTGCTTTAAGTATGGGCTTGGGGTTTTCGATGATGGTCGATCCGCAAAGCGGGCAGCAGGTGCCGGTGATTGCGCAGGTTTATACCGTGACCGCTACGTTACTATTTATCAGTTTGGATGGGCACTTGTTGTTGATACAAATGTTGCTGGATAGTTTTAAAACTTTGCCCATCGGCGTTGACGGCATAGATAAAGCAGGTATTTGGTCGATTATTGCCTGGAGCAGCCGGATGTTTGCCGGCGGCTTATTGTTAACTATGCCTATCATCGCCAGTCTGTTGTTGGTTAATATTATTTTTGGGGTGGCGGCCAGGGCGGCTCCGCAATTACAGATTTTTTCAGTGGGCTTTCCGATAACCTTGATGTTAGGCATGCTGTTAGTTTGGAAAACATTGCCCGATGTGCTGGATCAATTTTCGGGAATGCTAACGGATGGCTACGATTTGATCGGCCAGTTGTTGCGCTTGTAGATAAGTTATGGCAGATAACGAAGACAAAACCGAAGAACCCACCGGAAAGCGTTTGGCCGACGCTAGAAAACAAGGCCAGATTCCAAGATCCAGGGAGCTTAATACCTTTGTCATCCTGATGGCGAGCTCTGCCTTGCTGCTTGCCCAAGGAGGAAAAATTGGCAATGGGTTGTTAAAAATGATGCAGACTATGTTTCAGCTGAGCCGTACAGTCATTTTCGATCCCGGCAGTATGACGTTGTATTTAAAGCAGGTCATGATAGACGCGGTTACGTTGATTGCGCCGTTTATGATGGTGATGGTCGTTGTCGCCATTGTTACGCCCATATCGATGGGCGGCTGGGTATTCAGTTGGGATGCCATCGCTTTTAAGCCGTCAAAAATGAATCCCATTACAGGGATGGCCAGGCTTTTTGCCGTACGGGGATTGATTGAGTTATTCAAAGCCTTATTGAAAGTTATATTGATTTTTGCCGTTGCCGTTGCTTTGTACCGGTCTTTTATCGGCGAATTACTGGGCTTGGGCGGTGAATCGCTGGTTCAGTCAATCAGTCATGCATTGGACATTATCGGTACCTGTATTTTGCGGCTCAGTAGTGCATTGATATTGGTTGTGATGATTGATGTGCCTTATCAGCTGTGGGATCACAGTAAAAACATGAAAATGTCCAAGCAGGAAATCAAGGAGGAGAGTAGAAATTCGGAGGGAAGTCCTGAAGTGAAGGGGCGGCAACGCAGAATGCAAATGGAGGCGGCGCAACGGCGCATGATGGAGGAAGTGCCGAAAGCCGATGTTATTGTGACCAATCCGAGTCATTATGCGGTGGCCTTAAAATACGATCAAAACTCGAATAGTGCGCCCACACTGATCGCCAAGGGTGTCGATTTGATAGCCGCCCAAATTCGTAATGCTGCGATAGGCGCCGGTATACCGCTGGTGGCGTCCCCGCCTTTAGCCAGGGCGTTGTATTATTCGACCGAGTTAGAAAAAGAAATACCGCAGGGGCTTTATTTAGCCGTGGCCCAAATACTTGCCTATGTGTATCAGTTAAAAGCGGCTCAGAAAAATGATTGGAGAGAGCCATTGCCACCGGGAAATATTAACGTGCCTGACGAATTTAAACAGGGTTAACAGGCTATGGATTTTACTAAATTAAAAGCAGCATTGGCGGTATTGGGCAAAGCCGAGTTGGGTGCGCCATTGGTTATCGTCATGGTATTGTCGATGCTGATATTACCGCTGCCGGCTTTTGTACTCGACCTGTTTTTTACTTTTAATATCGCTTTTTCATTAATCATCCTGCTGGTTGTTGTTTATACGGTTAAGCCGTTGGAATTTGCATCATTTCCAACCGTTATTCTGCTTGCGACCATATTACGTTTGGCGCTGAACGTGGCTTCGACACGTATCGTATTGATTGACGGGCATAATGGCGGCGATGCCGCCGGTAAGGTGATTGAGGCCTTCGGCGCTTTTGTTATCGGCGGTAACTTTGCCGTGGGTTTGGTGGTTTTTGCGATTCTGATCATCATTAACTTCATGGTCGTCACCAAAGGCGCCGGGCGGATTGCGGAAGTCGGGGCGAGGTTTACGCTGGATGCGATGCCGGGCAAGCAAATGGCTATCGATGCGGATTTGAATGCCGGGTTGCTGACTCAGGACCAGGCTCGCGAACGGCGCGCCGAGGTAGCTACCGAAGCGGATTTTTACGGCTCCATGGATGGTGCGAGCAAGTTTGTCCGAGGCGATGCGATTGCCGGGATTATCATTTTATTCGTCAACATGATCGGCGGCCTGGCTATTGGTGTGCTTCAGCATGATTTGAGTGTTGCCGATGCCGGAAAGATTTATGTCTTACTGTCCATCGGTGACGGTTTAGTTGCTCAGATTCCTTCATTGTTATTGTCGGTAGCATCCGCGCTGGTGGTCACCAAGGTTGGCAGCAGCGGCGAAAATATCGGGCAACAGGTTACGGCACAGCTATTTGCCAACCCCAAAGCGTTGACGGTTACAGCGGCGGTGGTAGGTGCGCTGGGTATTATTCCCGGCATGCCGAATCTGGTCTTTATCCTGCTGGCCTCGATTTTAGCCGGATCGGCCTATTTAATTGAGAAGAAACACAAAGAAGCCGAGTTGGTCGATATAGATTATCCGCAGGAGCTGGCTCAAAGCTTGGCCGCTCCCGAGACCAAAGAGTTGGGTTGGGATGATGTGATGCCGGTTGATGTGGTCGGTCTGGAAGTGGGGTACCGGCTCATTCCGTTAGTGGACAAGAACCAGGGCGGACAACTGATGGTTCGTATCAAAGGCGTACGGAAAAAACTGTCGCAAGAGCTGGGTTTTTTAATCCCGTCGGTGCATATCCGGGATAATCTTGATTTAAGTCCAACGGCTTACCGGATTTCGCTGATGGGGGTAGCGGTAGGCGAGGCTGAAGTTATGCCGGATATGGAGATGGCGATTAATCCGGGCCGTGTTTTTGGCGCCTTAAAGGGCAATGTGTGCAAGGATCCCGCTTTTGGTCTGGATGCCGTGTGGATAGACTCAAACCAGAAAGACCATGCGCAAACCTTGGGTTATACTGTGGTTGATCCCGGAACTGTGATGGCGACCCACCTGAGTCATCTTTTACAGTCGCATGCTCACGAATTGTTAGGTTATGAAGAGGCGCATAAGATACTTGATAATCTGGCCAAGTCCGCCCCTAAGCTGGTTGAGGATCTGGTGCCGAAGACATTGCCGTTGGGTGTGGTGGTCAAGGTGCTGCAAAACCTGTTACAAGAGCATGTGCCTATTCGGGATGTGCGCACTATCGTCGAAACTTTGGCGGAGTATGGGCTCAGAAGTCAAGATCCCGACATTTTAACGTCGGCGGTGCGTGCCGCATTAGGACGATTAATTATCCATGAAATCAGTGGCATGCAAGAGGAATTGCCGGTTATTACTTTGGAGCATGACTTGGAACAGTTGTTGCATAAATCTTTGCAAACGGCAGGCGATAGCGGTGTCGGGATTGAGCCAGGGTTAGCAGAACAAATGCACACATCATTGCAAGAGAGTATGCAAAAAATGGAAATGGAAGGACAAACTGCGGTATTGCTGGTTTCTTCCTACATCCGCCCTTGGTTATCCCGGTTCGTTCGCCATTCCATTCCCGGATTACATGTCTTGGCATACAATGAAATACCCGCGGATCGTCAGATCAAAGTGGTTTCAACTGTCGGACGAAGAACATAGTACATGAGGCTAAGTTATGAAAATTAAACGTTTTTTTGCACCGGATATACGACAAGCCATGCGAATGGTTAAAGAAGAATTAGGCGCAGACGCAGTTATCATGTCAAACAGATCTGTTGATGGCGGTGTCGAAATTGTCGCCGCACGGGATTTTGATGAGCAATTGATTCAGAGCAAGTTGCAAAAACAGGCTGCCGAACAACAACAATCTTCCTCTCTCCTTGGCAGTCGGTCGCATGGGTTCCCTACCAATAGCGACACTTCCACCACCCTTGGCGGTCGCGAAACTAAAAAAGTTGATTTGCCTGATTTTGAAGCGGAAAAGAATCGTTTACATGTATTAAGCAGCCAGAGAAAACAAAGTGCCGATGGTTTCGTGCCCGAGCGTCCTCCAGTGCGGTCGCCACGGTTCCCTACCGATTCCGATACTTCATCTATCTCTGGAGGCCGCCGGAATATTGACCAATATGTCGGCTATGCGGAAAAAGTACATCTGCGCGGAAATATGGAAACAGTAACGGCGAAAGCCGCCAAGCCGGCTGCACCCGCTGTAACGCCAAGGCCTAAGCAAATGGAAAGGCCTATGCAAATAGTTATTCCACCCGAAAAACAAGGCAGTCCGGCTGATAATTTGCTTATGGAAATGAGCAAGGAACTTAAATCCTTAAGGTCTGCGATGGACTCCAAGCTGTCCAGCGTTAGCTGGGGAGCAGCGTCGCAAACAAACCCGGTCAGGGCTGATTTACTACAGCGTTTGGCAGGGATGAGTATTTCAAGAAAATTGAGTGTTAAAATCGCTAATCGCTTTACTAATCACACTGATCTGGAGCTGGTGTTTAGCCAAGCTCAAGAGTTGTTGGCCAAAGTGTTGCCTGTCGCTAACGATGATTTGCTACAGCATGGAGGAATTGCCGCTTTAGTAGGACCCACCGGCGTAGGAAAAACCACAACGATCGCCAAGCTGGCGGCTAAATTCATTTTAAAACACGGACCCAGACAGGTTGCCTTGATTACCACCGATAATTACCGTATTGGCGCACATGAGCAACTGAATACCTATGGACGAATACTTGACGTTCCGGTTCGGGTGGCATCCAGCGCTGCCGAGTTGCGCAATCTTATTAATGGTTTTTCGGACAAGCGCCTTATTTTGATCGATACTGCCGGCATGAGCCAACGCGATATGAAGTTGGTCGAGCAGATTAATACCCTGCAACAAAGCGGTCTGGCCATTAGATCCTATCTGGTAATGTCGGCTGCGACCGAATACAAGGCCATGAATGAAATTATTAAAGCTTTTCATGTTTTTGAACTGCATGCGAGTATTTTGACTAAACTTGACGAAGCGGCAACAATTGGTTCAGCCGTTTCTTCAATCATAGAGAATAACCTGCCGCTGTCTTTTATTGCCGACGGGCAGCAAGTGCCTGAAGATATGCATAGCCCTTGCGCCCGGACGTTAATCGCGCAATGCGTAGCTGAGTTGGATGAAGAAAGCGATTATAGCGATGTCAATAATGAAGCTTGGGCGGCGCAAGGCTATGCATAAGCAACCTGATCAAGCAGCCGGGATAAGAAAAATGAATATAATTAAGCCTGTTCGGGTTATCGCAGTCACCAGCGGCAAAGGTGGCGTAGGCAAAACAAATTTGTCGGTTAATGTCGGCATAGCCTTGTCGCAGATGGGGCAGCGAGTGGTGTTAATGGACGCCGATATGGGGCTGGCTAATGTCGATATTTTGTTAGGCGTATATCCCAAGTTCAACCTATCTCATGTGTTGTCGGGAGAAAAAACACTGGATGAAATCATGATTGACGGACCGGCCGGTTTGAGAGTGATTCCGGGCGCATCCGGCATTCAGAAGATGTCCGAATTGACTACCGTTGAGCAAGCGGCAGTGATTCATGCCTTTAGCGAAATTGACCAGGATATCGATGTATTGATTGTCGATACAGCGGCCGGCATATCGGCAAGCGTGGTCAATTTTGCCCGCGCCTGTCAGGAGATTATCGTGGTTGTTTGCGACGAACCGACATCGTTAACCGACGCTTATGCCTTTATTAAGTTGCTTAACAGGGATTATGGCCTGTCCCATTTCCATGTGATAACCAATATGGTTCAAACCGTTCAGCAAGGTCTGGCATTATTCCAGAAATTAAGCAAAGTAACGGACCGCTACCTGGATGTTACCTTGAAGTTTGCCGGCGCAGTACCGTATGACGAATACTTGCGCAAATCGGTTCAAAAACAAACGCCGGTGGTTATGGGCTTTCCCAGAAGCAAGGCATCGCTCGCGTTGAAAACGATAGCCGCCAGAATTGACAGCTGGCCGCTGAAATCCCAGGCGGGCGGGTATATTGAGTTTTTTATTGAAAGAATGATTCAATACGGATCCCAAAAGGATGTTGCATGAGCGGCGTGGCAATGTACACGTCGGTACAGGCTGGAGGCACGGATGAGCGTGTCATGCAGCATGCACCGTTAGTTAAGCGCATTGCCTACCACTTATTGGGCAGATTGCCCGATTCCGTTCAAGTCGACGATTTGATTCAGGCCGGGATGCTCGGCTTACTGGAAGCCATCAGGAATTACGATGCCTCTCAAGGCGCCAGTTTCGATACCTATGCCGGAATTCGTATCCGAGGTTCTATGCTGGATGAAGTCAGACGTAGTGACTGGACGCCGCGTTCCGTGCATAAAAAATCACGCATGGTTTCTGACGCCATACGCACGATCGAAAACAAAACCGGGCGCGAGGCCAGTGACGCCGATGTGGCTAAGTATTTAGACATATCCATTGACGAATATAATCACATTCTTCAGGATTCAAGCAGCTGCCGCATATTCAGCGTCGAAGAATTGGCGCAAGATGGCGATCATTATCTGGATGAAGCTTTGAATTATACAGAAGAACCTGTAGACGGCTTAAGTCGTGAAGGGTTTCAGAAGGCATTGGCAAACGCCATCATGGGCTTGCCGGAACGCGAGCGTCTGGTTATTTCGCTCTATTATGATGAAGAGCTTAACTTGCGCGAAATCGGCGAAGTGCTGAATATTAGTGAATCCAGAGTCAGCCAAATCAGTACTCAGGCCGTGTTGAGATTGCGTTCAAGACTGTCGGACTGGACAAAAGATTAGCCATCTGAACGTTAAAAAATGGACATTTTAAGCATCGCAGGTGTTTTTGTCGGCGTCGGTGCGGTTTTGTTGGGCATCATCCTGGACGGCGGCGACATCAATTCATTGGTCAACGTGCCTGCTCTGATTATTGTATTCGGGGGGACATTCGGGGCGACGCTTTTGCAATTCCCACCGGCTGTGTTTGTCAGAAGCATGAAAATGTTTTCGTGGGTGCTCATAGCAAAAGAAATGAATCTTTCAGAGCAAATCGATAAAGTTATTTACTGGAGTTTGCTGGCGCGGAAGGAAGGATTGTTGGGGCTTGAAGATGCGCTGCCCAATGAAGAAGATCCGTTTATAAAAAAAGGTTTGCAGCTGTTGGTTGACGGGAATGATCCTGATGCGATACGCGACATATTGGAAATGGACATGGATGCCAAGGAAAGTATGGGTTTACAGGCGGCTGGATTGTATGAGGCGATGGGCGGTTATGCACCGACTATCGGCATACTCGGCGCAGTGATGGGCTTAATCCATGTCATGCAGAATCTGACCAATCCGGAACTTTTAGGGCAAGGTATAGCGACGGCTTTTGTTGCGACAATCTATGGCGTAGGTTCCGCCAACCTGGTTTTTTTACCGGTTGCCAATAAATTAAAAGCCCGTGTGCTTGCCTTGACCCAAGCCAGGGAAATGTTGGTTGAGGGTATTATCTCTATTGCAGAAGGCGAAAACCCAAGAAATATCAAGCTGAAATTGGGCGGCTATTTGCATGACTCCTATAAAGACTAGGCTATGGCAAGGCGCAGGAAAAGACCTCTAGCAGATGCCAATAATCATGATCGGTGGATGGTATCTTACGCAGATTTCATAACCTTGTTATTTGCCTTTTTTGTGGTCATGTATTCAATTTCGTCGGTCAATGAAGGAAAGTACAAAACCCTGTCCGATTCATTAGATGAAGCGTTTTCAAGTAAAGAGCAACAGGGCAATGAGATTGTTCCGATTTCGATAGGTACATTGCCGACGACTATTCAGCCGATCCCACTAGAAAATCCAGCGACGATGGAAGTGGAAGAAAGATGCGAGCTGAGTGAGGAAATATTAAAAGAAAGAAAGCAGTTGAGCGAAGTATCAGGTCAATTCGAACAGGTTTTGGCGCCTTTTATCAAAGATAATCTGGTTTCAGTTAAGAAAAACGACTATTGGATAGAGCTGGAAATGAATAGCGAAATGCTGTTCTTGAGTGGCGAGGCGGCATTATCCAAAAAAGCGATACCGGTGTTGAAAAAGATTGTCGAAGTGGTTAATCCATTACCTAATATGATCAATATTGAAGGGCACACCGATAATATTCCTATCGATAATATAAAATTCAGGTCCAATTGGGATTTGTCATCCGCCAGGGCAACCAGCGTCGTACACGAGTTTGTTAAGGAGGGAATTGATCCGCCTCGCTTGTCGGCAATTGGTTATGGAGAATTTCACCCTATTGGCGACAACAAGATAGAGTCGGGGCGATTTAAGAACAGGCGAGTGGTTCTAGTATTAATGTCGCAGGCTTTTGCGCGTTATGGGGCTAACGATGCGGAACGCGCCAAATTACTGAATCTGCCGCCGACAGCGACGGCTGTTGGTCAACCCTAATACTGATTTAATTAACAATAGCGTAAAATGACTGTTACCATTAAAAATGAAATCATTATTTGCGCCAATATCAATTATAGGAGGTCGGTATGTCAGACATACAACCTGTATCACCCTCTTTTCCTATCGTAAAACCCAAAAAAATTGACCGGGACGATCATCGCCCTGAGAAACAACCGCGTAGAAAAAAACAAGACGTAAAAGAACATGATGCTGAACCCATTCAACATATTGATGAAATTGTTTAATGAATAATCCTTTGACAGTCGCCCTTATCATTGAGGGGGTAACCATTGTTGTTATGCTCGCGGTGCTTTTTTGGCTGGTGCGCGCTCAATTGAAACTTAAGCGCGATTATCAGGTTCTTAATGATATTGTTCACGGCAACAGTAATGATATTGCCGGTTTGTGTTCGGCCGCTTTGACAGTCGATAGCCGAATAGCGATAGTGGACAGTCGAATAGCCGTTACCGACGGGCAGATCGATGATCTGGCGGCAAAGATTGCCGAAGTCGAGCAAAATGACCAATCTTCTCACCCGTACAGCGGAGACATCCGAAAAGTAAGAAGCGGGGCCAGTGTTAATGAATTAATGCAAAACTCAGGGTTAAGCCATGATGAGGCCGCTTTATTGATTCGTTTGCATGGATCTAAAACGTCGTTGTAAAAGGGTAATAAAAAAGCCCGGCTTACAGGGTAAGCCGGGCTTTTTTATTTAGATCGATCGTAAAAAATTATTTAGTCTTCGCCGCTGAATACGCCCAGTAATTGTAACAAGCTCAGGAACAGATTGTAGATTGATACGTATAAAGACACTGTCGCCAAAATGTAGTTGGTCTCGCCGCCGTGAATTATTTCACTGGTTTGGAATAGGATCATGCCGGACATCAGCAGAATAAACATGGCCGAGACAGCCAGCGATAAAGCCGGGATAGTGAAAAACATCGCGCCAAGACCGGCCAAAAAGGCAACCAGCACGCCAACCATCAGGAAGCCGCCCATAAAACTGAAATCTTTGCGCGTTGTTAAGGCATAGCCGGAAAGGCCCAGGAATATAACGCCGGTGCCGCCTAATGCGGTCATGATCAGTTCGTGCCCATTGCTGAAGGCTTTAATATACATCGTTAAAATAGGGCCGAGAGTGAGTCCCATAAAACCGGTCAATGCAAAAACAAAAACCAGGCCCAGGCCGCTGTTGCTGAATTTTGTGGTTAAGAACAGCAAGCCGAAATAACCAACCAAGGTAATGATAGGACTGAAATGCGGCAGGTTCAGCGTCATGGCGGCGCCTGCGGTCATCGCGCTGAAAATCAATGTCATCGACAATAACAAATAGGTATTTCTCAGCACTTTATTGGTTGCCAGAATACTGGCTTCCGAACGTGGAATAGCGGTATTTAGTCTCATTTTATTTAGATTCCTTAAAATAAATGGTTAACGAAAAAGATGGACTGTTTAATCTTACAAGAGTTTGGCGGTCTTGGTAAGAATATTTAGTAGAATAGCGGATTATTGAAAGAATGATTGTTCAGGGCACCGGGTTATGACAGAAAGCAGATCATTAACACCGTACGATCACATAGGCGAAGAGAGGGCAATACTCAGTCTGGTTGAGCGGTTTTATTTTTACATGGACACCCTGCCGGAAGCTGCCGGAATTAGGGCCATGCATGCGGCGGATTTGTCGGCGGCGCATGATAAGTTATTCAAGTTTTTGTCCGGCTGGCTGGGCGGTCCCGATTTGTTCGTTCAGGAATACGGGCATCCAAGGTTGCGCCAGCGACATTTCCCCTTTGCGATAGATACGGCAGCAAGGGATCAGTGGATGTTGTGCATGACCAAAGCATTGGATGAAGTGAGCATGGCCGCGAATTTCAGGGAAAATCTAAGCCAAGCCTTGCAGCAACTGGCAACCCATATGATTAATCAAGATGAATAGGTTTGTGAATCGATTTAAACAAAAGGCGTTAGATGAGTGGGACGCACCCTACGCTACGTTAACCTAATGTTCAATGTCGATTTATGTCAAAGTGCATGAGTCTTTACTCCCAGTAATATAGAGAGCCGTCATTTCTAATCCAGCATTTTCCTACCAGATTCGGCGCAGTCAGCGCGCCACGCAGACGCGAATTATCGTAACGCCCGGTAAAGTCGAAGTGGTTGCGCCAATGAAAGTCGCCGAACATAAAATTCATCAGTTCGTTCAGGACAAGCAGCAGTGGATAATCCAGGCGTTAGCTAAAATTGCCGCCAAAAGCCGGCTGCATAATAAATTGGCCCCGGCTGTTTACGGACATGGCGCTGAAATTCCTTATCAGGGCGCATCGTATAAATTGGCGGTAAGGCCGACCAAATTAAAAAGGATAAAAATAGAATTCTGTCAGGAATTTGTTGCTCACGTCCCCGATGCATTGATGATTAAGGATCATAGTGCGGAGATAAAAGAAGCGTTAATACGTTGGATGAAAAAGGAATCGAAAAACCAGGTAGAACGGCTGGTAAAGCGGCATGCGGAAAAAAAACAGTTATTTCCCCAGACTATTAAAATCAAAACCCAAAAAAGCCGATGGGGCAGCTGCGGCATTCATAACGACATCAACATCAATTGGCTGTTAATCATAGCCCCGCCCGAAGTTCTGGAATACGTGGTGGTACACGAACTTTGTCATATCAAGGTCAGGAACCACTCCGCCCATTTTTGGGCGTTGGTCGCTGAACATTTGCCGGATTATCAAAGCCGAAGGCATTGGCTGAAAAAGCATGGAAGCAGTTTGATGATGGGCTTGTAGTCTCATCGGCGAGCGCCTGGATGGCCGGTGTCTATATTTTTTTACGTTCTTTCAGTTGCTGCAAAATTTCAATGCCTTTTTTACGCTGTACCCTGATAATTTCCAGTTCAGTTTGATAATGTTTGCTTAAATTATCGTCGTCAATCTGTTGCAGGGCGCGGGTAATTCTCCTCTCTTTTTTCTTGAGCTTAAGTAGGATTTTTCTTAATTCCTCAATGTGTTGCCTTTTTTTGTGTTTGTCGGTGTTAAAGAGTGCCTGTAATTTGTGAAGTAACTTTTCTATTTTCATGACTGTCACGGCAGGGTAGGGAGGTCGTTAACGGGTGTATCGATGACGCTATTGGTTGTCGACTGTTTGAACAACATCGTTAATTTCAGTTTCATTCAGGGTTAATTGTTGCTCAGCTTTAGCGGAGCCGGTATTGGTGTGTAAAAACAGCGTTTCGGCGGCTTTCAGCAGATTTTTTTTAATGTTGCGCATATAGGCGGCGTCATTGATCAGGGAAGAACCGGTTTCAGGCGTTATTTTTTGTTCTCTAATCAGGGTCTCAATAGCGCGATTCATGTGCATGTCGTCATTTTTAATGGTTGCTTTTAATGTATCTAACGATAATAACGGTAATTCATTGCTTTCAATTTCATGCCTGAAATTGTCAATCTGCTGGATATGAAGGACTATTTGGTAAGCAATTTTGTTGTACTCATTTATTGAGGTTTGATTGTTTGAGGCTCTGAAGCGGGTCCAGTTTTTTTGCAAGTGCTTGGTGTCTTTAATGGCTTCAACAATGTGCTTATTGGCTTCTCGTAGCCAGGAAAGTTTCGAAGACTGGGTCATTTCCCAAGTAAATCCGGCTCGGCTGATGAAGGCGATAATGGCGCTGTAGATGCCTTTTATTTGCTTCTCATAGCTGGCATCAATGTCGTATTCAATGGGATGATTGTTTCGTTCTATGAGTTGCTTGAGCGAGTCGTTTTTTTGGAGATCGGGTTTACGTAAGCCAAACGTGCGCAAAATAATATGGATGGCATTTTCATATAAATGAATGCTTTCCAGTCTGACCGATTCAACGACTGTTTCAGGGAAATCCATGGCCGATGAGTCTAAATATTTCGGTTTAAAAATAGCCGGGCGTTTTTCGATGAATATTCTTTCTAATAATATAATTTGTTGATTAATAAAAGGAAAAAATAGAACGATACCGGCGAGATTAAACAGGCTATGAAAGGTTGCCAGTTTCATGGCATTGTCCGAGACGGCAATTCCCAAATTTGCGCTGATGATGTCGACGGCGATGCCGAATTGTTTAATAAAAAGCAGCACAAAGATGCCGGTAAACAGGTTAATGAACAGGTGTGAGCCGGCCAGGCGTTTACCCTGGATATTGGCGCCGAAAGAAGCGATGATCGCGGTGACGGTGGTGCCGATATTGGCCCCTATTACCAGCGCCAGGGCATTGTCATAGGTGATTTGATGTACGGAAACCGCGGTAATGGTTAACAGCATTGTAGCGTGGCTGGATTGCATGATAATGGTGGCGATGATCCCTATGGCGGTGTAGACCAGTAACCCTTTGACGCCGGGCATGGCGTATTCGGCCAGATTTATGGTGTTTTCGAAGGCTTCAAAGCTTTCTTTCATGTAGTGTATGCCGAGCAGTAAAAAGCCCAGGCCGGTCAGGATATAGCCGATGCCTTTTAATTGTTTGCCGCTTTGAAATACGCATAAAACGCCGAAAACCAGCAGCGGCATGGCGTAGGTGGCAATATTGACTTTCAGTCCCAGACCTGCAATGAGCCACGCACCGGTGGTCGTACCCAGATTGGAACCGAAAATAATGCCGATACCGGCGACCAAATCAAGCAAGCCCGCGCTCAGGAATGAAATGGTGATGACTGAGACCAAGCCGCTGGACTGCATCAAGGCAGCCGACAGAAAACCAAAGCCGAAACTTTTCCAGGCTGTATCTGTGGTCTTTTGTAGAATCCGTTCAAGAACGCCTCCGGTAAAGGCTTTAAATCCTTGCTCCAGCGATAGCATGCCGAACAGGAAAATCGAGACGCCCGCCGCGATGCCTTTAAAGGCATCGCTTAGCCAAAAGCCGTAAGACAATAGCGGAATGACAATCAGCAAGAGGGCTTTATGCATGGAGAAGTTGGTTTTAAATGAAAGCCGATGGAACGGCTCGCCCAAGCAGGCTAGAGTGGCGGTTGTTTTGCGCCGGTCGATTTGATATGTATGGCATCGCCGACAGTCAATTGACCGCATTGATTGTGCAGGGCATTTTGTCCGAAATAGACTTTATTGTGCCATTTCCGGGTACGATTGAGCGTAGTGAGCGGTTCTTTGCCTATTTGCGCGGTTTCAGGGTCGATGCTCGGGACGGAACACCGGGAACAGGGTTTGGGGAGCCTAAAGTCTATAGCGCCAATGATGATTTCGCGCCAGCTGTCTTCTGCATAGGCGGGGCAGCCGGAAATGACCAGGTTGGGTCTGAAACGAGTCATGGGTAAGTTCAGCTGCATTTCATGATTTAATGCAGTCAGCGAGTTTTCTGAAATGAGCAGGAAAGGAAATCCGTCAGAAAATGCTACCTTATCGGTAGGCTTGGCATAATTGGGATCAACCGGGCGAATGACTTCATCGGGCTGGTAAACCAGTCGGCAATCCTGTTTTAAAAAATCGCTGAGCCATTGGTCGGCTTCCGCTGAAACACTACGGGCGCCGCATTGGTCATGCCAGATGGTGCTGTTAATGATGTACCCGTCAACAGGCGCAAGGGGCAGAGGGAGGTCTTCCATATCCGGCGCGGACAGGATCAGGGTTTTATCGGTCAGTGCGGTTTTAATTAAAGCCATTTTCGGCAATTTCCGCTGGCTGAGGAATTGCCGGTCGTTGTCGATAATCATCCATTTTCTGTCGTACTGAAAGCCTTTTTCAGTGACAGGCCAGCTATTTGCGCTAATGCCTGCTAATGACTTTACGGGATAGATGGCTATTCCGCTTAATATAAGGTGTGTCATTGACGATAGTATTTAACCTAGCAATGATTTTACCGCACTGTCGAATATTTTTCCGTGAGCTCCTAATGCTTGGAATGGATTGCTTTGAAAATCAGCGATAAGGTGGCTGAGCGCTTGTTGGGCTTGATCTTTATTTTTTATCGAGACAGCTTGGTCGCTGCTTTTTACCGGTGATGATGTAGACAGCTTTAATGATGTATTGGAAAGTTTTATCGTTTCCTTAGGGACTTGTAAGCTGTCGTCCCGATCGTTATCCGACTGGGTTTCGATAGTGGATTCATTATTTTCAGAGCTTTTCGTCCGTTGAGATGAGGCCTTGCTAATGAATGTATCGGGTCGTTTTTGTATAGAGGTTGTGTCCATTTCTATCTCCCTTTAGTGGTAAATGAAAGCCGTAAAAAACGGCGCTGGTTCTACCCTGATTTTAAAATGTAACCATGCAATCAGGATTATTTTTATTGATGCTGAACTCTTTGATGAGCGAAGTCAATATCCTATTTACCGTCTAGAGGATTAGCTCAATAAAATGCATTCGCTCAATGCTAAATAGACTTATTTTACAAACAGATGTGTTGGCGGTAGAGTAAAATTCTTGAAAATTTACTCCGTTAATTTTAACGGGTTTTGTCGAAAAACAAAACAAAGTTAATGAATCCGTTAAAATTAGCAACTGCACGATTTATTATTGTTAGGAAATGATGCGATCAATTAACTTGTTTCTCCGGATAACTATTCAAATTCTATTTATTATTCACTTGCTTAGCATTAACCTTGTTTATGCCGAAGCTAAGCAATCGATTAATATCGCTTATTTAAGGCAAGATCAAAAAATCCCCCCGCCGTTGTCTAACCTGGATGCTTTTATTCCGAACAAGGGCGTTCTGGGAGCAGAACTTGCGATTGACGATAATAATACGACCGGGCAGTTTACCGGGCAGCAGTTTGTACTGAAAAAATTCATCGTGCCGCTGGATGGCGATGTTGCCGATACCTTTAATAAGGATGTGGGCGATCAATATTCGTATGTCGTTGTTAATTTGCCTGCCGAGCTTATCAACAAAATCGCCGATTTACCCGCGGCAAAGCAGAAGCTGCTGTTTGATGTGGCGACAGTCGATGATGCATTACGCAATGAGCAATGCCGCAGTAACGTGTTGCATATTTTGCCTAACAGGGCGATGCGTGCCGATGCGCTGGCGCAATACATGATGAAAAAACGCTGGAACAAGTGGTTTTTAGTCATCGGCGCTACCGAAGAAGATCGCTTGTTTGCCGATGCTTTAAGGCGGGCGGCTAAACGCTTCGGCATGAAAATAGTCGAGGAAAAAACCTGGGAACACACCTACGATGCGCGGCGAACGGCGCAATCGGATGTGGCGGTATTCACTCAGGTTGACGATTATGACGTGTTGGTTGTTGCCGATGAGCAAGGCCTGTTTGGCGAATATCTGGACTATCGAACCTGGAATGCAAGGCCGGTGATCGGTACTCAGGGATTGGTTGCTACGTCATGGCATCGCACTCATGAGCAATGGGGGGCAGTGCAGATTCAAAATCGCTTTAAAGATCAAGCGGGGCGCTGGATGGAGGAACAGGATTATGCTGCTTATCTGGCGGTTAGGGCCATCGGCGAGGCGGCTACTCGCACCAAATCCAATGACGTAAACCGGCTTAAGGATTATGTGTTGAGCGATGCATTTGCGCTGCAGGGTTATAAAGGCAACCCGTTGTCGTTCCGGTCCTGGGATGGACAGTTGCGGCAGCCGGTGTTGCTGGCGGCGCCCAGATCGTTGGTTGCTGTCGCGCCGATTGAAGGCTTTTTGCATCCCAAAACCGAACTCGATACCTTGGGTTATGATCAACCCGAATCAAGCTGTAAATGGAGTAAATGATGAAGAAAAATGTTTTAGGGCTGTTTTTGACAGCGGCATTGACAGGTGTAGTGCAGGCTGAAACGGTGTTCGTTACGCTTGAAAAAGATAATGCGCTTGCGGTTGTAGATCCGATTTCCGGCAAGTTAATCAAAACAGTAGAAATCGGTCTGCGCCCCAGAGGCATCGCGATCAGCCCCGATAATAAGTTTTTGTACGTGGCAACCAGCGATGAAAATACCATCAAGATTATTGATGCCGAGACGCTCAAAGAAACGGGAAAATTGCCGTCCGGCGAAGATCCTGAGACCTTCGCGTTAAATCCTGCGGGCGACCGGCTCTATGTGTCCAATGAAGATGACAGCCAGGTCACCGTCATCGACATCAGCCATAAAAAAGCCGTCAAGCAGATTAAGGTGGGTGTGGAGCCGGAAGGTATCACCGTAAGTCCTGATAATCTCTGGGTGGCCAGTGCTTCCGAAACGACCAATATGGTGCATTGGATCGATACCAAAACCAATGCTATCGTCGAAAACACCCTGGTTGACCCGCGGCCCCGCGCATTGGGCTTTACTGCCGACAGCCAACAATTGTGGGTCACTTCGGAAATGGCCGGCACCTTGATGATTCTGGATGTTAAAACCAAACAGATCATCAAAACGATCAAATTTGATGTGCAAGGCGTGACTGCCGATAAAATCCAACCGGTCGGCGTGGTTATCGATAAGGACAGAAAGCGCGGCTATGTGGCCTTGGGGCCTGCAAACCGGGTCGCGGTAATTAATGCCCAGACCTTTGAAGTGGAAAAATACCTGTTGGTTGGTCAACGGGTTTGGAACCTGGCGTTTTCACCGGATCAAAAACGGCTGTATACCACTAACGGCACCAGTAACGATATTTCGCTAATTGATCTTGAAACTCAAACGGTGACCAAATCGATCGGCGTGGGTACTTACCCTTGGGGAGTCGCAGTAAAACCATGAACTCGTCTATAGCGTTATCCGTCGAAGATTTGAGTTTTTCCTATGGCGGCAAAAAAGCACTGTCCCACGTCAATTTTAAGATTCAGCCGGGAGAATGCACGGTTTTGTTGGGCCCTAACGGCGCAGGAAAGAGCACTTTGTTTTCCCTGATTACCCGGTTGTACGACACCCGCGACGGGCGTATCGAGTTGTGCGGTTTCGATATTAAGCGGCAAACGCTGCCGGCGTTGGCAAAACTGGGTGTGGTTTTTCAGCAAACCACGCTGGATATGGATTTGTCGGTGATGCAAAATTTGCGCTATCACACTTCCTTGCATGGCATGGGCCGGAAACAGGCCGAGCAAAGAATTCAGCAAGAGCTGGAGCGCTTAGCTATGTATGACCGGCGCTTTGAGAAAGTGCGTCAGCTCAATGGCGGACACAGGCGGCGCGTAGAGATTGCCAGGGCATTATTGCATAAGCCGTCGGTGCTGCTGCTGGACGAGCCTACCGTCGGTTTGGATGTGCCCAGTCGGCTGTCCATCGTCGACTATGTGCATCGCTTAGCCGTCGAGGAAAAGTTGGCGGTGTTATGGGCGAGCCATTTGATTGACGAAATTTATCCGGACGATCATTTAATCGTGCTACATAAAGGGCAGGTTAAAGCCAATGGGCCGGTTGATGATGTGCTTAAAATAACCCGCACTCCGACAATTAAAGATGCTTTTTATACGTTGACCCAAGGAGAGCAAGGATGAAGTTGCTTCATTATTGGCGTGCCATGTGGGGCATCATCTGGCGTGAATTATGGCGTTTTGTCACCCAGCGCGAACGGTTTATTTCCGCGCTGGTCAGGCCTTTGGTCTGGTTGTTCGTTTTTGCGGCCGGATTCAGGGCGGCATTAGGGCTTGCAATCACGCCGCCTTACGAGACTTATATTCTTTACGAGGTTTATATTACGCCCGGCCTGATCGGCATGATTCAGCTGTTTAACGGCATGCAGAGTTCCTTGTCGATGGTTTACGACCGGGAAATGGGCAGCATGCGCATACTGATGGTTTGCCCGTTGCCGCGCTGGTTTTTATTGCTCAGCAAGTTATTGGCCGGTACCGGCGTATCCGTTTTGCAAGCCTACGTCTTTTTAGCGATTGCGTGGTTTTATGATATTCAAGCACCGTGGCAAGGCTATTTGTGGATATTGCCGGCACTGTTGCTATCGGGATTAATGCTCGGCGCTCTGGGCTTATTGTTGTCGTCTTTTATCAAGCAATTGGAAAATTTTGCCGGTGTGATGAACTTTGTGATTTTTCCGATGTTTTTTATGTCAACCGCACTGTATCCTTTATGGAAAATCAAAGAGTCCAGCGCGCTGCTTTATAATCTGGCCCAATATAATCCCTTCTCCCAGGCAGTTGAATTGATCCGCTTTGCTCTGTACGGCCAGTTTAATCAACAGGCATTTATTTATACTCTGGCCGCTTTTATCGTATTTATGACGGCGGCAATTATTGGCTATAACCCATCAAAAGGGATGATGATGAGAAAAGGCGGGGCTTGATAGCTCAAACAATAACTTGCGTTATTGACGAACCATGCAAGGGCAAGTGTTTGTTAGATAAAGCTTTCGCCCCTTAGCTGCATAATCCGCATGGATGTGGTGAATACAGATATTGCAGGAGTAAATATCTGTCCCTCTAGGCGATGTAAGGCATTAAAATACATTCGGTGAATATGTGAAGAACTCTTTTTTTCTGGTTATTCCAACACAGCAAAACAATCCCCAACGTCTTAAAGAATTTGAAGCAAAGGCGCTGCAACATTGGGTGACTGAATTGCCTACGGCTAATCCCGGCTTAGCTACCCGCCTGCTTCACGATTTTCTTATCGATTTCAATACCGTTGAAATGAGTACCCAGTTAAGGCTGGATGCGCTGGAGCGCTTAAGCCCAAGTGTGCATGTCATTGAAGACTATCTACGATCAAGACTGATTAAAGCGGGTTTCCCAAAAGAAGAGAATGATAAGAAAATTTTGACCGTATTGATCTCAATCGAAAAGGAAGCCACTATCGGTTATTGGATAGTGCTTAAGGAGCTAACCAAGCGCGATGTCGGCTGGTTTCAAGGTAGGAATGCGGCATTAGCGATCCAGCGCTGCATTAAAGGGTTGAGCAGTATTGTCGTCAGTCATTTTATTATGGGGATGCCGATTCCTGATTGGGTCTGGATAGATTTACACTCACTTTACAATCTGAGTGTGGCAATAAAAAACAGCACCACCAAAGTCGCCAATGATATAACTCAGTCCAATAAGGCCAGTAGTCCTGAAGAGTGCTATCGACAAATTCTTTTGCTCAGTCTTGCCGATCCGACCGGCTTGATGCAAAAAGAACTGTTGTTGGTTTATGACTTTATAGAAACGATAGGTTCCTTGGTCGGGCTAAAAAAAGAGCCGGTGAAGGATCAGTCAATACAGTGCATTGTCTTGACAGACGAAGACAAAGCGCCGCATTACCAGTTTGAAACAAGCGCTAAAAACGATTCAGCGATGTTGTATCTGGATTTTAGTAAATTGTTCAAGGCTCTCAAGCAGAAAGAAAAATTGATTAATGCTGCGGAGGCAAGGTTTAGTTCGATGCATGTGTTGAAAAATGACATCGGAAAACCCGCTGCGGAATTACTCGATTATCTTGAGCAACGATGGTTAGGGGTTGATCTGCAGGGCGTGCCTTTTTTTAGCGATAGAACGGATCGCTATATTGCCGTAGGTTTGGAATCGACCCATGAACTGCAAAATGCGTTGGAATCGGTCAGCGAAAAAGATCCGGAATTTCTCGTTCAATCGGCATCCGACCGGCTATTGTCCGGCGTATTTAAAAAAACGGGCGTCCTGTCGGTGGGGAGCTTGGTCAGTTTTAGAAAAACAGACAGTCCTGAGCACAAGCGCTCATTAGGCATTGTCAACAAGGTCATTGTCGATAAGCAAAGCGGCAGAATAAATTTCGGTATGCAGTTATTGGCCCATCAATCCATTGCCGTCACCTATGTTCAATTAGATGAGTCGGGTAAAGATAGTCCGCAAAAAGGCCTTTTTTATAGTGCGAAAGAATTGGAGTATGAAAAGAACTACATCATTACTGATAGTTTTATGCTGAAAGATGACGACGTTATTCGAATGTTTATGAATAACGAAGATTTTCCTGTTGTATTGAGTAACAGGAAAAATGTCGGATTAGGGTACTGGCAGTTTGAATGTCGACGGGTAGCCGAAAAAAGCAAGCCGATAACGGCGCAGGCTAAAAAAGGTTACGATTTCATTTAAATAACGCATGTTATTGAAATATAGTGCTATATACATATAGCACTTGAAAAGTTTTTTTATCGTGGTAAGTTGGCATGTCAAGTTGATTATTGGTGATGAAGTGTCGGCTTTTTAAAGTGGACATCCAAATAAAACTCAAGGGGCTAACTCGTAGAAGGATTGTTTTCTGTATATGAGTTATCGAGGCAATCAGGTAATATGCCTTCGAGCAAGAACCTGAGAATAATAAAAAATTAAAATTGTGAGGATACGAAATGAGTAATGAAGAAAACGCTAAAAAAACGGTAGATGCGGCAAAAGAAACAGCGGGCCAGTTGATTTCATCAATGATGAGCTTAAAAGAAAAAAATCCAAAAGTATTTTTCGGTGCTATTGGGGGCGTAGTTTTACTGCTGATTATCATTATGGTGAGTGGCGGTGATTCTGGCGTTGTTTCCGGACCTTCAGCCAAAAATCTTGTTGCCGGACAGCGCTATGTTTTAAAAAATCCCAATACTTACGAAATTGAATCGCCTATTCAATTGCTTGCCGTGCCTGGTGCTATAGCGGCATTTGATGATAGTGAAGATGTAGAAAAAGGCAAAGTTGAATCTTGTAGACGTATAGCTCAGGGAGCCGCGGTAACTATCGTAGATTTCCAAGATTTTGCAGGAAAGAAAAATGCATTTGTTAAAGTCCAAGTTGAGGATGGAGAATGCAAAGGTAGCGCGGGTTGGGTTTTAGCAATTGATGTCCAATAAAAAGTTGACAAGATTAAAAAAGAGCTTATAATGGCCAAATAAATTGAAGCGCGGGAATAGCTCAGTGGTAGAGCACAACCTTGCCAAGGTTGGGGTCGCGAGTTCGAATCTCGTTTCCCGCTCCAATTAATATCCAAAAAAGCCGCGAACTATCGCGGCTTTTTTATTTCACTTTTAGGGCTGCGTAGCAAAATGGTTATGCAGTGGCCTGCAAAGCCATCTACGGCGGTTCGATTCCGCCCGCAGCCTCCATTAGTGAATTCAAACAGACTCAAAGAAGTACATAAACCTGCAAGCCATAAGGCTTAGCGGGTTTTTTATTGTCTAAAATTTCCAGTAGTAAATTTTCCGTCCCCTAAACTAGCGGCGACATTATTCATTTAGTGATATTGTAAAATTCATCTTTTAATGTTGAGGGTTGAGAAAAATGACCATTTCATTTGCAAAAGTAGCTGCCTTTATCGTTATATTTTCTACAGGGTTATTGTCGTCCTGTGCCGAGTTTAAAGAGGCCGGCAGAACGATAGGCCATACGACGCGTAATGTCACCCGGGAAATCGGACACGGCACTCGGGATGCCGTCAAGGAAATCGGGCATGGTACGAGACGCGTTGTCGAAAGTATTGGGCAGGAAACTAAAGACCAGACCAAGCCGTTATCCGATGAGGGACAGTAACTTAAAGGGCCATTACAAATAGGATGTTTTTTAAAATTACGAGAGCGGGAAATCCACATCCAATTTTTGTGTGCGATTTAAAGCAATGATCGGCTAACGAACGCCATTCACGACAGGGACATGGATTTTTCACCTGCTAATGCATTCTGTTGCCAGTGAACAGACCAAAACAAAAAATAACTCAATAATAGCTATCAAAAAATCCGAGCTTTACTCCTCTCTGGTCCGGTTGTGATGAACTTCGCGGCGGCATGGATGCCAGTCAGTATAAGGATTATGTTCTCGTGCTGCTGTTCATCAAATATGTCAGCGATAAATATGCCGGTGTTTCTTATGCACCGATTACCATCCCCGAAGGCGCAAGCTTTAAAGACATGGTTGCGCTCAAGGGCAAGTCCGACATCGGCGACCAGATCAACAAGAAGATCATCGCGCCGCTGGCTAGTGCCAATAAGCTGTCGGATATGCCCGATTTCAACGATCTCGGAAAGCTGGGCAGCGGCCAGGAAATTGTCGAGCGCCTGACCAACCTGATTGCCATCTTCGAAAACAAGGCGCTCGACTTCAGCAAGAACCGTGCGGAAGGCGATGACATCCTTGGCGACGCCTACGAATACCTGATGCGCCATTTCGCGACCGAGAGCGGCAAGAGCAAGGGCCAGTTCTACACGCCGGCCGAGGTCAGCCGGATCATGGCCCAGATCATCGGCATAGGTGCTGCCGACACCAGTAATGCAACCACCGTTTACGACCCGACCTGCGGTTCCGGTTCGCTGCTGCTAAAAGTGGGCGACGAAGCCCATGCCAAAGTCACGCTCTACGGGCAAGAAAAGGACGCCGCCACCTCCGGTCTGGCGCGCATGAACATGATCCTGCACGACAACCCGACGGCCCTGATCAAGCAAGGCAACACGCTGGCTAATCCGCTGTTCACCAGCGATGACTGTCAGCTCAAAACCTTCGACTACGTAGTCGCCAATCCGCCGTTCAGCGATAAACGCTGGAGCACCGGCATCGACCCGCTTAACGATCCTCACCGGCGCTTCCATGATTTCGGCACGCCTCCGGACAAGCAAGGCGATTACGCCTACCTGCTGCACATCGTCCGTTCGCTGAAAAGCACCGGCAAAGGCGCTTGCATTCTGCCGCACGGCGTACTGTTCCGGGGCAACGCCGAGGCCGACATCCGCAAGAACCTGATCCGCAAAGGCTACATCAAAGGCATCATCGGCCTGCCTGCCAACCTGTTTTACGGCACCGGCATCCCCGCCTGCATCATCGTCATCGACAAGGAAAACGCCCATACCCGCAAAGGCATCTTCATGATCGACGCCGGCAGCGGCTACATCAAAGACGGCAACAAGAACCGTCTGCGCGACATGGACATCCACCGGATCGTCGATGTTTTCAACAAGCGGCTGGAGATTGCCAAATACTCGCGCATGGTCGGCGTCGAGGAGATCGAGAAGAACGAATTTAACCTGAATATCCCGCGCTATATCGACAGCCAGCAAGCGGAAGACATCCAGGACATTGAAGGGCATCTGAAAGGCGGCATACCCGGCGCCGACGTGGATGCCTTGCAGCCGTATTGGGATGTATGTCCTCAGCTTCGGCAAACCCTGTTCAAAGCCAACCGCCTCGGTTACCTGATCTGGCCGTTTCCAAGCAAGCCATCAAGACCGCCATCTACGAGCACTCGGAGTTCGTCAGCTTCATCGACAGCATGAATGCCCTGTTTGCCGACTGGCGGGAGCGGAGCGCCGAAACACTCAAAAGCCTGCAAGCGGACTGCCACCCCAAGACCGTCATTGCCCGGCTCGCCGAAGACCTGCTGGCCCATTACACGGGCAAGCCGCTGATTGCACAATACGACGTCTATCAGCACCTGATGGACTATTGGGCCGCGACCATGCAGGACGATTGTTACCTGATCGCCGCCTATGGCTGGAAGGCCGAGACCTACCGGATCATTGAGGTAAAGAAAAACAAGGACGGCAAAACCGTCAAGGAAACCGACAAAGGCTGGACTTGCGACCTCGTGCCCAAGCAGCTTATCGTCAACCGCTACTTTGCCGCACAACAGGCGGCTATCCGCGAGCAGGAGGCCGCGCTGGAAGCCCTTGCCGCGCAAATGACCGAGCTGGAAGAAGAACACGGCGGCGAGGACGGCGCATTTTCGGAGCTGGATAAGGTCAACAAGGCCAATGTCGCCGCCCGGCTGAAAGAAATCACCGGGAACGCCAAGCCCCGGCTTGGCGATAAAGCCGAGCTGGGGCTCGGCGCTCCCGAAGAAGCTGTCCTTTGCGCATGGCTGAGCTTGGCAAACGAGGAGGCCGAGCTCAAGAAAGCGCTGAAAGAAGCCGAGGCCGCACTCGATGCGCTGGCCTATGCCAAATACCCCATGCTCACCGAGGCCGAGATCAAAACGCTGTCGGTCGAAAATAAATGGCTGACTGCCATCGCCGCCGCCATTCACGGCGAAATGGACCGCATCAGCCAGGCGCTCACCCGGCGTGTGAAGGAACTGGCCGAACGTTATGAAACGCCGCTGCCGCAGGCGTCGCAGCGGGTTGCCGAATGGGAGCATGCTGTCAACGCCCATTTGGAAAGGATGGGGTTCGCATGGACTTGAGAGAGGCGAGAGCCGGTTATTTGGTCGAGGCCGAGCAGCGGGTACCGAAGGGGTACAAGCAGACTGAGGTTGGGGTGATTCCGGAGGATTGGGAAGTTCAGAATTTGGGAAGTATTGCCAGAGTCATTGGCGGTGGCGCATTTAAGAGTCAAGACGCAATGTTGACAGGACTTCGATGGTTGAAAATCGCTAATGTTGGTGTCAATGAAATTCTTTGGAATGATGAAAGTTTTCTCCCAGAACAGTTTGCAGTTACGTTCAGCAGTTTTTTACTAAAAGAAGGTGACTATGTCTTGGCTTTAACGCGACCAATTCTCGGTGGGGTGTTGAAGATTGCAAAGATTCGAAAGGAAGACGCTCCTACTTTGTTAAATCAACGCGTAGGGAAACTTGAGTGTGTGGATAACAACGATCTGGAGTTTATCTATTTTCTTTTTCAAAAGGAATCAAATGTTTCCGCCATACAGCAAAGTATGGCGGGAACTGATCCACCAAATTTGAGTACAAGAGGACTTTATTCAATTTTATGTGCTTTTCCTAAGAACAAAGCCGAACAAAAGGCTATCGCCGAGGCGTTGAGCGATGCGGATGCCCTGATTGAATCCCTGAAGCAACTCATCGCAAAAAAGCGCCAGATCAAACAAGGCACTATGCAGGAATTGCTGACCGGTAAGAAGCGATTGCCGGGGTTTAGCGGGGAATGGGAGGAATGTCGGTTAATAGATTGTCTGTTAGCCAATCCGGATTACGGAATCAATGCTCCAGGTGTTCCATCATCTGGCGATCTTCCGGTCTATCTACGCATTACAGATATTGATGACGATGGGCGCTTCATGGCTAATAACCGCGTTGCTGTAAATCATCCGCAAGCGTTGAATTACATTCTCAAAGAGAACGAGATTGTCTTCGCACGCACTGGAGCCAGCGTGGGAAAAACGTACCTCTATGATCCAGTAGATGGCTCAATAGTTTTTGCAGGATTTTTGATTCGTGCGCGAATTGATTGTTCGAAAATATCCCCGGCGTTTTTCGCTGCCTTCACAAGAGCCGGGCTTTATTGGAATTGGGTTCGCGTCATATCTATGCGTAGCGGGCAACCTGGAATCAACGGTAACGAATATGCTTCCTTAGAATTGAATTTGCCGTCGCTACCAGAACAAACCGCCATCGCCGCTATCCTCACCGACATGGATGCCGAAATCACCGCACTGGAAGAAAAGCTCGCCAAAACCCGTGCCATCAAACAGGGTATGATGCACAACCTACTGACCGGAAGGATACGATTGATATGACGACTCCAGGGAACGCCAAGCCCCAGCTTGGCGCGAATAACCGGAAAGATGACGATGATGGCGGCGCCGAGCTGGGGCTCGGCGTTCCCGTTCCCGCTTCCCTTGGTTGGTATAGCCGGGGTTATTTGCCGCATTTTGATGCGCCGGGCACGCTGCAATTCATCACCTTTCGGCTTGCCGATTCCCTGCCGCAAACAGTGCTGAAGCAACTGGAACAAGAGCTTGCACAATTGCCCAGTTCGACGCGCGAGCGTGAGCGGCGCAAGAAAATAGAACAATGGCTGGATGCCGGTTTGGGCTGCTGCGCTTTGCGTCATCCGCGCATGGCGGAATTGATGCAGCAAACTTTGCAGAAATTTGACGGCGGGCGTTATCGTTTGATCGCCTGGTGCATTATGCCCAACCATGTTCATGTGTTGATTGAGCCTGCGATTAGTCTGCCGAAGATTTTGCAGTCGTGGAAATCGTTTACCGGGAGTTGGGCTATTTCGCATAATGCCGAGCTGGGGCTCGGCGTTCCCGTTCTCAAGGCTGCCGGTGCGACTAAAAATCAGTTTTGGATGCGCGAATATTGGGATCGCTATATTCGCGATGAAGGACACTTCCACAGTACGGTCAGTTATATTCACAATAACCCGGTAAAAGCCGGGCTTTGCAATGAAGCGCATGATTGGCCTTGGTCGAGCGTATATACCGGACAGCGGTAGCAACGAGACAACCCTCGCGGCAGGCTTGTCAAAGTAGGTCGTTCGACATACTCTTCGGTAAATTTCAAGATGCATGGTTCGACAAGTTCACCACGAACGGTTTAATCTTAGACTGTCCCGCTTAAGTTAGTAGCCAATAATGGAAACGCAAAATGAATGAGATTGGTCAATCCGAACGCGCCACGCAAAACCGCGTCATTACTCTATTTCGCGATGAATTGGGCTATCGCTTCCTTGGCGACTGGACTGACCGCGACAACAACAGCAATATCGAGGAAGGGCTGCTTACCGGTTTTCTGACCAAGAGCGGCTACCGCCCGGAGCAGATCAGCCGGGCGTTTGACCGGCTGCGCTCGGAAGCGGGCAATCCGAACCGCAGCCTGTACGACAACAACAAGGCCGTGTACAGCCTGCTGCGTTACGGCATTCAGGTGCTGGCGGCAGCGGGCGAGAATACGGAGACGATCAAGCCGATCAACTGGGACGACCCGGCGCAAAACGATTTTTCTATCGCCGAGGAAGTGACGCTCAAAGGCAACCGCGAGCGGCGGCCCGACTTGGTGCTTTACCTCAACGGCATCGCTGTGGGTGTGATCGAGTTGAAGAACAGCCGCGTTTCAATCGGAGACGGCATTCGCCAGAACATTTCCAATCAGCAGCCGGAGTTCAATGCGTGGTTTTTTAGCACCGTGCAACTCATCTTCGCCGGTAACGATTCCGAGGGCCTGCAATACGGCACTATCAAGACCGAGGAAAAGTATTTCCTGACATGGAAAGAAAACGAGACCGACAACAGTCGCTACAAGCTGGATAAATACCTGCTGAAGATGTGCGACAAGGCGCGGTTGATCGAGCTGATGCACGATTTTGTGCTGTTCGACGGCGGGATGAAAAAGCTGCCGCGGGTACACCAGTATTTCGGCATCAAGGCCGCTCAGGCGCATGTCCGCCGCGCCGAGGGCGGCATCATCTGGCACACGCAGGGCAGCGGCAAGAGCATCGTGATGGTGCTGCTGGCGAAATGGATTCTGGAGTACAAGCCCGATGCCCGCGTGGTGATTGTCACCGACCGCGACTTGATGAGTCAGCTCGGCCAAGCTACGCCACGCTTGCTCTGTTCGCTGGTGCATAAGTTCGGCAAAAAGGGCGTGGAGGATTTCGAGCAGTTCATCAAGGAACTGGAAGCGCAACCCTGCCGGACGGTGGGCGAGCTATTCGTATTCGTGGACGAATGCCATCGCACTCAAAGCGGCAAGCTGCATCGTACGATGAAGGCACTGATGCCCAATGCCGTGTTTATCGGCTTTACCGGCACGCCGCTGTTGAAGCAGGATAAGCAGACTAGCCTGGAAGTGTTCGGCGGTTATATCCATACCTATAAATTCAGCGAGGCGGTGGAGGATAAGGTAGTGCTCGACTTGATTTATGAGGCGCGGGACATCGACCAGCATTTAGGTTCGGAGGAAACGGTCGATGAATGGTTCGAGGCTTCCACCACGAATCTGAACGATTGGCAAAAGGCTGCGCTGCGCGAAAAGTGGGGTACGATGCAGAATGTGCTCAGCTCAAAATCTCGCATGGCGCGGGTGGTTGCCGATATTATCTTCGACTTTAAAAGACGCCGACGCTTGAATGACGGGCGCGGTACCGCCATCCTGGTGGCTTCGAGCATTTACGAGGCGTGTAAGTATTTTGAGCTGTTTCAGAAGACGGTGTTTAAAGGCAAGTGTGCTGTCGTCACCTCCTATAATCCGCAGATTAAAGACGTCACGCTGGAAGACACCGGCGCGAACACGGAGACGGACAAACTGATCATCTACAACACCTACACCGAGCTGTTGCATAATGTGGATGCGCTGCCCGGTAAGTCCAAAACCGAGACTTACGAGGATAACGCCAAGAAGTTGTTCAAGGAGCAGCCTGCCAACATGAAGCTGTTGGTCGTGGTGGACAAGTTGCTGACCGGTTTCGATGCGCCGAGCTGCACTTATCTTTATATCGACAAGAGCATGAAAGATCACGGACTGTTCCAGGCCATTTGCCGCACTAACCGGCTGGATGGCGAGGATAAGGACTTCGGCTACATCGTGGACTACAAGGATTTGTTCAAGAAGGTCGAAAACGCCATCGCAGTCTATAGTTCAGAGCTTGATCATAGCGCTGGCGGCGCCGATCCTGAGATTCTGTTGCAAGACCGCCTGACTAAAGGCCGGGAGCGTTTGGACAATGCGCTGGAAGCTATCGCGCTGCTTTGCGAGCCGGTGGAGCCGCCGAAGAGCGAGCTTGAGCATATCCGTTATTTCTGCGGCAACACCGAGATTCCTGATGATCTGAAGACGCATGAAACGCAACGCGTTGCGTTTTACAAGGCGGCGGTCGCTTTGGTGCGCGCCTACGCCAATATTGACGGCGAACTGGACAAAGCCGGATACGGCGATGTCGAAACTAAGCGCATCAAACAGAAGCTTGACGAGTATCTCAAACTGCGGGAAATCATCCGCAACGCCGCCGACGAAAAGCTGGATATGAAAGCCTACGAGGCGGACATGCGGCACCTGATCGACACTTATATCGAAGCCGATGCGCCGAGAAAGATTTCGCCGTTCGATAACATGCCGTTATTGGAGCTGATTGTGAAAACCGGCATTGCCGATGCAATCAATGCGCAACTTGGCGGCTTGAAGGGCAGCAAGGATGCCGTGGCCGAGACCATCGAGAATAATGTTCGCAGCAAGATCATCAAGGAACACCTGAACAACCCGGCGTTGTACGACAAAATGTCGGCGTTGCTGGATGAGATCATCGCCACCCGTAAAGCCAAGGCCATTGAGTATGAGGAATACCTGAAACGGATTGCCGAGTTGGTGAAGACGGTGGAAGAAGGTCAGTCCGGCGATACGCCCGAACAATTGAATACGCCGGGACGCCGCGCGCTTTATGACAATCTTTGCGAGCCGTCTGCCGCCTATGGGGGCGCAAGTAAAAACGATGCGCTGGAACTGACGGTCAGGATCGACGAGACCATTAGGCAGGTACGGTCTGACGATTGGCGTGGTATTCAGGCAAAAGAGCAAATCATCAAAGCAGCTTTGTATGGGGTTTTGCAGGATACGGCGAAGGTTGAAGGTATCTTCCCGATCATTACCCAGCATAAGGAATACTGATGCCCACACAGATTCAGCTTGGCGATATTGCCGTGGATGTCGTGTTAAAAGACATCAAGAATATCCATTTGAGCGTGTATCCGCCTGTCGGCAAGGTGCGTATTGCCGCGCCGTTGCGGATGGATATGGATACTATCCGCGTGTTTGCGATTACCAAGCTCGGCTGGATCAAAAGCCAACAGAAAAAACTGCTCGAACAACAACGGGAGACGCCGCGCGAATACCTCGACCGCGAAAGCCATTACGTTTGGGGCAAGCGCTACCTGCTTCAACTGGTTGAGAACGATGCCACGCCGGAAGTGGCGTTAAAGCACAATAAAATACGTCTTCAGATTCGTCCTGCAAGCAGCGAGGAAAAAAAACAGGCGATTCTGGATGCATGGTATCGGGAGAGGCTCAAGGAAGCCGTGCCGGTTTTGATTGCCAAATGGGAGCCGCTTATCGGTGTGAAGGTGGAGCGGTTTTTTGTGCAAAGGATGAAAACGAAGTGGGGCAGTTGTAGCCCCGGCTCCAAAAGCATCCGGCTCAATGCCGAATTGGCCAAGAAACCGCCGGAATGTCTGGAATACATCGTCGTGCATGAGATGGTTCACCTGTTGGAACCCAGTCACAACAATCGATTCATAACCTTAATGGACCGGTTCATGCCGCTTTGGCGATTCTATAAGGATGAATTGAATAGGCTACCGGTTAGGCATGAGAACTGGGTTTATTGACGTTCGCAGTCGGAAAAAAGTATCCGGATTAACCCTGACGATATTGGTGAATCAAGCCCTCGCGCAAACCCAAACATCGACCCGGCTAGCGCCTGCTTTTTTCAACACGTAAGCCAGTTCATGAACTGTTGAGCCGGTGGTCATTACGTCATCGAGAATCGCGATATGCCGGGCGTGGATTGGTTTGATAACGGAAAAAGCATTTTTCAGGTTTTTGCGGCGTTTTTTGGCAGTTAACTGGGTTTGATGCGGCGTGTCACGGTGTCGCCTACAGCTGTTGAGGTCTAACGGAATCTGTAATTCTTTGCCTACGGTTCTGGCAATTTCTATGGCTTGGTTGAAACCGCGTTCGCGATAGCGGGATTTATGCAATGGAACCGGTAATATCAGCTCGGGTCGTTCGGCAGTTTGTCGCAAATGGTCGGCCAATAACATGCCCAGCAAGCGGGCATTCTTGTAATTAGCGCCGAATTTTAAGGTGCCGATCAAATGCCGGATGGCGCCTTGATGGATGAACGGTGCGTAGGTTTCGTCAAAAGCCGGATGGCGGCTCAGGCAGCGGCCGCAAAGCACGGGGGCGGTAGTGGGCGTTTCCAATATTTCGGCGCATCGGTAACAGCACTGATTATTGCGAGGCAGATGGGTGTAACACGAATGACAAATGTCGCGGGAATTGTGTCCTGGGTTTCCGCATAAGATGCAGGTAGGCGGCAGCAGGTAATCCTGTATAATGTTGAGCCAGTTGTATACCATTTTCATTTAAACAAGTTGACAAGTTTGTCGATTGCACCTGCGGGGTGAATCTAAGGATTTATTCACCACGAAGACACGAAGCACACGAAGAAAAAAATATAAAGTTTCGTGTTCTTCGTGTCTTCGTGGTGAGGAAAATGCGTAATTATGGGATTATTTTTTAAAAGAAATATAAAGTAACCGGAGCTTAACAGAATGTCTGCAAACCCTGCAATTCGCCATGACTGGCAGTTGGACGAAGTGCAAGCGCTTTATGCGTTGCCTTTTAATGACCTGATTTTTAAGGCGCAAACCATCCATCGGGAGAATTTCGATCCCAATGAAGTTCAGATCAGTAGTTTGCTGAGTATTAAAACCGGTTCCTGTTCGGAAGATTGCGGTTATTGTCCGCAAAGCGCCCGCTACGATTCCGATTTGACGCCCGAGGCGCTGATGCCGGTCGATAAGGTTTTGCAGGCGGCGCAACTGGCTAAAGATCAAGGCGCATCGCGTTTTTGCATGGGTGCGGCCTGGCGTCAGCCTAAGGATCGGGATGTGGAACGGGTGGTAGAAATGGTTCAGGGCGTTAAGGCCTTGGGTATGGAAACTTGCGTTACTTTAGGCATGTTGACCGATGCGCAAACGGCCCGGTTAAAAGAGGGCGGGCTGGATTATTACAACCACAATCTGGATACCTCGGAAGACTATTATTCCGAAGTTATCACCACAAGGACTTATCAGGACCGGTTGGATACGCTGGCGCGGGTCAGGGATGCCGGGATTAACGTCTGCTGCGGTGGCATCGTCGGCATGGGCGAGAGCGATGTCGATCGCGCCAAGCTGTTGATCGAACTGGCAAACCTGCCCAAACATCCCGAAAGCGTGCCGGTCAATATGCTGGTGCAGGTTGAGGGTACGCCGCTGATGGGCACCGAGTCGCTGGACCCGATCATTTTTATCAGAACCTTGGCGGTTGCCAGAATCATGATGCCCAAGTCGCGGGTGCGCTTGTCCGCAGGCCGCAATAACATGAGCGATGAGATGCAGGCGCTGTGTTTTCTGGCCGGAGCTAACTCGATTTTTTACGGCGACAAGTTATTGACCACCGATAATCCGATGACCAACCATGACTTGGCTTTGTTTGATCGTTTGGGCGTCTATTCCGGCGGTTCAAGTTACGCTTGATCCGAAAAAATCAATTGATCCACGAAAAACACGAAAAGCACGAAAATATTCAAAGTAATTTATTTCGTGTCTTTCGTGGACAAAGACTTTAAATCTAATGACTCCCCGATTCACAGAATTAGCAGCCAACCTAGACGATATTGCCCAACAGGGCTTGTATCGATCAAGGCGGGTTATCGCATCTCCCCAAGGCATTAATCTGGAAATTGACGGCAGGCATATCGTCAATTTTTGCAGCAATGATTATCTGGGCTTAGCCAACCATGCCGATGTGCTTAAAGCGTTTAAAGCCGGTGCGGATCAATACGGCGTCGGCAGCGGGTCGGCGCATTTGATTTGCGGGCATAGTGCGGCTCATCATGCTTTGGAAGAAGAGTTGGCGGCGTTTACCGGCCGTGACCGGGCATTATTGTTTTCCACGGGATACATGGCCAATATCGGTGCGATCTCGGCTTTATTGGGCCGCGGCGATACGGTGTTTGAAGACCGGTTGAATCATGCTTCTTTGCTGGACGGCGGCTTGTCGTCCGGCGCAACGTTTAAACGCTATGCCCATGCCGACGTGGCCGATCTCGGCTCAAAGTTGGACAAGGCCGCAGGCAATAAGCTGATCGTGACCGATGGCGTATTCAGCATGGATGGCGATTTTGCGCCGTTGGACGAGTTGGCGGTTGCGGCGAAAAATCATCATGCCTGGCTGATGGTTGACGATGCGCACGGCTTGGGCGTAATCGGTCGGCACGGCGGCGGAATTGTTGAGCATTACGGCCTCAGTCAGGACGATGTGCCGGTGTTGATGGGGACTTTAGGCAAGGGTTTCGGCACCTTCGGCGCCTTTGTCGCGGGTTCCGAGCTGCTGGTTGAAACTTTGATTCAGAAAGCCCGCACTTATATATATACCACTGCGTTACCGGCGGCGGTTGCCGAAGCGACTCGGGCAAGCTTGAAAATTGTCGTCGCGGAAAATTGGCGCAGGGATAAGCTTAAAAAACTGTCGGAGCGTTTCAGCGTGGGCGCTGAGCAGCTCGGATTGCAGGTGATGCCGTCATCGTCCGCTATTCAGCCGATCATGATCGGCGACAGTCAAAGGGCAGTGGATATAAGCAAGGCTTTATTGGAGGCCGGTTTCCTGGTCAGCGCGATTCGTCCGCCGACAGTGCCTCAAGGCAGCGCAAGGTTGCGGGTCACTTTTTCGGCGTTGCATGATGAGCAGCATGTCGACCGGTTGCTGGACGCGTTCGCCAAAATTATCGCAGGCCGTAAATGACCAAAATTCATTTGGAAACATACGGCAAAGGCAAAGCTATTGTGCTGGTGCATGGCTGGGCGATGCATGCCGGTATCTGGCGCGAGTTCGCCAAGCAGTTGGCGCAGAATTACCGGGTCACCTGTATCGATTTGCCGGGACACGGACGCAGCGAAACAATCGATCCGTTTACGCTGGAACGGATTAGCGGCGAGTTGGTTAAAGCGGTTCCCGAGCAGCGCTGTTGCTGGCTGGGCTGGTCTTTGGGGGCTACGGTGGTGCTTGACATAGCCGATCGTTACCCGGAGCGGGTAGCTTCGCTGGTGTTGCTGGCGGGGAATCCCTCGTACACGCAAACGCAGCAATGGCCGGGCATGGATACTGGCTTGCTGGATGATTTTGCGAGGCATTTGAATAAAGACTGTCAGGCGACTTTGCTGCGTTTTTTATCGTTGCAGGTAAACGGCTTGTCTGATCGGAAAGTCTTGTTGAAGGCGCTTAAAAGCGCCGTGTTTGAATGTGATGCACCTGATAAAAATACCTTGCAGGGCGGATTGAGCATATTAAAAGAAGCCGACTTAAGACCGGTTTTATCCGGGCTGACTATTCCCGTCGCGGTCATCTTAGGCGGCCTGGACACCTTGGTTCCCGTGGCTGTAGGTCAAAAAATGCAGCAGTTATTGTCAAGTCTTGAATTAAATATAATCGACAGGGCGGGACACGTGCCGTTTTTATCGCACAGCCGGGAAACGTCGGCGATTATTTCCCGATTTATGGATGAACAATGTATTTAGATAAAGCCAAAATCAGGCAGTCGTTTGCGGCGGCTTCGGTTACTTATGACGGTGTTGCCGAGCTACAGCGCACTGTCGGTAAGGCGCTGCTGGATACTATCGATACCGCAAGCCTGACCGGACCTCTGTTGGACTTGGGGTGCGGCACCGGTTTTTTATCCGCAAAGTTATTGGAATTTGCCCAGCCTGTTATCGCGCTGGATATTGCGTTGCCGATGTTGCAGGTAACGCGAACAAAGCTGGCCGATATGCCGAATGTCATTTATTTATGCGCCGATGCCGAACAGTTGCCGCTTGCCGGGCAAATCGTCGACGGCGTATTTTCCAATCTCGCGTTGCAGTGGTGCATCAATCTCGATGTTGTTTTTACCGATATTAAACGGGTATTAAGACCGGGTGGTCGGCTGGTTTTTTCGACATTCGGCCCGCAAACGTTGCAGGAATTAAAAGCCGCGTGGGCGGAAGTCGACGATTTCAACCACGTTAATGACTTTTACAGCGAGCGGCAGTTGACCCGCTTTCTTCAGTCGGCGGGGTACACCGAGATAAAAATCGAAACCAGGCTTTATCGATCGAACTACGCTTCGGTTATAGCGTTGATGAAGGAGCTAAAGCACATCGGCGCACATAATATGATTACCGGGCGTAATAAAAACATCACGACCAAGACCCAGATGCAGCGCATGATTGCGGCTTATGAGCGGCATCGAAGCGGCGATCTGGTTCCCGCGACTTTCGAGACCATGATGGTCACGGCAAGCTGATGGAAAAAGGTTACTTTATAACCGGCACCGACACTAACGCCGGCAAAACCTGGGCGACGATTGCGCTGATGCGTTACTTTAAAGGTCAGGGGAAAACAGTGGCAGGCATGAAGCCGGTGGCCGCCGGTTGTGTGATGGTGGACGGGCGGCTGAAAAATGCAGATGCGTTGCTGATACAGGAAAACGCGTCATGGCAGATTGATTACGACTTGATCAATCCTTACGCCTATGAACTGCCGGTTTCTCCTCATATTGCGGGTGTGGATAATCCGGTCAGGCTGGATGTGCTGGCAGCCCCATTCGAGCTATTGAAAACCTTGGCCGACATCGTTATCGTTGAAGGCGCCGGAGGTTGGTACGCGCCTTTAAATGAGCGGGAAGCTATCAGCGATTTGGCAAAAGCGCTGGCTTTGCCGGTTATTATGGTTGTTGCAATCCGGTTAGGTTGCATCAATCATGCGAGATTGACTTATCAGGCGATAGAGCATTCGGGTGTAAAGTGTGCGGGCTGGATTGCAGTCTGCACGGACCCGGATGTGTTAAGCAGGGATGAAAATATCCAAACCATAAAAGCCGCTGTGGACGCGCCTTTGTTGGCGGTATTGCCTTACATGGACGTTGCCGATTTTAATTTTCTAGCGGAGCAAGTCAGGATATAACCGCGCTTGAACACTGTTACGCGGGCGGCTAGCTAAAAATAAAACATGACAAAGTCTCTCCGATAGCCCTATTATTTTCCCCTTTTCCAGCTTGATTGGCCGTCTAACGTACGGTACAAGGTTAATGCATGTCGACTCGCACTCTCTCATCAGTAAAATTCATTTTGGTAGCCGGTACGCTGTTATCCGGATGTACAACGACCCGGCAAATTGTGGTTGATCATCCCTCGATTCAGGCGAGCCAGTTTCAACCGCTACAGGGTTTTCAGGCTATTGACGGCGATGACTATTACGTGCGCTTGATTTCGGAGTTCGATTTTAAAGGCGATAATGTTTTAAAAAGCGGCTGTACCAATATGACGCCTTCTTATGAAAAAGGCGATTTGTCGGCGGCGCTTATTTATAGCGTGCGTAACGAGGCGCTTAAGTTCAACCGTGAGGCCACCGGCTTTTTGTATCAGGCGACCACCGGCAAGTGCAATTTTACTTTCGATGCTAAAAAGCTTTACCTGACGCCGTGGATACGACTGGATTCGGGCAAGGAAACGCTGGTCGATTATAACTTCTACACCAATGCGAATAGCGATGTGGATGTGTCGAGCTTGGTCGGCGATGTGAATGCGGCCGGCAATTTGCTGGCGCTGACCGGCGTCGGCATGGGGGTTGCGATCATGGGGCAGGTTGCGGGGCAGTGGGTAAAGGGCAATCAGCAGGCAGAGGTAACAACGCCTGCGCCTCATCAATCGGCCAAACATAGTTCGGAATCGCATTCGTTGCCGGCGGCCACGACTTATGCGGGTAAAACCGGAACGCTCAATCAGACGATGTTTAAGGTTTTTGATGTGGCGGAAGGCGGGCTTAATCTGCTTGGTTCCGATACCAAACAGCTGGGCGAACTAAAGATTTATCCGGAAATTTTGCCATCCTTGCTGTTAAAAACGACGGCTGACGGCATTCCCGATGCGCGTGATTTATCGTTCGAAGAACTTGGCTATTCGCCGATAAAGTCAGCGGCCGGGGAAATCAATCTTCAACAACTGATCGAGCAATCGAAACATCCGGCAAAACCGAATTTAAAGCCGGACTGGAATAATTATCAGGACATGGAAGGCAATTGCCGGAAGATGAAGCTGGTAATGAAGGATTTGGGTTTCAATAAGTTTGACCGCAATGCGGTGATTTACTATTTTCTGGCTAAAAATGGCGATTGGAACAACTACAATATCACTCGGCAAAAGACGCAGAGTGAAGAAATGCGCCCTAAAGTCATAGAAAGTTATCGCAGTAAAAACTTCGCTAATTGTCTGGCGCCTGATGATTATGCGGTTATGAAAGCGATGGGCTTGCCGGTCAATACAGAGGCCGACTGGGATCAGATGGGGGAGGCCAGTCATAAAAAAGAGCAATTATTTACGCCGCTTAAGTCGATTGAAAGGCAGTTGGTTGCTGTGTTGAAAAACCCAAACAAGGCGGAAATGGAACAGCAGTTGTTTCCTTTGCTAAACACGGCAAAAAACGGCGACGGCAGCGTGTTGTTGCAAAATCATTTAGGTGACTTCGGCTTGGAATTATTGCTGAATCCGCCGGTAACGCCGGTAGCTCCCGCAGATGCTGCAATTATCCAGGCCGCTCCTGCTGCTCCCGATGTGGCTGTAGCGTCTGCATCGGCGCCTATTCCGGGCGAGGGCGTTATTGTCAATGCCCGTCAATTGGCGCAAGTTTTTTCAGGGTTGTCGATAAACGAGCTGAGCTGCGCGCGTCCGGTTCCTGACGGCTTGGGAAAATCTGTAGGAAATGCGGGCATTTTATTATTCACCACTAAAGAAGGCGGTCCGCGTGTTAAAGGCGGCGCTATGGAGTTTGAATTTTCCGGCGGCAAGATTACGCGCATTGCTTTTCAGTTATCCACCTATCGGGATTTCGAGCAGGATCTGCAGGATCGTCCGGAAATCGGCGGATGTCGAATTGATTCTTCTTTTTTGGCAAGGCTGCATTAACGCAAATGTTATTTTGATAGAGTTCCCTCTGTCTGGTGGTTAACCTGGAGTCAGGTTTTTGGATAGTGGGAGTAAGTTAATTATACCATAAATTAAATATGGATTTAGCGCCGGATATAATCCATAATATTTGTGCGGTAAATAATCAATAATATAAAAAATATCAGGAGAGACGTTATGGCTTTAATTACTTGGACAGCCGGTCAATACGGTACAAATGTCGGCTTTGCCGATGATGAACATAAGATTTTGTTTGATAAGCTTAATAAACTGTATGATTTGGCAACAGGTGGAGCGGAGCGTTCTGCCATAGGTGCGCAATTAGATGATTTGATTTCATATGTTGTCGATCATTTTGCTCATGAAGAAAAAGAAATGCTGGCAAAAGGTTATGCGGGCTACGATCGCCACAAGGAAGAGCATGAGGCGTTGGTAGGTATTTGCGGCGGTCTGCAAGCAAAGTTTCATGCGGGTCAGGCAGAAGTTGACGAAGGCGTCGGTCAACTGGTTAAGGGGTGGTTAGATAGCCACATCCCTAACTTTGATATGGCTTATGCGGATGCGTTAAACAGCTAAACCGAAGTCAAAATTCAAAAACAAAAGGCTTGTGAGTCGCATTGATTCACAAGCCTTTTTATTGTGCCAAATAACATCAGGGAAAGGACAGCTGGTATAGATTGCCTTCATAGGTTAAAATCAAACAGATTATTTGTGATAATTATTGCGTAAACGGAATAGGGCCGACCTTGGCATGTCCTGAAATTACGAAACGATATAACGCATACAAGAGTTTATAACTACTAACGAGGAGGCTGCTCCGTGAAGAAAACAAAGCAACTGTTCGCAGGTCTGATCTTAATGGCTTTAGGCCTAGGGACAGCGCAGGCGGAATATACGCTCAATTTAATGAGAGGGGTTACAAAGGTCAGTAATGACGTTTATGACCTGCACATGCTGATTCTATGGATTTGTGTATTCATAGGTATTGGCGTGTTCGGAACTATGTTCTACTCGATTTACCATCATCGTAAATCAAGAGGACATAAAGCGGAGCAGTTTCATGAAAATACCACGGTTGAAATTATTTGGACGATTATCCCGACCTTGATTTTGATCGGTATGGCTATTCCAGCCACTAAGGCCATGATAGAGTTGGACGACGTGCAAGAATCCGAAATGTCTATTAAGGTAACCGGGCATCAATGGAAGTGGGAATATGAATATCTTGATAATGGCATTCATTTTTTCAGCAGCCTGGACGAGGCCAGTAATAAAGTACGTCAAGTAGGCTCAGGTATCGATCCTAGATCCGTTCCTCATTACTTGTTGAATGTTGATAAGCCCTTAGTTATTCCAACTAAAAAGAAAATTCGTTTTGTATTTACCTCGGCAGACGTAATCCATTCATGGTGGGTGCCGGATTTGGGTTGGAAAAAAGACACCAATCCCGGCTTTATCAACGAGTCATGGACTTCTGTCGATGAGCCGGGTACTTATCGCGGCCAATGTACCGAACTTTGCGGTAAGGATCATGGCTTTATGCCGATTGTGGTCATCGCAATGAACGAACCCGACTACAATGCCTGGGTGGAACAGCAAAAAGCGGCGATAGCGGCTGAAGCCGGATCGGCAAGCAAGCAGTGGACCAAGGAAGAATTGATCGCTAAAGGTAAATCAGTTTACGACACCAACTGTTCATCTTGCCATATGGCCGATGGCGCAGGTTTGGCGGGCACTTTCCCCTCTATAACGGCAAGTAAAGTGGTAACCGGCGATATCAATGCTCAAGTTAAGCTGATGTTAGATGGAAAAGGCATGATGCCTGCGTTCGGAAAAATATTAAGCCCAGTAGATTTCGCGGCAGTCGTAACATATACCCGTAATGGTTTGGGTAATTCGGTGGGGGATTCTATTCAACCTTCCGCTATCCAGACTCTGCAATCGGCTACACCGGCGGCAGATTAAAAATGAATAAGTCATTGCGTTGTTATCGATCTAATCTTTTTTATAGTTTCAAGAGGTATAAAATATGTCTGCTGTAGTCGCTGAACATGATGACCATCACGATCATCACGAACATGGTCCTGCCAAGGGGCTATTAAGATGGGTTATTACCACCAATCATAAAGATATCGGCACGTTATATTTGCTGTTTGCGCTGGCGATGTTTTTTGTCGGCGGCACCATGGCAATGATTATTCGCGCCGAATTATTCGAACCGGGCATGCAGTTTGTTAATCCTCAGTTCTTTAATTCAATGACCACTATGCATGCCTTGGTTATGGTATTCGGTGCAGTTATGCCGGCCTTCGTCGGCTTGGCCAACTGGATGATTCCAATGATGATCGGTGCGCCGGATATGGCATTGCCGCGCATGAATAACATGAGTTTCTGGTTACTGGTTGCCGGCGTTTTATTGCTGGCCAGCACCTTATTCATGGAGGGCGGTGCGCCGGCCGGTGGTTGGACTTTGTATCCGCCGCTAGTATTGCAAACCGGTAAGGCATTGCCTTTCGCGATTTTCTCGGTGCATTTGCTGGGTATTTCGTCAATCATGGGTGCGATTAACATCATTGCAACTATTTTCAATATGCGCGCCCCCGGCATGACCTTGATGAAAATGCCGATGTTTGTCTGGACTTGGCTGATTACCGCTTTCCTGTTAATCGCTATCATGCCGGTTTTTGCCGGCGCGGTAACCATGTTGCTGACCGACAAGTTCTTCAATACCAGCTTTTTTGATGCTGCCGGCGGTGGTGATCCGGTTCTGTATCAACATATTTTCTGGTTCTTTGGACACCCTGAAGTTTATGTAATGATTCTGCCTACCTTCGGCGTGGCATCTACCATCATCCCGGTATTTGCTCGTAAGCCTTTGTTCGGCTATAGCTCAATGGTTTATGCGACGGCTTCAATTGCGTTTTTGTCATTTATCGTTTGGGCTCACCATATGTTTACAGTGGGCATGCCGATAGCAGGCGAGTTGTATTTCATGTATGCAACCATGCTGATCGCAATTCCTACCGGGGTTAAAGTGTTTAACTGGACTGCGACCATGTGGAAAGGTTCTATGACTTTTGAAACACCTATGTTGTTTTCGATTGCTTTCGTGGTTTTGTTTACGATGGGTGGCTTCACCGGTTTGATGATGTCTGTCGCGCCGGTCGATTTTCAGTATCATGATACTTATTTTATTGTCGCGCATTTTCATTACACGCTGGTTCCGGCTTCCGTGTTTATATTGATGGCTGCCGGTTATTTTTGGCTGCCTAAATGGACCGGCCATATGTATGATGAACGAATCGGCCGTTTGCACTTCTGGTTGTCGGTAATCTCGGTAAATGTCTTGTTTTTCCCTCAACATTTCTTAGGGCTTGCCGGGATGCCGCGAAGAATTCCTGATTACGCCGTTCAATTTGCGGATTGGAATATGATTTCCAGTATTGGCGGTTTTATATTCGGTGCCAGCCAGCTGTTGTTCCTATATATTGTTATCGATACCATCAAAGGCGGTACCGGCGAAAAGGTGACGTCCGAAGTATGGGAAGATGCCGCCAAGCATAGCTTGGAATGGACTTTGCCCTCGCCACCGCCGTATCATACTTTTACTACGCCGCCAACAGTTATACCTACTGAGCATATCTAGGGTGTTGCATGTCAGGTTGCTTTTATAAAGCAACCTGCTTAGATAACGTATCAGGTGAAATAATGAATACCAAACAAAAAAATATTTTGACAGCATTGGTTTTAGTTACTGTTGCCGTCACTATTTATGTTTTTGCAGTGATAAGAGCCGTTTCTCAATGAAGGAGCGCGTTACTCAAAAAAACGCTAAGTTAGTTCGGATATTGGTGTTTGTTGTATTGGGAATGTTTGGTTTTGGTTATGCTCTGGTTCCGCTTTATGATGTTTTGTGTGACATAACAGGACTCAACGGCAAGGTCGAATCGTCAGCTATTAAGGAAGTTAGCTACGAGGTTGATAAAAACAGAGAGATCACCGTAGAATTTATGACTGCGCTGAATGAGTCAACACCGATGGTGTTCCGCTCAGAAATAAAAAAATTAAAAGTTCATCCGGGCGAATATTATACGGTGAATTTTTATGCGGAAAATAAGACCGATAAAGTAATGGTTGCTCGGGCAATTCCAAGTATTTCGCCCGGAGCGGCTGCTGAATTTTTTAAAAAAACAGAGTGTTTTTGTTTTTCAGAGCAGACATTCAAAGCCCGAGAAGGCAGGACTATGCCGGTGCGTTTTGTTGTTAATCCTGAATTACCCGATAAATATAAAACAATTACACTTGCATATACATTTTTTGATAATACTGAAACATCAGTGAAATGAGAGAGGAAGGTCATGTCTACAAGTAACGAGTATTACATTCCGCATAAAGCTACCTGGCCGGTCATTGGAACTGCCGGTTTGGTGATGATGCTGGCTGGATTTGCAAATTATTTAAACGGTTCGGCGGCCGGTTCGGTCTGGATGTTGTTGGGACTAACGGTATTTATCGTTATGCTTGCCGGGTGGTTCACATTGCAGTCCGGGGAAAGTGAATCGGGTATGTATAGTTCACAGGTGGGTATTTCCTATCGTATGGGCATGATGTGGTTTATCTTTTCGGAAATCATGTTTTTTGCCGTTTTCTTCGGTACACTTTGGTATACGCGTAATTTATCGGTACCCTGGCTGGGCGGTGAAGGCGCTAATGCGTCAACCAAAGAGCTATTGTGGCCTTCTTTTGAGGCTGTCTGGCCTACCAATGGCCCCGGTAAAGTCGGCGGCGAATTCGAGCCTATGGGGGCGTGGGGATTGCCTTTCCTGAATACTTTAATTCTGCTGACTAGCGGCGTTTCTTGCACTTGGGCGCATCACGGCTTGCTTGCAAAAAACCGCGATCAGTTAATTAAAGGCTTGGCGGCTACTGTCGGTTTGGGACTCTTGTTCGTGTCATTCCAGGCGTTCGAATATCATGAAGCTTATACCGAGATGGGTTTGACGTTGGGTTCAGGTATTTATGGATCGACTTTCTTCATGCTGACCGGCTTTCACGGTTTCCATGTTTGCGTAGGCGCTATCATTCTGAGCGTTGTTTTATTCCGTAGCTGGAAGGGGCATTTTAAACCGGAAAATCATTTCGCTTTTGAAGCCGCAGCTTGGTATTGGCATTTTGTTGACGTGGTATGGTTAGGATTATTTGTATTTGTTTATGTAATTTAGTCTAAACAGCCGCATCAAAAAAAGCGCTGCCTAACAGACAGCGCTTTTTTTTTGTCGGGATGGTTGAGTCGTTTTTATTTGACAGGGACGACTGGCGTTTGGTGCATTCGAGCGCCCAGGCCGTGCGGCGTGAATAGGCCGGTTGCAAAAGCTATGAATATGAAAATGAACAATACGATTGAAAGTGTGATGCGAAAAGTCAGGGCTTTGACTGTTTTTTCGGATTGTTCCTGAGTCTTGTGTGTAACCAGATGGAATAGCGCAGAACCCAGACTGATAATTATCAGGATAAAGGCGATAATAACGATGCTTTTTATAATCATGGATAGGGTGATGTTGATTGGCTAAGGTTTTTGTATTCTCGGTTATTTAGCAGCCTGTGCCAATAGAATAAAGAAAAAAAGCATGATCCCTCGGATACGTCAATGAAGTTTAAAATCATCCCAACGTTAGTTTATTTATGCCTGTTACCGATGTTGATTGCGCTCGGAATGTGGCAATTGGATCGTTCAGAACAGAAGCGGGCATTTCTTAAAATACAGGAACAAGCGGTCGCAGCTGAAATGCTGCATTTGTCGACAGCAGTTGAAAATGATGCGCAGGCTCTGAGATACAGGAATGTCGAGGTTACAGGGCGTTACGATGTGGCGCACCAGTTTTTGATAGATAATCAAATCAGCGGCGGGAAGGCTGGCTATTTTGTCTTGACGCCATTCATCTTGACGGGGGAAACCAAGGCGGTTTTAGTGAACAGGGGGTGGATTCCTTTAAACCGGAATCGGTCGATTCTTCCTGATTTGCAGATTAATAAGGCGGAAGCGAGCATTACCGGACGGATTAATAATTTCCCAAGCGTTGGTATAAAATTAGCCGGGGCGGAAATTCCAACAGCGGCTTGGCCGGCGGTAGTGCAGGTGGTTGATAGTGAAGTTTTAGCTAAAAAATTAGGCTATCCATTATTTCAATTCCAGGTCGAGTTGGCAAAAGAGTTACCTGAGGGCTATAAGCGGGAATGGCATACATCAACCATTATGCAGCCCGAACAACATACGGCTTATGCAATTCAATGGTTTGCATTGGCATTGACACTAACGATACTATTTATTTGGTACAGTTTTAAAAACAACGATGCAAAATCAAAAAAATAAAAATCACATATTAATTTTGGTTATCTTTGGGATGTCGGTTATCCCCTTTTTAATTGCTTGGGGTTTAAAAGAACACCCGCAGCTGTTAAACGGACAAACCAATCATGGGCAGTTGATAACGCCGCCATTGACAACCGAGCGCGGCGACCTGAGCGGTTTCGACCGGTTTTCAACCGATAATATGTCCGAGCTTACCGGGCACTGGCTGCTGGTAAATGTCATTCCAAATGGCGATTGTAATGAGTCGTGTATCGAAGCTATTCATAAAACCAAGCAGTTACGGCTCATGTTGAATAAAGAGTTGACCCGTACCCGTCGAATCGTCATGGTCTTGAAAGACGTCGCGCCGGAAACCGCGGGTAAATGGTGGGAAGATGACAAGACCTTATTAAGGGTTAAGCCCAATGATGCGGTTATCAAGAAAATTGCCGCAATCAGGCAGGGCAATATTCCTGACGGGATGCTTTTGTTAATGGACCCGTTGGGTAATTTAATGATGCAGTATGAACCGGGTTTCGATCCTTACAATGTAAAAAGTGATCTTATGCATCTTTTGCGCATCTCACAAATCGGATAGTGGAAAATAAAATGTTTAGAAAAATAACTCTCTTTAGCGTTGTTTTAGCTTTAATAGTTATCGTAGCAGGTTCATACGTTCGTTTATCGGGAGCAGGGCTGGGCTGTCCTGATTGGCCTGGATGCTATGGGCAGGCCATTGTTAACGAACAATCCGATTTTAAAGCATTGGCTGCGGAGGCATTTCCAGGTCAGACGCCCGATATTGAAAAAGCTTCGAAGGAAATGAGCCACCGTTATCTGGCGGGAACCTTGGGCCTGACGGTCTTGTTATTGGCGTTGCTTTCGTGGCGCGAACAACAAAGCCGCCTGGCCGTCGTTACGGCCGCATTGGGCTTGGTCGTTTTAGTGGGATTGCAGGCGGCTTTAGGCATGTGGGCCGTAAAATTGCACGTTATGCCGATTATTGTAACCGGCCATTTGTTGTTGGCCATGATGACGTTTTGGTTGTTGTACTGGTTATATCTTCGGGTTAATCCAAGAATTTTGAGATTAGCTGCACGTAGCAATGGTCTGGTCGTATTTGCCCGGTTTGCAATGGCGGTGTTGTTTTTAGAGATTGTTTTGGGCGGCTGGGTTAGCGCTAACTATGCCGCTTTAGCCTGTTCCGGGTTTCCCCAATGCAACGGCTCATGGTGGCCTACAGCCGATTACCGAACGGCGCTGGATTTATTTAACGGCTTAAGCACAGGATATACCGGCGTCGTAGCATTCGATGCCCAAGTCGCCGCAAATTGGCTGCATAGGATCGGTGCGCTGGTTAGTTTTATCGTGCTGACGTTGTTGATGTTGAGCGCGACATCGGCGCATCACTCTAAACCGGTAAGAAGAGCCGGTTTAGGACTGAGTGTGTTGCTGTTGATGCAGGTCGGCTCAGGCATTATCGGCATTAGACTCGGCGAGCCTTTATGGGCGGCGTTGCTTCATAATGCTTTTGCAGCATTGTTAATGTTGCCGCTGATTGCCATCAGTTTTTACAGTCGGAATGCTTATGCTGAAGAGCTAAAGCCTGTCGAAGAAATTGAACAACCCGTTATTTCGTCAGCGGAAGAAGCTTATGCGGCAGCGGAACCCGAGTCGTTATATTTACGCCTTAAGTCCCAGTTAAAACGCACCCGTTCCGGGCTTAGCGGGGTTTTGGCGCATATTCCGCTGGGTCGGCAAGAAATTGACGAGGATTTACTGGAAGAAATTGAAGCCAGTTTGTTAATGGCAGATATAGGCGTTGAAGCGACTACGGAAATCATCAAGCGTTTGACTGAAAGTGTTGAGCGGCGGCAGCTCAATGACGGTGAGGCGTTATCGGCCGCTTTAAAGCAGGAATTGTTGAGCATGCTTCAGCCCTGTAGCCTGAATTTGCACATTCCAAAGCAGGATAAACCTTTTGTTATCCTGGTTGTCGGCGTCAATGGCGCGGGCAAAACCACAACTATCGGTAAACTGGCCAAACGCTTGCAGGCACAAGGCCATAGCGTCATGTTAGCCGCCGGGGATACGTTTAGAGCTGCGGCTGTCGAACAATTGCAAACCTGGGGGGAGCGTAATAACATTCATGTGGTCGCTCAGCATACCGGGGCCGATTCGGCATCGGTGATTTATGATGGCGTTCAATCCGCGCAGGCCAAAGGTATCGATGTGTTGATTGCCGATACGGCCGGACGGTTGCATACCAAATCCAACCTGATGGATGAATTGAAAAAGGTAAAACGGATTATGAGTAAGCTGGATGAAACAGCGCCTCATGAAGTGTTGCTGGTGCTGGATGCCGGCACCGGGCAAAATGCCCTGTCGCAGGCAAAACTGTTTAACGAAACTGTGGCATTGACAGGCTTGGTTCTAACCAAACTTGATGGTACGGCAAAAGGCGGTGTCATTTTCGCGCTGGCCAAACAGTTCGGAATCCCGATTCGTTTTATAGGAATAGGCGAAGGTATTGATGATCTGCAGGATTTCGATGCAGATACTTTTGTAAATGCATTGTTTGTTAAAGACTAAAGAGGCCTATGTTAAAGTTCGATAATGTCAGTATGAGGTACCCTGGCGCAGGCGACGTGTTACGTAATGTCAGTTTTCATCTGGAACGCGGTGAAATGGCTTTTCTGACAGGGCATTCAGGGGCAGGAAAAAGCACATTATTGAAATTGATTGCGGTTATTGAGCGTTGCAGCCGGGGGCGGGTTTTATTGGACGGCCAAGATCTCAATCAGGCTAAGGACAGACAGGTGCCTTTCATACGCCGGAAAGTGGGATTGATCTTTCAGGACTACAAACTGCTACAGGATAGAACGGTTTTCGATAATGTCGCGTTGCCGTTAGTGATAGCGGGCTACGGACACCACGAAGTGTCCCGAAGGGTAAGAGCATCATTGGATAAAGTCGGCCTATTGGGCAAAGAAAGAAAATATCCCGCTGTCTTGTCCGGAGGCGAGCAGCAGCGGGTCGGGATTGCACGGGCGGTGGTCAATAAGCCGCCGATGATTTTGGCCGATGAGCCGACCGGGAATCTTGATCCTGAACTGTCCGCCGAAATAATGCATTTGTTCGAACAGTTCCAACAGGTTGGCGTCACCATCTTGATTGCCTCGCATGATATTTCATTGATTGCCCAAATGAATCATCGGATCTTAAAGCTGGATCACGGCCAACTGGTTGCAAGTTAAATGATGAAACACGTTAATAAAAAACCGGTTAAACAGGAACCGCGTTGGCAAACCAAAACTTCCGGCGGTAATTTTGTCGATAAGTTTCATGCTTATCGGAATCTTCATGCGCATGCGTTGTTTTCAAGTCTTGGACGATTAGTCGCATCGCGCTTTTCTTCTGCAATGACAATCATTGTTTTGGCGATTGCCATTTCACTCGCCGGCGGCTTTTATATTTTGGTAGCGAACCTTCAGCAGTTGGCGGGCAATTTGGAAGCCAGCAATCAAATCTCGTTATTTCTTAAAGACGACATTTCAGAGGCGAGGGCAACCAAATTTGCGGGTATCATCAGGCAAAATCCGGATATTCAGGACGTTAAATTAATTACCAAGGAACAGGCGCTTGCAGAGTTTCAGTCGTACAGCGGATTCGGTGAAGCGGTAAAAGCCCTGGAAAAAAATCCGCTCCCGATTGTCATTCAGGTGTTACCCAAAAATTCATTTGAAAACGAACAGGCGCTTGAGGTTTTGCTTGATGATTTTAAGCGCTCGGCGGAAGTGGATTTTGCCCAGATGGATATGCAATGGGTCAAACGCCTACAGTCTATTATGGAAGTGGCAAGGTGTGGCGTTATTTTATTGAGTTTGTTGCTGGGTGCGGGAGTGCTGTTCATTACGGCCAATACCATACGATTGGAATTGCATACCCGCCGCGATGAAGTTGTGATCGCAAAACTGGTCGGCGCGACCAACGGTTTCATACATAGGCCGTTTTTGTACAGCGGTTTTTGGATCGGCTTTTTTTCCGGAGTAGCCGCATGGTTTATTGTTACAACGATCATGCTGATTTTAAAGCAACCTGTCGAAAAGCTTTCCAGGCTCTACGATGATGCTTTCCATGTACTGTTTTTCGGCTTTACCGAAACCTTGGCATTGTTGTTCATCTCCTCCGTACTGGGTGTGGTGGGTTCATGGATAGTGCTTCATTTCCAGTTGCGGCAATTAAAACCTGAGTAGAAAATTATTAGCACTCTTTCTTGCAGAGTGCTAGAATTCCAAAAAAAGTTTTTTACCTGGGAGTCCAAATGAGTAACGCATTAGCTTTACCTATTAATTTATCGGTCGGAACATTTGATGCTTATCTAAGTGTTGTTAGGCAAATGCCTAAATTGACAGTGGAACAGGAACGTGAGTTAGCCTTGAGGTTTAGAGATGACGGCGATTTGGAAGCCGCACGCGAATTGGTTATGACCAATTTGCGCTTTGTGGTTCACGTTGCCAGAGGCTACAGTGGTTATGGCTTATCTATGCCGGATATTATTCAGGAGGGTAATATCGGTTTGATGAAAGCCGTTAAACGGTTTGATCCTGATGTCGGCGTGCGTTTGGTTTCTTTCGCCATCCACTGGATTAAGGCAGAAATTCACGAATACGTGATTAAGAATTGGGGCATCGTAAAAGTTGCCACCACCAAGGCGCAACGCAAACTGTTTTTTAACTTGCGTAAATCGAAACAGGATTTAGGCTGGTTGTCCAATGACGAAGCGGTGGCGATTGCCAAAGACCTTGATGTCGATGTGAGCGCCGTTTACGAAATGGAAAAACGTTTGGGCAGCAAGGATATGTCGTTTGACATGCCGGTCGATGAAGCAACGGAAGAAAGTTATGTTGCTCCGGCCAGTTATCTTCACCAGCACGGCGCGGACCCTGCGGTATTGCTTGAGAACTCGGATTGGGAAGGTCATGAGCAGGATGTATTGGCAGATGCAATGGCGGAGCTGGATGAGCGCAGCCTGGATATTCTGTCAAGCCGCTGGTTGATGGACAAAAAAGCGACATTGCATGAGCTTGCCGAACGTTACAATGTGTCTGCTGAGCGGATCAGGCAATTGGAACAAAACGCGATGAAAAAATTGAGAGCTGCGGTTGAACTTGCCGCTTGATTGATCATGGGGTCATAACAAAAAAGGCTTAGCGATGTGATCGCTAAGCCTTTTTTATTGTCTTGCGGTTTCACGTCAGGCTGTCCTGCCTGACGCCCTTCGGGTAAATGCAAATCTGTTTCAGACAGATTGGTGATGTAACCGTGACAATGATGTTAAATCGGTCTAAGTATATCCAAAACCGCCTGAGCCTGTTTTGCCGTTTCAAGGCCGAGGTTGGTCAAATAACCGCCGTCATCCTGCGATACCAAGCCTTTTTCGAATAGCCGGTGGGTGGCGGCAATGGTTTCCGGTGAAGCTGTTTTATGTACCTTGATGCCTTCTTGAGTGGTGGCCAGGTTGTAGCGAACAAGAATGTTCAGTTCTTCTACAATATCTTTGGTATAGGGCATAGTGAATCCTCATGACTCATTGATGTAAAGTAGTAGCATAATGCTATTTATAAAGAAGGAGTATCTTTTTTTATGCGGTCTTTTTTCTTGCGACGATCACGCCATCACGGGTCGGATTGATGAAGGTGTCAAACTCAGGATCATTAAAGATGAGTTCATTGTGTTCAATAATCGCCTCGGTCCAGCCGGGAAAAATGTCGGTAGGGTTTTCTACCGCCACCCGGCCGCGCCAAAGCACATTATCGGCAATATAAAGTCCGCCGGGGCGAATCCTGTCTTTAGCCATCAGCCAAATTGCCGGGTAATCGCCCTTATCGACATCGTTATAACAGATGTCGAATAGTCCTTCAGTCTGAGCAAATACATCTTGGGCCATGCCTGCCCGAAAATCGATTCGATCCCACAAACCGGCACTACTGAGATATTGCCGGGCTTTTTCCTGGTTGAGAAAATCGGCATCGGTGCAAATGACCCTGCCTTTGGGGCCTACCGCCCTGGCAAACCAATAGGCTGAATAGCCATAGCCGCTGCCGAATTCGAATACCCGTTCAGCATTGATCATTTTGGCCTGCGCTTCAATAAAAACGCCCACCAGACGGCCAATGATGGGAAAGTTGTTTTTTTGCGCCAGCGCTTCCATCTCGGTCAGCACCGGATGATCGGTGTGTCGCAGTAAACCGTGCATATAATTTTCAATGGCGGGATTGACCGGGATTAATACGCCGGGATTTGAAACGGTTGGAGATTTTATATCGGCCATTAGCTGTTTCCCATGAAGGAGTGGAGAGAGTTGACCGCCGTTGCCTGTTCTTTAGGTGTAGGAGGAATTTAGCGGATTATAGCCTGATGCGGCTGAGTGCCGGCGCGGTTTTTTAAAACAACTCAGTTTCACTGTGGTCGTTATCCTGAACCGGAACGGTCATGTCTTCATACAAAATGACCCTGTTTCTGCCGGTGTCTTTAGCATGATAAAGCGCTTTATCGGCATGATCCAATTGCGTAGTGGGCATGGATATGCCGTCGATATGGGTTAAGCCGATACTGACAGTGACTCGACCGACAGTAGGGAAATTGTAATTGGCGACTACTTCCCGGAAACGATTGAAGGTAGTTAAAGCCGTTTCTTGAGTGGCCAAGCTCAGGATAACAACAAATTCTTCGCCGCCAAAGCGGAACAAAAAGTCATTGTAACGAAAGCACTTTTCCATCAGTTGACTAAATATCAGCAATACTTCGTCCCCATACAAATGCCCGAAATTATCATTAACCCGTTTGAAATGGTCGATATCCAGTATGGCAATCCACGAGCTTTTTTCCTGGACGGTATCAATAACTTGATAGTCGCTGTAATGCTCGCAAACTTGTAATAAGCGCGCATCTAAAGACTGCCGATTGGGCAGTTTGGTTAACACGTCCCGTTCCTTGGTATCATGTAATATCACCAGATTTCGATAGACTCCGCGCAGATTGTCCAGTAATTCAAGCATCTCCCGATCAAATACGCCTTGCAGATGAATGGCGCGTTCAGGACCGCTGCCTCCTCTGATAGAAAAAACCGCCCAATTATAAAAACCGGCTTGATCCGGAGCGCTGATAAGAAAATCAGTCGTATGATCAAGTCCGTTAAGTAAACCGCCATAGTCTTCTTCGTCATTTCTGGTGAAATCCAAAGGAAATCGCCTGACCAACAGTTCATGAACAGTACCCGTTTCTCCCGGATTTTTCCTTTCGTGAGTATAAATTTCATAAGCGGCGGCGCTATCAATCCACGGAATCTCGGCAAGGAGGTCTAGAAACTTATGCGTTAATGCCTGGTAATCCTGTTGGGCGGATAATTGTGTTGCCCAGGAAAAAACGTGCTGTACTGTTAGATTGATGGACATCGAAACTCAGCCGCAATATAAAGGGCTTGATTATGCCGCTTTTGCACGGAAAATGGGATCTTTTTCGAGATTTTATGCCGATAAAAACGCTAAAAGTTAAAGGCCCGATCTAGTCCGTATAATGAGGCGTTATAGGTCGGCCGCTAGCTTATCGAGCATATTTTCCGCCTGATGCAGATAGCTTGCTCCGAACAGGTTCAGGTGATTGAGTACATGGTATACGTTGTACAGCGTTTTTCTGCGCGAATAACCCGGATCCAGCGGATAAACGGCTTGATAAGCCTGATAAAATGTCGGGCTGAAACCGCCGAATAATTCGGTCATCGCCAGATCCGTTTCCCTGTCGCCAAAGTAGCAGGCCGGGTCGTAAATGACCGGATTGCCCTGTTCATCCGCCGCGACATTGCCGCCCCATAAATCGCCATGAACCAAAGCCGGTTGCGGCCGGTAGCCGGAAAACAACGGTTTTAAATTTGTGCGGAGCTTTTCTCCCAGGGTTTGTAAGCGGCCGCCATAGCCCTTGGCCGCAGCCAGCGTTAATTGATGAGCCAAGCGTTGCTCTTGCCAGAATACAATCCAGTCGTGGTAGCGGCCGTTGACTTGTGTCGTGCTGCCGATGGTGTTGTCGCAGTGCCAGCCGAAATAGGCCTGTTTTTGTCGATGCAGCTGCGCAAGTCGTTGTCCCAGCAACTGTTCGGAGCGGCTATTCAGGTTATGCAAGTCGATATATTCAAGCACCAAAAAGGCATGGTCGGTGGTTTGGCCGCAAACAATAAACTTCGGTACGCGGATGCTTTGAGTATGCGCCAAGGCTTGCAAGCCTGCGGCTTCGGCCTCAAACATGGCAAGCCGTTCAGGCGTGTTCAGTTTGACAAAAAAGCTGACATTTTCAGCCTGTAACCGATAAGCCGCATTAATATCGCCGCCCGACAACGGTTGGGCTTTGAGCAACTTAAAAGGCTGACCGGTTGCCGATTCGATAGGTTGAACAATGGCCTGCCAATCCATCAGTACAGCTTGCCGGATAAATCCATATGGGTCAGATACAGCCGTGTATCCAGCTCGAACTGGTGATAAGACGGCTCCATGTGTTCACACAGCTTATAAAACGCCTTGTTATGATCCTTCTCCTTTAAATGAGCCAGTTCATGCACGACGATCATCCTTAAAAATTCCAGAGGCACATTTTTGAACAGCGAGGCTACCCGGATTTCATTTTTGGCCTTGTGTTTGCCGCCCTGTACCCTGGAAATAAAGGTATGCAAGCCCAAGGCATGATGAAGATCCTTAATCTTGTCATCGTAAATCACCTTGCTAAGCGGCTGGGACTGTTTGAGCAAGGCATTCTTCATGTCAACGGTATAGGCATAAAGCGCCTTATCCGTCCTGATCGCGTGAGGAGCCGGGTATTTTTTCAACAGCGTTTCGCCCAGTTTGTCTTTACTGATCAGCCGCCGTACCTGGCTGGTCACGTGTTCAGAATAGCCGACTAAATATTTTAATTCATGCATGGCATATTACTTCAGCGAGTTCAGTATTTGCTCCAGCGGAGCGAGAGAGATCAGCGCCCGGTAAAGAATGGTTTTATCTTCCATCAGACCGTAACATTCATAATGATAGGGCGAAACTATGGCGTGGCCTATGCCTTCTTTCTTCGATTCCGGAGGGGGGATTTGCCTGATTATTATATACAGCGCATCGCCGGATTTCAGTTGCCCAAGGTAGCTGCGATCAATGCTGATTTTATGCGACATATACACCAGCGGATTGCGCTCGAAATCATGCTTCTCTATAACCGCCTTTTCCAGCAAGGCGCTGGATATAAGGCTGCACGGAAATATTTCAGGAAACACCGCTTTATTTTTAAAGGGGTCGAAAAAGGCATCCTGATCTACCAGAGAACCGCACAAAAAGTTTTTTGCGTTGCTGGTGGTAATATATTTGCGTTTCAGGAAAAAACTGCTGCCGGAGATAAAAGACCGGTCGGGATGTTGATTGAGCGCGCCAAACTGCGGAACATCCGGGTTGGTCAGAAATAAAGCAAACTTGGATTCTTTTTTGTAGCCCAGCAAGGCCAATGCGCCGCCCGATTTAACCGTAATCCTGTTGCTGAGAATGGTCTCCGGGTCTTCTGTAAATTGCGATTTTTTTATATCGACCGATACCACCTGTCCCGGTTTGACGGCATTAACAAAAGAAAACTGGTAGTTACTAAAACGCAGGTTTTTGTCGCTAATCAGCGCGTGTTCATTATGCACGCGGCGATAAAGAAAAACTTTGTGCTCAAGCAATGATTCCAGTTGAAATCCGAGGGCAATAGGACCGTTGAACGGATTGTGATTGATGCGCAACCACCTGTTTCTATCGTGAAACAAGTTGAAATCATCCGTTGCATTACGCGCAACATCAATGTGTATCTGATTAAAAACATCCGAACTGTCTGATGTATGCATAACGCCTCAACGATAGAATTCCAGGTTTGATCAAATTACGACTGGAAACTCCGGTTTCCATAACAGTTTACGGCAGTGAGTTTTAATCAATAAAACGCCGGGTCAAATCGCCGTATTCATCAATTCGACGGTCGCGCAGGAACGGCCATATTTGCCTGACGCGTTCGGCTTTTGCCTTATCGATCGAGCAGCTTAGGAGTTTGGTTTCCGAATCATTGGCGCTGGTAATAATGTCCCCCTGCGGCCCGGCTATAAAACTATTGCCCCAGAAATTAATGCCGGTAGTCGAGTTCGGCGCCAGCTCAAAGCCGATACGGTTGCAGGAAATGACCGGAATGCCGTTGGCGACTGCATGCGAGCGCTGAATGGTAATCCAGGCATCCAGTTGGCGTTGCTGCTCTTCGGGCGAATCTTCCGGGTCCCAGCCAATCGCGGTCGGGTAAATCAACAGTTCAGCACCGGCTAAAGCCATCAATCTGGCGGCTTCCGGGTACCATTGATCCCAACAAACCAATACGCCCAATTTGCCGATAGAGGTTTCGATCGGCTTGAAGCCCAAATCGCCGGGCGTGAAATAATATTTTTCATAAAAACCCGGATCGTCGGGGATGTGCATTTTCCGGTACTTACCGGCTATGCTGCCGTCCTTGTCGAAAACAACGGCGGTATTGTGATAAAGCCCCGGCGCTCGTTTTTCGAAGATGGTCGAGACGATGACAATGCCGAGCTCTTTCGCCACGTCGGACAGGATTTCAGTGGTCGGCCCCGGAATAGGCTGGGCAAGATCATAATTATTATAATCCTCGCTCTGGCAAAAATACGGCCCCAGATGCAGCTCGGGCAATACCACCAAGTCAGCATTTGCGGCTGCGGCCTCATGGATTTTTGCTATGGAAAAATCAAGGTTGGTTTGTCTGTCTTCATCGCAGGGCTGTTGGACAGCGCTAACGGTTAATGTCGATTTCATGATTGTCGTATGTGATGGTTTCTGATGGGCGTTATTTTATAACGATTTAGCGAGAGGAAATAACAAAACTGTACCCGCTTCCGTGAAAACGAGCGGCTAAGACGTCGGCTGAATCGGCTCCAGCATCAACCTGCCAAGTTGCCGGTCATGCATCCGGCTTAACAGAAGCAGCGCCATTATCGCGCCAAGCAGCGCATAAGCCATGTCCGACTGGGTATCCCAGATATAGCCCTGAGTGCCCAAAAACGCTTCGGCGGCTTCCCGGCTCAAAAGCGCAACCCACCATTCAATCAGCTCATAAACGGCGCTAATCGCAAGACAGATGCAGATGACGAAAAAGTTAAGCCATTTGCTGCTTTCCACCACATGATTCCTGATGATGATTTCCCTGGCGATGATGGCGGGGATAAAGCCTTGAGCGAAATGGCCGACTTTATCGTAATTATTGCGGTCTAAATTAAATGCGTCCTTTAGCCAGTCGAACAGCGGGACTTCCGCGTAAGTGTAATGCCCGCCGACCATTAAAATAAGGCTGTGGATCAGGATCAAACTATACGCTAAATCCGTTAAGCGGAATGTCCGGCGCGTCGCTATAAGCACGACAACGCCAATCATTGCAGGCGCTGTTTCAAGCGCCCAGGTCAGGTAATCCTTAGGATATGTACCTGACCAAATCAGCGCCGAAAAAAATATCCCGAACCACGTTTTATTCATAGCTGGAGTTATTTCGCTAACGCTGCTTTATATTTGCCGGCGCTAAAGCCGCGGATAGTGGCGCCGTTAATGACCGCCAGCGGGATGCCGCCGTAATCCGGATCAAGCGTCTTTTTGCGCTCTGCGGCATCAAAGTCTTGTTCAATATCGTAAGCCGTAAAGGCAATGTTGTTCTCGCGCAGGAAGCTCATGGCTTTTTTGCAATAAGGACACCAGTTGGTGATGTAAAGATCGACTTGCGGCGTAGCGGCTTGGACCTTGTTATCGGCCGGAGCCGGTTGTTGCGGTTTGGCTTTAAGATCGGTACGGTTTTCTATGGATGCAGGGTCAGCGGGTTTCGACCCGGAGAAATGCGATTTCCCGCCGGCATCGGTCCATTTGTAGATGTCGGCCTGGGCGGGTAAGGCGAACGTCAGCGCGAACAGGAGAATGAGCGGGTGATTAATGATCATGGTGTATTGGTTCCGGGAGTTGGTTGGATAGGGTTATTCAGGCTTTGGGCAATCAGTATGTCCCTGCTTGCTACAAGGCGGGTAGTTTAATTGACTTGCCCGGTATTGGTAAGCTTGTTCGACATCGTCCCAGCTGACGAAAGAACCCGGTAAGGTTTCCCGCCTGCCTGGCAGTCCGCAGAAGCCATCAGTAATTCGCCGGTTTGCGAATCGGTGATTTTTCCCTCGACAGTGGTTTGGCCAACATAAGATTCGGTGCCGACCGCCAATATTTTAAGCAGTGATAAGGCGCGAGTCGAAGGATAGACGGCCGTATATAAATCCAGTAGCAGTATCGAGGATTCGGCATCGGTGATGGTAAATTGTACGCGTAATGTCTTAAACGACCGGTTTAAAATTCTTCTTCAAGGCTTCCCGCATCCGGTATTCAAACAGTTCTTTCAGCCTGTGGTTCTCGGCGTGGGTCATGTCGTTGAGATCGGAATCGGGCAGTTTGCTGGTAATGAAGGGTTCTAAAATGATTTTTTTATAACCGGCTCAGTTAGTGCCGTCTTTCCAGAAGCTTAATAACGCATCGCCATCTTCGCCGTCTTTAAGCAGGGAGTAATCATCCAGGAAGTGCGAGGTTTCGACATACCGGGCTTGATAAGTCCGGGCGCAGCCGGTGCTGAGTAGGACAAGGACAATGACGGCAATATGGTTAACGATTGGCATGAATTGATTTTTGATCATAAAAACTATAGGGTAGATACCCGCGAAACTGGGGAACCTGTTTTATCTGCAATTTTGCTTGTTTACAAACATGAAAGGTACCTCAAGGTTAGCGCATTTGGATTTTTGGTAATGGGTTAAAAGTGTGATTTGCTCATATAACAGCCAATATGACATGTTAAGTACTCGTTCAAAATTATTTTGGTATTTTTGCCAGCATCAATGCTCGTAGTCCATTAAAAAACAGTGCCTTATAAATAGCGCACACCTAGATATTTATGAATGAGTACTTATAGAGTCCAGAGTTAGTAAAGCGACATTTGCTCCTTCTCCCTCTGGAGCATAAGTATCTACACAACTTTTCGTAAACTTTGGCATGATGCCGCATGATTTTAAAAAAGCCTATCCGGCGTGGACTCACGTCTAAACGACCGCTACCAACGTCTGGTGAGTGAACACATGAATTC